>Ga0183260_10004391_pt1 | contig 11196 bp, 8 predicted proteins | sample AntDrymUQ4972206_2_FD_129768 | JGI IMG/M metagenome (GOLD analysis project Ga0183260, IMG submission 129768) | Polar desert sand microbial communities from Dry Valleys, Antarctica - metaG UQ497 (22.06) (version 2) (version 2) | ecosystem: Environmental > Terrestrial > Soil > Desert | place...
CGCACGCCGCCGAGCGACATCCGCACGAACTCGCGGTTGAGCGCCTTCGCGATCGACTCGCCGATCGAGGTCTTGCCGGTGCCCGGCGGCCCGATCAGGGTCAGGATGGCGCCGGCCCGCTTGTCCGGCTCGATGCCGCGCTCCTTGCGGAGCTTCGCGACCGCGATGTACTCGACGATCCGGTCCTTGACGTCCTCGAGACCCGCATGGTCGGCGTCGAGCACCTCACGCGTGTGCACCGGGTCGAGCAACTCGTCGGAGCGGACGCCCCACGGAACGGCGAGCAGCCAGTCGAGGTAGCTGCGGATCATCTGCGACTCGGGCGAGTTCTCACCCATCCGCTCGAAGCGCGCGAGCTCCTTGTCGGCCTGCTCCTGCACCGCCTCGGGCATGTCCGCCTCGGCGATCTTCGTCCGGTACTCCTCGACGACCGAGGCGTCGTCCTCGCCGAGCTCCTTGCGGATCGAGTCCATCTGCTTGCGCAGCAGATACTCGCGCTGCTGCTTCTCCATCCCCGCGTCGACGTCCTCGCGGATCCGCCGTCGGATCTGCATCGTCGAGAGCCGCTCCCGCTGGAACGAGAGCGCCAGCTCGAGTCGCTCGGCGACGTCGATCGTCTCGAGGAGCCGCACCTTCTGCTCGAAACCGAGATCGGGCGAGTAGCCCGAGGTGTCGGCGAGCGTGCCGGGCTCGGCGATCGAGCGGATGAACGCCTGGATGCGCCCGTCGTCGCCACGCTGCTCGAGGATCTCCTCGACGACCGCGCGGTACTCGGTCTCGAGCTCGCGGATACGGTCGTCGCTCGTGGCGCTGTCATGGCGCTCCTCCACCTCGACGAGCAGGCGCCCCTGCGGGTCGGTCTCGGCCGCGCCGGCGACTCCGCGGTGGAGTCCTTCGAGCGCGACGGCCGTCGCACCGCCGGGGAGGCGGACGCGGTCGGTCACGCGGGCGACGGTGCCGACGGCGGCGTACTCGCCCTCGTGCTTCGGCACGAGGAGGACGCGACTCTCGTCGCCGACGTCCACCGTCAGCGTGACATTCATGTTCGGGAAGACGACGATGTCGTCGAGCGGTACGAGCAAGAGCTTGCTCACGTTCTCTGCCTCACCTTCGTGGTCGATCGCATAGCTGGTACAAAAAGTATAGCTAGGGCGAAGACGTGCATGCGCAGCTTGACCACATGCGTACCGATCGCTCACAAAGCCTTCGCACGGGGCGGGAACAGTGAGAGAGAGGCATCCGAGATCCCATTCCGCCTCCCTGGGATCCATTCGGACGGGACGGCGGCGCACTCCGAGGGCGCGGGCCGGCTCGACGCGAGGGCGCAGGCTGAGCCGGCGTCCTCGCGGCCTCCATGGTCGCGATGGTCTCAGCGGCGCCTCGCCAGTTGCCGTAGGGCGAGATCTATCTCGCCCCTACGAGCGGTGAGTGGAACGACGCACGGATGCCGTACCTCGTGCGGTGATCGAGCACGAAAAGGAACAGACCGAGCCCCGCTTTCGTGGGCTCTGTCAGCCGCGGAAGCGGCGGAGCGCCGCTTCGGCCACATCACCCGCCAGGACGTCGGCCCGGCGGCCCGGACCCGAGGCGCGATACGTCATGACGGCCGCGACGACGACCCCGCTCCTGGAGACGACGAGACCCGCGTCGTGGCGCCCGGCATCGATCCACCCCGCCTTGTGGAGTACGACGACGCTGCGGCGTCGGTGGGTCACCCGCGCGAGCTTGCTGCGCGTCTGCACCTTGGCGAGCAGGTAGAGCAGGTAACGCGCCTCAGCAGGGCCGACGCCCGAGCGTGAGCGGCCGAGCGGGCCGAGCCCGGCGCTCGCGAGCCAGACGGCCCGGTGGAGCCGCGCGAGATCTGCAGCCGTCGTCGCCTTTCCGACTCCCCAGCCGGGCTGGGAGACGACATTCAGCGGGATGCCTCGCGTGGCCGGCTCCCGCACCGGCTCGAGCGAGGTGCCGAGGAGGTAGCCCCCGTACATCTCCGTCCGCTCGAGGCCGATTGCGCGCATCGAGGCGTTGACGCGCGCGCCGCCGCCGCTCGTCGACCCGCCGAGATAGATGAGCCCTCGGTTGGCCGCGTCGTTGTCCGAGGCGATCAGCATCCCGCGCATGATCCGGTCGAGCGTGCTTCCGGGCGTGGGCGGGCCGTCGACCCGGCCGAGGAGCGCCACGGCGATCGCGAGCTTTAGGGTCGACGCCCCCGGGAAGGTCGCCCGCGCGTTCCAGGCGGCCCCGGCGCCCGAGCTCAGGTGCTCGACGTAGATCCCGGCCGTTCCCGGGAAGCCTGCGGCGAGCCGTCTGACCTCGCGCTGGAACCGCTCGTCGAGCCGCGGCGCCCGCACGCGCGGCCGCGCGGCGCGCGGCAGTCCGAAGAGGTTGCGAACGGTGCGTCCCGCGCGTCGCCCGCGCGCGTCGATCGTCTCGACCCGCATCGTCAGCTCGCCTGGCGGCAGGTCGAGATCGGCCACGAACGACCCGCCGCGGGCACGGAGAGTGCTGACGATACGACCGTTCACCTTCACGACCACCCGGCGCGTTCCTGGCGCGGCACGCCCCTCGACGATGCCGTAGGAGATCTGGTGCGGCGCCGGTCGCTCGATCGCCGGCGGTGGGGGTGGCGGCGTCGCCTGCAGCACGGCACGAAACGTAGCCTGGTGACCGCCGTGCCGATACTCGCCCATCTCGATCTCGACGCGTTCTACGCCGCGGTCGAGGAGCTGGAGAATCCAGCCCTCAGGCTGCGACCGCTCGTCGTCGGCGGCGACCCGCGGGGACGTGGTGTCGTCTCGACCGCGAACTACGTCGCCCGCGGGTTTGGCATCCGCTCGGCGATGAGCTGCGCCGAGGCGTTGCGGCGCTGTCCCGAGGCAGTGTTTCTGCGACCGCGTCACGCGCTCTACCGCGAGTACTCGAGCGCCGTGTGGGCGGCCGTCGGGGACGTCGTGCCCCGGCTCGAGCGGACGGGTCTCGACGAGGGTTTCCTCGACCTCGGCTCGGCGCTCGCCTCGTTCTCGGGTGCCCGGCGGCTCGCCGAGGCCGTTCAGACGGCGGTTCGCGGCTCGACCTCGCTCTCGTGCTCCCTCGGGGTCTCGACGTCGAAGGTGGTCAGCAAGGTCGCCTCCGACCGGCGGAAGCCCGGCGGCATCACGGTCGTCCCGCCCGGCCGGGAGGCGCGGTTCCTCGCGCCGCTGCCGACGAGGCTCCTCCCGGGCGTCGGGCCACGGGCTGAGGAGCGACTCGGCGCGGCCGGTGTCGCGACGATCGGCGCGCTCGCCGCGCTCGGCGACGAGACGCTACGGGTCGTCCTGCCGGGTCAGGTGGGACGACTGCTGCGCGACAGGGCCTGTGGGATCGACCCTCGAGACCTCGAGCTCGACGCCGAGCGTGTCTCGATCTCGACCGAGGAGACCTTCGACCGCGATCTCTCCGATCGCGCCGCGCTCCACGCCGAGGTGCGGCGCATGGCGACCGAGGTCGCCTCCTACCTCCAACGGGACGCGATCTCCGCGCGCACCGTGACGACGAAGCTCCGCTACTCCGACTTCTCGCTCCGCTCGCGCTCCTCGACGCTCGCGACGCCGATCGACGAGGCCGACCGGATCGCCGACCTCGCCTGCGCGCTCCTCGATCGTGGGCTCCAGGATCGGCCGGGCGCGCTGCGACTCGTCGGGGTGGGCGTCTCCGGGCTCACGGCCGTCCGGCAGCTGACCTTCGACCAGCTGTGACGCCCTCGGCGTCACAGCGGGGCCGGACAGGTCCGGCCTCCTACGACATGGTTACTCGTCGAAATCCGTAGGCGCCACAACGGGCCGGACAGGTCTGGCCCTACGTCTGGTTACCCGTTGAATCCGTAGGGGCCGGACCTGTCCGGCCCGCGGGCGCCATGGGTCTACACGCGGAGAAGCGGACGCGTCAGGCAGGTCGGGCCGCCGTCGCCCTTCCGCGAGATCTCGTCGCCGCGGTAGGTCACGACGTCGACCCCCGCCCGCTCCAGGCGCCGCCGCGTCTCGTCGTTTCCCTCGAGCGCCAGCGCGCGCCGCGGGCCGAGCGCGAGGACGTTCGCGCCCATCGACTCGAACTCCTCGTCCGGCACCTCCACCACCGCGATCCCCCGCTCGGCCAGGAGCCACATGAGACGCGTCGGCGCGATCCTCGGATAGACGAGCGCGAGGTCGCGGTCGAGCGGCGAGATGAAGCTCATCAGGTGCATGACCTCGCCGGCCCCGTTCCAGTGCGGGAGGTCGAAGACGACGACGTCGACACCGGGGAACGCATCGTGCATCGCGCTCGGCGCCTCCGGGCTCGTGCGATAGCCGATGCCCACGAGCAGTGTCCGTTCGTCGAGCCAGACCGTGTCGCCGCCCTCGACCGTCGCGGGCGGCTCGATCCGACTCACAACCGGGACTCCCGCCTCCTCGAGCACGGCCGCGGTCGCCTCGGGCTCGCGCCGCCGGCCGTCCTTTCCGGGGAGGAGCAGCACCGCGCCGTCGGACCCGACGAGCGTCGGGTCGTAGGCGTAGATCGCATCGGGGTTCCCGGGGTCGTGCTCGGAGACGACGACCTCCGCGCCCGCCTGCTCGAGCAGGGCGCAGAACGCCTCGTGCTCCGCTTGCGCAGCGCCAGGGTCGGGCGCCGCGCGCCAGCCGTAGTCACGCCAAGCGTCGACGTCGGCGGCGAGCGGCCTGCGGACGAGGACGCGCCGCAGGTCGCCCGTCATCGAGGCGCTCCCGAACCGCTTCATCGGGTCGGACGGTAGACGACGGCGTTGGCCGGTCGGCGGCCCTCGAGCAGTACCGCGCGGAGTGCCTCGACGCAGAGCATGCCCATGGCGACGCGCGTCTCCCGGGTCGCGCTCCCGAGATGCGGCGTGAGGATGACGTTCTCGAGCTCGAGGAGACCCTCGTCGACCTCCGGCTCGTGCTCGTAGACGTCCAGCGCAGCGCCGGCGATCGTTCCCGCTTGCAGCGCCTCGACGAGCGCCCGCTCGTCGACGACAGGCCCGCGGGCGGTGTTGACGACGATCGAGGTCCGCTTCATCGCCGCGAGCGCAGCGGCGTCGAGGAGGTGTCGGGTCTCGCCGGTCAGCGGCACGTGCAAGCTCACGATGTCGGCGTCGGCAAGGAGCGAGTGGAGATCGTCGTTCCGGCCGGCGAAGGTCGGAACGGCATCGAGCGCTTCGGCGAGCCGCGCCGTCTCCCGCCCGATCCGGCCGGCACCGACGACGAGGAGCCGCTTGCCCGCGAGGCTCGAGCCGAGCATGAACTCCAGCGAGAAGGCCCACGCGGAGCGCCGGCGGACGAAGCGGTCGCCCTCCACGATCCGTCGCAGGAGCGCGAGCATCGAGCCGACCGCGAGCTCGGCCGTCGCTCGCGTGAGCACGTCGGGTGTGTTGGCAACGACGACGCCGCGGGCCTCGGCCGCCGCGAGGTCGACGTTGTCGACCCCGACGGCGTAGTTCGCGACGACCCGGAGCTGCGGTCCGGCTCGGTCGAGAAACGCTTCGTCCACGCGAGCCGTGAGCATCGAGACGACGCCCTCGGCACCTTCGAGCACGCCCGGAGCGAACGAGCCTGCCAGGGCGTCCTCGATCTCGGCCGGAACCGGTGCGGTGACGTGGACCGGCGGTCGGCTCAGGGCAAGGCCTACGGCGAAAGCACGCGGGGGCGGTGGCCCGCCGAGTAGACGTCCTTGCGGAGAATCAGCCCGTTCTCACAGGGGAAGACGTCGATGCCGTCCCACTCGAGCCGCCGACCGTCAGGCGCCGTCGCCCGGGCAGTCCATTCGCTGACGACGAGCCCCTCCCGGACATAGAGGCGGCGGCCACTGAAAGCGAGATCGGGCCAGTTCGCGAAGATTCTCCCGATGTGCTCGCGCACCTCGTCGCCCTCGGCGCGCTCACCCGCGGTGTGGTTCTCGAACACCATGCCGGGCGCGTGAAACGAGAGGAGCAGGTCGAGATCCTGCGCGTTCCACGCGTCGTTGTAGCTCGCGATCGTCCGTTCGAGCTCGGCAGGAGAGTCGGGCGAGGACACAACGCGAGTATCCCACGCTCGCTACGTGCCCGCCGTCTCCCGCTCCCCGAGGCGCTGGACGAAGAACCCACCGACGAGCAGGAGTCCGCCGACGGCGACGAACGACATGGCCCGGGCCACCGAGCTGAGCTCGGCCAGGTCGTAGAGGAAGATCTTCCCGAGGGTGAGCCCGAAGAGCACGAGGCCGGCGTAGCGCACGGTCGCCGCCCGGCGCGTGATGCCCGCCACGAGGAGCCCGAGCCCCGTCAGCGCCCAGACAACGCTGACGGCGGTGTGGCCGCGCTCGAAGTCGGTCTCGAGTCCCGCCGTCGAGAGCCGCACGGCGACCTCGAGCACGACGAGCGACACCGCGTAGAGGCCGAGCGCCGCCGCGACCTTCGCGAGGCGACGCGCGTGCGGCCCCGTGAGCGCCAGCACACCGGCCGCGCCGATCACCGCGACGAGCGCGAGGACGCCGGCCGCCGGGTGCGCATCGGCGACGAGCAGGCGGTCGAGCGGCGTCACCTCGGCGAGCACCGCGAGCGCGTCGAGCCCGAGGAGCCCGAGCGCCGCGAGCCAGAGGCGCGGCTCCGCGGCCGTCCGTGCGACGAGCGCCATCGCGGCGGTGGTCAGGGCGACGGCGACCGCGAAGAGCGTCTCGTTCTCGTCCGTGAACGCGAGCTCGGCGACGAGGAGCGGTAGGAGACCGATCGCCCAGAGCGTGGTCGAGAGGTTGCGCAGCCGCTTCGCACGGTATGCGAGCACCGCGAGACCGAGGTAGACGACGGCGACGAGGGCCGAGCTGAGGCTGAACCAGACCCGCTCTGCGGTCTCCGTGTCGGGGGCCAACACCGTAAGGCCGGTGTACGCGACGGCGAGCGCCGCGACGGCGGCCATGGCCGTTGCGACGCCGAGCGGCTCCGTCGTGCGCCAGCAGACGCGGAGCGCGACACCTGCGGCGAGGAGCGCCGCCGCAGCGACGAGCGCCGAGCTGCCGCCGAAGCCGGCGGAGAGCTCGGGAACGTCGAAGCCGACGGACTTCGCGGCAACGGCGAATGATGTCGCGAAGGCGAGTGCCCCGAGCGCCTGCGCCTGCCGCCGCGCGGCGACGATCGAGCCGAGCAGGGCGGCGGCGGCAGCCCCGCCGGTCAGTGCCACGTGCCCACCCTCGGCGTGCACCGCGACCGCCGCGAGGCCGAAGGCGACGAGCCCGAATCCTGTCGCGACGACCCCGATCGCCTCGACGAGCCGCGCACGGAGCTCGAGCATGAAGGCGGCGAGTGGAGCGAGGAACGCGAGCACACCTCGCTCACCCGTCGGCCGATAGGCCCGCGGCGCGAGGAAGGCAGCGGCCACGGCGGCTAGCGCAAGAGCGAGTGCCGGTAGCGCGGTACGTGCGTGATCCTGGTCGAGGTCGAAGAGCAGATCGAGCGGCTCGGCAACGACGAGGAAGTGCCCCGCCGCTAGCCCGAGGTAGGCGAGCCCGGCGAGCTGCAGGCGGAGGTCGCGGAACCGGTGGGCGAGCGCGACGAGCAGCGCCGCCTCGGCCGCCCAGCTCATGGTCAGGCCGTCCCCGGCGAGGAGCTCCGCCGCCGCGACGGCACCGAGTCCGAGGAACCCCGCTACGAGGACGACTGCCAGGTCGGGCTCGCGTTTCCGCAGGAGGAGCCACTCGAGGGCAAACGGCGCGGCTGCGATTCCGAGCACGGTGCCGCGCTCGACACCAGGATCGAGGAGCAGGTACGAGCCGAGCAGGACGAAGCCGAGGTCGAGGAGGAGGAGTGGGGTCGTGAGCCGGTGGAGCTCGCGCGTGCCCGTCCGGACCTGCCAGGCACAGCCTGCCGCGAGGAGGAGAGCCGCCAGCGCGGCCGTGACCGCGAGCGTCGTCGCTCCGCTCTCACGCCCCTCGAGGTCGACGAGCCAGGCAGCCTGGCCGAGTACGACCGCGGTGATCGTCGCGAGCAACAGCTCCCAGCGCCGTGCGACCGAGACGACGACCGTCGCCGCGAGCACCACGACGGCGAACGCGAGCCCGTCGGCTGCGATCCCGCTCTCGAGGCTCTGCAGGGCTGGCGCGAGCGCCGCGCCGAAGAGCCCGAGCGCGGCGACGAGCTCGGTCGACCACGAGAGCGAGACTGCGACCGCCAGGCTCGCGATGCCCGCTGCGACACCAAGCGCAACGACGTCGGGCACGAGGTCGTACAAGGCGGCGGCCGCGGCGAGCGTGGCATACCCGCCCGCGATTCCCGCACCAACGGCGGCGAGACCGGCAGCAGCCTGTCCGTAGCGGTGTCGGACCGCGACGCCTGCTGCGAAGACGAGCAGGGAGGCGACGGCGCCCGCGCCGATCCGCGCGAGCGGCCCGATCCAGCCTTGCTCTGCGGCGAGCACGAAGAGCAGCGTGATGCCGAGCGCCGTGACGGCGCCGCCGACCACGGCGAGTCCGCCCGCGCCAAAGAGATCGAGTCGCGCGATGAGACCTGAGACGTCGAGCCGCGGCCGATCACGCTTGGCGCGCGAGGCGACGGGCGACGGAGTGACATGCGGGGTGGGCGAGGTGACGCGCGGGGGCGGCGCGGCCACGAGCCTTTCGTCCGCCGGAAGTCGCGCCGGATCGTCCGTGGCCGAAGGGGCGAACGGGGCGGAAGGCTCCGGCGCGGCCCCCTGCTCCACGACCGGCCCGCCGCAGCGAGCGCAGCTCGGTGTCCATCCGCTCGAGGTCGAGCTCGAAGCGATCGATCCGCTCGAGGAGCGCCGACATGCCTATTCCTCCTGTACGTCGTCGGAGAGTGGACGGAGCTCGACGTGGAGCCCGCATCCGAGTGCCTCGGCGATCCGGAGCAGCGTGTCGATCCGCGGGGGCCGGCCGCCGCGCTCGAGACGCGCGATCGCCGACTGGGTCGTCCCGACGAGCTCCGCGAGCTGGGCCTGCGAAAGTCCGAGCACGTGTCGCCGCTCCGTCACCTGGGTCGCGATCGACGCGAAGAGCCAGCCCTCGTCGGCATGTGCGAGGCGTGCTCGCAGGCGCTCGACAGGTTTCTGCTCGCCTCCTCGCCTCGATCGCATACTTGCTATATATCGTTTTTGCGATAACCCGTCAAGGAGGTTCGAGCAGAGCGGAGACCAGGCGGTCGGCCACGAGCTGCCACGCGACGTGCGCGGGGTCGATCACGTCGAAGTGGTCGGCGCCGTGCACCTCGACCACCTCGGCCCCCGGGTCGCGAACGGCGTGGAGCAGGCTCTGCGAGACGGGAACGATGTCGTCCTCGGTGCCGTGGACGAGGAGCTGCGGCACGCCGAGCGGCGCGAGCGCCGCCGGCGAGGATATGGCGTAGCGCTCGGGAGCCTCGTGCGGCGAGGCGTGTAGCAGCCCCTCAACAGCGCCGCCCCCGAGTGCGTCGCTCCAGCCCTGCTCGAGATCGCAGACCCCGGCCTGCGCGACCGCGAGCACCGGGCGAACCCGGGGACGACTACCCGGAGCACCCTCGGGGAGACGGTCGCGGGCGGCGAGCCAGAGCGCGAGATGACCACCCGCCGAGTGCCCGCACGTGGCGGTGCGTCCCGTATCGACCTCGTCGTGCTCGGCAAGCCGGTCGACGGCCGCAGCGACGTCCTCGAACGTGCCCGGCCAGCCGCCTCCCTCCTGCCCGACACGTCGATACTCGACGTTCCAGCTGGCGAGACCGCGGCCCGCGAGATCGATCGCGAGCGGCGTCATTAACGTGCGGTCCCAGCCCACGCGCCAGAATCCGCCGTGGAGGAGAACGACGCACGGCCACGGGCCGTCGTCGCCCGGAGGCAGGTGGAGGTTCGCGACCTGGTCGGGATGGTCGCCGTAGGGGATACACGGAGCTGGGCGCGGTCCGTTCACCGTAGGGGCGAGATATATCTCGCCCGACCGGCGAACGCCTCAGGCGAGCAGGTGGCGGTTCTCCTGCAGCGCCTCGAGCAGGCTGTCCACGTCCTCCTCGACGTTGTAGAGATGGATCGCGACGCGGAGGTTGTCGTTGCGCGAGGAAACGATGAGGCCCTCTCGGGCGAGCGTCGCGACCAGCTCCTCGACGTCGGTCGACCGCACGCAGACGAGCGGCCCCCGCGCGGACGGCTCCCGCGGCGTCGGGACCCGGGCGTCGAGCTCGTCGAGCCCGTCGAGCAACCGCGTCGCGAGGCCGCGGACGTGCGCCTCGATCGCCGGGACACCGGCCTCCGCGACGAGCGAGAGTCCGGCGACGCCCGCGTAGAGAGAGGGGACGGGCGGCGTGCCCGAGTCGAATCGGCGAGCGCTCGCATGCGGCGAGTAGTCGGCGATCGACATCGCGAAGATGTCCTCGTCGGCGAACCACCCCGTCTGAGTGGGCAGGAGCCGCGCGTGGAGCTCGGGCCGGAGCCACATGAACCCGAGGCCCGCGGTGCCGAGGAGGTACTTGACGGTGCCGCCGGTGACGATGTCCGCACCGAGCGCGCGCACGTCCAGGTCTACGGCGCCGCAGGCCTGGTAGCTGTCGGCGAGGACGAGCGCGCCCGCTGCGTGCGCGGCCTCCGCGATCGCCGCGACATCATGTCGGTGACCCGAGCGGTAGGAGAGCGTCGTGCAGCAGACGAGGGCGGTCCGGTCGTCGACGACGTCCGCGAACCGCTCCGCGGGGATGCTGCCGTCGTCATCGGGGCGCACGTGGACGACCTCGGCGCCACGGAGCTCCTGGGCATGGGCGATCTGCCCGATGGTCGGGAACTCGTACTCGCTGATCACGATCCGGTTGCGCTCGCCGTCGAGCGGGAGCGCCGAGACGAGCGCACTCACGCCCTGCGAGACCGACGTCGTCACCGCGACGTCGTCGGTCTCGGCGTGGAGCAGGGCCGCGAGGTCTGCGCGGAAGGTCTCGTTCCGATCCACCCAGAACTCCCACTCGGCGCCGTTCGCGTCCCAGCCCGCGAGCCATTCGTAGACGGCGTCACGGACGCGGTACGAGAGCGCCCCCTGCGAGCACGAGTTGAGGTACGTCGCCGTCTCGAAGATCGGGAACTCGTCCCGGATCGTCGCTCCGACCCGCGGCATGGTCACGCTCATGAAGTGATCGTATCCCTGGCCCGAATCCACAGCTTGGCGAGAAACGGTGTCTGACACCGGTGTGACGTCTTTGTCACAGGAGATGCACAGCAGCACCGCCCCGTGCCGCGA
>Ga0183260_10004392_pt1 | contig 11196 bp, 13 predicted proteins | sample AntDrymUQ4972206_2_FD_129768 | JGI IMG/M metagenome (GOLD analysis project Ga0183260, IMG submission 129768) | Polar desert sand microbial communities from Dry Valleys, Antarctica - metaG UQ497 (22.06) (version 2) (version 2) | ecosystem: Environmental > Terrestrial > Soil > Desert | place...
AGGCGCTCTACCCTCGCGCCTGACACGCCGCCCCCGGCGTGTCGGTGGCGGCCATCACTATCGGTGGGTGACGCCTTCCCCTTCGGCCCCTCCTGCGTCTGCGCCGTTCCAGACGACGCTCGAGCTCGGCGTGCCGCTGCACGAGGTCACGTTCTGCGTGGTCGACCTCGAGACGACCGGAGGCTCCCCCGTTGATGACGCGATCACCGAGATCGGCGCCGTGAAGTACCGATCCGGAGAACGGCTGGGCTCCTTCCGCGCGCTCGTCGACCCCCACAGGCCGATCCCCCCGTACATCTCGCATCTCACGGGCATCGACGACCGCCTCGTCTCGGGAGAGCCCTCGATCGAGCAGGTGCTGCCCGCGTTCCTCGAGTTCTTCCGGGGCTCGGTCTTCGTTGCGCACAACGCGGGGTTCGACTTCGGCTTCCTGAACGCGAGCTGCGACGCGCTCGACTATCCCCTGCTGCCGGGACCGCCACTGTGCACCGCACGGCTGGCCCGGCGTGTGGTGTGGCCGGACGTTCCCAACGTGAGGCTGCTCACCCTCGCCGGCTACTTCCGCACAAGATCAAGACCGACCCATCGCGCGCTCGACGATGCCGAAGCATGTGCCGAGGTGCTGCACGGTCTGCTCGAGCTCGGCGGGCGGCTGGGCATCGCGACCCTCGGCGACCTCGAGGAAGCGGTGCGGGCACGAGGGCGTCCGAACTTCGGCAAGATCCGCCTGGCCGACGACCTGCCGCATGCTCCCGGCGTCTACCTGTTCCGAGGCCGCGACGGAAGCGTGCTCTACGTCGGCAAGGCCAACGACCTGCGCACGCGGGTGAAGTCGTACTTCTACGGCGACGAGCGCAAGAAGGTCGTGAACCTGCTCGACGAGGTGCGCTCGGTCGAAAGCGTGCGCTGCTCGGGCGAGCTCGAGGCGCTGGTCGTCGAGGCGCGCCTGATCCGCAGGCACGAGCCCAAATACAACCGGCGAGGCACGACCTGGCGCCGCGCTGCCTACCTCGCCCTCGACCTCACCGAGGCTTGGCCCCGTCTCAAGGTGGTGCGCGCGACGAAGCCCGGCGACGGTCGGGTGTACCTCGGCCCCTTCGGCACCGCCGCACTGGCGCGCCTGGCCAAGGAAGCTCTCGAGGAGACTGTGCCGATCCGGCGCTGCACGGCATCGATGGGCGTCGCAACCAGGTTCTCCGCCTGCGCACTCGCCGACATGGGGCGCTGCGTGGCGCCCTGCGACGGTCGTACCGACCCCGAGCGCTACGCAGAGCTCGTCCGGTGGCTCGTCTCCTCCCTGAGCGCCAGCCCGGGCGAGCTCCTCGAAGCGCTCGAGCGCCGCATGGCGAAGCTCGCCGATGCGGCGCGGTACGAGGAAGCCGCCTCCGTGCGAGATCGGCTCCGCGCGCTCGCCGAAGGGTTATGGCGAACGCGCGTCGACCGGTGGCTCGTCGGGGCCGGCCATCTCGAGCTGGGCGCCAGCGAGGGCACCGTGCTCCGCTTCGATTTCGGCTCGCTCTCCTGCGACGACGGCGGCGTCGGCGATGAGGCGATCTCCCTCCCTTGCCCGCGTGACCGAGCCGACGAGCTGGCTGCCGTGCGTTCGTGGGTGGTGAGGCATCGCCCACAGATCCGCAGGTGTGACCGGGCTCCCGCCGAGCCCGTCGAGGGAGGCGCGGCCCTCGCCCGTGTGCTCGCTCGAACCCGCGAGGCCTCCTCGCGGCAGCCGAGGCGAGGCCATCGCGAACGCCGCCATTAGACTGCGTTCCATGGAACGAGTGGTCATCGTCGAGGGGGCTCGCACCCCCGTCGGCAGGTTCCTCGGCTCGTTCGCCGAGACCCCCGCGGTGCAGCTCGGCGAGCTCGCGGCCGTCGAGGCGCTTCGCCGGGCAGGGGTCGATGCCGACCAGGTGGACCAGACGATCGTGGGGCACGCCCGGCAGGCGGGCAACGGCCCCAACACCGGCCGCCAGGTGAGCATGCGCGCCGGCGTTCCCGAGCGCGTGAGCGCCTACAACGTGAACATTGCCTGCGGCTCCGGCATGAAGGCGACCCAGCTCGGCGCCCAGCAGATCATGATCGGAGAGAGCGAGGTCGTCTTGGTCGGCGGCATCGAGAACATGACGCGGGTGCCCTACCTGCTTCCCGACATGCGGCTCGGGCACCGGCTGGGCAACGCCGACGTCGTCGACGCGATGTACCGCGACGGACTGCTCGACCCGTTGTGCGGCCTCATCATGGGCGAGACCGCCGAGAACCTCGTCGACCGGTACGACATCTCGCGCGCCGAGCAGGATGAGTTCGCCCTCCAGTCGCAGCAGAAGGCCCGGTCGGGGGCCGAGGGCCGCGCCGCGGAGATGTTCCCCGTCGAGGCGACCCTTGCGCGGAAGACCGTCACCGTCACCGGCGACGAGCACGTTCGCCCCGACACGTCGATGGAGTCGCTCGCGAAGCTCGCGCCCGTGTTCCGAGACGGTGGAAGCGTGACGGCGGGCAACTCCAGCGGCCTGACCGACGGCGCGGCCGCCCTGGTGCTCATGAGCGAGTCGCGGGCGCTCTCCGAGGGCAGGCAGCCGATCGCCGCGATCTCCGCGATGACATGGGCGGGCGTCCCGCCCGAGATCATGGGCATCGGTCCCGTGCCGGCGACCGAGAAGGTCATGGACCGACTCGGCTGCACGATCGACGACTTCGAGCTGATCGAGATCAACGAGGCGTTCGCCGCGCAGGTGATCGCATGCGAACGCGAGCTGAAGTTCGACCGCGAGCGGCTGAACGTGAAGGGCGGGGGCATCTCGATCGGGCATCCGATCGGCATGAGCGGCGCGCGCATCATCCTGTCGCTCGCCTACGAGATGCGGGCACGAGACGTGTCGTTGGGACTCGCGACCCTCTGCATCTCCGGTGGACAGGGCCTCGCGGTCGCGCTGGAGCGCGCATGAGGAAAGCGCTGGAGCGCGCATGAGCAACAGCGCTGGAGCGCGCATGAGGCAAGGCGATGCAACTCCGATGGAAAGGACCGGACGATGAGCGCCGTGCACGCCGTGGTCTTGATCCAGTGCGAGGTCGACGAGATTTCCGAAGCCGCGCAGGCGATCGCCGAGATCGACGGGGTCAGCGAGGTCTACTCCGTGGCCGGCGAGTTCGACCTGATCGCGATCGTGCGCGTCCCGTCGCACGACCGGCTGGCGAGCGTCATCCCGGGGGGCATCGCGAAGGTCGAGGGCGTCGAGCGCACCGAGACCCTGATCAGCTTCCAGGTCTACTCGAAACACGACCTCGAGCGGTTGTTCTCCCTCGGCTTCGACGAGAGCTGAATACGGTCAGATCAGCGATGTGTAGCTGACGCCGCTCGGCCAGTCGACCGCGACGACGAGCGCCGTGCGGCCCCACGTGCCGAGGTCGCCACCGCCGGACGATCGGTACTTCTCGAGCATCAGCCGGCGGGCATCCGCGTCTTCGTCGGTGGCCTCCTCGACGACCCGGGCCCGCGTCGCGCGCTTGCGATCGCCGAGCTCCAGCTCCACGTCGGGAGTGGTCACCAGGTTGCGCACCCAGTCGCTGCGGTCGCGGTCGCCGGCCATCAGGTAGACGGTCTCGTCGGTCAGCACGAACCAGATCTCGATGCGATGCGGGTTGCCGGTCACCCGGCCCGTGGTCGTGAGGTAGCAGAACTCGAGCGAGGACACGTCGCGCGGCATCGCCGCTACCAGATCGCCCAGATCACGAGCGCCGCGATCACGACGAGCGCGCCGACGAAGATCGCCAGATCGGCCTTGGTCACCTTGCCCGGCTGCTGATAGTTGAATCCCATATCGCTACAGACGGTAGTACTCTCGCAACCGTTCGGGTGAGAGCCAGTAGATGTGCTGGCGGACCGTCGAGGCGTACGTGCGAGCCTCGGCGTGATCGCGGCACGCTCGCTCTGCGAGCGCGCGCCCCGAACCGTCGACGATCGCCACGCGCCATCCCGAGGCGCCCTCCCGCAGCTCGACGCCGAAGCCAGCTTCGTCGACGGTCGTCAACCCCGAGCCTCCTCTCAACCCTGCTGCACGAGGTTCTTTTTCAGCCGTACGAGCGGGGCCCGCAGCGGTCCCAGCACCGAGTCCTCGTCGAGGCTGAACCCTGGGGCGATGTCGGCGACCTGCTCCAAGGCCTCTTCGAGCTTCGCGCCCGCTTCCTCGGCGTCACGCAGGGCGTTCACGAGGGTGACGGCGTAATCGGCGCTGAACGGCCGCCCGTCCCACGGCGACGCTCCTCCGTTCGCGATGACCTGCTCGACGAGGAAGTCGCGACCGCTCCGCTTGTCGATGCCCTTGATCTTCACGCGCTCTCCTTCTCGCTCACGAGCTCGAGCAGCCGGTCCGCGAGCTCGAACGGATCGACCGGCTTCACGAACCAGGCGTCGGCTCCCGACCATCTCGCGAGCCAGGCGTCGTGCTTGCGTTCCAGCAGGATCACGATCAGCCCCGTATAGGGGTCGGTGTCGTCGCGGACCTGTTTGGCGAGCGCGAACGCGCCGGCCCGCGACGCGATCTCGTCGGCCACGACGATGTCGGGGCGGTCGCGCAACGTCGCCCTGATGCCGAGCTCGCCGTTGGCCGCGGCACGGAACCGCAGCTCGCTGCCGATCGCCCGTTCGACGCTCCGAACGGCGAGCGCCATGAGGTCGCGCGACGCAGGATCGGGCGACACCAGCAGCACATCCACGGCCACGATGCTACCCGGTTTCGGCCCCCGTTCTGCCCCGCCCGTCATCGAGCGACTGGAACCGCGGCTGCTTTGTCTCGCTGTCGAGACGCCGTCTAGGCTGGCCCCGGTTTCCCCTATTCCTCGGGACCGATGCGGGGCACCAGTCGAACGAGGAGCGAGCCGTGGAGAGCACCGGTAGGGCTTGTGTGGCGGAGTTCGTGGCCGCGTTCGCCCTCATCGTCGTCGGTGCCGGTGCCGCGATCATGTACGCCAACGGGCAGCTCGACCTGACCGGGGTCGCGCTCGCGAGCGGGCTCGTGCTCGCGGTCATGGTCTCGGTCACCGCGCATATCTCCGGCGGGCTCGTGAACCCGGCGGTCGCGATCTCACTGTGGGTCACGCGCAGACTGCCTGCTCGTCGAGCCGGCGCGTTAATCGTGGCACAGCTCGCCGGCGCGGTGGCGGGCGGGTTCCTGCTGAAGTACCTGCTGCCGCCGGAACTGTTCGAGGCGGGCGGCGGGGGCGCACCCGCGCTCGGCGACGGCATCTCGGTGGGCAAGGCCATCCTGATCGAGGCCGTCACCACGTTCTTCCTCGTCTTCGCGTACTTCGGCACCGCGGTCGACGAACGCGGACCATTCTCCAAGACCGCGGGCCTCACGATCGGCCTCGTGATCGCGTTCGACATCATGGCGTTCGCCCCGTACACGGGCGCCGCGATGAACCCGGCTCGGTGGTTCGGCCCCGCCCTCGCCACCATGGTCTGGACAGACTGGTTCGTCTGGATCGTGGGACCGATCGCGGGCGGGATCATCGCGGGTGTGCTGTATCCCACCGTCTTCCTGGAGGACGGCGCATCGGCCGCGCACTGATGAGAGATCCTTCCTGCCGCCGATGGGAAGGAACCGGCCACCTGCCGCGTTCTGTCCTGGAATCGCGATGAACGACATCTACCTCGACGGCTCGTCGGCGACCCCGCTGCTCGCCGAAGCTCGTGCGGCATTCGTGAAGGCGCTCGACACCTTCGGCGACCCCTTACTCATCCATGCACCGGGTCGGCGAGCCCGCACGATGCTCGACGACGCCCGGGAGACGATCGCAGCCGCGCTCGGAGCGCATGCCGACGAGATCGTGTTCACGTCGGGCGGCACGGAGTCGGTGGCTCTCGCGATCTGGGGAGGCGTCCGCGCCGTGCGCGAGCTCGGTAACCGCATCGTCGTCAGCGTCGTCGAGCATCCCGCCGTCGGAGGCGTGGGCCATGTGCTGCAGAGCGACGGCTTCGAGGTGGTCGAGATCCCGGTCGACGGGTTCGGACGCATCGACCTCGACCGGTACGCGGCCGAGGTGCGGGCGCCCGGCACCGTGCTCGCGAGCGTGCAGCATGCGAACCACGAGCTCGGCACCATGCAGCAGATCGGTGAGGCCGCCCGGCTCGCCCGCGAGGCGAAGGTGCGCTTCCACACCGACGCGTGCCAGACGGTCGGTCGGCTGCCGGTCGACGCCGACGCGCTCGGGGTCGACCTGCTGTCGTGCTCCGCACACAAGTTCGGCGGTCCGCCGGGGGTCGGCGTGCTGTACGTGCGGCGCGGGGTCGGCGTGACCGCCTACCCCTGCGGCGACGACCGGGAGCGCAAGCGCCGCTCGGGCATGGAGAACACGCCGGGCATCGCCGCGATGGCCGCGGCGCTGCAGGCGTCGCTGGCATCGATGAGCGATACCGCCGCCAACCAATGGGCGCTCACGGATCGTTTGCGCGAGCGTCTCGCCGAGACCGTGCCGGGTGCGACGGTGCACGGGCACCCGACCCACCGCGCGCCGCACCTCGTCTGCTTCAGCGTGCAGGGCCTCGACGCGCCCACGTTGATGATGGCCCTCGACGATCGCGGCATCCATCTCGCTGCCGGATCGCTCTGCTCGGGTCAGCCGGGCGACGCCTCGCCGGTGCTCGAGCACATCGGGCACCCCGGCGTGAGCAGCTTCCGCGTCGGGCTCGGCCCGAACAGCACCGAGGCTGAGGTGGACGCCCTGCTCGACGTGCTGCCCGGCCTCGTCGAAGAGCTCCGCGAGGTCGCCTCACTCTCGGAAGTCGCGCTCACCCGTTTCCGGCCTCCGGCGCGATGATGCGCGAACGGCGCTAGCCCACGTCCCACGTGTCGCCGCCGTGCAGCAGCGCGGAGAGGTCGCCCTTGCCCAACCGCTCCTCGGCGCTCCGCATCTGCGCGTGCATCGCCTCGCCGTAGACGGGGCGTTCGAAGTTCCGGAACACGCCGATGCAGGTGGCCTCGTGCGGACCGAGCGACAGATGCGCGAGGCCGAACGGCAGCGAGGGGCGGCCGCTGGCTTGGTGCACGACGATGCGTTCAGGATCGATCTCGGCCGTGGGCTTGACTTGCAACCGGCCGTTGTCGCCCACGATCACGCACTTGTTGCCCTCGTCGAAGACGATCGGCTCACCGTCGACCAGGCGGATCTGGTGATGCACCGCTTGCGACTTCTCGCGCAGCAGGTCGAACGCCCCGTCGTTGAAGACGTTGCAGTTCTGGTAGATCTCGACGAACGCGGTGCCCCGGTGCGCAGCGGCCTGACGCAGCACCTCGGTCAGGTGCTGGCGGTCGTTGTCCATCGTTCGGGCCACGAACGTGGCCTCGGCGCCGAGCGCCACCGCGATCGGGTTGAAGGGATGATCGACAGAGCCGAACGGGGTCGACTTGGTGACCTTTCCCTCCTCGCTCGTCGGTGAGTACTGGCCCTTCGTCAGACCGTAGATCTGGTTGTTGAACAGCAGGATCTTGATGTTCACGTTGCGCCGCAGCGTGTGGATCAGGTGGTTGCCGCCGATCGACAGGCCGTCACCGTCGCCGGTCACGACCCAGACGCTGAGGTCGGGGTTCGCCGTGGCGATGCCCGTGGCGATCGCGGGCGCCCGCCCGTGGATGCCGTGCACGCCGTACGTGTCCATGTAGTAGGTGAAGCGCCCGCTGCAGCCGATGCCGCTCACGAACACGGTCTTGTGCGGCTCGATGCCGAGCTCCGGCATGAACCCCTGCACGGCCGACAGGATCGCGTAGTCGCCGCACCCCGGGCACCAGCGAACCTCCTGGTCGGAGGTGAAGTCCTTCTTCGTCAGCGTCGCGACGCCGCTGTCGCCGCCAGGCGCATCGTCGTGCGAACCGTTCACGTCACTCATCGAGCACCCGCCTGATCTCCTGTTCGAGGTCCTCCGCGAAGATCGGGAGGCCCTGCACCTTGGTGAAGCTGATCGCGTCGACGAGGAACTTCGCTCGCAGCAGCATCGCGAGCTGTCCCATGTTCATCTCCGGGATCACGACCTTCCGGTACGCCTTCACGACCTCACCCGTGTTCGACGGGAACGGGTTCAGATGACGCAGATGCGCGGTCGCCACGGCCCCGCCGGAATCGCGCACCCGGGTCGCTGCCGCGCGGATCGTGCCGAGCGACGAGCCCCAGCCCAGCACGAGCAGATCGGCCTCGCCCGAGGGGTCGTCGACCTCGAGCGGCGGTATGTCGGCAGCGATGCCGTCGACCTTCGCCTGGCGAAGGTGCGTCATGCGCTCGTGGTTCTCGGGGTCGTAGCTGATGTTGCCCGTCAGGTCCTCGCGCTCGAGACCGCCGATGCGATGCACGAGCCCGGGCGTGCCCGGCACCGCCCACGGCCGCGCCAGCCGGTCGTCACGCGCATAGGGCAGGAAGCCTCCGCCGTTGGGCGCAGCGAACGCGGGGTCGATCTCAGGCAGCTCGTCGACCTCGGGCAGACGCCACGGCTCGGACGAGTTCGACAGGAACGTGTCGGAAAGCACGATGACCGGGGTGCGATAGCGCACCGCGATCCGGGCGGCTTCCAGGGCGACGGCGAAGCAGTCGGCAGGCGAGGCGGGGGCAAGGATCGGCATCGGGCTCTCGCCGTGGCGGCCGAACATGGCGAGCAGCAGGTCGGCTTGCTCGGTCTTGGTCGGAAGCCCGGTCGACGGTCCCCCCCGCTGCACGTCGACGACGATGAGCGGCAACTCCATGATCACGGCGAGCCCGAGCGTCTCGGCCTTGAGGTCCATGCCTGGCCCGCTCGTGCCGGTGACGGCGAGGTGCCCGGCGAACGCCGCCCCGAGCGCCACGTTGGCGGCGGCGATCTCGTCCTCGGCCTGCAGCGTGATCACTCCGAAGTTCTTATGTCGCGACAGCTCGTGCAACAGCTCCGACGCCGGCGTGATGGGGTAACTCGCGTAGAACAACGGCAGCCCGCTGCGCTGCGACGCCGCCACGAGGCCCCACGACAGGGCGGTCGAGCCGGCGATGTTGCGGTACGTGCCCGGCGCGACCGGCGCGGCCGCGATCGTGTACGAATGGGCGAACAGCTCCGTGGTCTCCCCGAAGTTGTATCCGGCCTTGAAGGCCGCCACGTTGGCGTCGTAGATCTCCTGCTTGCCGCTGAACTTGCGCTCGAGCCAGTTCAGCGTGGTCTCGGTCGGACGTCCGAACATCCACGACACGAGCCCGAGCGCGAACATGTTCTTGGCTCGCTCGGCTTCCTTCTTGCCGATACCGATATCCTCGGTCGCCCGCACGGTGATCGACGTCATCGGGACCTTGAAGACCTGATACCCGTCGAGCGAGCCGTCCGATATCGGGTCGCTGGCGAATCCGGCCTTCTCGATGTTGCGCTGCGTGAACGCATCTTCGTTCACGATCACGATGCCGCCGCGATCGACCTTGGACAGGTCGGCTTTCAGCGCCGCCGGGTTCATCGCGACGAGCACGTCGGCGTGGTCGCCAGGGGTGGTGATGTCGCTCGAGGCGAACTGGATCTGGAACGCCGACACTCCGTGCACGGTGCCGGCCGGCGCGCGGATCTCGGCCGGGAAGTCGGGCAGGGTGGCCAGATCGTTGCCCATCACCGCGGTCGCCGAGGTGAAGCGGTCTCCCGTGAGCTGCATGCCGTCGCCGGAGTCGCCTGCGAAGCGGATGACGACGCGTTCCTTCTCTTCGACGGTCTTCGTCATGCCGGGTCCGGCCGTGGGGACCGATGCTCCTCTCGGGTGGGAGGCCGATCGTCGTCGGACGATCGCTGGACGGTGGGGGTGAGGCTCTTCCAGGGTACTGCGGCGCCGAGCTCGCGACGGGGCATGGCGGGTAGATTCACACCATGAGGACACAACGACTGGGATCGAAGGGACCGGAGCTGTCGGTCGTCGGGTACGGCGCCTGGGAAGCCGGTGGCACCGCCTGGGGACCGAACGACTCCGACGATTCCGTGATCGGGGCGATGAAGGCTGCCATCGATGCCGGCATCAACTGGATAGACACGGCCGAGGTCTACGGCGACGGGGTCTCGGAGTCCCTCGTCGGGCGCGCGATCGCCGGGCGGCGCGACGAGGTGACGGTGGCATCGAAGGTCGCGCCCGAACCGGAAGGTTCCGGGTTCCGACCCGAGCAGATCCGTGCTGCCTGCGATGCCTCGCTCGCCCGTTTGGGCATCGAGGCGATCGATCTCTACCAGCTGCACTGGCCCGACGACGCGGTGCCAGTGGAGGACTCCTGGGGCGCCATGACGGAGCTCGTCGAGGCGGGGAAGGTCCGCTACGTCGGCGTGTCGAACTTCGATCGCGCCCTGATCGAGCGGTGCGAGGCGGTGCGCCACGTCGACTCGCTGCAGCCCGAGTTCTCGATGCTGAACCGACGCAACGCCGACACGATCGCGTGGTGCGGCGAGCAGGGTATCGGCGTCGTGAGCTACGGACCGCTCGCCTTCGGACTGCTGACGGGCTCGATCACGGTCGAGACCACGTTCCCGGAGGGCGACTGGCGCGGCGGTCCGGAAAGCGACGACGCCGACGATCCCGACGAGGTCGACCTCTTCGCATCCGATCGGCTCCCCTCGGTGCTCGCCGCCGTCGAGCGCATGCGGCCGATCGCCGAGCGGCTCGGCATCTCGCTCGCCCAGCTCGCGCTCGCCTGGAACGTGCATCAGCCCGGCGTCACGAGCGCGATCGCGGGCAGCCGTGACGCAAGGCACGTGCGTTCCAACGCCGCAGCAGGCGACCTCGAGCTCGACGACGACACGCGCTCGGAGCTCGGCGCGATCGTCGCAGACTGACGGCAGGGCTCTGCCGGCTGCCCGCGACGGATGGGCCCGGCGGACTCAGGCCGAGCGGTCGACCTGACGCAGGCGGCGCACGATACCGTCGAGCAGTTTCAGCGTGACCTGCGGCTCGTCTTCGAGCAACGCCCGGCGCGGGGCGCCGCGGCCGTCGGACTCGCGACGCCACAGGTCGGGAAGGCTCTGGCTCATGTCTTTCGGCACCCTACCGCGACCTACGAACGAGGAGCGAACCGCCGGCTGCCCCGGGAGCCCCTTCGAGACACCAACCTCATGTGGGCGGTCGCGGGGGCCCCGGCTAGGGTGAACGAGATGGACGCCCGCGACCGACTCGAGGCCCTGCTGCGCGACAGGATCGTCGTGCTCGACGGGGCTTGGGGAGTGCTGCTGCA
>Ga0183260_10004393_pt1 | contig 11195 bp, 10 predicted proteins | sample AntDrymUQ4972206_2_FD_129768 | JGI IMG/M metagenome (GOLD analysis project Ga0183260, IMG submission 129768) | Polar desert sand microbial communities from Dry Valleys, Antarctica - metaG UQ497 (22.06) (version 2) (version 2) | ecosystem: Environmental > Terrestrial > Soil > Desert | place...
CGCCGCAAGTTCCAGCACGGGCTCATAGAGACCGGCGTCGCGGATCGCGAACTGTGTTGCATGAACGCCGACCGCGAGGCCCCCCGCGCCCGCATCAAGGTAGTAACGCGTCAGCGCGCGCTGACGGCGTCGGTCCAACCGCCGCGACGAGTCGAGCGCCAGCGGATGAGCAGGAATCACGGTTCCGCGGCGCAGGCCCTCCAGGACGTCGACCGGTAGTCGTGACCAGTGCATGGGGCTTAAGGGCGCTGTGCCAAAATAGTACAGGTCGGTTTTAACCCACGACTACAACAGCGTCAACGCACGGGCGACGCTCGACACTGCGCGAACGTGCCGATACTTGAGCCTCCGAGTGCCCGCAAAGGGAAAGGGAGCTTCATATACGACGTGTCCGCTCCGATCAATGGGTACGAACTCATACGAGATAAGGCACAGACCTAGCTTCGAGCAACCTATACCTGGAGAGCAAACAAAGGCTTGATCTTCTTTTCTAGATCACTCGCACAAGGGCTTCCCGAGTGCAACCACACGAAGTCAAATCAGACGAGCTTTCGTCATTCGGATGGCGCTCTTGCCTTGCGGGAGCCGGGCGCTTGTGCTGTTCGCGCGGGATGACGCTCCACCCTTCTTGTCCGTGAACATGTGGCGGCTCAGCCATGCGCAGTATCATTCACCCGGCTGCTGGACCCAAAATCCACGAAGGAGGATTCATGATGAAAGCTCGTTCGGCTCTGACCGTCGCCTGTGCCGTGCTGGGATTCGCGACATCGCCCGCGCTGGCGCAGCAAAAGCTCGATTTCATTCTCAACTGGGTGCCGGGCGGAGATCACGCGCCCTACTATTACGCGAAGAAGCTCGGCTGGTACGAGAAGGAGGGCATCGATCTCAACCTCGAGCCAGGCAAGGGCTCGGCGTTGGCGACACAGAAGGTCGGTACCGGCGGCAACCCGATCGGGCTCGCCGACATGGCAGGCGTGCTGGTTGCGAAGAGCAAGGGCGCCGATGTGGTCGCCGTGTTCAACGTCTATGCCAACTCGCCGCAGGGCATGTACTGGCTCAAAAGCTCCGGCATCAAGGGGGTCAAGGACTTCCCGGGTCGCAAGATCGGTAACCCCGCCGCCGACGGCGCCCGCACGATGTGGCCGGCGCTCGCCAAGGCCAACAACATCGATCCGAAGTCGGTCACCTGGGTCAACATCGATGCCAATTCAAAGCTCGCCGCGCTCAAGTCGAAGTCGATCGACGTTACCACTTCGTTCTACAACCTCCACCATATCTTCCAGCGCGAGCTCAGCGACGACATGGGCTTCCTGGCGTGGCGCGACGCCGGCCTCAATCCCTACGGCAACTCGGTCATCGTCAACGGCGACTTCCTCAAGGCGAACAAGCCGGTGATCGACAAGTTCGTCAAAGTCACGCAGCGCGCATTCGCTGCGTGTGTCAAGGATGCGAAGCCGTGCGTGCAGGCGCTGGTCGACGCCAACGGCGCGCTCAAATTCGACAACGAAATGACCAACTGGAGTCTGGTCGAGGTGCTGATGAGCGACAAGTTCTCGCGCGAGGTTGCGCTCGGGATTCACGATGACAACCGGATGAAGGCGGACTACGAGTTGGTGCGCGAGTACATCGGCATCGACAAGCCCTTCGACGTCAAGACCACATACAGCAACGAATTTCTCGATCGCTCGGTCAAGATGGGCAAGTAGATACAGTGGAAACTAGGGCGTGTTAACACTATTCACTCGCGTTGTTGCCTGCTGTTCTGCCGAAAATCGTGTGGCTTTGCCGCCGATTTTCTTAGAAGTCTTCCCGGCCGAAAGTAGGGTTTCACTTTCGGCCCGATTGAACTAGCCCAACTCGGGTCCCGCCACGGCGATGACATTTGCAGCGTTGCCTGGCACGGCGCTTTCGCCGTGAACCATCCGAGTGAACGGACGCTGCACCTTAAAACCCGCCGTGTGGAGCCCCGGCTGCAGCACCGAAAAGCGATCCGTGAGGTCGATGTAGAGAGGGCCGGGCAGTTGGGCGAGCGCCGCAGCGAATAGTCGGTGCGCGGTGTCGCTATCGCGCGCGATCAGCGGCCCGATTTGACACGCCTCCCGTCCATCGCGCCCCAGCACGTACCCGGAAATGCGACCTTCGGTTTCCGCGAGGAGCGCCGCTTGGGGTAGCCGCTCGGCGAGCGCGCGCAGCAGATGCTCGCGCGTGGCTCCGAACGCCGGTGTGTCGAGCGCGACAATCGCAGGCCAGTCGCCGCGTGCGATTGCACGAATCTCCGCAGTGGGTCTTGATGACCCCGGCCGCGAAGCCGCTGGACGTTCTGGTGCAGTCGCTTGCCGCGGGCCGCGCCGATAACGCGTAAAGCCCCAGGTGTCGTGGAATCCTTCCCGCACATAGACGGCGCGACCGGCCGGCGTTGCGTCCAGGAGAGGCGTCAGCCCGCAGTGTGCAAGCTCCCCTAACGCTCGCCGAAGCAGCCGCGACGCGAGCCCGCGTCGCCGGTGCTCGGGTAGCACCAGCACCATGCTGATCCAGGCGAAGCCGCTGGCCGTCGTTTCCGCGTACGGCAATACGACCGTCGATGCGATCAAGGTGCCGTCATCTTGCGCGATGCCCCAGGCGTGGCCGTTGGCCAGCATGTAGCGCCAGTCCGCCTCGTTCTGGTTCCAGTTCGCCGCCGCTCGCGATTGCAGAGCCATCGTACTGCTTAGATGCCTCCAGTCGAGCGCGTGCTCGATCGTACGCAGCTGACCCTCCGCTTTTATGGCGTGTTCACACTTTCACGGCTGTTGTTTCCTGCCGTTGTGCCGAAAATCGGGTGGCTTTGCCACCGATTTTCTTAGAAGCCTCTCCGGCCGAAAGTAAGTTTTCACTTTCGGCCGATTGAACTAGTAGTTCCCATCTCTAGTAGTTCCCATCTCGCGTCGAGAAGTGAGTCGCTTTGCCCAAGCTCGGCTTGCCGCCGGCGATCCACTCGGCCACCCACTCGATCATCGTGTCGAGCGGAACCGAAGGCGGCCCGAACATTCGCTGCGCTTCACTCGTGTCGAGCAGCCATGCCGTTGCGGCTTCGCTACCGGTAAGCACCGGCTCTCGTCCCAACCGGCGCCCGAACTCGGCGGCAACCTCGCGCACCACGATCCGTGGGCCGGTAACGTTCAGCGGTGATATCGGTGCCGTGCAATGCGCTAGCATGCGCAGCGCTTGATCGTTCGCATCGCCTTGCCAGATCACATTGGCGTACCCCATGGTCAAATCGATCGGCGTGCCCGCCACGACCGCGCGGGCGACGTCGTGCAGCACGCCGTAGCGCATATCGATCGCGTAAGACAAGCGCACGAGACGCCCGGGCGTCTGGTGCTTGCGCGAGCCGTGCTCGAACATGCGCTCGCGGCCGACGCAGGAATTCGCATAGTCGCCGGCCGGAGGGGTGGCCGGCGTCTGCTCGGTCGCGCCACTGCTCGCGACATCGACGTACGGGTAAACGCAGGCGGTCGAGAACACGACGATCCGCGACTGGCGAAAGGCCTCGGCCACCATGAACGGCACCGCAGTGTTCATCGCCCAGGTCAGCGATGCGTTGTCGGTGGCGCCGAACTTGTGCCCCGCCATGTATACGACGTTGCGCACCTTCGGGACCTGCGCGACGGCGTCGCCATCGAGCAGGTCGCACCGCACGCACTCGATACCATGTTGCTTCAACTGTTCGGCAAGGCCGGGCTCGGAGAAGCGCGCAACCCCGATCACTCGCTTGGACGGAGCTGCGCGCTTGGCCATCCGCGCCAACGTCGGACCCATCTTGCCGCCGACGCCGAGCACGATGATGTCGCCGTCGAGTCGGGCCAGATCAGCGACCAGCGCCGGCGAGGGACGACTCATGAACTCCTCGAGGGCGGCAACGTCGGCGAACTTGCTGGGCAGTGGAGACAGCGGGCCTCCCCGGCGCCTTAAGCGGCAACGCCTTCGAACAGATTGCGGCCCCGCGCCAACGCACGAATCTTGGCGTCGGCGATTGGCCGCTTGAGCATCCAGAAGCCGCAGTCGGGATGGATATACCGGACCCGGCCAGCCCCCAGCACCTGCTCGGCGCGTTCGATCGAGCGCGCGATCTGGTCCGCTGACTCGATCTCATTGTCCTTGATGTCGACGACGCCGAGCCCGAAGCCGATCTCGGGCTTCAAATCGCGAAAGGCGTGCAATTCCTCGGAGGGCCGGTGCGCGCACTCCATCACGATGTGATCGGCGTGCAGCGCATTCAAGTAATTCAAAAGCCGGTGCCACGTGCCTCGTTGCACCGTCTGGCCGCCGTAATTGCCGAAACATAAGTGCACCGCCGCCGTCGTCTGCACGGCGTCGAGTACGCGGTTAATTGCCTCCGCCGCCCATTGCCACTCATCGGGATGACCGGGTAGATTCGCCTCGTCGACTTGCACCACGTCGGCGTTCAAATGGCGAACCTGTTGCGCCAGTGCGTCGGCGAGAGCATTCGCAAGCGCTGGCACGTCGTCGTAGTGTTTGTTGACCAGCGTCTTGGCCAGCATGTGCGGCCCGGTCAAGGTGAACTTGAACGGGTGCGTCGCCAGCGCCTTGGCCCGCGCGCAGGCGAGCGGCAAATCGAGCGCGCCGCCGGCGACCGGGCCGACGACCACGCCTGGTGGGCGAGCGCGAAACTTCATGCCGCCGCTCGCTCGGTACGCAACCAGCTCGTCGAAGGAGAACCTCTGGCTGATCCCGTCCATCGGCCGGACGAAATACTCGATCATCCCGTTGGTCTCGGGGTGGTTGACGTCGAAGCGGTAGAGCTCACCATCGCAGACGACGTCGACACCAGCCTGCTCCTGAATATCGATCACGACGCGGGTGGCATCGATCACTGCTTGCGCAGACGGCGCGGCGGCGAGCCAATCCGGGACCGGATACGAGCCGACGACGGTAGTCTTGATTCGCGCCATCGAGTTGCTTTCAGAACGCGGGCTTGGGGTGCGCGGAATCGTAGCGCGCCACGCTGTCGACGATCTCCTGCTTCGCTTCTGCGGGACCGGTCCAGCCCGCGAGTTTGACCCACTTCCCGGCTTCGAGGTCCTTGTAGTGCTCGAAGAAATGCGCGATCTGGCGCGTCGTGAGCTCGGGTAGATCCTCCAGGTTCTGTACTTCGCGGTAGAGCGGTGTCAGCTTGTCGATCGGCACCGCGAGAATTTTGGCGTCACCACCGGCCTCGTCCTGCATTTGCAACATACCAATCGGCCGGCAGCGGACCACGACCCCGGTGATGAGCGGTACGGGCGAGAGCACCAGCACATCGCAGGGGTCCCCGTCGTCGGACAACGTGTGCGGGACGTAACCGCAATTGCACGGATAGTGCATTGCCGTCGCCATGAACCGGTCGACGAATACCGCCCCGGTCGCCTTGTCGACCTCGTACTTGATCGGATCTCCGTGCATCGGGATTTCGATGACGACGTTGCAGTCGTTGGGTACACCCACCCCGGCCGGGACGCGGTCTAGGCTCATCGCCACACTCTCACAAGGAACTGCGGACCGCCATTATCGCGCGCCTATACCAATGGCCGTACCCCGATCAACCACAAGTGCAACCACACCGCGAACACGATCCATGCCATGCCGCTGATCGCCGCTGCAAGCGCATCGCGCGAGAGCGCGCCCGCCGGATAGCCGATCCCCGCCTCGCGATCGCGCCGGCGCGAAAATGCGAACAGCGCAATTGCCCACACCAAAAACCCACCGAACAGGACGACATCGGCGAGCATTCCATTAGCGAGCAAGTGCGCGAACGCCCACAAGATGACACCGGCAACCATCGGATGCCCGATCGCCGCCTTGATCCGTGTACCCGGGACGTAGGTCGCGGCAATCAACACGAACGCACCGAAGGTCAGCGGCGCTGCAGCGTGGCGGGTCCATACCGGCGGACTCCACAACACTAGCGGATCGAGCCGCGCCTGGCCGTAGCCCCAGACGATCAGGAAAAATCCGACGAACGAGGCGAGCGAAAAGACGCCTTTCCATTTCCCTTCGCCGACACGTGCAATCTGCGCGGTGCGCCAGGGAGCGGCCAAGATCCGGACCGAATGGATGCCCAAAAAAAGGGCGAGGCCGAGGAGAAGAAGGATCATCTGCGTTGAGTTCGATCTATGAGGTGGTATTCGCCGCATTTACCGAACACGAATGCGCTCCGGCAACGACGCAAACTAGCTCGATCGTACCTGCATTCCATTACCAAGCTGTCGATTTTCTTTACATCGGGCTGGTAGTCCGAGACCGGCTTGGTAGTTTAACCCACTGAAAAATGACAATTAGTTTGTCGTGGCGAGAAACTTGCTCACTACAAAACAGTCGTTACTTCGGACGAGGCATGCGTGTGACCGAAGAACGGCTTTTTTCCACACCAAAACTGGGAGAAACCATGGGAACGACGTTGCGAATTTTGGCAGGCTTCGGGGTCACGTTATGGTCGCTTTATGCGGGTGCCGTCCCTATAACGTTTTCGGCCGCGGGCGTCGATCCTGCGAGCATTCAAGCGGGTGTTGACTCGTATCGTGCGGCGCTGGGAACGCTCAACCCGAACGTCATCGGCTCGTTCGGCAGCGGGCGGCGCGAGATCAACTGGGACGGCGTTCCCGACGCGTTCTCGTCGCCCAACAACCTGCCCGCCAATTTCTTCAACGTTAATTCGCCGCGCGGGGTTGTTTTTAGCACGCCGGGAACAGGATTTCAGGTCAGCGCTGACGATTCGAACCCGACATCGACGCCGATCGAATTTGGCAACATCGATCCTAGTTATCCGGGCTTGTTCAGAACCTTCAGCCCGCAGCGGCTCTTTACTTCTCTGGGCAGCAACATCGTCGATGTGTCGTTCTTCATTCCCGGATCGACGACGCCGGCGTTTACCACGGGATTCGGCGCGATATTCACCGACGTCGACTTCGCGAACACGAGTTCACTGCAGTTTTTCGATGCCACGAATAACTCGCTGGGCACGTTTTTCGTACCCCACGTGGCGGTCACCGAAACGCTATCCTTCCTGGGCATCCTGTTCAACGAGGGCGCGGTCGTCAGCCGGGTGCGGATAACCAGCGGCAATCAGGTACTGGCGGGGGGCAACACCACTGAAGACTTAGTCGCACTCGACGACTTCATTTACGGCGAACCGCGGATTGCGCAACAAGTTCCGGAACCCGTGACGCTGTTGCTGCTCGCCATGGGTCTCTTCGCGCTGGGCGCGTTTCGGTTGCGCCCGACCGCCCCGGCAAATCGATAGCGACTCGCCGGCGTTTCGTCGCAACGCTAGTCAGCCTCGCGGCGTTGCGCCGCTGTTGGCGGCGGTACTTCGCACGAGCCTGACGGGTCCCGAGGCGATATCGGCATAATCTCAGCGCCTCGCTGCCAAGGGACGCGGCGCTTACTCAAGTCCAGTTGGTTCTGCCGCTATCACGCTAAAGCGGCAAGCAGGATCCGAACCTCTTTCGGCGCAAGAGCGGATGTTTGTGTGTAGTCCGCTATCGACGTCCGCATAATAAATACACGAATTTCGTGGTACACTGGTTTCGTGTATTTAAGACTCGTGAAATCAGACGATGAAAAACGTCACCATCACCCTCGATGAGGAAACAGCCGCCTGGGCGCGTGTCCATGCGGCCGAGCGTGCTATGAGCGTGTCTCGCTTGGTGGGCGGGATGCTCGCAGCGCATATGCGGGAAACCCGCGACTACGATAGCGCGATGCGTCGTTTCTTTGCTAACGCTGCGGTCCCGTTCAAGAGCGGCGGCGCCCGCTATCCAAGTCGCGCCGAACTCCATGATCGCGACCGTATTCGTTGACACCAACATTTTCGTCTATGCCCGTGACCTAGCCTTCGCGCATAAACAGAGTGTCGCGCGCGAATGGCTCGAGCGTCTTTGGCGAGATCGCACCGGCCGCGTAAGCGTGCAGGTCCTGACCGAGTACTACAACACGATGACGCGCAAGTTGCGTCCTCGGCTTCTATCCGAAGTTGCTTGGGAGGACGTCCGGGCGCTTGTGGCATGGCGGCCGCACCCCATGAATGTACCGATTCTGGAGCGGGGTCGCGAAATCGAGCGGCGCTTTTCTCTGAGTTGGTGGGACAGCCTGATCGTGGCGGCGGCGCAAATCCAAGACTGCACGTTGTTGTTGTCCGAAGATCTCCAGGACGGCATGAGCATCGGTGGCGTTACCATCCTCAATCCGTTCGCGTTACAGGCCAGCGAGCCGATCGCGGCTTATGCCGCCGAGCCCGCAAAGGCTATCGGGCATCCGCCACGGGGGCGGCCGAGAAAGCTGACCCGCTAGTGTCGACCGGAACAGGAAACTTAATGTTTAGCTCGGGCCAATAGAGAGGCCGAGCATGACCGCAGCATCACAATACACTCGCTTTGGCAGCGGCAACTCCGTCCGCCGAGTCGAAGACGAAGCTCTTCTCATCGGTGCGGGAGTGTTCGCCGACGACGTCTCGCTGCCCGATCAGGCGCACGTGTGTTTTCTGCGCTCGCCGCATCCGCATGCGCGCATCGTCGCCATCGACACGACCGCGGCGTCGGCATTGCCGGGAATTGTCGCGATTGTCACGGGCGAGCAACTCGTCCGCGGCGGTGTCAAGCCTCTGCCGCAATCGACCGACTTCAAACGCAGCGATGGCTCGCCGACCGCCGCGCCGCCGCAGCACGCGCTCGCAGTCGGGGTCGTCCGCTTCGTCGGTGAAGCGATCGCGGCGGTGATCGCGCAAACCCGCGAGCAGGCCCGGGATGCGCTCGACACCATCGACGTTCACTACGAGCCATTGCCGATGGTGGTGGACACCATCGCGGCGATTGCCCCGGGCGCGCCCCTCGTGTGGCCCAAGGCGGCCGGGAATATCGCAGTAGAAAAGCGGCACGGCAACGCCGCCGCGACTGCGGCCGCATTCGCGCAGGCCGCCCACGTCGTTGCGCTCGATGTGACCAATCAGCGCGTCGCGCCCTGTCCAATCGAGCCGCGGGCGACGCTGGCGGCCTACGACAGCGCGACCGAGCGCATCACTTTGCGCGTCAGTTGCCAGACGCCTACCGGACTGCGCGATACGCTGTGCGAGGAGGTGCTGGGGCTAGCGCCGGAGAAGGTGCGCGTATTGGTCGGCGATGTCGGTGGCGGCTTCGGAATGAAGACGCGACTCTACGCGGAAGATGTCGTGGTCGCGTTCTGTGCGCGCGAATTGAAGCGTCCGCTCAAGTGGTGCGCGGAGCGCATGGAAGAGTTTTTGGCCGCGACGCACGGCCGTGACTTGATGAGCCGAGCCGAGCTCGCGCTCGATGCGGACGGCCGAATTCTCGCGCTGCGCGTGTCCTCGCACGCCAATCTCGGCGCCTACGCGACGCCGGCCGGCGTCGTGATCCAGCTGCTGATCGGGCCGTGGGTATCGACCAGCATCTACGACATCCGGACCATTGACATCCGGATCGCCGGCGTGCTGACGCATACGACGCCGACAGGGCCCTACCGTGGCGCGGGCCGCCCCGAAGCGATCTACCTGATCGAACGACTGCTCGACGCCGCCGCACGCCAGACCGGCATCGATCCGGTGGAACTTCGCCGGCGCAACATGATCCGGCCCGAGCAGATGCCCTACAAGAATGCGATGGGCAAGACCTACGACAGCGGCAACTTCGAGTCGGTGATGAAGCAGGCGATCGCGCTAGCGGACTGGGATAGCTTCAATGTGCGCGAGGCGGAAGCGAAGAAGCGCAACCGCCTGCGTGGGCGCGGCATGGCGACGTTCATCGAATGGACCGGCGCCGATGTCTTCGAGGAGCGCGTCACCGTGACGGTCACCGACGCGGAGATCGAGATTTTTTCGGCAACGCAGGCGATGGGGCAAGGGCTCGCCACGTCGTACGCGCAATTGGCAGTCGACGTGTTCGGCGTACCCCTGGAAAGAATCAAGATCGTGCAAGGCGACACCGACCGCGGAACCGGATTCGGCAGCGCCGGCTCACGCTCGCTCTTTGTCGGGGGTTCGGCCGTGCACGTCGCTTCGCAGCGCACGGTCGCCAAGGCGCAACAGCTCGCTGCCGAGGAGTTGGAGGCGGCCGTCACCGACATCGAATATCGCGACGGGGTGTTCAGTATCGCCGGCACCGATCGCCGGATCGGGTTGTTCGATCTCGCGCACCGGCAACCGCGCGAGCGCATCGTGCTCGACTCGACAAGTTCGGTCGCCGACGCCACGTGGCCCAATGGCTGCCATATCTGCGAAGTCGAGATCGATCCGGACACCGGCGTCGTGAACGTTGCCGGCTACTGGTCGGCCAACGATGTAGGCCGCGTCGTAAATCCGCTAATCGTCGTCGGGCAACTCGAAGGCGGCGCGATGCAGGGGATCGGCCAGGCGCTGTGCGAGGAGTTCGTCTACGACCGCGACTCCGGTCAGGCGCTGACCGCCACCCTTCTCGACTATGTGCTGCCGCGCGCCGACATGATCGGTCATTTCGCGATGGTGACGGACGAATCGACGCCGTGCCGCAACAACGCACTGGGAATCAAGGGTGTTGGCGAGCTCGGCACCATTGGCGCAACGCCAGCGGTAGTCAACGCCGTGCTCGACGCACTCGCGCGGGGCGGTATATGCGCGCGGGCAGATGCGCTGCAGATGCCGCTCACGCCGGAGCGGGTGTGGCGCGCGCTGCGGGGATGACACGGCTCCCGGCCATCACTGATCACCTCGTCCGCGCGCAGCAACAACGGTGGCGGAATCGCAAGACCCAGCAACTTTGCGGTCTTGAGGTTGATCATGGCGTACTTGGTGGAGTGCTCGAACGCAACCAGTGCTGGCTTGGCGCCTTTACGGACTCGGGCGATTGTAAAACGGGCTGTGCCGGAAGAATACGTTGACGTCGGGACCAGAGGCATCCGTTGCAGCCTCATTCGTTCTGCGCGCGTGTTCGCTGAATTTGCACGCGTCGCCCGGCACGATGAAGCTATGATCGTTGCACTGGGGTACGCTGGTTCGCAAGACATGTCGCGCCGCTATCGCCGTTCCACGGAGGAGCCAAGCATGATTCCACGTATCGGTGGGGATATCACGAATGCCATGTCGGTAGATCGTCGCGGTTTCGATGTCAAGTCTCTGACCGACACGCAGAAGCAAAGACTCGATCCCGGAATGCGTCTCGTATTGCGGTTGC
>Ga0183260_10004394_pt1 | contig 11195 bp, 11 predicted proteins | sample AntDrymUQ4972206_2_FD_129768 | JGI IMG/M metagenome (GOLD analysis project Ga0183260, IMG submission 129768) | Polar desert sand microbial communities from Dry Valleys, Antarctica - metaG UQ497 (22.06) (version 2) (version 2) | ecosystem: Environmental > Terrestrial > Soil > Desert | place...
GCAACGTGCTCAGGCTGGTCGATCTCGCGCTCGACTGCGACGCCGACGCGCTCCTCGTGACCGCCGATCCGGCCGGGCCGACATGCCACCGCGGGACGCGGAGCTGCTTCGACGAGGACGGCGCACCCGACGCCCGGCCGACGGAGGGCCTCGCCTGGCTCGAGACGTTGTGGGCGAGGATCGCTTCCCGCGCCGAGGAACGGCCGGTCGGCTCGTACACCAGCTCGCTGCTCGACGGCGGCGTCGACGCGGTCGCGCGCAAGGTCGCCGAGGAGGCCACCGAGGTCGTGCTCGCGGCGAAGGACGACGCGACGGCGGGGGCGGATCGGCGCGTCACCGGGCCACGCCTCGCCGAGGAGACGGCCGATCTCCTGTACCACGTGCTCGTCCTGCTGGCCGAGCGGCGCTTGTCGCCGGCAGACGTCGTCGGCGTCCTGCGGCAACGTCACGGTCCGTGACTCAGTCGCGAGCTGCGTCAGCCGCACATCGCTGACGTCCCGCTCACCGTCAGCTCGCCCGGCGACCCACCCGCAGCCGCTTCTTGCCGACTCGTACGACCAGCCACTCCCCCGCGATCGGTTCCGGGACCGGCGCGTCCACGGACGTCACCCGCTCGTCGTTGATCGTGACGCCGCCCTGGGCGATCGTCCGGCGGGCCTCGCCGTTCGAGGCAAAGATGCCGGACCCCACCAGGAGCGCCACGACCCCGGCCCGAAGGTTCTCGTCGCGGAACGCGAAGCCTTCGAGCTCTGCGTGGAGCGTCGAGAGCATGCCCGGATCGCGGATCGGGTCCCGCGCGAAGACCGCCTCGGACGTCCGGCGCGCGCCCGCGGCTGCTGCCTCGCCGTGGACCCGAGCCGTGGCGTCGAAGGCAAGCGCACGCTGGACGGGTCGCGCCTCGGGCCGCGCGGCCTGCTCGGCCTCGAGCACCTCGATCTCCCCCCGCTCGAGCAGCGTGAAGAACCGGATCTGCTGTCCGGCGTCCGCGTCGGGCCGGTCGATCCAGTACTGGTAGAAGGCGTACGGCGAAGTCCGCTCCGCATCGAGCCACACGGACGTGCCCGCGGCGGTCTTGCCGAACTTCTCGCCCGACGTGTTCGTGAGCAGCGTGTAGGCCAGCCCGTGTGCCGGCTCCTCGTCCTCGGCCGCGCCCACGGTCCGCCGGATCAGCTCGAGCCCGGCGGTGATGTTGCCCCACTGGTCGGCGCCGCCCATCTGGAGCTCCACGCCGCGCTCGCGATGCAGGTGCCGGAAATCGGCCGCCTGGAGGAGCATGTAGCTGAACTCCGTGTACGAGAGCCCGGCGCCCAGCCGCGTCTGGACCGAATCCTTCGCCAGCATGTACGGGATCGTGAAGTGCTTCCCGACGTCGCGCAGGAAGTCGAGCATCGGGACATCACCGAGCCAGTCGACGTTGTTGGCCATCTCCGCGCCCGACGGGCCGGAGAAATCGAGATAGCGCTCGAGCTGCGAGCGGATCCCGACGAGATTGGCGGCGATCGTGTCGCGGTCGAGCAGGTTTCGCTCGGCCGAGGTGCCCGACGGATCGCCGACCATCCCGGTCGCCCCGCCGACGAGCGCCACGGGACGCCCGCCCCGCCGCTGGAGATGGACGAGCCCCATCACCGGCACGAGGTGGCCCACGTGGAGCGACGGCCCCGAGGGATCGAACCCGTTGTAGCCGGCGATCGGGCGTCCGCTGGCGAGTCGTGCCTCGAGCCCCGGCGTCGCGCCATGAAACAGGCCGCGCCAGCGCAGCTCGCCGAGCAGGCCGGGCAGACCGGCGGCGGGTCGAGTGGCGGGGGTTCGGGCGTCGGTCACCCGGCCATGCTAGCGGGGGCGGGGGCCGCTAGCCGAGCGTCACGATCGTTGCCCCGTCGCCGCCTTCGCCGCGCTCGCCGGCCCGTGTCTCCTTCACCAGCGGGTGGCCGCCGGCCTGCTCGCGGACGGCGTCGCGGAGGGCGCCCGTGCCCATGCCGTGGATGATCGAGACCTTGTCGAGCCCGGCCAGCGCTGCGTCGTCGAGGTAGCGTCCCAGCGCGTCGAGCGCCTCGTCCACCAGGGCACCGCGCAGGTCGAGCGACGAGGCGACGCTCCCGGCCCGGCTCAGCTGGATGGCACCGACGTTGGTCCCGACATTGGTCCCACCGTCGACGCCCGATCCCCCGGCCGGCGACATCGCCGGCTCCAGCTGCTCCACCGGCACGGACACGCGCATCCCGCCTGCCTCGAGCGTCGCGCGCTTTCCGCCCTTTTCGAGCGCCGCGATCCGTCCCTCCCAGCCGCCCTCGCGGCTGCGCGCCCGCTCCCCGACCCGCCAGGCGCGCGGAGCCGCGGGGGCCGCGACCGGCGGCACCGGCGTCGCATCGGGCAGCCGCTGAAGAGACGACTCCGCCCGCGCCACGGCGCTCTCGAGGAGCGGCGCGGTCACCGTCTCCCGCTCGAGCCGCCGGCGGGTGACGCTCACGTCGTCGCGCAGCTCGGTGACGAGCCGCTCGGCCTCGGCACGCGCCGCCCGGACCGTCTCGTCGCGCTCGCGTCGTGCTCGGCGGCGCTCCTCGTCGGCCTGGCGGAGCGACTCGGCAGCGCGGGTCTCGGCCGAGCGCGCGCGCTCGAGCGCATCGCTCGTATCGCCCTCGGCGGCCCGGATCCGGGCAAGCGTCTCCTCGAAGACGCGCTGGTTCTCCGACAGCCGCGACCGGGCGTCGGCGACGATCTCGGTGGACAGCCCCAGCCGCTCGGCGATCGCGAATGCCTGGCTGCCGCCCGGCAGCCCGATCGTCAGCCGGTAGGTGGGTGAGAGTGTCTCGAGGTTGAACTCGACCGAGGCATTGCGGGCCTGCGCGGTGGTGTGCGCGTAGGCCTTGAGCTCGGCGTAGTGGGTCGTCGCCGCGACGAGCGCACCAGCCCGGATGAAGTGGTCGAGCAGCGCCTGGGCGAGCGCCGAGCCCTCGGTCGGGTCCGTCCCGGCACCGAGCTCGTCGAGCAGCACGAGCGTGTCCGGGCCGGCGGCCTCCACGATCCGGATGATCCGCCGGAGGTGCCCCGAGAATGTGGAGAGCGACTGGGCGATCGATTGCTCGTCACCGATGTCCGCGAAGACATCGCGGAAGATCGGCAGGCTGCTCCCCGCGGCGGCCGGCACGTGAAGGCCGGCCTGGTGCATCAGCGACAGCAGGCCCAGGGTACGCAACGTGACGGTCTTCCCGCCGGTGTTGGGGCCGGTCACGACGAGCGCGGTGTAGCCATCGCCGAGGCGGACATCGATTGGCACGACGCGACCGGTGAGGCCAGGATGCCGCGCGCCGAGGAGCACCACCTCCGGCCGCTCGGCGGTCCTGGCGCGAACGCCGTCCATCAGCGACGCGAGCTGCGCCTTGGCGGCCCACAGGTCGAACCGCGCGAGGGCCTCGAGCGTCTCCTGCAGCCGGTCACCGTTCGCGGCCACCAGCGCGGAGAGCTCGTCGAGGATCCGCGCGATCTCCTCCTGCTCGGCGGCCTGCGCCTCGCGCCAGGCGTTGCCCAGCTCGACGACCACGAGCGGCTCCACGAACAGCGTCTGGCCGCTGCCCGACGCGTCGTGGACGATGCCCTTGACTCTCGCCCGTGCCTCGGCCTTGACGGGCACGACGTAGCGCCCGTTGCGGAGCGTGACGATCGCCTCCTGCAGCGCGCCTCCCATCTCCGAGGCGACGAGCGAGTCGAGCCGCCGGCGCAGTCGATCGTAGGCGACCCGGACGGCGCTCCGGAGCGAGCCCAGGCGGGGCGAGGCGGTGTCGAGCAGCTCGCCCACGGGGTCGAAGCTGCGGGCGAGCGTGCTCCGCAGGGCCGGCAGCGGGTGGAGCTGGCGGCCAATCTCCCGGAGCAGCGGCCGGCGGTCGTCGGCGAGCGAGGTGGCGAGCCGGGCTGTGGCGTCGAGCGTGTCGGCGATCCCGATGAAGTGCTCCGGGTCGAGCCGTCCGCCGCGCAGGGCGCGCGCCACCCATGGGCCGATGTCGTGGGCCGCTCCTACGCCCACCCCGGGTCGCTCGGTGAGGAGCCCACGGGCCTGGTCGGTCTCGTCGAGCGCCCGCTCGACGAGCACCGGGTCGGATTCCGGCTCGAGCGCCTCGGCGAGCCGGCGCGATGGACCGAACGAGGTCAGCTCGGCGAGCCTGGTGCGGACCTGCGGGAACTCGAGGAGGACGAGCGATCTGGCGTCCATCAGCCCGAGGCGCGCGTCCGCGTCCGCGGCCCGGAGACCGCGGGCGACGAGCCGTCGATCAGGCGCCATGGCCGGTCCGTCCACGGGGCACCGGCGTAGTCGATCCCGATGCGGGCCGTCCAGACCGGCACGGGTGGCCGATCGCCGGCACGCGCAGGCTCGAGGCGCACCGGCGACGCCGGGTGGAGCAGGTCGAGCCCGGTGAGCGACCGGTCGATCGAGAAGGCTGCCGCGACCAGCCCGGGCCCGCTCGCGACCCTACTCGCCGGCAGGCGCTCGATCCGCTCCCGCTCGGCTTGGAGAGCCTGGGTCGTCGCGGCCCGCCGGCCGCGCACGGCCGCGACCCGCGCGGACCGCATCGCGGCGATCCCGTCGATGGGCTCGACGGCCCGGACGAGCAGCGCGGCGGGCCGGCCCTCGGGCTCCGTCACCACGTTGAGGCAGTCGTACATCCCGTAGACAAGGTACACGTAGGCCGTTCCCGGCCGGCTCCACATGACACCATTGCGATCGGTAGGCCCAAAGCGCGCGTGCGACGCGCGGTCCTCCTCGCCGATGTACGCCTCGAGCTCGACGATGCGCCCGATGCGACCATCGTCACGAACCAGGCGCGCGCCCAGGAGGGCTCGGGCGGCCTCGAGCGTGGGACCGGCGAGCAGGGTGCGCGACAGCCGAGCCAGCGGCGTCAGGCGGGCGAGCCGCCGCGGTGGAGGTTGCGGAGCGACTCGGGGATGAACAGGCCCACGACCACGTAGAAGGCCGGGATGATCGTGCTCCGCATGATCGCGGCGGTTGCAGACGGGTCGTACGCCTCGTGGAGGCTGCGCAACAGGACCAGCTCGTTGCGGTTGGTCAGGCCCGGGACCTCGAACTCGCTGTCGAGGATGATCATCATCGCGCCCAAGAGGATCACGCCCTGGAGCACGCCCAGCAGCCCGCCGAGCACCTCGTCGACGAGCAGGTACCGCTCCGACAGCGGCGTCTTCTTGTAGAAGCCCTGGATCACCAGCGTCAACGCGATGCTGGCCGCGACGAACACCGTTCCGAACCCGATCATCACCGAGAGGCGGGGTGGAACTGGGTCCAGTTCGACGCCAGGAAGTTGCCCAGCGGCTCGCGCAGGTTGGCCGCCAGGAGGAACGAGAACAGGATTGCCGCGAGCCCCAGGAGCCGCCGCACCGTGCCCTGGATGAACCCCAGGATGAACATCCCGAACAGGAACAGGATGACCAGCAGGTCGAAGAGGTTGAACGAGCGGATGAACTCGGCGATGTTCAAGGAATCCCCCATGCGAGCGTCCCTCACGCCAATCGGCGTGCCCCTCGACGAGCCCGTTTGACGGCAGGCAGAGGGTAGCAGCCGCGATTCGCGCGTCGCAAGGCCACCGAAGGTCCCGCGTTCCGTCATCTACCACCCGGGATGGTGCGCCGGGCGAGGCAGGTGGCGAAACCCGTCACCTACCACCCCGAGTAGTGCAAAGCGCACTCTCCCCGTCAGCTACCACCCCGGATGGTGCATGACAGGACGGCGCGTTGGCCTCGAGCGTGGCCGGGGTCGACCGGGGTGGCAGCTCGCTGTCTTGCACTACGCGGGGTGGTGTCTGGGAGGTGTCGGACGCCGCCTACGACGCCGGCTTCTCCCAGACCGAGATGTGCTTGGTGCTCTCGCTGGTGAACGGCTCCCGGTTCCAGCCGCTCCAGCGCTCGCGCAGGTTCATCCCGGCCAGCTGGGCCATCAGGTCGAGCTCCGCCGGCCACGCGTACCGGAACGGCGCGGAGAAGCGCTCGAGCCGTCCGTCGACGATCTCGAAGTGATGGGATATGAGCCCCTGGACCGCGACGTCGTACTCGTCGAGCCCCCACCTGGTCTCGCTCACGTGGAAGGCGCGCAGGGTCTCGCCGGACGGGAGCCGCTGAAGCTCGGGGACACCGACCTCGATGACGAAGCAGCCGCCCGGCTCGAGGTGCGCCGCCACGTTGCGGAAGCAGGCGACCTGCGCCGCCTGCGTGGTCAGGTTCATGATCGTGTTGAAGACGAGGTACGCGGCCGAGAACGACCCGTCCACCGTCGTCGTCGCGAAGTCGCCGATCGTCACGCCGATGTCCTCGCCGCCAGGCTTCGCGCGAAGCCGCGCGACCATCGCGCGCGACATGTCGATCCCGTGCACAGGCACGCCCCGCCGCGCGAGCGGCAGCGCTATCCGACCGGTCCCGATCCCGAGCTCGAGCGCGCGCCCGCTTCCGGCAAGCTCGGCCAGGAAGTCGACGGCCGGGTCGACGACTCCCGGGTCGGACATCTCGCCCGCGGACTCGTCGTACCTGGCGGCGATGCGCTCGTCGAAGTAGCCGTCGTCATGCATCGCGGGAATGTACGTCACGCCGCGGCGGCGTGAGACGGCAGGCGAGCGCGGCGGGGACCGAGGCCCGGGCGAGCGTCGGCTGTCAGTAGGGGCCCGTGCTGCGCCGGCTCGACGAGCCGATTTCAAACTGACCGATTACCGCGGGTCTCGGACCTTGTCGAATGGTCCCGAGCCTTCGTCAGTCATCCGCGTCGACCTTCAGCAGCACCTCCGATACTCGGTTCGCGACAACGACCGCGCGACCGATGCCGATCGTGCTGGTGGGGTCCTGCGTCCGATCCAATCGAACCCAGTAGCCGGTGGCGGGGAGGTCGATGCGGCACCGGCCCGCCGAGTCGGTGGTCGGCGCGTCGAGCGGCGCTTCGTACGCACCGGACATGTCGGGGATGGCGATGCAGCGCAGGCCGGCCATCGGTCGACCGCTCGTGTCGACGACCCTGACCACGAGCGATCCCCTCGGAAGCAGCAATGCCCCCGTGCCGTCGGATTCGAGCATGAAGAACCCCTGCCAGCCGAAATGCTCCTCGAAGAGGCGCCGCGCATCCGGGTTGACACTTGAAATCCTCGCGAGGACGCTGTTGGTCTGCTCGTCAACCCCCGCCGATTCCAGGACGGCAGGCACGGTTGCAAGCCAGGGATCGTATGGGTCGAGGCGCGCCGCCTCAGTCTTGAGCTCCTGGAGGCTGCGCTCCACCTCGAGGATCTCGAGTGGGGCCGTCGGGTGCACCTGAGAGAGCAGGGCCGTGCGGTGCCTCTCGAAGGAGCCGCTGAATGCGGCGACCAGGATGCCCCCTCGTTTCTGATCGATCCAGGCGCCTGCCCAGTCCTCCGGATGGTCAAGGCCATACTGGGTGACGACCTCCCTGATCGCGTCGATCGCCACCTGGCGGTTGCCGAGCTCATCGACCTCCTCCTGGGTCAGCGGAATGCCGAACGCATGGTCGCTTGCGTTCGGATCGGCCGCCACCTGCACGATCCAGGCATCGTCCGACCGCAACCCGAAAGAAGTGCGGAAGCGTCGAGCCTCCTCCATGTCCTTCGCGTTCGGCAGCATGCGTTGGGATTCGGACGCGGAGGTCGAGGGGAGCAGGGACCCGACTGTCGGCGACGGGTCAGGCGAGGCAGGTGCAACCGATCCACACGCCGCCAGCCCGAGGGCGAGCACGAGCGAAGTGGCTGCCCGTCGAAGCGCCTTCCGCCGCCAGGGCGCCCAGCTGCTGTTCATCGCAAGTCCCTCAGCGTCGGTGCAGCGTAACGGCGGCCTGAGAACGGTCAATTGCTCGAGCTCCTCATCGAATGGCTTGATGAGGCTGCTGCGGCGACGGTGTAAACCCTCAACGTGCGCCAATGCCACCAAGTGTCGAGGCGAGCTCTGCTGAAGTGCTTTCCCATTGGCGGGACCAAGAGCGTGCGGGAGAAGTTGGCACAGGGGTCATCAGTGTCGTCGATGTCACCTGAAGTTCGCCGCAAACTCCCCACGGCCCATCGCTGAAGGCTTCACCGCCCGGTAGCTGCACCGTGTCGTCTAATGGTACGAGCGCGCTAGAGTCGCAAAGTGTCCGCGAATGGCACACGGTCCGCGCGGGTCGCCGCTTTCGTGCAGCGGCTAGGGAGGGGTAACCAGCCCGGCGCCGGTTATGAGGCGCCACGCTCGGTGGAGGATCGGTCGTCGTCGTCATTGACCCAAACGCTGATTTCGCCCGCGGCGACCAGCTCATCTTCCAGCCGCCGCCGTACCGTCTCGAAGCGCCAGACAGCGGGGGTGTCTGGCTTGTCTCCCGTGTGGACTGTCGCGATCGCCAACTTTGCTCCGGGGCACTCGTCGGCGAGGTCGATGATGCGATCGGCAAAGGCGTCTGCATGGTTGACCAACAGGTCGTCGAGTAGGTGGGCGGCGAAATCGGCCGGCTCAGCGCAGATTCGCGCTCGAGCGTCGACCCACACGGAGTCAGGATCCTGGTGCACCCCGCGGTGCAGGCGGCGTTGCTCCGGATCGCGCCACCCGTCCTCCCAGGCCGGCGGGTCCTCCTCGGTCCCCGGCCCGTAGTAGCCCGACCGCAGCAGGAGGTCGCGCGTGCCGGTATCGATAGCCGCCATTTGCTCTACCAGCCGTTCGTACGGATTGCCCCCGGTCGAACGGAGGATGGCAAGGAGGGTCGGCACCTCGTCCGCAGCGAGGCCCCATGCGCGAGCATGAGCAAGCAGTTCCAGCACGACGATGGGCGCGTTCGCCGGGTCGTCATCTGCCAGGTCGGGCCACGCCGTCGGCTCCCAGCGCTCGGCCGCTGCCCGCATCACCTCCGAGGGTGTAACCGCTCCGGCCGACCAGCGCTCCAGCAAGTCGACGAGGAACGGCGTCAGGCTCCTGCTCTCGCGTTCCATGTGCTCCATCCGTGACGAAGATAGATCGCCCAACCGTCGCAAAGCGTGCGCCAATGTCATCTGCTCTTTGGGTGGTGCCTCTCGATTCCCTCGGACCTCGCGACGACGGCCGGTCGGACGCCGGGGCCTCAGCTGCCGGATCGAGGCGTCGATCGGCATTCCGAGGGGTCCAGATCGTCGTCGCGCGGCCAGTAGGGGCACGTCAGGGCGTAGCCCTCCGGCCATCAGAAGGCGGAACTGACGTCCTCGGCGCCTATGGGTTCCCCGACACAGTCCGGAAGCTCTCCTGGAGAGCCGGTGTCAAAAACTTGCGGCGGTGCCACGGAGCTGATGACGACGGTCCTCGGGAGGGTCGATCCTAGGCGCCCGATCTCGGGGCCGGGAAAGTAGAACAATGCGCCAGCGGGCACGAAGTACAAGTTGCCACCGCGTCGTGCGAGCCAGGCATCAAGCTCGCGCTCGGCGGCGGCTACTTGATCCTTGGTCAGGCGCGCCGTCTCGCATGGACGCACGACGACGCCCGGGAAAAACGCGATGTCCCGGCCGGAGGCATTGACGAGGGCCAGTTCGCCCGACCCAGCGCACCCGACTAGCAGCATTGTCACCAGTCCGGCGATCGCGGTTCGGCCGGTCCCAGCCCTGTTGTTCATGCAGCTCCGATGGTTCGTTGTGACGCGTAACCCAGTGGTGGCACAGCGTCCGCGAATGTCACTCGCCCGCGACGCCGCACTGCGACTCGCGGTCGCGTCGGCGCGCGGGATAGTGCGCGAGTGCAAGGACGATCACGACGGCGGTGGCCATCAGGACGGCGAGGGTGGCCAACGGACTCTGCGGTATCTGGTCCTTGCCGTCCATCCCTCCTATGGTGTCCGTTGCGGGCAGCGCGGGGCATATGATCAGCAGCGTGAGGTCCGCTTCATGGCGGTTGGCGAATCGTCCATCGCCGTCGGCATCGGCCCAAACGAATTGACCCTCCTTCGGTGACCTGTAGACGGTCAACCCGTACGGGCCGTCGAGGAAGTCCGGATTAGCGAAGTTGGCGGCTTCCGCGGCCACCCCGACGACGACGAGGTCGTAGTCGGCGGTCAGGATCGCTCCATATACGTCGAGTCCCTGCGAGCCTCTGACGCCGCCGATCTCCGAAACTTCGCAACGCGGACCCCATTGCGACGCCGTGGTGGTTTGGTCCGTCGCCTCTTCGTGCCCCGTGACGCGAGCGGGCGTCTTGCCCGTTTCGGGCCAGTAGCCGTGATCTGCCGCAACCGACGTGGCTGTTACAGCAAGCAGCGCGGTCGCCATCAGTAGAGCGCGCCTGATTGACACCGTGAGCTCCTTCCGGGGGGTCGGACTGGGCGTGAGACGCCCGAAGCCGATACGGTGATGCGCCGGTGAGGTCGCTTAGTGTTCGGGAATGTCACCAGAGCGCGGAGGCCGTGAGCCTCTCAGCCGCCCACCTGAACCAGGCGTTCGACCACCAGCCGGTCGAGACACCGCTGCTGTGCCACTGGTCGACATTGGGCCGCGCGGGGATCGTTGAAGTGGCCGACGAACAGGATCGGGAGCGGAGGCCGATTGCGGAACCGGGGGATGAACAGTTCGGCAGCGATCTCCGCCGGCAAATATGGCGTCATGCGCGCTCCCAGAGCGTCGTCAATCGCCTCCGGTCGATCGGTTATCCCAAACTCCCCATCGCGGCAGTGCAGCTCCAGATCGCCGGGAGGCCTGCCGTCGATAGGGACCGCGCACGAGTGCGGCTGTGCGCTCCCGCGATCCGTCCACCAGCCCCACAGCGCGACATCACCGTCGATCAACCCACCGGACGAACGAAGTGCAAGGACTTCCGACACGGTCCGCACTTGAAGGCCATCTACGTGCGAAGGAGGCGAAGGCGGCGCCGTAGAGCCGCAGGCGATCGCGAGAAGCGCCGCAGCGATCACGAGACCCAAGGCCGGATTGGATGAGCGTCGACAGAACACTGCGGCGGCATGATCGCAAAGCGTTCGGCAATGTCAACCGGTCGGGCCGTCGGGCCTACGTCTCGCGCCTGTACGAAGCGAGGCCGTCGATGAGGCGTTCCAAGCGGCGGCCATAGTCGTTGTGATCCTCGCGGTCGTTCAACCCGCGGTCTGAACCGCCCTGGGTTTCGTGGAGACTCAAGTGATTGGATTTCAGGCCGCCGCGCGGGTTGCGCGTAGCTGATGGTAGGCCGCCTCGAACTCGGCCGGCGGGATGTCACCGCAGGCTGAATGC
>Ga0183260_10004395_pt1 | contig 11193 bp, 8 predicted proteins | sample AntDrymUQ4972206_2_FD_129768 | JGI IMG/M metagenome (GOLD analysis project Ga0183260, IMG submission 129768) | Polar desert sand microbial communities from Dry Valleys, Antarctica - metaG UQ497 (22.06) (version 2) (version 2) | ecosystem: Environmental > Terrestrial > Soil > Desert | place...
CCCCGCAGCTGCGCCCTCGGCGTCGCCGCCCTGCTCTTGGTGTGGGCCGCCACCCGCTCCTTCGCCTGGGGTGCCCGGGTCGGGGTGTTCGGCACGCCGCTGGCCGTGCTGGTGGTCGACGGCGTGTGGAGGACGGCGGCCCTCGGCCTGCTCCTCTGCCTCATCGGCCTGCGCTTCCTGCTGGCGCCCCGGCCGCCGCCCGACCTCCCGGGTCCCGCCCGGCCGACCGCTGGCCCGCCGGTCGGCCCGTGACCGCCCCTCCGCCGGCTTCGGCGGTCCTCGAGGTGCTGGCCGACCTGTCGCCGTCGGCCCGGTCCCGCCCCTCGGCCCTGGCCGTCCCCAGGGACTGGTTCCGCTGGCTGCCGGCGTCGGGCGTGCGGCTCTTCCAGCCGGCGATCGGCCGCTACCCCGACCCTCGCACCCGGGAGGCCCGGAGCGTCACCATCGAGCGGGCCACGGCCGAGCGGCTGGCCGCCCTCGACCGGGTCCGCCCCGGGGAGCAGCACTCGCTGCGGGCCGGCTGGCTCTTCGTGGCCGGCCGCCGGCCCCTCGACGGCCGCCGCACCCAGCGGGTCCTCCACCCGCTCCTCAGCGTGCCCGTGCGGATCGTGTTCCCGCTCCTGTTCGGCGAGGCGTACCTGACCGCCGCCGGGGACGTGGCGGTCAGCGGGCTGATCGACCCGGTCCGCCGGCACGAGCTGGAGGCGGGCTACGAGGTGGGTGGGGGGGCGCTCGACGACGTCGACGAGGTCGAGATCCCGGCCGCCCTGCTGCAGCGGCTGGAGCGGCTGCGCAGCTTTGCCGCCGCCGCCGCCGCGGCCGCCGGGTTCGACGCCACCGACCTCGTCCCCGCCACCACGGGGCCCGATGAGCTCCTGAGCGTGAAGGGGCTGACCATCGTGGCCGGGGTGGCGCTCTTCACGGCCGGTGAGGCGGGTGGGCTCTCGGCGGCCGCCGCGCTCCGCTCGTGGGCCAGCCGCCCGGTGGCCGCCGCCACCGCCTTCTCCGCCCTCTACCTCGGAAGCCCCGGGGCGGCCGAGCCCGACCCCGTGGGCGGGCCTGCGCCCCGGGTCCTGGCCCCGTTCCCCCTGACCCCGACCCAGAAAGAGGCGGTCTCGGTCAGCCGGGAGGCGTCGGTGTCGGTGGTGTCGGGCGCCGCCGGCACGGGGAAGTCGCACACGGTCTCGGCCATCGCCTGCGACGCGGTGGGCCGCGGCGAGTCGGTGCTGGTGGCGGCCAAGACCGACGCCGCCGTCGACGCCCTGCTCGTCCTCCTGGGCGAGGCACCCGGCCTCGACCCGGTCGTCTTCGGCTCGAGCGAGCGGCGCGAGGAGCTGGCCGCCCGGCTGGCCTCCGGCGAGCTGCGAGCGGCCGGAAGGGCTGAGCTGGCCGAGGCCGAGCGGTCGGTGGACGAGGCGGTCGGCGCCCGCGACGAGCTGGTGGCGTGGGTCATCGGGCGCCTGGAGGCGGAGGCGCGGTTCTCGGGCGACGGCCGACCCGAAGAACGGGCCCGGCTCGTCGGCCCCGGGCTGTTCGACCTGGCCTGTGACCTGTCGGAGGTCTCCCGGCTGCTCGACGTCGCCTCCCGACGGGGAGGGTGGTGGACCCGGCGCCGGGCGCGGAAGGCCGGGTCGCAGGCCCTCGCCCTGGCCGCTGCCGGCCTGGACACCCCGCCGTCGGCGCTGCGGGTCGCGGTGGACGTGGCCAGCCAGTCCCGGGCGGTGGCCGACCTGGTGGCCGGCGGCGGCCTCGACCTGACCGCCGAGTGGCGAGGGCTGGCGGATCTCGAGGAACGGGTGCAGCGCTGCGTCGCCGAGTGGCTCGTGCTCGCCGGTCGCTCGCCGGCACGCTTCGCCCGGGCCGACCTGGCGGCGGTGGCGGTGCTCGGCACGGCGCTGCGGAGCGGGCGAGCGGCCCGTCGCGAGCAGCTGGCCCGGCTCGACGGCCGCCTGACCCGGGCCCTTCCCCTGTGGGTCGGGACACTGGGCGACGTCGAGGACCTCCTCCCGCCCACGCCGGCCCTGTTCGACCTGGTCATCTTGGACGAGGCGTCGGCCATCGACCAGCCCCTGGCCGCCCCGGCCCTGCTCCGGGGCCGACGCACCGTCGTGGTCGGCGACCCCCACCAGCTGCGCCACGTGTCGTTCCTGGCCGACGACCAGCTGCGCAGGGCGGCCGAGGACCACGGGCTCGAGGACCCGGTGCTGATCGGGCGCCTCGATGTCCGCCGCAACAGCATCTTCGACGTGGCGGTGGGCTCGGCGCCGGCGACGATCCTGGAGGAGCACTTCCGCTCGGCGCCGCACCTCATCGACTTCGTGGCCCGGCGGCTCTACGGCGGCCGGCTGCTGGTGGCCACCCGCTCGCCCCGCACCGAGTCGCGCGACTGCATCGACGTCGTGCGGATGTCGGGCCGGCGCGACTCGGAGGGGGTGGTGCGCAGCGAGGTCGAGGAGGTGGTCACCCGCCTCTCGCAGATGCTGCGCGCCGGGGTGCGCAGCGTCGGGGTCATCAGTCCCTTCCGGGCCCAGGCCGACGCCCTGGAGGAGGCCGTCCTCGGGGCCTTCTCCCTGCAGGACCTCGACGCCCTCGACCTCCGGGTGGGCACCGTGCACGCCTTCCAGGGGAACGAGCGCGACGTGGTGGTGGTCTCGCTCGGGATCGGTGAGGACGACGGCGCCGGCAGCTGGCGGTTCGCCGAGGACCCCCACCTCTTCGCCGTGCTGGCCACGCGGGCCCGGCACCGCGTGGTCCTGCTGCTGTCGGCCCCACCGCCGGCCGAGGGCCTCCTGGCCGACTACCTCGACCAGGCCGACGCCCCGCCCGGCCGCCCCACCCCGGCCGGCGCCTGTGGTCGGTGGGCCGCGTCGGTGGGCGACTGGCTGGCCTCGGCCGGGGTGCCGGCCCTCCCCGGCTACCCGACGGGGCGCCACCACGTCGACGTGTGCGCGGGCGACGGGGAGCGCTTCCTCGGCCTGGAGTGCGCCGTGCACCCCGACGGGCCGGCAGCCCACGTGGAGCGCCACCTGGCCCTGCGCCGGGCCGGCTGGGACCTGGCCGACGCCTACCCCTCCCGCTGGCAGGAGCGCCAGGGCGAGCTCGTGGTGAACCTCACCCGCAGGCTGGGCTTCGTCCCGCGCCCGTAGCGTCCGCCGACCTGGGGTAGTCGCGGCCCCGCCAGTGGCGCACGGGGCGGACGGCGGCCCACGTCAGGCGGGCGACGGCCGGCAGGTCGGCGAGCGGGGCGGCCCAGGTCAGCGGCGCCGGCCGGCGGTAGGACCCGGCGGTGGCGGCCACGATGCCGGCCCGGAGGGCGACGAGGGCGAGGTCGGCCGGCGTGCCCCGCCCGGCCAGCAGCCGGGGGAGGGGGAGGGCCTGGGCCAGCCAGACCACGGCCAGGTCGGCCGCCTGCTGCAGGGGCGGGGTGGCGTCGGCCATGGGCAGGGACCGCCCCCACTCGCGCCACACCTCCGCGGCAGAGTCGTGCATGTCAACCTCGACCAGCCGGCTGCCGTCGAGGAACCCGACCCGGGCCCCGCCCCGGGCCAGCGCCCGGGCCAGGGCGATGTCGTCGGTCATGTGGCCGGCGGCGGCGGTAAACCCGCCGAGCTCGATCAGGCGTGCCCGCCGGGCCACCAGGCACTGCCCGTTCGCCATCGCCCGCGACGGCCGCACCGTCCCGCTCGGCGCCCCGAAGCGGTAGACGATCGTGGCCAGCATGGCCGGGTGCAGCACCTGCTCGCCGGGCCCGCCCACCACGAAGCGGGGGCCGACGGTGAGCACGTCCCAGCCGCCGGCGGCGACCGCTTCGACCAGGGACCCGACGAAACCGGGGCGGGGCACCACGTCGGCGTCCAGGGTGACCACCCACTCCGACGTCGTCGCCTCCAGCCCCTGCTGCAGCGCCCACGGCTTGCCCACCCAACCCGGGGGGAGCGGCCGGCCGGCCACGACGCAGGCCCCCGCGCTCCGGGCCAGGGCGGCCGTCCCGTCGGAGGACTCGTCGTCGACGACGACGACCTCGGCCACCTGGGCATCGACGCGGAGGGCGGTCAGGAGCGGCCCGATGCGGTGGGCCTCGTCCCGGGCCGGCACCAGCACCGACACGGTCGGCCCGCCCGGGAGAGGCCCGAGTCGCGGCGCGAGCGGCTCCGGCCGCCGAGCGCCGGGGAGGAGCCGGCGGAGCACGATCCCGGCCGCCACGGCCTGGGCGGCGGTGAAGGGCGTCGGCCGCCAGGTCCGAAGGGTCACCGGTCGGCCTCGATCATCTCGGCCACGATCCTGGCGGAGAGGGCCACCAGGGGCAGCCCGCCGCCGGGGTGGCTGGAGCCGCCCACCAGGTACAGGCCCGGGCGCCGGCCCCGGTTGGGGGGGCGGGTGAAGGCGGCCCGGCGGCCGTTGCTGGAGGTGCCGTAGATGGCGCCGCCCACCGCCCCGTGCCGGGCCGCCAGGTCGGCGGGCGTGACGGCCTCCTGGTGCACGAGCCGGCGGCGCAGGTCGAGGTCCCTCCGATCGAGGACGGCGAGGACACGGTCGGCGTAGGCCTCGGCCTGCCCGCCGCCCCACGCCGTGGCGGGATCGTCGGACGAGGGGACGTTGACCAGCACGAAGAGCGACTCGTGGCCGGCCGGGGCAGCAGAGGGGTCGGTGCGGTCGGCGGCGCAGACGTAGACCGTCGGGTCCGAAGGCGGCCGGCCGGCGGCGATGTCGACGAACTCGCGGCGGTAGCCGCCGCTGAACAGCACGGTGTGGTGGTCCAGGGCCTCCGTCCGCCCCGTCGCCCCGAGGAGGAGCACGAACCCGCTGGTCGACCGGCCGGCGACCCGCACCCGGCGCCGCCCGCCGGGGTCGGGCAGGAGGTCGGCGTACAGGTGGGCGGCGTCGACGTCGGCCACGACCACGTCTGCCGCCACCACCTCGCCCGAGGCCAGCCGCACCCCGGACACCCGACCGCCCGGTCCGTCGACCAGCACCGCCCCCACCTCGGTACCGGTCCGCACGGTGGCACCGAGGGAGGTGGCCGCCGCCCCGAGGGCGTCGGCCAGGGTGGCCAGCCCGCCCCGCAGCGCCCAGCACCCGTGGGCCTGCTCGATGTGCGGGATGCAGCCCAGCGTGGCCGGCACCCGCCACGGATCCGATCCCGCGTAGGTGGCGTACCGGCACGCCCACTGCACCAGCCGGGGGTCGGCGAAGGTGCGGGCGGCCCGCTGGTGCAGCGTCGGCAGGGGGTCGATGGCCAGCAGGTCGAGCGGCGACCGCATCCGCCCGGCCAGGGCCCGAGGGTCCTCGATGGGTCCGGCGAAGAAGGTCCTCTCGGCCGTGGTCCACACCCGCTCGGCCCTCTGCCGCCAGCGGTCCCACGCCGGGGCGGAGCCCGGCGACAGCGCCTCGATCTGGGCCCGGGTGGCGGCCGGGTCGTCGCGGGTGGCGAAGGTCGACCCGTCGGCGAAGTGGTAGCGGCAGGTGACGTCGAGCCGCACCGGTCGGCAGGCGTCGGCCAGGGACGTGCCGGCCAGGCCCAGCAGGTCGTCGAACACCTCCGGCAGGGTGAGCAGCGACGGACCGGTCTCCCAGGTGAAGCCGGCGGCCTGGTGGCGGCCCAGCTTGCCCCCCACCCGTTCGGACCGCTCGAGCAGGTTGACGTCGTGGCCGGCCGCGGCCAGCCGGATGGCGGCGGCCAGGCCCCCGACCCCGCCGCCCACCACCACGGCGGAGAGCCGGGGTGCGGTCGCCATCACCGACGGGCGGGTCGGGGCGCGGCGCCGGCGCCCCGACGGGGGCGGGCGAGGGCGGCGAGGCCAAGCGGCACGCACACCAGCCCGCCCACCAGCGCCACCACCGCGTCGTCGAAGAACAGGATGAAGCCGAGGACCTCCATGACGGCCATGAGGAGGTAGGCGGCGGCGGCGACCGCCGAGGTGGCCTCCGGGACGAGGCCCGCGAAAACGGCCATCAGCAGGGCCGAGACGACGAGCCAGCCGGCGAAGTTGGACAGCGGGATGCCGCGGTAGGCCCCCCCGCCGGGCCAGCTCCAGAAGCCCTCGGCCACCATCTGCGGGTCCAGGAACAGGTCCCACCCGGTGAGGGCGACGGCGCCGACGGCGATCCGGGCCGGAAGCGAGCTGACGAGCCGGCCGGCGACGGCCCAGGCCGGCAGGCCCATCCCGGCCCAGGCCAGCGCCACCACCGCCGGCACCCCGAAGAGCTGAGGCTGCAGCGAGTCGGAGTAGCGGTACTCGCCGAACGGCAGGCCCGTGCGGGTGCCGAGCGCCTCGACGGCGAATCCGACGGTGGTGGCCGCAGCCACGGCCAGGGCCGCCCGGCGCCAGCCCGCCGATGCCGCCGTGGCGCAGGCCGCCGCACCGGCCAGCAGCACGACGACGGCCGTCGTGGGAGCCCAGCGATGGCCCCGCTCGAACAGCGGGGTGACCACCTGGGCCAGCCACATCAGGGCCAGCGCGGCCAGGGCGGCGAGGGCGGACGGGGCGGCGCGGCCGACGCCAGCGGCGAGCCCGTGGCGGACCGGAGAGGCGGAGAGGCGGCCGCGCGCTGCGCTCAGGTCCATCGGGGTCGAGGCTACGTTCCGCCCAGTGGATCCCTGGGAGGTGCTCGGGCTGGAGCCGGCGGGGGCGACCGCCGACGGGGTGCGGGACGCCAGGCGTCGGCTGGCCAAGGTCCTCCACCCCGACGTGGTGCTCGGCGGCGGCGGCGGGGCCGGGGCGGTGGCCGAGGCGTCGGTCCGCCTGGCCGCCGTGAACCGGGCCGTGGAGATGGCTCTGGCCGACCTGGCCACCCGTGGGCCCGACCACCCGGCCGGCCGGCCCCGCGGACCGGGGCAGCCGCGCCGTGCCGACGCCCCGGCGGCGGCCGACGTCCCGATGCCGGCCCCTTCCGCTGACGACGCTGCGGTGTGGGCCGCCGGCGAGGATGTGGAGGACGCCAGCTTCACCATCGGCCACCTGCCGGTCCAGGCCTTCGAGCTGCTGCTGCTCGCCTTTTCGTCCATCGGCGACCCCAAGGTGGTGGATGAGCCCTACCTGCTCGAGGGCCAGATCGACGACCCCTACCTGGGCGTGGCCCGGGTCGAGCTGGTCCCCAAGGCGGGCGGGAGCATGGCCACCGTCACCACGTGGGCCTTCCCGCGGGTCTCGACCCCTGCGCCCACGCCGGCCCAGGTGGCCGGCCGGCTCCTTTGGGAGGTGCGGGCCCTCGACGGGCGGTGAACGGGTTCTTGCCATCCGGGACGGGTAGTGGCTTCGAAGATCCAGAGGTCAAGCGCCGGGACGCCGAATGAACGGTGAATCAGCGCTAAACTGCACTCAACCACGAGCCTGCCCTCGAGGAGGGTCCCCCCATGGCAGTCAGCAGTCTCCGCCCCGCCACGTGGAACAGCGAAGAGTGGCGGGAGGTCGGTCTGTGCCGGCAGCTCGACACCGCGATGTTCTTCCCGATCGGGCAGACCGGCGAGGCCGAGGTGAAGATCGCCCGGGCCAAGAAGGTGTGCGTCACCTGCCCGGTGCGCCAGCAGTGCCTCGAGTTCGCCATCACCACGAACCAGGAGTACGGAGTCTGGGGCGGCCACAGCGAGGAGGAGCGCCGCGTGATCCGCCGGCAGTGGCGGGCTCGCCAGCGGGCTGCCCAGAAGGCGTCCTTCGCCTCCTAGCCGGGTCCTCGTGCCAGCATCGTTCGTGATGCCTGGCCTGCCCGACGCCATCGCCGCCCTCGAGCGCATCGCCTACCTCCTCGAGGAGCGGCTCGAGCCCCCGTACCGGGTCCGGGCCTTCCGCGGGGCCGCCGCCTCGCTGAAGCGGGCCGGGCCCGAGGAGGCAGCCCGCCTCCACGCCGCCGGTCGGCTCACCGACCTGGCCGGCATCGGCGAGAAGACGGCACGGGTGGTGGACGAGGCCCTGCGGGGCGAGGTCCCCGGCTACCTCAGCCGCCTCGAGGACGAGCGCCCCGATCCGGGCAGCCGCCCGGGTTCGGCGCTGCGGGCTCGGCTCCGGGGCGACTGCCACAGCCACAGCGACTGGTCCGACGGGGGATCGCCGATCCGGGAGATGGCCGCCGCGGCCCGGGCCCTCGGTCACGACTACCTGGTCCTCACCGACCACTCGCCCCGGTTGACGGTGGCCCACGGCCTCGACCGGGGCCGGCTCGAGGAGCAGCTGGAGGTGGTGGCGGCGGTGAACGAGGAGGTCGCCGCTGACGGGTGCCCGCCGTTCCGCCTGCTCACCGGCATCGAGGTCGACATCAACGAGGATGGCACCCTGGACCAGGACGACGACCTCCTGGCCCGGCTCGACGTGGTCGTGGCCTCGGTCCACTCCAAGCTGCGGATGGAGGGGCCGGCGATGACCAGGCGGATGTGCATCGCCCTGGCCAACCCGCACGTCGACGTCCTCGGCCACTGCACCGGCCGCTACGTCACCGGCAAGGGCCGGCCGGAGAGCGAGTTCGACGCCGAGCTTGTCTTCGAGGCGGCCCGCACCTTCGACAAGGCGGTGGAGATCAACTGCCGGCCCGAGCGGATGGACCCTCCGAAGCGGCTGCTGCGCATGCTCGTCGCGCGCGAGGTGAAGTTGAGCATCGACACCGACGCCCACGCCCCCGGCCAGCTCGAGTGGCAGCCGCTCGGCTGCGCCCGGGCCGAGGAGGCGGGAGCCGACCCGGCGCTGGTGGTGAACACCTGGGCGGCCGACGACCTCCTGGCGTGGGCCGCCTCCCACGGCTGAGGACCCACCGAGATCGCCGCCGGCGGGGGCGGCAGCAGGGCCGAGGCCGCCCTCCCGGCTACCAGCCGGCGACGCCCGCGGCCCGGGGCCTCGGGTCGGCGGCCGCCTCCAGGGACCCGTCGGGCCGGACGAGGATGACCTGGGCGTGGCCGAAGCGCGAGTCGACGGCCGGGGCCCGGCGGACGTGGTGGCCGCGCCCCGCCAGCCCCGGGGCCCAGCCGGGCGGGGCGTGGCCCTCGACCTCGACGGCGACGTCGCCCCGCCCCAGCCAGGTCGAGAAGCCGTCGGCTCCGGCCGGGTCCCGCGGCGCCAGGGCGAAGCGGCCGGCGGCGAGGGCCGGCCCCGGCCGCTGCCCGGCGGCCAGCAGGCGGGCCAGGAGCTGCAGCACCACCTGGGGCTGGGCGTCGCCTCCCATGGTGCCGAGCGTGGCCAGGAGGCTGCCGTCCGGCCGGGTGGCCAGGACGGGCAGCAGGGTCGACGGCGGGCGCCGCCCGGGGCCGTACTCGGCCGGGTGGCCCTGCTCGAGGGAGAACCCGAGCCCCCGGTTCTGCAGACCGATGCCGGTGGAGGGTTCGCCCAGGCCGGAGCCGAACCCGCCGGCGTTGGACTGGATCAGACTGACACCGGCCCGGTCGGCGTCGACGGCGCAGAGGTAGGTGGTCTCGCCAGGGCCGGTGGGTGCCGGCAGGCCGCAGGCGGCGTTCCGGTCGACCAGCCGCCGGCGACGGGCCAGCCTGTCGGGGTCGAGCAGCACCTCCCCGTCGGCGTGCTCGTGCAGGACCTCGAGCCGGTCGTGGCCCACCACCCGGGCCGCCTCCACCAGGAGGTGGGCCCAGGCCGGGTCGTCGGGGTGGTCGGGGAGCCCGATGCCCTCCGCCACCCAGGCCCCAGCCAGGGCCAGATAGCCGGAGGAGGGCGGTGGCGCCGTCCACAGGCGGGCGCCCCAGGCGTCGAGGCCCAGCGGCGCCACCCACTCGGCCTGGTCGGCCTCCAGGTCGGTGGCCGTGAGCTCCCCGCCCGCGAGCTGCAGCAGCCCGGCGCCGAACTCGCCCGAGTAGAAGCCGGTACGGCCCTCCGCGGCGACGGCCCGCAGGGCCCGGCCCACGCCGGGCCGGCGGACGAGGTCGCCGCCCCGGAGGCCGGAGGCCAGGTCTGCGGCCCAGGCCCGGCCTGCCACCCTGGGGGCCGCGGCCGCCAGCGTGGGAGAGGCCGGGAAGCCTTCCTCGGCCAGGGCCACCGCCGGCGCCAGGACGTCGGCGACGGGGAGGCGGCCGAAGCGGTGGAGCAGGGCCAGCCAGCCGTCGACGCAGCCGGGGACGGGGGTGGCCCGGATGTCGTCGGCGGTGGGCATCCGCACGTGGCCCTCGGCGCGGAGGCGCCCCGGGTCGGCCCCGCTCCCGGCCCGTCCCGCAGCCGCCAGGGCGTGCACCCCACCCGAACCGTCGTGGACCAGGGCGAAGAGGTCGCCTCCCATGCCGCACAGATGAGGGCTGGTCACGGCCATCATCGCGTTGGCGGCGACGGCCCCGTCGGCTGCCGAGCCTCCGAGCCGCAGGACGTGCGAGCCGGCCTCGGCCGCCGGGTGGTCGGCGGCGGCGACCGCCGCCGTGGCCGCCACGCAGACCGGCACCGACGGGAGCACGGCTGAGGAACCTACTCAGCGGCCATCCGCCGGGGCCCTCCAGGTCGCCGTGCCGCCGGTCGCCCTCAGCAGGGCATCGAGTCGTGCTTGCGGGCCACCGGCCCGTCCAGCTTGGAGCGCAGGGTGCGAAAGGCGGTGCAGACGACGGCCCGGGTGTCGGCCGGGTCGATCACCTGGTCGACGTAGCCCCGCTCGGCCGCCACCCAGGGGGTCAGGAGGTCGGTGGCGTACGCGGCCTCGGCCGCCGCCCGCTCCTCGGGGGTGGCCCGGCGGTGGAGGATCTCGACGGCGCCCTTGGTCCCCATGACGGCGATCTCGGCGCTGGGCCAGGCGAAGGCCAGGTCGTTGCCCATGGTCCGGCAGTCCATGACGATGTACGCCCCGCCGTAGGCCTTGCGGAGGATCACCGACACCCGCGGCACGCTGGCCCGCGCGTAGGTGAAGGCCAGCTGGCCGCCGTGGCGGATCATGCCCCGCCACTCCAGGTCCTTGCCGGGGAAGAAGCCGGGGGTGTCGACGAGGGTGAGGAGCGGCAGGTTGAAGGCGTCGCACAGGTCGACGAAGCGGGCCCCCTTCTGGCTGGCGGGGATGTCGAGCGTGCCGGCCAGGGCTGACGGCTGGTTGGCCACGACACCCACCGGGTGGCCTTCGACGGTGGCCAGGCCAACGACCAGGTTCGGGGCCCACCCCGCCCACAGCTCGAGGAACGTGTCGATGTCGGCCACCTCGCGAGCCACGTCGCGGACGTCGTAGGCCCCCGTGGCCGCGGCGGGCAGCAACATGGCCAAGGTGGGGCAGGCGCGGTCGGCGAGGTCGTCG
>Ga0183260_10004398_pt1 | contig 11187 bp, 6 predicted proteins | sample AntDrymUQ4972206_2_FD_129768 | JGI IMG/M metagenome (GOLD analysis project Ga0183260, IMG submission 129768) | Polar desert sand microbial communities from Dry Valleys, Antarctica - metaG UQ497 (22.06) (version 2) (version 2) | ecosystem: Environmental > Terrestrial > Soil > Desert | place...
ACCGACTGTGGCATCACGGCTGTCGAGGAGGTCGAGGCAGCGCGCCGTGCCGGGCTCGACGTCGTGATCACAGATCACCACCGGCCGGGCGAGCTGCTCCCCGACGCGCCCATCCTGCACCCTGCGCTCGGCGGCTACCCGTTCTCGGACCTGTGCGCTACCGGGGTCGCCCACAAGCTCGCCGAGGGGCTCTACGCGCGCGCCGGCCGCGACCCTGCGCTCGTCGCGGGCGATCTGGATCTCGTGGCGATGGCGACGGTCTCAGACCTCGTCCCGATGCGCGGCGAGAATCGCCGGCTCGTGCGCGAGGGCCTCGCCGCGCTCGCCCGCACACGGCGGCCCGGCCTGCTGGCGCTGATGCGCGTCGCACACGTCGAGCCCGGGCGCGTCGACGAGGGAACGGTCGGCTTTCGGCTCGGCCCACGGCTCAACGCGGCCGGGCGGATGCAGCGCGCTGACGCAGCGCTCGAGCTGCTGCTCACGAGCGACGAGTCGCGCGCGGCGGCGGTCGCCGGCGAGCTCGACCTGCTCAACCGCGAGCGCCGCGACAGCGAGACGAGGATCACGTTCGCGGCCGAGGCGGCGCGGGCCGAGCAGCGCGAGGCGGAGGCCTACGTGCTGGCAGGCGAGGGATGGCACCCCGGCGTGATCGGCATCGTCGCCTCGCGGATGGTCGAGCGTCACCACAGGCCCTGCGTGCTGATAGCCCTCGACGGCGATGGCGGGCGCGGCTCCGGTAGGTCGATTCCCGCCTATGACCTCCACGCCGGCCTCGCCGCCTGCTCCGAGCACCTGCGCCGCTTCGGCGGCCACGCGATGGCGGCTGGCCTCGAGGTCGACCGCACTGATGTCGACCCGCTGCGCGAGGCGCTCGTCGCGCACGCCTCGAGCGTTCTGGGCCCGGCCGATCTCGAGCCGATCGAGCGCGTCGACGGGCTCGTCGGCGTGGCGGCCCTGCGACTCGACCTGGCCGAGGAGCTCGGTCGCCTCGCGCCTTTCGGGCAGGGCAACCCCCTGCCCACCCTGCTCGTCCCCGCGGTGGCGCTCGGCGACGTGCGTCCTCTCGGCGAGGACGAGGAGCATGCCCGCTTCAGCCTCGAAGGCGGAGGAGCGCGCGCCAGGGGCGTCGCCTTCCGAACGCAGGTGAGCAAGCTCGTCGGCTCGACGGCGCGCCATGCCGCGGTCCGCCTCGAGGTGAACGAGTGGAACGGGACGGTCGAGCCGCGCGTCGTGCTGCGCGGCCTCGCCGAGCCGGCGGCGACCGGCGGCTGCCCCGTGCTCGCCGAGGAGCCCTTCGCAGCCGCGTTCGAGCGCGAGCGGGGGGATCCCCTGCACTTGCCCTCACCCGAGGGTCAGGCACGAATGAGGGCCGTGCGAGATGCTCGTGGCGAGGGCTTTGCGGGCCTCGTCGGGCACTTGATCTCGAGTGGCGAGCGTGTACTCGTCGTCTGCGCCGAGCTCTCCCGGCGGCGGGCGGCGCTCGACGAGCTGCTCGGCGGCATCGTCGAGGCCTGCTCGCCGCGCCCCGACAGCCCGGCTCTCTGCTCCTGGGAGGGGCTCGCGCGCGATCCGGCGATCGCCGGGCGCTTCGCGCATGTCGTGGCGCTCGATCCCGCGCCCGGTGCGTGGGGCGAGAACCTGCTCGCCGCGCTGGCTGCGGACGACACGTCCGCCTTCGCCCACCTCGGCTGGGGACCGGCCGAGGCCACCTTCGCGCTCGCCGCGGCCGAGTCCGAGCTCGAGCTGCGCGGCCCGCTGTCGGAGCTCTACCGACGGCTGCGCGACGAGGGCTCGTGCGAGGGCGCGCGCCTGCGGGCGGCGCTCGAGGGGCCTCGCGAGCGCCCGCGCTCGGGCGCGGGCTGCGCGCGGCTCGTCCGTGTGCTCGAGGAGCTGTCGCTCGTCGCGTACCATGACGATGGGTACAAAGGCCCCTCATGCCAAGTCCTCGACGCCCCACGCACCTCGCTCGAGCGCTCGTCGCAGGCGCGCGAATGTGCGTCGCGCCTCGCAGAGGCCAGGCGCTATCTGCGCGCGCAGCGGGCGCAGCCCCCGCCCGCGACGAGCATCGAGCGAGCGCAGCTGGTCGCGGCCTGACAGGACCCGACCGATCGGCGAACGGCGCGCAAGCGTCTTTGTACACCGGTCCGATGACAGGCGGGGCGCCGTGGCGAAGGATGATGCAAGTCCAAGCGAACTTCGAGCGAGGAGCTCCGACGACTTGTGCGGCATAGCCGGTGCCTTCGGGCATCCTGACGAGGAAGTGGTGAGGGAGATGATGGCCGTGCTCGGCCATCGCGGTCCCGACGACGAGGGCACGCACCGGGCGTGGGCGACCGACGGCGTCCTCGGGCACACACGGCTCGCGATCATGGACCCGCGGGGCGGTCACCAGCCGATCGTCGACCGCAACGGCGCTCGCGCGATCATCGCCAACGGCGAGATCTACAACTTCCCGAAGCTGCGTCCACAGCTCTCCGAGCGCCACAGCTTCGACACCGACAGCGACACCGAGGCGATCCTCCACCTCTACGGCGAGCACGGCACGGACGCCGTCGACCACCTCGACGGCATGTACGCCTTCGCGATCCTCGACGAGCAGGGCCTGATGCTGGCGCGCGACCCCGTCGGTGTGAAGCCGCTCTACTACGGACGCTCGAACGGCACGCTGCTGTTCGCCTCCGAGCTCAAGGCCCTCGCCGGTCATTGCCCGGAGGTGAGCGAGTTCCCGCCCGGCACGCTCTACCACTCCGGCAGCGGCTTTCATCGCTTCTACGACGTGCCCGACATCGCGCCCGAGCGCGACAAGAGCGTCGAGCAGTGGTGCCAGGAGATCCGCTCGACGATGGAGCGCTGCGTCGAGAAGCGGCTGATGAGCGACGTGCCCGTCGGCGCCTTTCTCTCGGGCGGGCTCGACTCGAGCGTGATCGCGGCGCTCGCCCGGCGCCACAAGCAAGAGCTCCACACCTTCGCCGTCGGGATCGAGGGAAGCGGCGACCTCGAGGCGGCGCGCTGCGTGGCCGACCACCTCGACACCATCCACCATGAGTACGTGCTGACAGCCGACGAGATCGCGGACGCGCTGCCGGCGATCGTCTTCCATCTCGAGTCGTTCGACCAGGATCTCGTGCGCAGCGCGATCCCGACCTACTTCACCTCGCGCATGGCCAAGGGCGAGGTGCAGGTGATCCTCACCGGCGAGGGAGCCGACGAGCTCTTCGCCGGCTATGACTACCACAAGCAGGTCGAGCCCCGCGAACAGCTGCAACGCGAGCTGCGCCGCTCGGTGAAGGCGCTGCACAACATCAACCTGCAACGCGTCGACCGTATGACCATGGCCCATGCCGTCGAGGGCCGCGTGCCCTTCCTCGACCGCGAGATGATCGCACTCGGCCAGCGCGTCCCGCCCGAGCTCAAGCTTCACGGCGATCCGCTCGAGGAGAAGTGGATCCTGCGCAAGGCGTTCGAGGACCTGCTGCCCGAGGAGATCGTCTGGCGCAAGAAGGAGCAGTTCGACCAGGGCAGCGGCACCTCGGACGTGGTCGCGGAGATCGGCGCGCGCGGCATGAGCGCCGACCAGGCGAGCGCGCACCGCGCCGCCTACCCGGAGGCGCGGCTGCGCTCAGACGAGGAGGCCTACTACCACAGCCTTCTGCTCGAGGCCTTCGAGCACCCCGAGCCGGTGCTCGCCAACGTCGGCCGCTGGTCGGAGCACGGAGCGGCGTAGTGCAGCTGGCGCTCGCTCAGATCAACCCGCTGATCGGCGACCTCGACGGCAACGTGGCGATGATCCGCGACCGGATCGAGGACGCTCGTGCGGCGGGCGCGGATCTCGTCCTGTTCCCCGAGCTCGCGGTGTCGGGGTACCCGCCCGAGGACCTGCTGCTGCGCTCGGACTTCCTCGAGCGCTGCCGCGAGGCGGTAGACGAGGTGGCCGCTGCCGCGCGCAACGTCGTAGTGGCCTTCGGGGCGCCACTGCACGGCCCGCGCGACCTGCACAACGCGCTCGTGATCGCCTCCGAGGGCGAGGTCAGGGCCGTCTACCACAAGAGCCACCTGCCGAACTACGGCGTCTTCGACGAGGCGCGCTACTTCGGCCCCGGCTCGGGCAAGGCGCTGGTGCGCCTCGGCGGCCATCTCGTCGGGCTGTCGCTGTGCGCGGACCTGTGGATTCCCGACGGCCCGCCGGCCGCCGCGGCACGCTCGGGCGCCGAGCTGATCCTCAACGCCTCGGCCTCGCCCTACCACTCCGGCAAGGGCCGCGAACGCGAGACGATGCTGTTCCAGCGCGCGCGCGACATGGTCTGCCCGATCGTCTACTGCAACCTGTGGGGCGGCCAGGACGAGCTCGTCTTCGACGGCGGCTCGGTTGTGGTCGACCACCGCGGCACCGTGGTGGCGCGCGCGGGCCAATTCTGCGACGACCTGCTGCTGTGCACGCTCGACCTGCGTCCGGTGCGTTCGGCGCGCCTGCGCGATCCGCGCCTGCGAGCGGTGGCTCCGCCCGACCCCGCCGGACCCTCACTCGAGAGCTCGCCGGCGCTGTTGGCTGAGATCGAGCTGCCGCGCGGCGGTCCGGCGTTCAGGGGCGGCTCCTCGGCCGTCCCGTTCGGCCCGCTCGAGGAGCTCTGGGAAGCGCTGCGCACAGGGGTACGCGATCACGCGCGCAAGAACGGCCTCGACCACGCCGTCGTCGGGATCGGCGGGGGGGTCGACTCTGCGGTCGTGGCGGTGCTCGCCTGCGACGCGCTCGGCGCCGAGCGAGTGACGTGCGTGCTGATGCCATCGACCGAGTCGCGCGCGGACGTCGAGCAGCGCGCCCGTGCCCTCGCCGCATCGCTCGGTTGCGAGCTGCGTGAGTTCCACACCGATCGCATCCGCGCCGCGTATCGCGACGTCCTGGGCGGTGAGCTCGAGGGCGACGGCGCCGACTCGCTGTCGACGGCCGACCGCGTCAAGGCGCGTATCCGCTCGAACATCCTGATGGCGCTGGCGCAGTCGAACGGCTGGCTGCTGCTCTCGACCGGCAACAAGTCCGAGCACGCGTGCGGGTATTCGACGCTATACGGAGAGAGCTTCGGCGGATTCGCGGCGATCAAGGACGTGCCGCGCACGCTTGTCATGAGGCTTGCCGAATGGCGCCAGCAGCGCGGGCCGGAGCCCGGCCCGATCCCAGCCGAGATCATCGCCGACCCGCACTCGGGCATCGCCCTCGACCAGTGGTCGAGCGACGGTCTGCCTCGCTTCGAGGTCGTCGACCCGATCCTCCAGCTCTACGTGGAGGACGACGAGGACCCTGAGGCGATCGCCTCCCGCGGGCACGATCCGGCCGTCGTCCGGCGCGTGGTGGCACTGGTCGAGGCCGCGGAGTACAAGCGCCGCCAGACCCCGCCGGGGATCAAGATCTCCCTGCGCGCCTTCGGTCGCGATCGGCGCATGCCGATGACGCACCGCTTCGTCGCGCCGATGCCGCGCGCCGTCGCCGCGCCGTCGCCGCCGCCGCCGATGTTGCACGCGGTCGACGCGCCAGACGAGCTCGGCCCCGCCGCCGTCTCGCAGCCGTGATGGCGGGGCCCCTCGGCCCGCGTCCCCCCGAGACTAGAATCAAGATCGTGGAGGGCAAGGCCACGGTCCCCGACAGCGCCACGATGCTCGACGGAAACGGCTCGGGCCGCGAGTCCCTGGGTCAGGCAGCGCCGGCCGCCCCGCCCGCGCCCCCCGCGGTCGAGGGGCTGAACGAGTTCGAGCAGGAGTTGCTCGGGGACCTGTTCGCGGTCGTCGAGGAGCACGCCGAGGAGGCCGCCCAGCGCATCGATCGCGAGCCCGTTCAGCGCGCCTTCTTGTTCGCCTGCCAGCGCCACGCCGACCAGCGGCGGCGCACCGGCGAGGACTTCATCGTGCACCCGGTCGGAGTGGCAAAGATCTGTGCCGGCATGCGCCTCGACACCGACACTCTCTGCGCGGCGCTCCTGCACGACACCGTCGAGGACACGAGCGCCTCGCTCGACGAGGTGCGCGCGGGCTTCGGCGACGAGGTCGCAAAGCTCGTCGACGGCGTGACGAAGCTCGCCGGCATCACCTTCCAGTCGCGCGACTACGCGCAGGCCGAGAACTACCGCAAGATGATGGTCGCGATGGCCCAGGACCTGCGGGTGATCCTGATCAAGCTCGCCGATCGCCTCAACAACATGCGCACGATCGGCGCGATGCCCAAGCAGAAGCAGCAGGACAAGGCGCGTGAGACGCTTGAGATCTACGCGCCGCTCGCGCACCGCCTCGGGATCCACGCGATCAAGTGGGAGCTCGAGGACCTCGCTTTCGCGACGCTGCACCCGCGCAAGTACAGGGAGATCCGCGGGCTCGTGAACCAGCAGCGCGAGGAGCGCGAGCAGTACGTGGCGCGGGCCGGCAAGTACCTCATGAAGGAGCTCCAGGGCGTCGGGATCGGCGCCGAGATCTCCGGGCGGGCCAAGCACTTCTACTCGATCTACGTGAAGATGACGCGCAAGGGGCGCGAGTTCAACGAGATCTACGACCTCACCGCGATGCGCGTGCTGGTCGACTCGGTCAAGGACTGCTACGGCGCGATCGGGGTGATCCACTCGATCTGGAAGCCGCTCCCGGGGCGCTTCAAGGACTTCGTCGCGATGCCGAAGTTCAACATGTACCAGGCCCTTCATACGACGGTGATCGGACCCGAGGGGATGCCACTCGAGATCCAGATCCGCACCGGCGACATGCACGACACCGCCGAGTTCGGCGTCGCCTCGCACTGGATGTACAAGGACGGCGTCAGCGGCGAGAAGCGGGTGGAGGATCGCGTCGAGTGGCTCGAGCACCTGCTCGACTGGCAGCAGGACCTCAAGGACCCGAAGGACTTCGTCGCCGGCCTCAAGGTCGACCTGTTCGAGGACGAGGTCTTCATCTTCACCCCCAAGGGCGAGGTCAAGTCGCTGGCGGCGGGCGCGACCCCGCTCGACTTCGCCTACGAGGTCCACACCGACGTCGGTCACCGCTGCGTGGGGGCCAAGGTCAACGGCAAGATCGTGCCGCTGCACTACGAGCTCAAGTCCGGCGACATCTGCGAGGTGCTGACGTCGAAGAAGGACCGCGGGCCCTCGCGCGACTGGCTCTCGCTCGCGAAGACCGCCCGCGCGCAGTCGAAGATCCGCGCGTGGTTCAAGCGCGAGCGCCGCGAGGACTCAGAGCGGATCGGGCGGGAGATGTTGCAGGAGGGGCTCAAGCGACTCGGCCTGCCTGGCCAGAAGGTGACCGGCTCGCCGCTGCTCGCCGACGTCATCCGCGAGATGGGCTTCCGGAAGGCCGACGAGTTCTACATCGCGCTCGGCCAGGGGAAGATCTCGGCCACGGTCGTCACCAACAAGGTGATGCAGAGGCTCAAGGCCGGCGAGGCGGCCGTTGAGCCCCCGGGCGTGGCCGAGGACCTCTCGAGACGCAGGGAGGTGGCGCGCCCGACCGCCCCCTCTTCGACGCATGGCATCAAGGTCAAGGGCATCGACGACGTGATGCTGCGCCTCGCGAAGTGCTGCCGGCCGGTGCCCGGTGACCCGATCCTCGGCTACATCTCGCTCGGCAAGGGCATCACGATCCACCGCGAGGACTGTCCCAACGCGCGTGCGCTGATGCGCAGCCCAGAGCGCTTCACCGCCGTCGCGTGGGAGGGGGAGGGCACGGCGTCGTTCCGGGTCGAGCTCCAGGTCGACGGTTGGGACCGCACCCGCATGCTGGAGGACCTGTCGCGAACGTTCGCCGAGAACGGCATCAACATCCTCGAGGCCCGCTGCACCGTCGACCACCCGATGGTCAAGAACCGGTTCGTGGCCGAGGTCGGCGACGCTCAGGCGCTGAAAGCGTGTGTCGCGCGGCTGCGAAACGTCGAGTCGGTCTTCGACGCCTACCGCGTCACGCCCACCGGCTGAGCCGCCGCTCAGCGCAGGACCGCGAGTGAGCGCGGCGCGATCGCGAGCTCGACGTCCTCGAACGGCCCCAGGTGCTCGCCGTCGAGCGCGAGCGGGAACGGGCCGTCGAGGGCGACCACGCGCACGGGGTCTTGCACCTCGATCGAGGTCACGTCGGCGTGGCCCGCGGCCCCGGCGCCGAACAGCCGCGGAAGCAGCGTCACCAGATCGATCAGCCGCGCTCGCTCGAGCACCGACACCGACAACGTCCCGCTCTCTAACCCGGCTCGTGGCGCGACACGAATCGGGCGCGCACCGAAGAACGACAGTGGATCGGCGTTCTGCGCGATCACCGTCACCCCGTCGATCGCTCCGCCACCGAACTCGACGCGCACCCGCCGCGAGTCGAGCAGGTACTCCCCGAAGAAGCTCCGCAGCGCCGCATAGGCGAAGTAGTGCTGGCGCAGGCGAGCCTTGAGGCGCGGCCGGCGCTCGACGCGCGCCACCATGCTCGCGTCGAGCCCGATCCCGGCGGCGAACAGGAAGTGGCGCCCGCCGGCTCGCCCGGTGTCGATCCGCCTCGGCTCGAGCCGGCCGGCCATGTCGAGCAGCCGCTCGGCGGAGTCGATCACGTCGCGGGGGATCCCGAGCAGCCTCGCGAACACGTTCGTCGCCCCGCCCGGCAGCAGGGCGAGCGGCGTGGCCGAGCCGGCGAGGCCGCTTGCGACCTCGCTGACGGTGCCGTCGCCGCCGAACGCCACCACCACGTCGAAGCCCTCCTGCGCCGCGCCGCGGGCAAGCTCCGTCGCGTGCCCGCGCTCGCGCGTGCGCACCGCCTCCACCGCGTAGCGACCCTCGAGTGCGTGGATCACGAGCCGCTCGATCCGCGCGGAGACCGTGGTCGCCTGCGGGTTCACGATCACAAGCATGCGCTCAGGGCGCCGCGGGCCGCCCAACGTGTCGCCTACCGGCGCGGCGAGGCGGGGGTCAAGCCCGGATCATCCCGAGCAGCTCGTCGCGCTTCTCCTCCATGTGCGTGGCGGATACGACCGACTCGAGCGTCAGGCGCAAGAGCGGCTCGGTGTTGGAGGGGCGGACGTTGAAGTGCCAGTCGTCGTAGTCGACGGACACGCCGTCGAGCTCCGACAGCTCGCCGTCCCCGTAGCGCTCCTTGATCTCCGCCATCTTCGCATCGGCGTCTGCGACCTCTGAGTTGATCTCGCCGGAGATGAAGTAGCGCTCGCGCAGCGGGGCGAGCAGCTCGCTCATGCGCTTGCCCTCGACCGACAGCAGCTCGAGGATCAAGAGCGCCGGGATCGTGCCCGAGTCGGCGCAGTAGAAGTCGCGGAAGTAGTAGTGGCCCGAGACCTCGCCGCCGAACGCCGCGCCCTCGTCGCGCATGCGCGTCTTGAAGAAGGCGTGGCCGACGCGGTTTCGGTGCGCCGTGCCGCCCGCGCGCTCGACGAGTTCGGCGACGGCACGGCTGGCGCGGACGTCGTACAGGATGTGGGCGCCCGGCTCCTTGCGCAGGATCGACTCCGCCAGCAGCGCCGTCAGGAAGTCGCCGGCGACGAACTCGCCGGTGTCGTCGATGAAGAAGCAGCGGTCGGCGTCGCCGTCCCACGCGATGCCGAGCTCCGCCGCCTCCTCGCGCACCTTGTCGACGACGAAGCGGCGGTTCTCCTCGAGCAGCGGGTTCGGCTCGTGGCCTGGGAACTCGCCGTCGGGCGTCCAGTAGGTCTGCACCTGCTCGAGCGGCATGTCGTCGAGCAGCGGGCCGACCATCGGGCCGGCCATGCCGTTGCCGCCGTCGAGCACGACCTTCGCCTGGCGCAGGCTCCCGGGGTCGATGAAGGTCAAGGCCTCGGCCCTGAACGCCTCGCCGACATCCTCCTCGGCGTAGGAGCCGCGCTCACCCCCGGGCTCGTCGAGCTCACCACTCGCTGCGATGCGACCCACCTCGGAGATGCCGGCGTCGCCCGAGAGCGCGATCGCGCCGCGCTTGACGAGCTTCGCGCCGGTGTAGGAGCGCGGGTTGTGCGAGGCCGTGCACATCAGCCCGCCGTCGAGCCCGCGCGAGCCGACGGCGAAGTAGAGCATCTCGGTCCCGACCTGGCCGACGTCGAGGACGTCGGCGCCCTCGTCGCGCAGGCCGTCCGCGTAGCGCGCCGACATCGCCTGGGCCTCGAGGCGCATGTCGCGCCCGAGGCCGACGCGAAGCTCCCCGGTGCGCTTGCCCTCCTCCTCCGCCAGCACGCGCGCGAACGCGCGCCCGATCAGGTAGGCCCCGTCCTCGTCGAGCTGCTCGCCATAGAGGCCGCGGATGTCGTACGCCTTGAAGGTCGACAGGTCGAGCACGGCCGCAGCCTATTCCAGTGCGCTACGAGAACCGCTCGGACAGCTCCCGCCACGAGTCGCCGAGGGCCTGCGGCAGCACGCGCGTCGAGCCGATCACCGGCATGAAGTTCGTGTCGCCGCCCCAGCGCGGCACGACATGAAGGTGCATGTGATCGGCGATTCCGGCGCCGCCGGCAGCGCCCTGGTTGACCCCGATGTTGAACCCCTCGGGCGCGTAGACCTCGCGCAGCGCGCCGATCCCCCGCTGCGTCAGGGTCATCAGCTCCAGCAGCTCACGCTCGTCGAGCTGCTCGATCGACGGCACGTGCTTGAAGGGGGCGACCATCACGTGCCCGTTGTTGTAGGGGTACGCGTTCAGGATCACGAAGCAGCGCTCGCCGCGATGGACGATCAGGGCGCGCTCGTCGTCGCCGAGCTCCGGCTTGGCGCAGAAGACGCACTCGTCGGCCTTGTCGCCGCGGATAAAGTCGAGCCGCCACGGGGCCCACAGCCGCTGCTCGCCCACCTAGAGCAGGCCGCGCCGGCGGAAGTAGTAGAGCAGGCCGACGAGCATCACGACCAGCGCGGCGATGATCGCCCAGAAGGCGGTCCGCGAGCCTTCCCCGGGCACGCCCACGTTCATGCCCCAGATCGAGGCCACGAGCGTCAGCGGCGTGATCACCATGGTCACCGCGGCGAGCATGCGCAGCGAATCGTTCTGGCGGTGCGAGATCACCGACTCGTTGGTGTCCTCGAGCGCCTCGACGACCTCCTTGTAGTTCTCGAGCATGTCCCAGATGCGCTCCGAGGCGTCCTGGACGTCGTCGAAGTAGAGCTCCATCTCCTGCGCGAGGTAGCGCTGCTTGGTGCGCTCGAGGTCGCGCAGCACCGGGCGCTGGGGGCGGATGACCGTGCGGAAGTTGATGATCTCCTG
>Ga0183260_10004399_pt1 | contig 11187 bp, 10 predicted proteins | sample AntDrymUQ4972206_2_FD_129768 | JGI IMG/M metagenome (GOLD analysis project Ga0183260, IMG submission 129768) | Polar desert sand microbial communities from Dry Valleys, Antarctica - metaG UQ497 (22.06) (version 2) (version 2) | ecosystem: Environmental > Terrestrial > Soil > Desert | place...
GCCCGTACGTTGCTCCGGGCAAGCGACGACTCCTCCCCCCGCGTGAGCGCCGGGGCCCTGGCCGGACTGCGGATTCTCGCGGGCCTGCTGTGGCTGTACAACGTCTCCTGGAAGAGCCCTCCGGACTTCGGCGAGAGCAGCGGCAGCGGGCTGTACGGCTTCACCCGCGACGCAGTGGACCACCCGGTGTTCCCGCCGTACACCTGGTTGGTCGAGACCGTCGTCCTGCCGAACTTCACCGTCTTCGGCTGGGGCGTCCTCGTCGTCGAGTCGCTGCTCGCCGTGCTGCTGCTGAGCGGGGCGTTCGTGCGGCCGGCCGCCCTGCTGGGCGTGGGCCAGTCCCTGGCGATCGCACTGTCCGTGGCCCAGACGCCGGGCGAGTGGCCGTGGGCGTACTGGATGATGATCGGGATCCACCTCGTGCTGCTGGTCACCGCGTCGTCCGCGGCCCTGGCGGTGGACGCGGTCCGCGGCGCGAGCGGGAGCGGGGCAGGTGCGCCTGCTGCCGCGTGGCTGCTCGGGGTCTGGGGTGTGGTCGTCGCAGCCGCCGGCGTGCTGACACTGGTCCTGAGCGTCGGGGAGGATCCCGTAGCGTCGAGCGGCACGAACCTGGGCGGACCCGCCCTCTCGGTGTCGCTGGGCACCTACAACCTCGTCGGTGCCGCGGTCCTGGTGGTCGTGGCGGTGCTGATGCTCGCCGCCGCTCTGCTGCGCCGCAGCGCGCTGGCCGGGACCGCCGCCGTGCTCGCGGGCCTCGCCGCCCTCTCCGTGTACGTACAGCTCAGCCGCACCGAGGTGTGGATCGGTGGCAACAACACCTCCGCGGCGTTCCTGTTGTCCGCCGCACTGGTCGGTGTCGCCCTGGCCGGCCCGCTCGAGCAGGCCAGGGCCCGCACGGAGGACCCGCGTGGCGGGTGACGCAGCGGTCCCACCACCTGCGGATGCGGAGCTCGTCGACGGCGGTGACCGCGCCTGTGGTGAGCTCCTGCTCGTGCTCGCCCGGCGGATGCGGCGACTGCGCCGCGACACCCGTGTCCGGCTCGTCGCCACGGACCCCGCGGCGGTCGTCGATGTCCCCGCGTGGTGCCATCTCACCGGACATCGCTACCTCGGCGCCGGCCGGCAGCCCGACGGTCGCGCGCACTACGACCTGCAGAGCACGGCCGACCCCCGGCCCACGCACCCCAACGACCCGTGGCGACCCGCGCAGCGCACATCGTCCACCTCCCGCAACGACAAGGAGCTGACATGAACGGCCTCGTCATCAACCTCACCCACTCCCTCGACGACCCCGACCGCACCAGCGTCGCCATGGTCGTGGCCGGAGCGTCGGTCGCTTCCAGCCAGACCACCACCGTCTTCCTCTCCTCCGAAGGAACCCGGCTGGCGCAGAAGGGTGTCGCTGACGAACTTCGCGAGGACGGCTTCGCCCCCATGAGCGAGCTGGTCTCCTCGTACGTCGACGCCGGTGGCACCTTCCTGGTGTGCAGCCCCTGCGCCAAGAAGCGCGGCATCGGCGAGGACGACCTGATCGCCGGGGCCAGCATCGTCGGCGGCGCCAGCCTGGTCGCGCTGCTCGCCGACGGCGCCGGCTCCCTGTCCTTCTGATGGTTCTTGCCGACTCTGCCGATCGCGGTCGCGTGACCACCCCCCTCCCGGCCGCGGAGCTGGACGGCGGCGACATGGACTGCGGCAGCGGGCTCCTGCTGACGATCACGTCGGCGATGCGCCGCATCGACCAGGGCGAGGTGTTGCTGCTGCACACCCGCGAGCCCTCCGTGCTGGCCGACCTTCCCGCCTGGGCGCGCCTCGCCGGGCACGAGCTGCTCGGCGTCGACCCGGACGGCGCGCCGGGACCGTGGCGTCTGTCGATCCGACGTGGCACACCGTCGGCGCCCGCACCCGCGTCGCCGTCGCCGGCGGAGTCGGCCTTCACCCAGGGCTCGGCGGCGCCGGTCGGGAGCCGTCTGTGGTTGTACTCCAACTTCCACTGCAACCTCTCCTGCAGCTACTGCTGCGCGGAGTCGGCGCCCCAAGCCAGCCCGCGGATGATGCCGGTCGAGCTCGCCGTGGCCGCGGCCCGAGAGTTCGCAGGCCTCGGCGGCCGGGAGCTGCTCGTCACCGGAGGGGAGCCGTTCCTGCATCCGCAGCTCGGCGAGCTGCTCGGGGCGGCGTCGTCGTCGCTTCCGGTCACGGTGCTGACCAACGCCATGGTGTTCGGCAAGGGAGCGCGCAGGCAGACGCTGGAGTCGCTCGACCGCGAGGCGGTCACCTTGCAGGTCAGCCTCGACTCGGCCGGGCCGGACCTGCACGACCGGCAGCGAGGCGACGGGGCGCACGCCCGGGCGATGGCAGGTATCCGGTTGGCGACCCAGCTCGGCTTCCGCGTGCGGGTCGCCGCCACCCTGTACCCGCAGGACGCCGGCAGCGCCGACGAGCTGCACGCCGCCCTGGATACCCTGGAGATCGACGGGACCGACCGGCTGATCCGCCCCGTCGCCGAGGAGGGCTTCGCCGACACGGGCGTCCACATCAGCCTCGACACCGTCGAACCCGAGCCGACGCTCACCGTCGACGGAGCATGGTGGCACCCCGTGGCGGTCACCAACCCGCAGCTGCGGGTGAGCCACGACCCGTTGCCGCTCGCGCACGTACTGGACGTGGTGCGCGACGTGCTCGCCGTCCAGGCCGCGGGGAGCGCCGAGGGCAGGACAGTCTTCCGGTGCAGCTAGAGCCTCCGGCGACCTAGTGCCTCCGGAGTGCGACCCAGGAGAACGGCTGCACGGCACCCCACGGAGTGTGGTGCTCCTCCCGCTCGGTCCCGACGACATCGAAGTCGGACCCGAAGAGCTCGCCCAGCCGGTCGGTGTGGTAGCGACGCACCGGGAGGCCGGAGCACCGCCCGGGACCGTCGGGGGCGAACGTGGCGACGACCAGAGCCCCGCCGGGCGCCAACGCAGCGTGCACCCGCGCGACGTACCCCGACACCTGTTCGTCGTCGACCAGGAAGTGCACGGCGGCCCGGTCGTGCCAGACGCTGAACAGTCGCGTCGGCGACCACGCCAGCACGTCGCTCACCGTCCATACCACCCGCCGGGCGCGCTGCGGGCCCAGGCGGCGGGCGGCTCGTCGCAGCGCCACCGCGCTGACGTCGAGCACCGTCAGGTCCTCGTGCCCCCGGTGCAGCAGCTCGTCGACCAGGCGAGCACCGCCGCCGCCGACGTCCACGACGGACTCCTCGACCCGGATGCCGCAACGGTCCAGCATCCGCACGGACGTCGTAGGCCGCTCCTGGAACCAGCTGACGTCGTCGCCGCGGTCATGGTGCACCTGCTCCCATGACGACACGGCGCCCGACCGGTCTCCGGCTCCACCCGCACATCATGCCCCGATCCGGTCCGACGTCCCTCCGACTGGCGCACTGCGGCTGACGAGCCGGCCGAGCACCGGCCGCAGTGCGCCAGTCAACGCGGACCCTGACGCGGCCAGGGGACGGTGGGGTCAGGTCGCGGGCGCGGCGTCAGGTCGCGGGCGCGTTCGACGTGGTCGGTGCCTGCGGCACCGACACGTCGTACGTCCCGGAGGGCACCCGCATCAGCGCGGTGAGGACCTCGGCCTTGAGGGCGGAGTCGGCCGCGCTCCCCCACCGCACCCGGGCGCCGTCGCGCAGGACCAGCACGATCGCGTCGAGGCTCGCGACCTCGACGTGGTCGACCCGGCCGGAGATGTCGGGGTCGAGCGCCTCGACGACCGAGGCCACCTCGCGCAGCGCGTCGGCCCGCACCCGGGCGTCCTGGTCGTCCTCGCCCTCGCGCCTCGCCGGTCCGTCCGCTGCGGTCCCGTCGGGGCGCCCGGTGGCCGCGGCCAGCTCGTCGGCGTCCACCAGCGGCAGGTCGGCAGGCGGCTCGGCGTATCGGCGGAACAGCACTCCCGCGCCGTCCAGCGCCCGGTAGTCGCCGTGCTGGGTGAGCACGGCCACGGGCTCGCGCTCGCGCACGACTACGCGCACGGTGCCCGGCCAGTCCCGCCGCACGTCCACGCCGTCGACCGGCGCGAGGGCAGCGACCCGGTCCTCGACCTCGGCGAGGTCGACACGCACGAGCGGCGTGCCCGCGGGAACCCCGGCGGCACGCAGCACCCGGTCGTCCGACAGCACACCGGTCCCCTCGACCACGACCTCGTCCACCGCCAGCAGGTCGGACGCCCAGAACAGCCACCCCGCGCCCCCGGCGACGGCGGCGGCCACGACCACCAGCAGAGCCGTGCGCCAGCGACCGAGCCTGCCGCGCCAGCGCCGCCGAGCGAACCGCGACCGGGCGCCTGCCACGCCGGCCACGGCGGCACCGGCCTGATGGCGTACGCCGTCAACGAGGCGCATCGTCGTCTCCTGCCTGCCCGGCCCGACCGCGCCCGTGCCGCTCGACCAGCTCGTCGAGCACCCGCGGTGCCAGCACGGTCACGTCCCCGGCCCCGAGTGTCAGCACGAGGTCGCCGGGCCGGGCGAGGTCGGCCAGCAGGGCCGGCACCGTCGTGGGGTCGGGGGCGTGGTGCACTCGTGCCCGCGGCAGCGGGACCGCACGCGCGACGAGCCCCCCGTCGACGCCGGGCTCGGGGTCCTCGCGGGCGAGATAGACGTCCAGCACGACCACCTCGTCGGCGGCACCCAGGGCCGCACCCATCGCCGCGCCGAAGACCTTGGTCCGGCTCACCAGGTGCGGCTGGAAGCACACCAGCAGCCTCCCGTCGCCGGCCAGATCCCGGGCGGCCTGCAGGTCGCCCGCGATCTCCACCGGGTGGTGGGCGTAGGAGTCGTACACCTGGACCCCGGCACCTTGCCCCTTGCGCTCCATGCGCCGTCGGGTGCCGGTGAACGACGCCAGCCCGGAGAGCAGCCGGTCCCCGTCCAGACCCAGCCGCAGGCCGACGGCCAGGGCCAGGCAGCCGTCGAAGGCGTAGTGCCGGCCCGGCACCTGCAACCGCAGCTCGCCCGGTCGGCCGTGGTGCCAGTGCACCGGCGTGGACGACCCGGCGCCGTTGGGGGTGGTGGGCCCCATCCGCAGCGCAGTGCGCGCACCGGTGCCGACGCGGACCACCTCGATCGCCCGCTCCACCGCGAGGTCGCCCAGTGCCGCGGCGCCGGGGTCGTCGGCGTTCACCACGACGAAGCCGCCCACCCGGATCCGGTCGAGGAAGCGTCCGAAGGCCTCGCGGTAGGCCCGCTCGGTACCCCACACGTCGAGGTGGTCGGCGTCGACGCTCGTCACCACCGCCGCGTACGGCGAGTAGACGAGGAAGGCGCCGTCGCTCTCATCGGCCTCGGCGACGAACAGGTCACCCCAGCCGTGGTGGGCGTTCGTGCCGGTGTCGGCGAGGTCGCCGCCCACCGCGTACGTCGGGTCGACGCCGGCGGCCAGCAGGGCCGTCGCCAGCAGGGCGGTCGTCGTGGTCTTGCCGTGGGTGCCGGCGACGGCCACCGCGCGGCGCCCCTGCATCAGCGACTCCAGCGCGGCCGAGCGGGGCAGCAGCCGCAGCCCGCGGCGCCGTGCCTCGACGACCTCCGGGTTGTCCTCGCGCACGGCGGTGGACACCACGACGGTGTCGGCGTCGCCGAGCTGGTCGGCGGCGTGCCCCACCCGGCAGCGGGCGCCGAGGCGGCGCAGGGCCGCCAGCGTCGGTCCCTCCTGCACGTCGGACCCGCTGACCGTGATCCCTCGCGCGAGCAGGAGGCGCGCGATGCCCGACAGGCCCGCGCCGCCGATGCCCACCAGGTGCACCCGCCCCAAGGACTCCGCGGCCGGCACCGGGTCGGGGACCGGAACCCTCACGGCACCTCCCGGGTCGGGGGGTCCGGGTCGCCCGTCGCCATGCCGGCGACGTCGAGGCCCGCGGCGGCGAGGATCATCCGGGCCAGGCGCACGTCAGCGTCGCGCGGCACCAGGTCCACGGCCGCGGCGGACATGGCGGCCAGCCCGGACGCGTCGTGCAGCAGGCCCGGCACGTTCGCCGCGACCCAGTCCGCGGTCAGGTCGGCGTCCTCGACGAGGACGCCGCCGCCGGCCCCGACGATAGGGCCGGCGTTGCGCGCCTGCTCCCCGTTGCCGATCGGCAGCGGCACGAACACCGCGGGCAGCCCGACGCACGCGACCTCGGTGACCGTGCTCGCGCCCGCGCGGCAGACCGCGAGGTCGGCGGCCGCATAGGCACGATCCATCCGATCCACGTACGGCACGACGACGTAGGCAAGGCCGGCGGGCACCTGCACCGGCTGCTGCGGCCCGGTGACGTGCAGGACCTGCACGCCGGCGTCGGACAGTCGCTGCGCCGCACCGGACACCGCCTGGTTGAGCCGACGTGCCCCCTGCGAGCCACCGAAGACGAGCAGCGTCGGCAACCCGGGGTCGAGACCGAACGCCGCGCGTGCCTCGGCGCGCAGCGCCGGTCGGTCCAGCCGGGAGACCAGCCGGCGCACCGGCAGCCCGACCATCCGCGCATGCGGCAGCGGCGTGTCGGGAAAGCTCGTCGCGACGTGCGGTGTCCAGCGGGCGCCGAGCCGGTTCGCGAGGCCGGGCAGGGCGTTCTGCTCGTGGACGACCATCGGCAGCCGACGGCGCCGTCCGGCGAGGTACGCCGGCACGCTCACGTAGCCGCCGAAGCCGACGACCACGTCCGGGTGCACCCGGTCCAGCACCGCCCCGGTCGCCCTGACAGCGCCGCGCAGCCGTACCGGCACCCGGAGTAGGTCGAGGGACGGCCGCCGGGGCAGCGGCACCGGCGGGACCAGCTCGAGCGGGTAGCCCGCCGCCGGCACGACCCTGGTCTCCAGGCCCCGCGGCGTGCCCAGCACGGTGATCTCGACATCGGGGAGCAGGTCCCGCAGGGCGTCCGCGGTCGCGAGCAGCGGAGAGGTGTGCCCGGCCGTGCCGCCGCCGGCGAGCAGGACGCGCACCGTCATCGAGACACCCGCCCACGACGCGTCCACGCCCGGCGCGGGAGCGCGGCCACCGCACCGAGCCCTGCGCCGAGCCCGGCACCCAGCCGGTGCCCGCGGCGCCGGCGCCGGGCCCGGAGGGCGGCTCGGGCCCCCGGCTCGGTGCTCGCGAAGGCGAGCAGCATTCCCAGGGCGACCAGCGTCGGCAACAGCGCCGAACCGCCGTAGGACACCAGCGGCAGCGGGATCCCGATCACGGGCAGGAGCCCGAGAACCATGCCGAGGTTGATGAGGGCTTGGGACAGCAGCCACAGTGTGGTCCCGGCGGCGGCGTAGCGTACGAAGGGCTCCCGCGTGCGCATCGCGATGCGGAACCCGGCGTAGGCGAGCAGCGCGAACAGCAGGACGACGACCAGGGTCCCGAACAGACCGAGCTCCTCACCCACGACGGCGAAGATGAAGTCGGTGTGGGCCGCGGGCAGCGCCCCCCACTTCTGCCGGCTGGCACCGATCCCGACCCCGAAGAACTGCCCCGACGCCAGCGCGAAGAATCCGTGCGCGGCCTGCCACCCCCCACCCTGCAGGTCGGAGAACGGGTCGAGGAACGTCGTGATGCGCTCGACCCGCTCCGGGTCGGTGCTCGCGAGGTAGGCCACCACGCCGACGGCGGCGAGCAGCGCTCCGACGAACAGGCGCAGGGGCGCGCCGACGACCCACAGGGTCCCGAGGATGATCGCGAACAGCACGAGCGCGGTGCCGAGGTCACGCTGACCCACGACCATGAGCGCGACCAGCACGGTCACCGGCACGACCGGCACCAGCAGGTGCCGCCAGTCGTCGAGCAGCCTGTCCTTGCGGGCGTAGACGTCCGCGGACCACAGCACGATCGCGAGCTTGGCGACCTCCGACGGCTGGATCGTCAGGGGGCCGACCGCGATCCAGTTCTGGTTGCCGTTGACGCTCACGCCGAGCCCGGGCACGTACGTCAACCCGATGAGGGCGACCGACACCACCAGCGCCGGCCAGGCGAAGCCACGGATGACCCGCACCGGCATCCGGGACACCAGCCAGGCCGCGGGCAGGCCGATGGCGACCCACAGCGCCTGCTTGCCGAAGATCGCGTAGGAGTTGCCCTCGGTCGTGTAGCTCGTCACCGAGCTGGCGCTCAGGACCATCACCAGGCCGAGCGACAGCAGCAGGGCACTGGTGCCCAGCACCAGCTGGTACGACGTGAGTGGTCGGTCCAGCAGCCCGCGCAGGGCCGCCAGCCACCCGGACGGGGCGTCGGCAGTGCCCGCGCCGGCACCGCGGCGAGCGGACCCGGTGCGACGGGGGCGTTCGGACGTGATCGCCACGATCGCCCTCCTTCGTCGTGCCGGTCAGGGCGGCGCACCGCCGACGCGGGTGCGGACCGCTGCCGCGAACGCGTCCCCGCGGACGCCGTAGTCACGGAACTGGTCCATCGACGCGCACGCGGGCGCAAGGAGCACCGTGTCGCCCGGGCGAGCGAGCCCGGACGCCGCCTCGACGACGCGGTCCATCACCTCCGAGCCAGTCTCGCCGTCGCCCACCTCGATCACGGGGACATCCGGTGCGTGTCGGCGCAACGCGTCCGCGATCACCCCGCGGTCGCGTCCGAGCAGCACGGCACCGCGCAGGCGGGCGCCAACCGCACCGACGAGCCCGTCGAACGTCGCGCCCTTCGCGAGGCCTCCCGCCACCCACACCACGGGGTCGTAGGCCGACAGGGAGGCCTGTGCGGCGTGCGGGTTGGTGGCCTTGGAGTCGTCGACCCAGCGCACCGGGGCCGCCGTCGGGGTGACGTCGGCGTTGCGGTGGGCGTCGGGGCGGAAGGCACGCAGCCCGTCGCGGACGGCGGCGGGCGGCACCCCGTGGGCACGGGCGAGCGCCGCAGCGGTGAGAGCGTCCACCAGGGTGTGCGGCGCCAGCGGCGCGACGTCGTGGACCGAGGCGAGCTCGGCGGCCTGGCGGTCGCGGCCCGCCACGAACGCCCGGTCCGCGAGCACGTCGTCGACCACGCCCATCGCGCCGACCGGCGGGATGCCGGCGGTGACGCCGATGGCCCGACACCCCTCGACGACGTCGGCGTCGCGCACCATCCGCTCGACCCTCGGGTCGTCCAGCGGGTACACGCACGCCAGCCGGGTCCGCTGGTAGATGCGCGCCTTGGCCGCGGCGTACGCCTCGAAGGAGCCGTGCCAGTCGACGTGGTCCGGCGCGACGTTGAGCACCGCCGACGCCTCCGGGGACATGGTGTGCGTCCCGTGCAGCTGGAAGCTCGACAGCTCGACCGCGAGGACGTCGTACGGGTCGGGGTGCCGCACCGCCTCGAGCACCGGCGTGCCGACGTTGCCGACGGCGGCGCTGCGCAGCCCGGCCGCCCGCAACATCGCGTCGAGCATCCGGACCGTGGTCGTCTTGCCGTTGGTGCCGGTGACGGCCAGCCACGGGGCGTACGTGCCGTCGGGGCGCGGCTGGCGCAGCCGCCAGGCCAGCTCGACCTCACCCCAGACCGGCACGTCGCGGCGGCCGGCCTCGGCGAGCAGGGTGGCGGTGGGTCGCCAGCCGGGAGAGGCCACGACGAGGTCGGTCCGGTCGGGCAGGACGCTGGCGGAGCCCGGACCGAGGTGCACCCGGGCCCCCAGCACCTCGAGCACCCGTGCCTTGTCCCGCGCACCCTCGTCGTCGCGCTCGTCGAGCACCACGACGGCCGCACCGAGCTCGACCAGCGAGTCGGCGGCCGCGAAGCCGGACACGCCGATGCCGGCGACGACGACGTGCCGGCCGGGCCAGGTGACCGGTGTCGAGGACTCGGTGGTCATCTCACACGCCCGCGACCCACTCGGCGTAGAACACGCCGAGCCCGCCGGCAACGCACAGGCCACTGATGATCCAGAAGCGGATCACGATGGTGACCTCGGCCCACCCGCTCAGCTCGAAGTGGTGCTGCAGCGGGGCCATCCGGAACAGGCGTTTGCCCTTGGAGAGCTTGAACCAGCCCACCTGCAGGATGACCGACATCGTGATGGTGACGAAAAGCCCGCCGACGACGAGCAGGAGGAGCTCGGTGCGGGTCATGACCGCGAGTCCCGCGAGCGCGCCGCCGAGGGACAGCGAGCCCGTGTCACCCATGAAGATCTTGGCCGGCGATGCGTTCCACCACAGGAAGCCGAAGCACGCGCCGGTGAGGGCGGCGGCGACCACCGCGAGGTCGAGGGAGTCGCGCACCTCGTAGCAGCGTGGTCCCGGGCGGGTGAGGCAGGACTGGTTGTTCTGCCAGATGTTCACCAGGGTGTAGGCGCCGAAGACCATCGCCGACGAGCCGATGGCGAGGCCGTCGAGACCGTCGGAGAGGTTCACCGCGTTGCTGGTGCCGGCGATCATCACGAGCACCCAGACGACGACGAGCACGGCCGGCAGCTCCCAGAAGTCCCGGATGAACGAGACGCCCTGCGAGATCGGGGTACGCCGGTCCTCGTCGGGGAACTGCAGGGCCAGCGCGGCGAACGTGACCGCCACGACGGTCTGGCCCATCACCTTGGCCTTGCTGCGCAGTCCGAGGCTGCGCTGCTTGGACACCTTGATCCAGTCGTCGAGGAAGCCGACGAGCCCGAGTCCCGCGAACAGGAACAGCAGCAGGATCGCCGATGCCGACGGGGCGTCGCCGGTGAGCAGCTTGGCCAGGGCGTAGGCCGCGACGACCGAGGCGATGACGACCAGCCCGCCCATCGTGGGCGTGCCGCGCTTGGTGTGGTGCGTGGTCGGCCCGTCGTCGCGGATCAGCTGGCCGTAGCCCCGGGCGACCAGGAGCCGGATGGCGATGGGGGTGCCGAGCAGGGTCCCGAGCAGGGCGAGGCCGCCGCCGAGCAGGATCGCTCTCATTGCCCGGACGTCTCCCTCTGGTCGGCGTCGCCGTCCTCGTCGGGAGCAGTATCCCCGGGGGCGGCCAGCAGCGCGTCCGCCACCCGCTCCAGGCGCGCCGCCCGGGACGCCTTGACCAGGACGACGTCTCCGGGGGCGAGGTAGCCGTCCAGGTACGCGGCCGCGCCCTCGACGTCGTCGACGAGCACGGACTCGCCGGCCCACGACCCCACGTGGCGGGCGCCGCGGTGGATGTCGCGCGCCGGGTCGCCGACCAAGACGAGCCGGTCGACGTCGAGCCGTGCCGCCAACCGTCCGACCGCGTCGTGCTCGTCTCGCGCGGTCGCACCGAGCTCGCGCATCTCGCCCAGCACCGC
>Ga0183260_10004400_pt1 | contig 11186 bp, 16 predicted proteins | sample AntDrymUQ4972206_2_FD_129768 | JGI IMG/M metagenome (GOLD analysis project Ga0183260, IMG submission 129768) | Polar desert sand microbial communities from Dry Valleys, Antarctica - metaG UQ497 (22.06) (version 2) (version 2) | ecosystem: Environmental > Terrestrial > Soil > Desert | place...
CTGGCCCTGGCCCTGGCCCTGGCCCTGGCCCTGGCAGGGGGACCTGCACCGGTGCTGGGCGCTCAGTCTCGCGGATAGGCTCGCCGATGTCGCCCATTGACGGCCTGGGATGCTACGGCAGGAGAAGGGGCGTCACCACTCCTTCGACCGCGAGCTCCGTTCCCGAGGCGGCTGAGCTCGCGCGCTCGCGCATGACCTAGCATTCGGCGCCTTGGCATCAGGACCAATCAAGATCGCAGTTGCGGGAGGGGGCTACGGCGCCAAGGTCCCTCTCCCGACCTATTCCGAGCTCGACGAGTTCGAGCCGGTCGCCGTGTGGTCGCGGCGCGAGGAGCGTGCGCGCGAGCTGGCCGACGAGGCAGGGCTCGCCTTGGCCACGACGAGCTTCGAGGAGCTGCTCGACTTCCCCGAGCTGGAGGCGGTGCACGTGGCCACACCGGTCACCATGCACGCCGACATGGCGATCACGGCGATCGAGCGGGGCCTGCACGTCCTCTGCGAGAAGCCGCTCGCCAGCAGCCTAGAGGAAGGGCGGCGGATCGCTGCCGCGGTGGATGAGGCGGGCGTGGTCTGCGCGGTCAACTACGGGCGCCGCATGCAGGTCGCGCGCACGCGGCTGATCGAGCGCGTGCGCGAGGTCGCCGGGCGCCCGCGGCTCGTCTCGATCTCGCTGGTGCACGACGATCACGCCCGCCCGGACTCGCGGCCCTTCAGCTGGGTCAACGACGCGGAGCTGGGCGGCGGTCGGCTCCAGGCCTACGGCGTCCACGACCTCGACCTGCTCCTCTCGATCTTCGAGGTCGAGTCAGTCGCCGCCGCCACCGAGGTGCAGGTGCCCGAACGCGACGCATCGGACGGGCGGGAGACCGTGACCGCGGAGGACGCCTACGCACTGGTCGGCCGCCTCGGAGGGGGAGGGCTCGCGCTCGTGAGCATGACGGCCACCGCGGCGCACGAGCGGGGCGACCTCATCGAGGTCCACGGCGAGGAGGGCACCGTCCGCCTCGACGCGGAGCGCCGGCTGTGGTCGGGCCGGGCGGGAGAGGAGCTCTCCTGCGAGGGGCCGCTGGAGGCCAGCTCGAGCGATGCCTTTCGCCACGTGGCGCGCGCCTTCCACGCGGCCGTCCGGGAGGGGGCGGAGCCCGACCCCTCGCTCGAGGAGGCGCTGCGAGTGCAAGCCCTCCTCGACGCGCTGCGCCGGGCCGCCGAGGAGCGACGCTGGGTCGATGTCGAGGCCGTCGCCGCGTCCGGCCCGTGAAGCGGGTCTACCTGGTCCGCCACGGTCAGACGGAGAGCTCGGCGAAGCACGCTTACTCCGGCCAGGCCGACATCCCCCTCACCGACCTGGGTCGCGAGCAGGCCCGGGAGGCCGGTGAGCAGTTGCGGAATGCCGGGGTCGACCGCATCTACACCAGTCCCCTGGTGCGGGCCGCCGACACGGCGGAGGCGATCGCGCATGCCACGGGAGCGGCGCTGGAGGTGGCGCAGGGGCTGCTCGAGGTGGACTACGGACCACTCGAGGGCCTCGACCGCGAGCGCGCGCAGGAGCGCTTCGGCGAGGCCTTCCGCGCCTGGCGCGCGGACCCCTTCGGCTCCCCGGTGGATGGAATGGAGCCGCTCGAGGACGCGCTCGCCCGCGCGCGGTCGGCCACCGAGCACGCCCTGGCTGCGAGCGAGCGCCCGGTCCTGGTCGGCCATCAGGGAATTCTGCGACTGGTGCTGATCGCGCTCGGGCGCGTCGAGCGGTCGGAGTACTTCAACACCCGCCTGACCGAGGCCGATCCGATCGAGGTCGCGCTCGACTGACCGTGGTGGGCGAGGGGCGAGGTGAGCCTGGTCAGTGGGCGTAGAGGTCGACCCGGTAGCCGTCCGGGTCGATCACCTGGACGCGGACGAAGGCCCCGTCGTCCTGCCACTCGGCCTCTTGGACGCCCGCCGCCCGCAGGCGCTCTCGCGCGGCGTGGACCTCATCGGCGCCCGCCGCCTGGAACCCGAAGTGCACCTTGCCGAGGCCCGGCGGCGGCTCACCCTCGCCCAGCGCCAGCAGCCCGCCCTCGGCCGAGCTCAAGACCAGCAGGTGGTCGTCGTCGTGGACCCGCTCGGTCATGCCGAAGTGCTCTGCGTAGAACGCGGAGGAGCGAGCGCGATCGCTCACCGTGAGCGCGACGTGGTTCAAGCCCACGCGAGGCATGATCGCAGCCAAGGTCTCTTGGCTCAGGGCTCGTGTCGCGTCACGCTCGCCACACGATCGATGGAGCGATCGAACGAGACCACTGCGCCTACGCCCGTGACCTCTGCCTGGGCGACGAGGTATGCCTCGGCGAAGTCCAGCCGGTCGAGCTCGTAGACCTCGAGGGCACGGAGGAGCATCGCGGCATCGACGGTCGTGATGCTCGGCAGCGCGACGGCGGCCTGAGCTGGGCGACGCGCGCTCGCTCGACCTCGTAGAAGGACTCGAGCACATACAGGCATTCAGCGACCACCAGGTCGGCGAGAAGCAGCGGTCCGGGTCCGGCGAGGACGGCCGTCGCGCGCGCCGCGAGATCCGGAGGATCGCCGGTCAAGTGGCGGATCAAGACGTTGGTGTCCACGAACGCAGTCAGTGCCGTTTCCTCGCCCGTTCGCGGCGGGTGCGTCGCAACACGTCGTTCCAGGGCGTGCCGCGCCTGTCGGCCGGCACCGTCACGGTGGACGCCAACTCGAGGAAGTCAGTGGTCTTGGCGACCACGGCGCGAGTCCGCTCGACCCGGAAGAGAAGCTCGTCCCCCTCTCGCAGGCCGAGCGCATCGCGAACGCTCTTGGGGATGGTGACCTGGCCCTTGGATGTGAGCCGTGCGCGTGCGTCCGCCGCTTACTCCTTACTGTTGCTGAGAAGTAAGGCTACCGGACCATGGCAACCAGCTCGTCGCGGTGCTCGGCGAGCCAGGCCATCTCGCGCCCGTGCCACTCGATCGACGAGCGAGCGTAGTCGGCGAGGGCGGGGTCCCGTAGTTGCACGGCGACGGATCGTTGTGGCACACGACCTCCTCCCCTTCGGCGAGGGCGGAGCCGGCCGTGGCGTCGTGGCAGCGCCGCAGCACGCGCGCAGCCGAAGCGACCTGCTCGTCGGCCCAGTGGTCGAGGTCCGGCGGGACCCAGCCCTCGATGAAGGTCAGGATCTCCCGGTCGCGGTCGTCGATATCCTCGTCCACGCTGGCGGTAATGCTCTTAAGTCAGCCGGGTCTCTCGTGGGAGCACCAAGCCTGATTCGTAGGCGACGACGACGGCTTGGACCCGGTCGCGGAGGTCGGCCGCCTCGCCGACGACCTGCACGGCCTCGTGGGCCTCGAGGATCAACCGGAAGCCGGCCCGCACGAGCGCCTGATCGTCGACGATGAGGATGCGCAACGGGGTCATGCGACGGGGAGCCTGGCATGGACGCGGAAGCCGCCGCCCGTCCTCGCCGCGGCCTCGACCATGCCGCCGTGGAGCTCGACGCGCTCGCGGATCCCGAGCAGGCCGGTCCCCTCGCCGCGCCGGGGTCCGCCGGGCCCGTCGTCCTCCACGACGACGTCCAATGCGTCAGCCGACACCCTGATGTCGGGGTTGCCGATCAGGAAGTGGCCGAGCGTCGTGAGGCCGAGAAGAGAGTAGGGCGCCAGGCACGCGTAGGCGGCCCGGTAGCGCCGCCGGGCGTAGAGGCGGTACCTGAGGATCCCGATCGTGGTGAGCAGCGGCCAGGAGACGAGGATCGCCGCGCGACCGCCGACCCGCTGGCCCAGTCGGCCCGCGGATACTCGTCGACCTCGACGTAGTTGTGGACGAAGTGCAGGCCGGTCGAGAGGATGCTGGCAGCGAGGATCGCCCGCAGGGCCGACTGCCTGTGACCGTGGGTGGCCATCCTGTGAGGGATCCGGCCCTCGACCACTCCGCCGCTCACTCCGGGCAGCCCGCCATCGCGCTGCCGTACGGGCCTCGCTCCGTTAGGCCACCCGCGCGGAGCCCGCCAGTGCCCTGCCGCGCCGACCGATGCTCGGTCCGTCACGCCGCCCGACGGGCGCGGCCGAGGATATGCGGAACCGCCGGCTCGAGGGCTCCCGCCTTGAAGCCGAAGCGGTCGAGCTCGAGCACCTCGAAGCCCGCGCCGATGATCGCGGCGCCGGTGTCGCGGGCGGGATGGCAGTTGCCGAACAGCCGCGGCCAGAAGGTCGCCTGCGCGAGGCGCTGCATCCCTCGCAGCACCGACCCCTCGGCTACGACGTGCTCGTAGAAGCGCAGCTCGCCCCCTGGCTTTAGGACGCGCCGCAGCTCTCCCAGCGCGGTTGCCTGGTCGGGCACCGAGCACAGAACCAGCGAGGCCACGGCAGCGTCGACGCTCTCGTCCTCGACGGGCAGCGCGTCGGCCGTGCCGGCGACCACGCGGACTGCAACCGGAGCCCCGGCGGCCGCCCGAGTCGCGAGCTTGCGCAGCGATGGCTCGGGCTCGACCGCGACGACCTCGGTCACCGTCCCCGGGTAGTGGGCGAAGTTGGCGCCGTCTCCGGGGCCGAGCTCGAGGACCCGCCCACTGAGTCCCTCGAGCATCCGCCTCCGGTGCTCGCGGGCGCCGTGGGTGTCGCCCATGCGGTTGAGCGCTGGCCATATCCGGGCGAAGAAGCGATGGGGGATGTCGGTCTGCTGCGAGGCGGTCACGCGTTCGAGTACTCCGCGTCAAGACGGCGCGCGGCGATAGCGACCGCGGTCGGGTTGCTGTCGACGAGTACGAAGCGGCGCCCTAGCTCCCGACTCACCGCGCCCAGCGTCCCCGAGCCCGCAAAGAAGTCCAGGCACCATCCCCCCGGTCGCGACGAGGCGGCGACCATGCGACGGACCACCCCCTCGGGCTTCTGGGTCGGATAGCCGGTCTTCTCGCGGCCATTCGTCGGGACGATCGTGTGCCACCACACCGAGGTCGGCAGCTTCCCGCGCGCCGCCTTCTCGGCGGTCACTAGACCGGGGGCCATGTAGGGCTCGCGGTCCACGGCGTCGGCGTCGAAGTGGTAGCGGTCGCGGTCGCGGACGTAGACGAGGATCGTGTCGTGCTTGGCCGGCCACCGGCGCTTGGTCTTGCCGCCGTAGTCGTAGGCCCAGATGATCTCGTTGAGGAAGCACTCGCGCCCGAAGGTCTCGTCGAGCAGCAGCTTGAGGTAGTGGGCCTCGCGGTGGTCTGAGTGGAGGTAGAGCGTCCCGTGGCTCGCGAGGAGCTCGCGGGCGCGCAGCAGCTTGGGCTCGAGGAAGCCGAGGTAGTCGGCATAGTCGTCTTCGTAGGCCAGCGCCGAGAGCAGGCGGGAGCGGTAGCGGCGTCCGCCGTAGCCTGTGCGGTCGCCGTTCTCGTCGTCGTGTACGACGGAGAGCGTCCTGCGGCGCTGCGGGCGGCCGGTGTTGAAGGGAGGGTCGATGTAGATCAGGTCGAAGGCGCCCGACGGCAGGAGCGGAAGAACCGCCGCGTTGTCAGCCTCGACGATCAGGTCGTCCGCGAGCTCCAGCGGCCCGTTGAGCTGTGCTTCGCGTAGGACGCGCACAAGGCCGAAGCTACCGGCGCGTGCGGCGGCGGTAGCGATCCCTGCGCCGGTAGCCTGAGGGGCGGTGCTCCTCGACTCCCCCAAGCAGGGGCCGCGGCGGCGGCGGCCCGCCCTCTCGGCCGCGGCCTGGGCGCTTCTGGTCATCGCCGTCGGCTTCTCGGTGTTCGTCGCCGTGCAGCTCGCGACCGACGACGGTCCGCGGGCGTTCGCACCCGGCGTGGCCGAGGCGCCCGAGCAGCTCGCCCCCGGGGTCCCGAAGGGCGAGCAGGGGAAGCGCTCCGAGAAGGCCTTTGACCCACTCGCCTTCGATCCCGACGCCACCGAGGACCTCGAGCGGCGCGCCGCCGCCGCCTTCGCCCATCCGCTCTACGTCCTCACCCAGGGCGGCGCGACCGCGGGCGCGCCGCGCACCGCTCGCTGGCGCAAGAAGGTCGAGGCCGCAACGCGGGGCTCGGGCTTCGACGCCGACGTCGTCGAGGCGATCGTCTTCCTGGAGTCCAGCGGGCGGCCCGACGTCTACGCGCTGGGCGACGTCGAGAACGCCTCGGGGCTCACCCAGATCGTCGCCAGCACGGGCCAGGGACTGCTCGCGATGCGCATCGACGTCGGGCAGAGCCGCTCGCTGACCAAGCGCATCTCCAAGGCCGAGGCCAAGGGCAAGGCGCGGACCGCCGCCCGGCTGAAGGCGAAGCGGCGTCGCATCGACGAGCGCTTCGATCCGCGCAAGGCGCTGGCGGGGACGATCCGCTACCTCACGGCGGCGCGCAAGGTCTTCGGGCGCGACGACCTCGCCGTGGTCTCCTACCACATGGGGATCGGCAACCTCGAGGGGGCGATCCGCGACTACGCCGACGACCGAACGACGCCGGTCAAGGAGCTGGTCGCCCGCAGGGACATCAGCTACGCGCGGCTCTTCTTCGACACCTCCCCGCTGCGCGACGCCGACGCCTACGCGACGCTCACCGGGCTCAGCGACGACTCGATCACCTACTACTGGCGCATCCTCGCGGCCAAGGACATTATGCGCTCCTACCGCGAGGATCCCGACCGCCTGGCCCGGCTGCAGGACCTCCAGGACAACAAGGCCTCGGCCGAGGAGGTCCTCCAGCCGCCCGACAGCACCGAGCGCTTCCAGGCGCCCGGCGACATCCTCTCTGCGATCGACGACGAGAAGCTCCGCCCTCTGCCCACGAGGGGCACGCGCAAGCTCGGGTTCGTCCTCGATCGCCAGATGGGAGAGCTGGCGCGGCGCATCAAGCAGAAGCCGAGCACCTACCGGGCGCTGAGGCCCGGGGCGCTCGCCCTGCTCGTCTACCTCTCGGCCGGGATGAAGGCGATCGCGCCGCGCTCGATCCCGCTGCGGGTGACGAGCACGGTGCGCGACGTGCGCTACCAGGGGCTTCTGCTCAAGCGCGTCGCCGAGGCGACGTCGGGCTATTCGCTGCACACCACGGGCTATGCCTTCGACGTCCTTCGCTCCTATCGCAACAAGCGCCAGGCGGACGCCTTCCAGTTCATGCTCGACCGCCTGGAGGCACTCGACCTGATCGCGTGGATCCGCGAGCCCGCCGCGATCCACATCACGGTCTCCGACAAGGCCAAGTCCCTCGTCGGCCTGCTGGACCGGCTGCCCGAGACGGGCTGAGCGACAGTGCGCGGGCGTGGGCGGGGCACGTCGTGCCCCGCCCACCCGCAAACGGTCAGACGACGATGAACTTCGTCTTCTTGACGGCCTTGAGGATCGCGCCCTTGGAGAGCGGCGTGTCGAAGGCGCCGTCCGGCGTGATGCCGTTTTCGGCATCGAGCTGGTTGCCGGCGACGAGCGCAACCGCAGCCGCGTGGCGTGCCTCGATTGTCACGATGGTCGCCGCCGTCGCGAGGACGGCCGGAGTCTGGATCTTGCCCGCCTGGCCGAGGTAGGCGTGGACGCCGGTGTTCTCCAGCTTGAACGACGTCGCCAGGAACTTCGCCTGGTTGCTCGTGGTGTCCTTGAAGTCGAACTTCGGCGTCTTGACCGCCTTGGAGCCAAGCACGGACTTCAGCGTCTTGACGTGGATGTTCTCGTGCGAGGAGAGCAGCTCGGCCAGCGACTTCACGTCGCCGGTCAGCCCACTGTCCTTCTTCGCCAGGGTGTAGAACGCCGCCTCGAGGTACTCCAACGTCAGGGCGAAGTTCAGGATGTGGACGTCGTTCTTGGGGAGAGTGGCCCCCAGAGCGAGCTTGGGCGCCGCGCCCATGAGCGCGCCGCCGGCCAGCAGCGCGCCGCCGGCAACGCCGGCCTTGCGCAGGAACGCCGAGCGGGTGTCGCCGTCGACGGCCGCGGCGGTCTCCTGGATCGCCCCGTCGACGTCGAGCTCGGCCAGGGGCGGAAGCCCCGGAACGGTTGGATGAGACATGTAGACTCCTTCGATGGTCGGATTTCGCCGACGCACCCCTACCCGGAGCGTTCGACGCCTCAAGGCGTGCATTGCGCGGCCGAGGGCAAACCGGATCACTTCGCGTAGAGTCCCGGCGCGATGACGGTGGATCCGCGCGCAGACGACGACGAGCTCCTTCACTGCATCGTCGAGATCCCGAAGGGGAGCCGGAACAAGTACGAGTGGGACGAGCGCCTCGGCGCCATCAAGCTCGACCGCTTCCTGTTCAGCTCGCTCGTCTACCCGACCGACTACGGCTACATCCCGAAGACGCTGGCCGACGACGGCGACGCCCTCGACGTGATGGTCATCGTCTCCGAGGCCACCTTCCCGGGATGCGTGATCCTGGTCAAGCCCATCGCCCTGTTCCGCATGCGCGACGAGGAGGGCGAGGACATGAAGATCCTCTGCGTCCCGATCACCGACCCCAACTGGAACGACTTCGAGACGCTCGAGGACGTGCCCGGGCAGCTGGGCGACGAGATCGCGTGGTTCTTCTCCATGTACAAGACGCCCGAGGGAAAGAAGGTCGAGGTCGACGGGTGGGCCTCCAAGGAGGACGCCTGGGAGGCGATCAAGGAGAGCCGCAACCGATGGCGTGAGCGCGAGGACGAGCGACAGGAAGGCGGGGAGAGCCCCGCGGGATGACCACCGCCGCCCGCACGCAAGACGAGCGAGGTCGACTCGGGCGCGGGGGCGGCGTGGTCATCGGCGAGGGCTCACCCGGCGAAGGCGAGCGCCTGGACGCGCGCTGTCCTGTTCTGAGGCCTCATAGCGACCACGATCCAGGACAGCGTGTCAGGACAGGGTTCAAGCAACCGAAGGGAGGGACGGAACGAACCGGGCACGGACTAGGGGACTACTCCGCGGCTCCCGCGTCGGCCCCCGGCGCTCCCGCGGGCAACTGAGCCGCTTCCTCGCCCGCCCCGAGCTTGGGCTCGGAGTGCGCGGCGCGCAGCTCGTAGCCGGCGCGGCGGCTCTGGTCGATCTCCAGCAGCACGCGGTCGGCCTTGAGCGCTCGGGCGGTCGCCTCACCGACCGGGCGTGGCAGGACCGTCGTGAGCTTGATGATGGTTCCGACCGACTTGGGCACGAAGACGTCGAAGCGGGGGACCTTGAGCGCCTCGACGATCGCCGCCGCGACGTCCTCTGGCTGCTGGGTCTTGAGGCCGCGCGTCGCCTTCAGCCCGGAGGTGAGCTCGGTGTTGACCAGCACGGGCATGACGCAAGAGACCTCGATCCGGCTCCCGGAGACCTTGAGCTCGCCACGCACCGCCTCGGAGAGGCCGACCACGGCGTGCTTGGTGGCCGAGTACGTCGCCGCGCCGGGGATGCCGCTCTTCCCAGCGCTCGAGGCGATGTTGACGATGTGGCCGCGACCACGTGGCTTCATGCGCGCCAGCGCGAGCTTGGTCCCGAAGATCACCCCGTGGACGTTGATGTCGACCTGGCGGACCGCCGTCGCGTCGTCCTCGTCGACGAAGCGCGAGAGCTGCATGATCCCGGCGTTGTTGACGAGAACGTCGAGCGGCCCGAGCGTCTCCTCGGTCTCGTCGAGGAAGCGCGCGAAGGACGCCTTGTCGGTGACGTCGAGCCCGAAGCCGATCGTGTCGCCCCCCACCTGCGCCGCCGCCTCCGCGGCCAGCGCGGCGTCGAGGTCGCCGATCGAGACCTTCGCCCCCTCCCGGGCGAGCGCCGTCGCGGTCGCCCGGCCGATGCCTCGCGCAGCGCCGGTGATGGCCACGACCTGGCCGTAGAGGGAGCGGGGTTCCTTCGCCATGTGCCGGTTCTCCTGGTCTGAGTTCGAGCGCACTGGTGATGCGCGCGGTAAGGGTAGCTAGCCCTCTTCTCCCGCTCCCAAGGCGGCCGCCGCCGCCGCACCCGCGGGAGCTAGGTCGGCTTGGTCGACCAAACCGTCACGAACCGCACTACGGAGGGACCATCAGACGGCCCGCCCCCGGTACGCTGATCGCGGGAGCTATCCGGGCAGCCGGGGAGGACGACGGGTGCGAGCAGAGCCTGGCCTGGTCGAGCGAGATGGCGAGATGGCACGGGCGCGGGAGCTGCTCGAGGCTGCGCACGGAGGATCGGGTGCGCTGCTGGCGGTCGAGGGCGAGCCGGGCGTGGGCAAGACCGCACTCGCCGCGCAGATCGCTGACGAGGCGAGCGAGCGGGGCTTCCAGGTCCTGCGCGCACGGGGAACCGAGCTCGAGCGCGATCTACCCCACGGCGTCGTGCGCCAGTTCCTGGGAGTGGCGGCCGGCGGGGAGCCCGGCGTCCTGGGGGGCGCGGCAGCCGCGGCCGTGCTCGCCGGCACGCCTGAGCCGGCGCCTCTGGCCGCGGACCCCTTCGCGCTCCTCACCGCGCTCTACCGCAAGCTCGGGGTGGAGTCACGCCGCGACCTTTCCCAGGCGCTGGGCGCGATGCCCTGAGGCGCCGCGGCCCAAAGATCAGGGTGGCCCCCTGATGATCGTGGGCGAGCCGGGGCGTAGAACTGCGGCATGACCAGTGATCGCACTCCGCTGCGCCTGCTCCTCGAGCTCGATCGCGACGCCCACGTCATCGGCGGGGTCGTGGTCGACGAGGGACACGCCGACCGCCGGCCGTTCAGCGGCTGGTTGGGGCTGACGATGGCGCTCGTCGAGCTAGGGGCGGAGAGCGGGTCGCCCGCTCCCGAGGCCCAGGAGGCAGGAACATGAGGTCGTACACCGCGCTGGCCGAGCCCGCGACGCAGGCGTGGCGGCAAACGCCGACCGGCGTGCGGCTGGTCGCGATCACCGGCGGTGGAAGCCCGGGTGCGTCCGCCGGGCGCCGCGTGGCCGGGGCCGCAGCCGGGGGAAGTCACCCGTCCCCGCAGCCCAACCAGTGGCTGGAGGAGCTCACCCCGCGAGAGCACCAGGTTCTTCGGATGGTCGCGCGCGGCCTGTCCAACGCGGAGATCGCCTCAGAGCTCGTCGTCTCACGAGCGACCATCAAGAGCCACGTCGCCAGCGTGCTGCTCAAGCTCGGGCTGCGCGACCGCGTCCAGGCCGTCGTGCTGGCCTACGAGTCGGGCGTCGTCTCACCCGGCGGGTAAAGCGCGTCCACTTCGCGATTTTGCAGAGACGTCGCGGTCACCCCCAGAGGACGGAGATCGGGAGCGCCAGCAGTCGTTCTCCGAGGCGAAACGGGTGCGGTCCCGTGTGCAGCACGGCGCCGGCGAGGAAGCGATCACCGAGGACATCGCGCA
>Ga0183260_10004404_pt1 | contig 11183 bp, 11 predicted proteins | sample AntDrymUQ4972206_2_FD_129768 | JGI IMG/M metagenome (GOLD analysis project Ga0183260, IMG submission 129768) | Polar desert sand microbial communities from Dry Valleys, Antarctica - metaG UQ497 (22.06) (version 2) (version 2) | ecosystem: Environmental > Terrestrial > Soil > Desert | place...
ACCGGCTGCCTCTTCACATCCTGGGAGAACCACTGATGAAGCAGAAGTTCGCACTCCTCCTTGCCGTCACGCTTGGCGTTGCGGCTTGCTCCGACATGCCCGAGCCGACGACACCGTCGGCACCACAGGATCTTCAGATCACCATGGCCCAGTTACCCGACGAGGCAATACCCGACCAGTACATCGTAACGCTGCGCGAAGGCGCGATCCCGGAAGAGTTGCTTGAGCGGTATGGCGTCCGCGCCGATTTCGTCTATCGCCGCGCCCTGAACGGGTTCGCAGGCCGCATTCCTCCGGGACTCGTCCAGCAGCTTCTGCGGGATGAACGGGTCGAGCGGATCGAGGAGGACGCGGTTGTTCATGCCACCACGACGCAAACCGGGCGCCACGTGGGGACTGGATCGTAGCGACCAGCGAAGCCTGCCCCTCAGCACGACCTACGCCTATACCAGCACCGGCGGCAGCGTGACCGCGTACATCATCGATACCGGCATCCGGTTCGCCCATGCAGACTTCGGGGGGCGCGCTGTTTCCGGATACGATGCCGTGGACGGCGGGACCGCCGACGACTGCAACGGTCACGGAACTCACGTTGCTGGAACGGTCGGTGGTGCCGCCTACGGTATCGCCAAGGGAGTCAACCTGGTGGCCGTGCGAGTTCTCGACTGCAACGGCAGCGGTAGCACCTCGGGGGTGATCGCCGGCGTTGACTGGGTAACGGGCCAGCACGCTGCCGGAGCGCCGGCGGTGGCGAACATGAGCCTTGGTGGTGGCGCATCCAGCTCGATGGACGCGGCTGTCGATCGTTCGATCGCCGACGGCGTGAGCTACTCCGTCGCCGCCGGCAACGGCAATTTCATCGGGATTGCCCAGGACGCATGCAAGTATTCTCCGGCTAGAGTTGCCGCCGCCATAACGGTCGGAGCTTCGGACAAAAGCGACAAGAAGGCATCCTTCTCCAACTACGGCAATTGCGTGGACCTGTTCGCGCCGGGAGTGGGCATTACCAGAGCCTGGAGCACGAGCAACACGGCAACGAATACCATCAGTGGTACCTCGATGGCGGCACCGCACGTCGCCGGCGTTGCAGCGCTGTATCTGCAAGGCAACCCGGGCGCATCGCCCGCGACAGTCCGCGATGCCATTTACGCCCTCAGCACCAAGGGCAAAGTAACCAGCGCCAAAACAGCGAATAACCATCTGCTCTTTACGAATTTCTGATTGAGCCAGGCGAGTAGCCGCGCGGGCCCCCACAAGGGGCCCGCTCGTGTTATCGGCCGACTCCAACCTCAGAACCGGTTACGTTTTCGACGGGACGAACCTCGTTATCCCCCGCAACTGCTTGAGCAACACCCCGCAGCCGCCTAAGTTGCGGTAACCTCCCGGAGAGATGGCCGAGAGGCTGAAGGCACCGGTTTGCTAAACCGGCATACGTGGAAACGCGTATCGAGGGTTCGAATCCCTCTCTCTCCGTTTTACGCGGGTCCGCTCTCACTGGCGGACCCGTTTTCTATCCGATGAATTTCGCGACTCATGGCAACCTCAAACCGTCGTCCCAGACTGCGATTCGCGCCTTCGCCCACCGGCTACCTGCACGTCGGCGGCGCGCGCACGGCCCTGTTCAACTGGCTTTACGCTCGGCACAACGATGGCGATTTCCTTCTTCGCATTGAGGACACGGACAAGGCCCGCAGCACCGACGAGAGCACGCGGGGAATCTTTGAAGGGCTGAAGTGGCTGGGCCTCCGGTGGGACGGCGAGGTAGTCTATCAGGGAGCCAACCTCGAGCGGCATCGGCGCGATGCACTCATAATGCTGGGAAACGGCGCAGCCTACCGGTGCTTCTGCACCCCCGAAGAGCTCGATCTGCGTCGCAAAGAATCGGACGCCAGAAAAGAAAGCTTCAAATACGACCGGCGCTGTGACCGCATCGATCCGGCAGAAATCAACCGCCGCGTCACCGCAGGAGAGCCATACGTCGTCCGCTTCCGAATTCCGGAGGGCACCACGGAATGGAACGACCTCGTGCACGAATCCATCTCGTTCCCCAACAAGGACCTCGATGACTTCGTGATTCTCCGCTCAAACGCGACCCCCATCTACAATCTCGCTGTCGTCTCGGACGATATCGCGATGGGGATCACCGTCGTCATGCGCGGGGACGACCACATCTCCAATACGCCCAAACAGATTCTGCTGTACAGAGCGCTCGGCGCCGAACTCCCGCAGTTCGCCCACCTTCCGATGATACACGGGATGGATGGCAGAAAGCTCAGCAAGCGGCACGGAGCCACCGCAGTGGGGGACTACCAGCACCATGGACTGCTCCCGTCGGCGATGCTCAATTTTCTCGCGCTGCTTGGCTGGTCGCCAGGCAATGATCTCGAAGTCATGACCATGCAGGAGATGATCCGCCTCTTCACGCCACGCGGACTGCAGCGGAAGGCCGCGATCTTTGACCCGCAGAAACTCGACTGGATGAACGGCCAGCATCTGTCACGGATCCCGGTGAGTGATCTGGAGCCGCAGGTAACGCCCGCAATGATCCGGGCTGGTCTCTTCGACGAGGGGGCAATCGACTCGCGCCGCGACTGGTACATGGCGTTGCTCGACCTCCTGCGTGTTCGCGCCCGGACAATCGATGACATCGTGCTTCAGGCAGGGCCCTACTTTCTCGATACCATCAGATACGATTCCGAAGCGGTGGCGAAAAACTGGAAAGACCGGGCGGTTGCAGCCGAGATCCTGTCCGCGACGCGCGCGGCGCTTGCCTCCGCTGCGGTTTGGGAGGCGGGATCCCTCGAGGAGACCCTGCGGGGCCTCGCCGAATCGCGAGGCGTCGCGGCTGGAAAGATCTTCCAGCCCCTGAGGGTCGCGCTGACGGGGCTGAGTGTGAGCCCGGGGATATTCGAAGTCCTGATTGCAATGGGTCACGATCGGTCGCTGCACCGGATATCCGACGCCGTCGCATGGCTTTCCGCGCGGGCCGACCAAGCCTAAACGCCTAGTCACAAATCTTAGCGTGTTGACCGTTTTCCGGCATGACTGCACATTTACTTACTGCAGCCAGGCGCATTAACGCCGTCGGGCGCAGCCGCCTTGTTCAGGAGTTAGGAATGGCAGAGACGTTGACCCCGCTCGAAGGCTTAGTCTACAACTATCTGCTGGACTTCACGGCAGAACACACCTACCAGCCGAGCATTCGTGACATAGGAAAGCAGTTTCAGATAAAGTCGACAAAGACTGTTTCCGATTTGCTGCAATCTCTTGCCCGGAAGGGCTACATAGAACGAGATCCCGCGCGCTCACGCGGCGTGAATCTGCTGGGATTTACCGGCGGTGCGAAAACCACTCCGGTGCCCTACTACGGCAGGATCCACGCGGGTGAACCAACGCTCTTGCCCGAGCACCGCGAAGGTTACATCACGATGGACCGGCGGTTCGTGCCCGGTGAGGAGGTGTACTTCCTCAAGGTGAAGGGCGACAGCATGATTGGGCGCGCCATCAGTGACGGCGATTTCGTGATGGTGAATCCGGCGGTGGAATCCAGGGACAACGACATCATCGCCGCGCGAATAGGGGAAGAGGCAACGATCAAGACGCTCACACATCGCGATGGAACGGTGGTACTCGAACCGGCGAACCGCGCCGAGCGCGAAATCGTAATCGAGCCCGAGGACGACTTCGACGTCCTTGGCGTGGTATGCGGGGTCTTCCGCCCGTTCACGTCGATGGCGAGCGGGGCAGCGGAAATGCAGCCGAGCCCGGCTTAGTTCCTGTTTAGCTGGTCTTGCGCGGCCGGCTCATCAGCCGGCCGCGTTTTTTTGTCAGACGATGCCAATGCGGCTGCCCGCTCCCGCTCCTTCCGCTCGCGAATACCCTTCACAGCCTTCTTGAAATCGGCTTCGTTCATTCCGCGCTCTGCCTGCGAGAAAATGTCGGAATGCAGCCGACTCTGAGCCCGATTGCGATCGTTCACGATTGGATTTCCGGTGGTATTGATTGGAAGCAGGGCCAGCAAAGCGGTCGGGATCGAAACCTTACCCAGCCTGATGTACTGCTGGTCGATTCCGTACTTGTTCCCGTTTCTCTCAAACGTCCAGTCGCCTGGTTTTTTCTGCCCCGCGGCCACCGCGACTGAATCATTGAAAGGCTGGATAACTGTGGCGATCACGCTATCGAGCCTCTGCGTGGCGGTCTTTGGCGAGCTGACAATGTCACCGGGCGCCGCCCATACTCTGGGGTCCGAGTAACTCGGACGAATTCCTCTCACGGGCCCGCCTCCGCCCACCAGAGGTCCGCTTCCTTCGTTGGGCGTCACGCGTGCGGGCGCCACAGGTGGCTCGGGAATCGAAGTCGGCACGCCGCGGGGAGCGATGAGCGGAGACGGCGGAGTTTCACTGATCGGCCTGCCGTCGCCACCGCTCCTGCCTTCAACGGGAGTGGCTGTCGATCTGGGCAACGCGAGAAATCCGATGCGCTCTGCGGGAACCGGTGGCAAACTTCTGCCTCCGAAGATCATCGAGAAATCGTTGGGCGAAATAAGAAATTGGACGAGTACGCCGGCGAGAAACACATGCAATGCCAGCGACGCGACAAAAGGTCGCGACGGCAGCCGCCCGCTCCTCTTCTCTTCGGAAGATGTTTCCCTGGCTCCGCGGAGTGTATTCATCGCGTCGGCGGCAGCCGGCTTAAGCCTCGACCGTCATGCGCGCCAGGACGCGGCCCGCGCGCGCAGCGGCTTCGCGAATTCGCTCGGGTGAAGTAACGAACGAGACCCGAAAAAAACCTTCCCCTCCAGCACCGAACGATGATCCCGGCAGTACAATCACTCCCTCCTCCTCCATCAGAAGCTCGGCGAATTCCGCGCCTGGTACGTGATCCGGCAGCGCGATCCAGAGGTACATCGTCGCCATTGGCGATTCGCACGCAAATCCGTTGTTGCGAAAGGCGGCTACGGCTGCGTCCCTGCGTTCTCGGAAGACAGCCAGATTCCCCGGGACGAACGATTCCGAATCGTCCAGTGCGGAAGCGCACGCCGCCTGCACGGCCATGAATGCGCCGGTGTCCACGAACAGCTTCACCTTCGCGAGCGGCGCAATCAGCTCGGATGCTCCAACTGCCCACCCGCATCGCCATCCGGTCATGTTGTACGTCTTCGACATCGAGTGAAACTCGATCGCGACGTCCCGCGCCCCGTCAACCTCGAAAATACTCGGCGGCCGGTACCCGTCATACGCCATCTCCGAGTAGGCGTTGTCATACACCAGCAGTATGTCGTGTTCCCTGCAGCGCGCGATGACGTGCTCGAGATAGGACATCGGCGCGACGGCGGCAGTCGGATTATTCGGGTAGTTGAGATAGAGTATCTGCGCGCGCCCAATGACGTCCTCGGGGATATCGTCGAGATCCACCAAAAAATTCTTCTCCGGTCTCAGCACGCAGCGGTATGGATCTCCCTGAGCGAGCAGCGAGCCCCCGATGTAGGCGAGGTATCCGGGCTCCGGGATGATCGCCACGTCGCCTTCGTTCGCATAGGCAAGCGCGACATGTGAGATTCCTTCCTTCGACCCGATCAACGGCACTACTTCCCGCAACGGATCGAAGACGAGACCGAACCGGCGCTGCATGAAACGCGATATTGCCTCGCGGTATTCCATCAGGCCAAGTCCGAATCCGTAGCGGCTCATCGCCGGCGATGCTGCAGCCTCGGCGAGCCGTTCGACCGCGACGCGCGGCGGAGGCAGATCGGCATCTCCGGCACCCAGATCGATGACGTCTAACCCGCGCGCAACAAGCTGCCTCTTCCTCTCCGGCAGCCGGCCGAGCGGATACTCCGGCAGGTCGAGAAGTCGTGCGGCACAGCGGGGCACTAGGCGCTTCCCTTAACCGGGTTGCTCACCCGGCTGACGTTCTCGATCTCCACTTCCACTACATCGCCGATGGTGAGCCGACCGACACCCGCTGGCGTTCCCGTTGCAATCAGATCACCGGGCTCGAGCGTCATTATGTGCGAGATGTATGACAGCAGCATCGCGATTGAAAACACCATCTCGGCACTGGAGGCGCGCTGTCGCTCTTCTCCGTTCACGCGGGTAACAAGCTGGAGATTCGCCAGGTCGTGTTTTTCGTAGTTCACGTTGCCGACTGGACAGAATGAATCAAATCCTTTGGCGCGAGTCCACTGGCTGTCCCTGCGCTGCAGGTCCCGCGCAGTCACGTCGTTCAGCGCGACAACGCCCGCCACCGCCGTCAAAGCGTCAGCTTCGCTGGCCCTGGTGATTCTTCTCCCGATAATGATTCCGATTTCGCCCTCGAATTCAACTCGTTCCGACTGCGGAGGCAGCACGATAGGCTCTCCATCGCCGACGATGCTCGTCGACGGCTTTAGAAAGAGAAGCGGTTCGGCGGGAACTTCGTTGCCGAGTTCCTTCGCGTGCTCTCGGTAGTTGCGCCCGACGCAGACGATCTTGCCTGGGCGCTCGTTTGCCGGCTCCGGGGCAATGGGCGGAATCCCGCCACCCGTGAGCGGATCGTCGGTGCTCAGTCCTGCCATCGAATCCCTTCCCATAAAAATGACTCGTTCAGTGCGACACCGCGTAGAAGTCGCGCAGTTGCTCCGCGATCTCGTGCCATCTTATGATCAAGCGCCGAGCTGGCGGGAGCGCCTGCATCAGCACCGCGCCGTAGCTTTTCGTTACCGCGCGCGGATCCGCGATGACGATTGCGCCCCGGTCCGTTCCCGACCTGATGAGCCGGCCGAACCCCTGCTTTAGCCTCAACGCAGCATGCGGGACCATATACTCCGCAAAGGGATCGCCGCCGCGCTCGGCGATGGCCTCGCAGTGCGCGGCGGTGAGCGGATCCGTCGGCACGCGGAATGGAAGCCTGGCAATGACGATCCCGCGCAACGCGTGTCCAGCGACATCCACTCCTTCCCAGTACGAAGAAGTCCCGAGCAGAACCGCACGACCTGATTCACGGAAGCGAGCGAGCAGCGTGTCCCGTGAATCTTCGCCATGAACCAGGAGCAATCGCCCGTCGCCCATGCCCGCGGCTCGCAGGCGGACAGCCGCCTCGCGCACATCGCGATGACTGGTGAACAGCACAAAGATGCCGCCATCGCAAGCCGCAGTGAAATCGCTCACAATCCGAATCACAGCAGCGAAGTGAGCCGGCGCGTCCGCGTTCGGCGCCGGCGTATCTGTGGGCACCGCAACGATTGCCTGCCGCGCGAAGTCGAACGGCGACGGAAACGATTCGGTGATCGCAGGAATGCGGAGGTCGTCAACGCCGAGCCTGCTGCTCAGAAAGCCGAAATGGCCGTCGGTCGAGAGTGTTGCGCTGGTGACGATCGCCGTGCGCACGCGCTCGAACAGATCGTCTCTCAGAATCGGTGCAAGATCCAAAGGAACCCAGGTAACCGCGACGTTGTCCTCCCGGCCCCGCGATTCGACCCACCGGATCCGCCGGTGCGCGTCGCCGCCAGGCTCGAGCGCGCCGTGCAGCGCCGAGGCAATACCTTCGAGCCTCCGGCCGACACCTCTCATCTCGCTCACCACCGCATCCGTCGCGTCGTCGTGCGTGCTCTCCGCCTCGAGCCTCTCGCGAATGATCGTCATGCTATCGCTCAGTGTCGCGGTCTCGGTGAGTAAATCCGAAAGGGCTGCGGTAAGTCCGTTGCGCCAAATCGGGTGTGACGCAAATTCGTCCGTGAGCCGTACCGTCGACTGCCCTTGTTCCCTGAGATAGGCCTCCAGAAGGTCGAAGACTACCGACCCTTTGGCCCGCGCGGCCTCCACGGCCGGCCGAACGCGGTCGCGCAAAAGATCGATGCTGGCACTGCTCAACATCTCGGCCTGCCGCGTTTGGAGCCGCTCCGAGAGCGCGGCGAGCAGGCCTCGGCCGTCGCGTCGGTGACTTGCACCGCGTGACAGGCGGGACAGCAGACGCTGCATTCCGCGACGCGAGGCGGATTCTCCAAGGTGAGCCGCGGCGGCGTCCTCGAGGTGATGCCCTTCATCGATTACGAGGCGCGCATACGCGGGTATAACCGCGGAGTCGTCCCAGTTCTGCGTCGCGCGGCGGATTGCGACATCGGACATCAGCAGATGATGATTGACTACAACCACCTGTGCCAGCGCGGCCTCGCGTCTGGCGCGGAACAGAAAGCACCGGTCGTAATGCGGGCATTCCGTGCGGATGCACAGGTCAGGCTCTGCCGCCACTTCATCCCATGCCTCGGGAGTCGGAGAAAACGGCATGTCGCCGAGCGAGCCGTCGACGGTTGTCGAGGCCCACTGCGCGATCGAACCCATTTCGCCGTCCGATTCATCGAAAAGCGTGGTGCCCATGAGCCTCGTCTGCTCGAGGCGCAGCAGACAGATATAGTTTCGCCATCCCTTGAGCAGGGCGAAACGGACTGGCTGTTCACCGGAGAGCGCGTGGGCCAGAAACGGCAGGTCTTTCCCGACCAGCTGTTCCTGAAGATTGATCGTGTTTGTCGATACGACTGTTCGCTCGCCTGTGAGCGCCGCCCAGCGGAGCGCCGGCATGAGGTAACCGAGTGACTTGCCAACGCCCGTGCCCGCCTCGATCAGGCCCACTCCGCCGTCGTTATAGAGCATAGCGATGGTGCTGGCCATATCGCGTTGCGCAGGCCGATCCTCGTACGCCGGCATTTCCGCGGCCACCGCGCCGAACGGACCGAGATCTTCGGCGACATCATTCGTATCGAGCTGCGCCTGATCGGCAGCGACGCCGGGGAACGCGATCACTCGTCGTGCGCCAGGCGGTAGGCCAGGTTGCGCGCCGCACCGTGTTCAGCGATCAGACGATCGACGGTCTCGCGGGAAGTCATTCCGTTGGCGCGCATATTCCTCGCATGGTCGCGGAGCATCTCGTCAGTGATCTCGACCCGGGCCGCTCCGCTGATAAGTATCACCACTTCCCCGCGGGCAGAGTTGGCGGCGAATCTCTCGGCAAGGTCGGCGACGCTACCGCGAGCGAACTCCTCGAACTTCTTGGTAAGCTCGCGCGCAACCACCGCGTTGCGTGTTGCGGCACCTGCCTCGGAAAGCTCGCGAAGCGTCGCACCGACCCGCGCCGGCGCTTCGTACACAATTGCGGTGTGCGGCATCCGCATTATTTCAGTGAGAGCGAGCAGTCTTTCCTTGCCCTTTCGCGGAAGAAACCCGAAGAAAGTGAACTTCTCGCCCGCCGCGCCCGAGGCGACGAGTGCCGCCAGAAGCGCTGACGCACCTGGAACGGGAACGACGCAGATGCCGGACTCGATTGCCGCCGCAACCAGCCGCGCACCGGGATCGGACAGTAGCGGAGTGCCCGCATCGGTGATCAAAGCGACCGAGTCGCCACCACGCAATCTCTTGACAAGCCGAGGCGTTTCGCGCGCCTCGTTATGCTCGTGGTACGGGGAGCATCGCGTGTCGATCTGGTAGTGGTCGAGCAGCCGCCGTGAGTGCCGGGTGTCCTCGGCAACGACAAGCGCGGCAGAGGAAAGCACCTCGACCGCGCGGAACGACATGTCTCCCATATTGCCGATCGGAGTGCTGACGATGTAGAGAGATCCGCTCGGCGCGGCGTCGCTCACACGGCCCCCCCCCCAGCGTCAGGCTCAGGCCGCGTGCTGCCGGAACTTCGTCTCCAGGTGGGACTTTGGAACCGCGCCAATTACCTGGTCGACGAGCTTTCCATCCTTGAAGAAAAGGATCGTCGGAATGGAGCGCACCTGAAATCTCTCGGGCGTGGTGGTGTTGGCGTCTACGTCCATCTTCGCGACCTTCGCCTTTCCTGCAAATTCTCCGGCCAGTTGATCCAGGACCGGCCCGACGATCCGGCACGGCCCACACCACTGCGCCCAGAAGTCAACCACCGCCAGTCCTTCGTGCTTCTCGATTTCCGTCTCGAAATCGCCGTCGGTTACAACGACCGCATTTGACATTATTGCTCCTGAACGGCGGGATGGCCCGCCCGTCTCGCTGGATTATGTTTGATGCCTCTTCAGGAATGAAATCTAATGCAACCTGCAACCCCCAAAGGCACGCGAATCGCACACGTCGGCATCGCCCTCCGGTCGATCGCCGAAGTGCTGCCCTTCTATCGCGATATCCTCGGCTTGCCGGCGGCCACTCTCGACAATTCCGATGGTGCAGTAATTGAGGGATTTCATGCCGGCGAGTCGCTGGTGGAGCTGCTCGAGGCGCAAGCCGCCGACAGTCCGGTGGGCAGGTTCGTGGCAAAGCGAGGCGCTGGGATTCATCATATCTGCTTCGCCGTGGATGACCTCGACGCGACCCTTGTGCGCTGCCGCGCCGCGGGCATGCGGCTGGTTGATGAAACGCCAAGAATTGGCGCAGAGGGCGGGCGGATCGCCTTCATCCACCCCGGTTCCACGGGCGGAATTCTGGTCGAGCTCACCGAGCACACGCGGGAAACGAAATAGCACGATATGTTCGCCAGTCTGCATCGGTGCGAGTGACGGTCCGCGCAGTCGCGGCGTCTGGTTTCGCGCGGCGGTATGAAAGTGTTCTAATGCATTGCGGGATCAGCCGCGTGGCGAGCCTCGGCAGAAATCCCTCACTACGGCGATCTCCATGTTGTCGACGTACCATCGTTCCGAGGGACCGCGGATCGTGTAGAAGCGGGGGTTGCGCGTCTGCGAACCGCGGATAAGCTGGACACTCACGATTCGATGCCCTCCTTCTCCTGGATTCTCACCGAGAATGCGAAATTTGTCGTGGTTGAAATAGCACTGGAGGATGATCAGTCGCTTTTCCAGCTCGTCCCTGCTGATGTTGTCGCGGGCGGGGCCTCGCGAAGTCCCGAAGTTGACTGACATCGCCTGAATGTCCTGCGCGCGAACCGCGTTCAGAAACTGTTCCACTGCCAGGCGGGCATCAGTCGCACCCGGGGTTTGCGCCGAGGCTCTTGCGCTCCCCGACGGGACGGGCGACGTAGTAGCACCGCGGGAACACGCCGAGACGGCAACGAGCGCCAACACGAGTATCTTCAAGCGATTCTCCACGAAGTTTATGCGAATCTGACAGGCGGAACTAATGCCAGCAAGACATCAGCGGCTGTACGTCAACATAGATCACGTTGCAACACTCAGGCAGGCCCGCAGGGGCGCCGAGCCTGACCCGTTGGAGGCCGCCGCGCTGTGC
>Ga0183260_10004405_pt1 | contig 11182 bp, 11 predicted proteins | sample AntDrymUQ4972206_2_FD_129768 | JGI IMG/M metagenome (GOLD analysis project Ga0183260, IMG submission 129768) | Polar desert sand microbial communities from Dry Valleys, Antarctica - metaG UQ497 (22.06) (version 2) (version 2) | ecosystem: Environmental > Terrestrial > Soil > Desert | place...
GGTCTGGTAGCCCTCGCGCCGGAGGTTGTAGTCGAGCGTCGTGACCAGGTCGCGCTCATCGTCGACGATGAGGACGAGCGCGCTCATGCGTCATCGGGGGCGTCGTCGCCTTCCGCGGGCGCGGCCGGCAGGCGGGGCGGTTCGCAGGGGCCGTCTTCAAGGTCGAGCAGATCAAACGCGGCAAGAACCGAGGGCTCACCACGTTGGGCCTGGCGGAGGACCTCTCTCGCCAACGCTGCAACATCGGGCACGCGAGACGCTCGTCGGCAGGACGGCCGCTCGCGGGCGCAGCTACCCACCGCCGCGCCCTCCTGCGCAGGCTGAGGGCCCGTGCCAGGGGGCGCTTCCGCACCCGGGGCCGCTACAGCTCAGCCATCGTGCGGGGCACGCGATGGACCATGGAAGACCGTTGTGAGGGCACGCTCGTGAGCGTCCATGAGGGCAAGGTGGCCGTGCGGGACCTGCGCAACAGGCGCACGATCCTCGTGCGCGGCGGCCAGAAGTACCTGGCTCGAGCGCCGGGCTACTAGACCGCGGCGGCCATGAGTCGCCCGCGCATAAGCCGGCTCCACACCACCCTGTTCCTCGTCATCGGGGTGCTCCTGACAGGGGTGGCGCTGCTCCTCTACGCGCTTGACGGCGCCCGCGACCTCGAGCTGCAGACCGTCGACGCGCGCTTTCAACTCCGCGCCGATCGTTCCCCGCCACGCGACATGATCGTGGTGAACGTGGACGACGTGACCTTCCAGGAGCTGCGCCTGCGCTGGCCATTTCGCCGCACCGTCCACGCCCGGGCACTGAGGCGAATCGCGGCCGACGACCCCAAGGCGGTGGCCTACGACGTCCAGTTCTCGGAGCCGAGCGAGCGCGTGGAGGACGACCTCGCGCTCGCTGAGGCGATCGAGGCCGCCGACGGCAAGGTCGTGCTGGGCACCTCGGAGGCGAACGAGCGCGGCGAGACCAGCATCCTGGGCGGAGACGATGTGGTGCGCGAGGTCGGCGGGCGGACCGCCAACGCGAACATACCGCCCGACCCCGGAGGGGTGCTGCGCAGGATGAGCTACGACGTGGACGGCCTCAAGACGCTAGCGGTGGTCACGGCCGAGGTCGCCACCGACCGCAAGGTAGACCGTGGCTCCTTCGACGGGAACTCCGCCTGGATCGACTTCACCGGGAGCCCCGGGACGGTGCGCAGCGTCTCCTTCTCACAGGTCGTGAAGGGCGAGACCCCGCCGGGACTCTTCCGCGACAAGGTCGTGGTGATCGGGGCCTCCGCCCCCTCGCTGCAGGATGTGCACGCCACCTCCACCACCCGGGACGAGCTGATGCCCGGCCCGGAGATACAGGCAAACGCCGTGGACACGGTTCGGCGCGGGTTCCCGCTCAGGTCCGTTCCCGGCGCACTCGACGTGGCGATGATCGTGCTGCTCGGCATGGCCGCCCCGCTGGCGAGCATTCGCCTTTCCGCCGTGCGGACCACAGCTCTCGCCCTGGCCCTCGGAGTTGTGTATGTGGCCGCGGCGCTGCTCGCCTTCAACAGCGGCTGGGTGATGTCGCTGATCTACCCCGTCTTCGCTCTTCTCCTGGCCTCCTTCGGGTCGCTGCTGTTCCATTACGTGACAACAGCCTTCGAGCGCGAACGCACGCGGGACCTGTTCGCGCGCTTCGTGCCCGAGAACGTCGTCGATGAGGTGATCGGACGCGCCGACGGGCTGCGTCTAGGTGGCGAAGAGCGCACGGTCACGGTGATGTTCACCGACCTGCGCGGGTTCACGAGCTTTTCGGAGTCGATCCCGCCGAGCCAGGTGATCGAGGTCCTGAACCAGTACCTGCGCGGGATGAGCGACACGATCCTCGACCACGGTGGGACGCTCTGCGCGTATCTGGGGGACGGGATCCTGGCGGTTTTCGGGGCGCCGGTCCGGCAGGATGACCATGCCGACAGGGCGCTTGCGGCCGCCCGCGAGATGATTTGTGAGCGGCTGCCGGCCTTCAACGCCTGGATGAGGTCGGAGGGGCTCGGGGACGGCTTCCACATCGGCGTCGGACTTCACAGCGGTGAGGTGCTGGCCGGGAACGTGGGCTCAGAGCGCCGGCTCGAGTACACGGTGATCGGCGACACCGTGAACACGGCATCGCGCATCGAGGGCCTGAGCAAGGAGACACCCCAGCAGCTCGTGATCTCGGACTCGACGAAATCCCTGCTCAGTGAGGACCCGGCCGGTCTCACCGACCTCGGGGAGTTCGACGTGCGCGGGAGGCAGGCGAGGACGCGGCTCTGGTCACTCGACGACGAGCGGATCATGAAGCAGGTCAGGAGGCCGCAGGACGAGGCGCTGCCCGACGACGAGGCGCTGCCCGACGACGAGGCGCTGCCTGTGCCCCGGGACTGAAAGGCTTCTCACCGCTGATCTCGCCTCCACCCGCCTGGTGCGCCAGGATTGATCGCACACGATGAGCGCACCCTCGAGAATCGCCACCACGCTGGCAGCGCTCGCCCTGCTCCCGGCGGGTTGCGGCGATGAGAGCACCGAGAAGAAGGCCGCCCCCGAGCCAGAGCCCGAGCGGGCCGATCGTCCGGCGAAGCCCCCGCCCGGCTGGCGCACCGTCAGGAACTCCGCGGCCGGCTTCACGGTGGCGGCACCCAGGGCCTGGACCGCCGCGACGAAGCGCAGCCGGACCATCATCCGGTCAGATGATCGGCTCGTGGCCGTCTCGATCTCAGCCGATCGCACTGCACCGGGTCGCGAGCTCACCCCGGCGCGGTACGCGCGTAGGACGGTCCGCACCCTGCCCAGCTTCGCGGGCAGGGTGGACGGGCGGGTATCTCGCGTGAAGGGCTCGCCCTACGACAGCGCCGTCATCGACGCGATCGGCACCGTGAGCCCGAGCAGCCTGTCTCAGCAGATATCGGTGGCCGTCTTCCGGCGCGCGGGGCGGGTCACCTACGGCGCGCTCGTCTTCCGAAACGCCGGCGTGAAGCCGCGCTTCAACCAGCGCACGCTCAACCGGATGCTGCGCAGCTTCCGCGCACAGCCACCGCGCGCCCGCTGAGGTCTAACGGTCCGGGCGGTCGGGGTAGATGTCGTCGATCGTGGCGAGCGCCAGACAAGGCACCCCGGCCGCCGCCTCGATCGTCTCCCGGCCACCGGCGAGGCGGTCGAGCACACACAGGACGCCGGCGACCATGAGCCCCTCCTCGCGCACCCGCTCGATCGCGGCCACCGTCGAGCCACCGGTGGTCACGACGTCTTCCACGATCAGGCAGCGCTCGCCCGGTTGGAGGAGCGGGCCCTCGACCCAGCGCTGCAATCCATGCGCCTTGCGCTCCTTTCGTACGAAAAATGCCTTGACGTCCGCCCCCGCCGCCAGCGCTGCGCACGCCACGGGATCGGCGCCCATCGTGAGCCCTCCGACGGCCGTCGCGCCCACGCGCGCGGCCTCCGCGCCCACGAGCTCCGCGACTGCGGCAAAGCCCTTAGGTCGCAGGATCGCGCGCTTGGCGTCCACGTAGTAGCCAGCCTGGAGCCCGCTCGAGAGCGTAACCTGCCCGACGACCAGTGCATGCTCGCGCAGCTCGTCCAGAAGCTGCTTGCGAGCGCTCATGGCGCGTCGCCGTTCGTCGAAAGGCGGGTGAAAGGGCTCACGGATCGCATGGCGGCCGCCGATGGTAGAGAAGCGATGGGATCGCTACTGAGACTTGCGGCGGTGACAGCGGCGGCATTCGTGGCGCTCGGCTTTCTGCTGTTCGCCGTGGATCAGTCCGAGGAGGGCTCGAACAACCAGGTACGTGCCGTCGACGGCGCCGCTGGGCGCGGGGCCTCAGAGGCGGCCATCGATCGCCCGGCGCCCGCCCGCGAGATCGAGAACCAACGCGAGGACCGCCACAGCGGCGCCCGCGAGATGATCGATGACGTGAACGACTTCCTCCTGGCCCCCTTCACCGGCGTCATCGCGTCGAGCAACGTGTGGGTGGAGCGGATGGTGCCGGGGGCCCTTGCCCTGCTGCTCTACGGGCTCGGCGGCATGATGCTGGCCAACTTCATCCCGAAGCGGGCTCGCCGGAACACCGACTGGCGCGAGGCCACGGGCTGAGCTGACGCGCCCGCGGGCGCGTCAGCGGTAGACGGAGATCTTCTGGCCCAGCGAGATCTGGCGGTCGATCTCGTGGGCGTTGGGGATCGGCACCCGGATGCAGCCGTGGCTGGCCGGGTAGGTCGGCACGGATGCATAGCCGTGGATGGCATAGCCACCGATGAAGTAGTTGGACTGGACCATGCCGAGTGAGTTGGTGCCCGGCTGCTTGCGGTAGAAGCTGAAGGTGCCGAACACGGTGGGCGTCGAGGCCTTGCCGGAGGAGGCGTGGTAGACCCGCCGCGCGCGGCCACCGTCGATCAATGCGAGCAACTGGCGCGACCAGTCGAACTCCACGTGGCGCCCGGCCCGCGGGAAGCGCGGGCGAAACGCTCCGCGGTCGCGCAGGACAAGAGAGAAGACGCGCGAGCTGGCGTAGCCGGTGCGCCCGAGGCCGTTGGCCTTGCGAAAGGCGAGCACCGCCCGGGAGGTGCCCGGGTCATAGCGGCCGGTGACCGGCACGGCGAAGCCCAGGCGCCTGAGTCCCCGCTGGAGCAGGAGGACGTGTGTCCCGCGCGCGCCCTGCCCCGCCCGCGGGGCAATCACCTTCACGCGAGCGCTGCGTGACCGAAACGCGCTCTGGGCCGGGGTGGGCGCGTGCGCCACGACGAACGTGAGCAGACCCCTTTGGCTCAGCTTGAGCCGGAAGCTGACCCGCCCACCGCCGGGGCGCTGGCGGATCTCCGCGCGCCGCTCGCCCACGAGCCGGCCACGTCGGTACATCGAGAGCACGGCCACCTGGCCCTGCACGAACGGCGCCGAGCTGCCCTCGACCACCACGGCGGCGCCCCTTGCCACGTAGCGCAGCTTGCGCGTGGACTGGCCGCCCCGGATCTTCAGCGAAATGCGCCCGGCCACCTGCGCGGACTTGACCGGTGGCTCGGTGACGGATGTGGGGGCGGACACAGGGCCCCCGGCGGGACCGCCCCCGCTCGGCTGATCCTGGGCGAGCGAGGTGCCGGGCAGGGCGCAGGCGGCCGCTGTCGCGAGCAGGGCGGTGGAACGCTTCATCGGCTGAACTGTAACGCCGCGCCGGGCGATCAGTCCCCAGCAGCCTTCGAGTCGCCTACTAGGGGACCGTGGCCTCGGAGATCATGCCCTTGGCGACGTGCGGCGGTCCGCCCTTGCGGTCGCTGACGAAGCACACCAGCGCATACTTGCCACCCTTCAGCTCGAGCGAGGTGACCTGCTTGGTGCCACCCTCGAGGACCGCCGTGGCGACGATGCCGTCGAAGTCGACCGGCGGCGGCCCGGACGGCCGGCCCTCCTCCTCGAACACCTTCTTGACCGCTGCGAGGGTGGCGCCCTTGCGGTAGGGGAAGGCGATCATGTGGTGCAGCTCCTTGCCGGTGTTGTCGAACTCGATGTTGTTCCTTCCGGCCTTGAGACCGCTGGTTGTGAAGCTGTAGTCCTTGGCGGTGACCTTGGCGTCGGCCTTGGGCAGCTCGTCACCACCTGCCTCGCCGGTCACCTCCAGCTCCGCGGTCGCGCCGGTCTCCGCGTAGGACTTCACGTCTTCCCCCTCCGGCTCCCCGGTATCGAGGATGAAGTACTTGCCGGGAGCGAGCTGCTGGGTTGCCGTGCCGCTGGCACCGGCCTTGGTCTGACCTACTCCGCCCGTGGCGAAGAGCCAGTCAGGGGTCGGGGCGCCCTCCTGAGCAATGAATTTCAGGACCTCGTCGATCGTGTGGTTCCCCTTCACCATCACGAGCTGAGCGTCGTGTGTGATCCCCTTGGCCCCAGGAGACTTCAGGGAGATCTCCACGAGACCGGCCTTCACCGATTGGGGGGCGCTCAGGCTGAACTTGCCCTTCCCTTGCTCGGTGACTTCGATGGCAAGCTTCTGAGGCTCCGAGGACTTCCCGCTGTCGGAATCATCGTCCCCACAGGCGGTGATCGTCCAGGTGACCATTAGGGCCATGATCAACGCGAGTACCGCGATGCCGCCCCTGCGTGTATCCATCATCGTTCCTCCCGTGGAGAGTGGCCAATGCGCCACGTTACCCGAGACGCCGGTCACCGCGTGCGAGTGAGTGCTCGGTCCCTGCCTACGCGCGGCCGGGTGAAGCGGCCGGCTGCTCCCGCAAGGTGGCCGGGCCCGCCGACGGCCCCGGCCCGGGCGCCAGGAAGCGTGGCGCCAGCGCGCAAACGGCCAGCACGAGCGGCCCGACCACGACGGAGACCTGCCAGCCGCCGTCCGCCTGCGCCGCGTAGGCGATCGTGTTGTTGAAGGCGTGCATCCCGATCACGGGGAACAGCGAGCCCGTCTTCTCGTACACCACGCAGAAGACAAAACCGAGCAGCGCCAACGGCGGCAGCAGCAGCAGCGCTTCGGCACCCTCGAAGTTGAAGTGGATGACACCGAAGAGGGCTCCGTCGATCGTGGCCGCGGCGACCATGGAGTAGCGGCTCCTCAGAGCGCGGTAGAAAAAGCCACGGAAGAAGAGCTCCTCCGCGAAGGGCGCCACGATCATCACCATCAGGCCCGCGACGATGAGCCCGAAGGTGCCCTGATCGGCCCCGAGGTCATCGGTGACCCCCTGCTCGACGTCCACCGGGACGGCGACCGAGTAGATGCCGGCGACGAGGTAGAAGCATGCGATCCCCGCCGCGGCCCAGCCGAGCCCGCGCCAGAACCGAGTCGGGCGCAGACCGAAGTGCCAGGCCTTCGGTTTCCTCACAAATCCCGCGAACAGGACGGCGGTGGCCACGAAGATGGCGGCCTGGGCCAGCGTTGCGAGGATCACGAAGTCCGGCGAGGCCCCATCGTCCTCAGCGCCCACGATCGCGGCCACCAGGGGCACCAGGAGCAGCGTCGCGGTGATCGCCACCAGAAAGCCCACCCCGGCGAACCAGGGAGGCCACTCGGGAGGGCGCTCGACCCCCTCGGGGCGCTCGGGCAGCTCCAGAGGAGCGGGGGTCGAGACGAGGTTTTCCACCGGATCCTTAGATTAGGGAGGCGAGCTGCCCGAGCGACCTGATCTCCTCGACCCCCTCAGGCGCGAGGCCCTCGCGTGCCATCAGCACCGCGCGGAGTCCGGCGGCCCGCGCGCCCTCCACGTCCCTGTCCACCGAGTCGCCCACGTGGAGGGCCTGAGCCGGGGTCGCACCGGCGAGCGCAAGCGCCGCCCGGAACACGGCGGGCGAGGGCTTGGCCTCGCCAACGACGGCCGATGAGACGGCACCGTCGATCAGCTCGGCAAGCCCCGCCCGCGCCAGCCAGTGGGGCAGCGAGCAGTCCCAGTCGCTCGCCACGAAGAGCCGAACGCCACGTGCCCTCAACGCGCGCAGCGCGGGCAGCGCGTCGGGGAAGGCCCGGAACTCGATCGCCTCGAGCATTGCCCGGCGCACCGTCGCCAGCTGGACGGCCGGCTCGCCCAGCGCCTCGCGGAGCACCGTCGCGCAGTCATCGCGCAGGGCGTCGAGACCCGCCTCGTCGGCCCCCCGCAGGTGGTTTGCACGGTAGTAGCTGATCTCGGCGGCGAATGCTCCCGCAGCCGTCTCTTCGTCGACCTCGGTACCCGACAGGTCGTGCAGCGCCTTGCGTAAGCGGGGGCCGGGCGGCTGCAGCTCCACGAGCGTGCCGAGCGCATCGAACAGCACGATCCGGGCTGCGTTCCTCCCGCGAGCGGTCCCGCTGCCCTCAGGAGACGCGGTCATGCCACCCAGTACCAGCCGGCGAACTGGGTCACGAAGAGACCGAGGACGATCGCCGACCCAGCCGCCACGGCCCCTGTGATCCGGCGTTCCTCGCACACGAGCGCCAGCCACATGAAGACAGGGAACAGGACCACGAGAAAGCGTGGCAGGGACATCAGTGGCTGTGGTCCGGACGGATAGCTCAGCGGCAGCATGAGGGCGGTGACCACGTAGACGCCGTAGGCGAAGGGCAGACGTCGCAGAACCCCGACCGCGGCGGTCAGGCCGAAGGCCAGGAACCCGAATAGGAGGAGGTTGTGGGCGGCCACACGGAACGGGTCGCCTCCCGCGGCCTGGAAGAAGACGACATCGCGGGAGCCCGACAGCAGCTGTCGCGCGCCGGCCCAGGCGGCGACGAGGCCTTCCCACGCCCCGCCGAGCGGGCCGGCGAACTCGCGCGTCCAGAACCCCTGTGCCGAAGAGAAGGCGAGCGGATCGTCGTAGGCCAGCCCGAGGTAGGCCATGTACGCGGCAAGGCCGGCGGGCGCGAGCAGCAGCCAGGCGGCATCGGCCCGGAGGGCGTGGGCCGGCGACAGCGACGAACGCCAGCCGCGGCCCGGCCTCGGGATCTCCTCGGCACGATCGGCCCGGGGCCCATAGAGATAGATGATCAGGAGGGGCAGGAGCAGCAGCACCCCCGCGCTTCTCGTGCCCGAGGCGGCGGCGGCAGCCACCCCGGCCCACGCCCACCGACCGGTGCGCGCGGCATAGAGGGCACCGACGGAGACGAGCAGGAACAGGCTCTCCGAGTACGGAGCACCAAGAAAGAACGAGGCCGGGAAGGTGCAAAGAAGCACCAGCGTGGGCCCGGCCAAAGGGCGGCCGAGCTCGAGTGCCACGAGCCGGTGCAGGAAGAAGAGGGCTGCGGCCAGAGCGGCCAGGGCCACCAGGTACGAGGCGACGAGGATAGCCCCGCGAGAGCCACCCCCCAGCTCCGCGAGGCCACGCACCAGTAAGGGATAGAGCGGAAAGAAAGCGCTGCGCGGTGAATCCGCCTCGCCGTAGCCCGCGTCGGCGATAGTCAGATACCAGACGGCATCCCAGCGCGCCAGCGGTGCCAGCAGCGTGTCGCCCAGCCCGCCGAGCGGGTGGGTGAGCGCCGGCGCGTCGAAGCGCTCGGCGTTGCGGGCGGGGATGCTGCCCCCGCCGAGCACCAGCCCCGCATAGACGGCCACGCCGAATATCGCCAGCCGGCTCCACAGGAAGACACGCCAGGCCGCCCGGAGCGACCAGGAGGCGGCGGCGGCGCTCGCGGCCACCCGCCGCCGGACCGCCACCCACGTGCCCGGCGAGGGGTCGGTCGAAGTAGCCTGAGGAGCCATGGCAGTGGCCGATCTTTCCATGGCGGCGTCCTTCGTGGAGAGGCACTCCGACGAGATCACCGCCGCGGCCACGGTGGTCCTGGCCCTCCTGCTCGCCAAGCTCGTCGACCACTCGCTGCTTCAACGCGGCCGAAAGCTCGGCGAGGTCGTCTCCGGCGGAACGCTCTCGCCGGTCGCGGACACTCGGCTCCGGCTCGTTCGGCGGCTGGTCTTCGTGACGATCATCGTGATCGGCATTGCCCTGGCTCTCGCCCAGTTCCCGTCGGTCACGCGCGTGGCCACCGGGATACTCGCCTCCTCCGCGGTGCTCGGCCTGGTAGTGGGCTTCGCCGCACGCCAGACCCTGGCAAACGCGATCGCCGGGATTCTGCTGGCGATCACGCAGCCGATCCGGATCGGTGATCTGGTGACCTTCGAGGAGGAGACGGGCGAGGTCGAGGACGTGCGCCTGACCTACACCTACCTGCGCTGCGACGACGGCCGGCGGCTGATCGTGCCCAACGAGCGCCTGGCACAGAGCCCGATCCACAACCACACGATCGTCGACCCGCGCATTCAGATCGAGGTCTCCATCTGGCTGGAGCCCGGCTCGGACGCAACTCGCGCGCTCGAGTTGCTTTCGGAGGACGAGGGGGTGCAGGCCCGTGTGGCCGACGTTGAGAAGGACGGCATCCGGCTGGCGGTGACCGCCTGGACGGAGTCCGCGGCGGAGCGTGGGCGAGTGGCAGCGCGCCTACGACAGGAAAGCCTTCAACGCCTGCGAGCCGAGTCTTTATCCTGAAGTGCTCGGGACGGCCTTCGCCGGCCCGCTCCTATGACCACGATGCAACGAAAATCGAAGCGCAAGCGTCACCGGGGGCGCAACGGCTTCCTGCTCGCGCTCGGGGCGCTGGTGGTCATCGTGCTGATCGCGGTGGCCTCCGTGGTGGGCTACGTCCTGGCCGTCGCCTCCTCCGCCCCGGCCCTCTCCACGCTCAAGCCAGACGACAAGGGCGAGACCTCGGTGATCTTCGCTGCGGACGGGTCGCGCTTGGGGTACGTGCAGTCCGACGAGATCCGCACACCCGTGCCGTGGCGCTCGATGCCGAAAGACATTCGCCAGGCGGTCGTGGCGATCGAGGACGAACGCTTCTACGAGCACAAGGGGGTCGACTACTCGGCGATCATCCGCGCCGGGGTGAAGAACCTCCGGTCGGGCAAGAACGTGCAGGGTGGCTCCACGATCACCCAACAACTCGTTCGCGCGCTCTACATCAAGGATCCCAGGCGTAACTTCAAGCGCAAGATCCGGGAGGCAAAGCTGGCCTCCGAGCTCGAGAAAAAGCACTCCAAGCGGTGGATCCTCATGAACTACCTGAATGACGTGCCGTTCGGCACCGTCAACGGGCGCACCGCCATCGGCATCGAGGCAGCGGCCGAGACCTTCTTCGACAAGCACGCCTCCGAGCTCACGCTCGGCCAGGCGGCGCTCCTTGCCGGGCTTCCACAGGCGCCATCGCAGTACAACCCGTTTCGCAATCCGAGCGCCGCCCTGCAGCGTCGCGGGGAAGTACTTCAGAGGATGGCGGAGAACCGGTTCATAACGAGGGCGGAAGCCAACCAGGCCTCGGCCGAGCGGCTGGGGCTCAAGCGCGGCACTCGATATACGAGTCGTCGCGAGCCCTACTTCTTCGATTACGTGCAGGAGAAGCTGATCGAGCAGTATGGGGTAGGCGTGTATCGTCGCGGCGGGCTCAAGGTCTACACCACGATCGACCCGAAGCTGCAGGCCGCCGCTCGCCAGGCGATCCAGGGCCAGCTGCCAAACCCGTCGGACCCCAGCTCGGCAATTGCCTCCGTGGACCCGGCCACGGGCTACATCCGAGCGATGGCATCCAGCGGCACCTACAAGGACCGCCGCTTCAACCTCGCCGCCCAGGGCCATCGCCAGCCGGGCTCGGCGTTCAAGACCTTCGTCCTGACCGCGGCGATCCGCGAAGGCGTGAACCCCGCCAGCAAGAGCTATACCTCCCGGCCGCTCAACCTCA
>Ga0183260_10004406_pt1 | contig 11181 bp, 9 predicted proteins | sample AntDrymUQ4972206_2_FD_129768 | JGI IMG/M metagenome (GOLD analysis project Ga0183260, IMG submission 129768) | Polar desert sand microbial communities from Dry Valleys, Antarctica - metaG UQ497 (22.06) (version 2) (version 2) | ecosystem: Environmental > Terrestrial > Soil > Desert | place...
GCCCTCCTGCGGGGCGCGCAAACGAGACAACGCATCCTTCTGCCGCCGCTCGGCGGCTTCGTCTTGGCTTTCAGCGCGGTGGTGTTGATCGAACTCGCCAATCCTGATGCACGCGGGTTCACCGCCAGCCTCGCTGGCGTGCGTCAGCACCTAGAGTTCGTCCCTCTGTTCTTCCTGGGCTATGCGTTCGTGCGCACCGAGTCGCAGATCCGCAAGGCGCTGCTGGTGCTGGTCTTCTGCGCAGCCGTGGGCGGCGTGGTCAGCTACATCCAGTTGACGCTGACGCCGACGGAGCTGGCTGGATGGGGCCCCGGGTATCGCGAACGGGTTCTGGGCACGGGTGCCTCCACCGGCGGGGGCCGCGTGGGCTTCGAGGGCGCCAATGCAACCGTGCGGCCATTCGGCCTGGGGTCGGAAATTGGGTCCGGAGCCGTCGCGGCGGCGCTTGCGCTTCCCGGACTCGTCGCGCTACTCATGGCGGCCGACCGCCGCGCCCGGTGGGCTATCGCGCCTATGTCCGTCGGCATTGGTCTTGCGGTCGCGACTTCTGGCAGTCGGGCCGCGCTAGTCACCGTGTTTGTCTCGCTCGCGGCGTTCGGGCTGATAGCGGCGGCGTCCAAGAACGCGCTTAAGGCAGTCGCGGGCATCATTGTCGGCGTGGCGCTGATCTACGCTGCGGTCGTCCAACTCGGTCCGGACAACGCGAGCACTAAGCGCGCGCAGAGCATCGCTCCGAACAAGGCCCTTTCGACCTTCTCCACCGAGCGCGGCGGGAGCGTGAAAGCGTTCGTCAGCTTGGCGACTGACCATCCGTTGGGAGTCGGCTTAGGCAACGTCGGCCCCGCAAGCGGATTCCAGCGCGCGACAGTGGTCAAGGGTTTAGACGCCGAAACCGAATGGAACTTTCTCGTCATCGAAGCCGGCGTCGCCGCCGTCAGCGTATACGTCGCGTTTCTCCTACGCCTAGTGTGGCTGGCTCTCACACGGATCCGCCGAGTCGCCGATCCAGCGCTGCGCCTCTATCTGGCGGCGCTGGCAGCGCCGATCTGTAGCATGCTGGTCGCCGGTTTCTCCGGGCCGACATCTGCGGCGCCGCCTTTCGCGCCCTTCCTGTGGCTCGTCTCGGGTGTGCTCGCATATTGGCTAGTCAGTGGATATCGCCAAGGTGGACTGCCACGTGGCAACTCGCCAGCGCCGGATCCTGACCTGCCCGCACGGGTCCGCTGAGCGAGCCACGCGGGGAAGTCTTCAAATCGTGGACGCAGAGGCTGCAAGCGCGACAGATGTCCAGCGTCTGTCGGGAGGAACCTCGACCTCCGAGATCCACGACGCCGCGCTGAGCTCGGCTCGGCCGCAGCTCTATCTCACGTGGATCGACATCGGTGCTGGCACCGGCGATGTCTTGCGTCACATTAACGAGGCTTGGTCTCCCTCGGGGCTCGTGGCCGTCGACGTCCTGCCCTGGCTCGCCTCCGACCTCCAGGAGGATGTCGAATTGCATATTGGTGACCCCGTTTCGATTGCGGGGGGTCTCGCGGCAGCGGACCGAGTGTTGCTAGTGGAGACGCTTGAGCACGTTGAGGCGCCGTGGACGCTGCTACGCATGTCCGCGCGTCTCGTAAAGCCCGGCGGGATACTGGTCGTAACGACGCCGAACATCGTAACGCTCAGACATCGCCTTGACTTGCTCGCGCGCGCCGAACTAACAAGCTTTCGCCCGAAGGAGCCGCAGCATCTGACGCCGGTGCTACCGCATGTGGCGGAGCTTATTATGCGTCAGGAAGGGCTTATGCAGGGGCCGCGAGGCTACGCCGGTCGCGACATCGTGCCTTTCACTGGTGGTCGGCGCTGGCCCGGTCGGCTTGCCGAGTTCAGCCGACCAATGTTGAATATCAGCCTGGTGATGGCCGCTCAGCGGCCGAGTGTGCCGCGCCCCTGACGGTGGGGAACGGTGAGCTCCTGGAGCGCCGACACGACGTTCTTGGCATAGGCCTCGGCTGTAAATTCGGACGCTCGCTTCCGTGCCTCAGCCCCCAATCTCGCCGCGAACTCGGGATCGGCAAGGCAACGGTGGATGGCGGCTGCCAGGGCGGTAGGATCGCCGTGGGCAACCAGCAGCCCGTTCACTCCGTCAGAAATGATCTCTCGCGGTCCGCCAGCTGCCCCCGCGATCACTGGCTTGCCGAGCGCCATCGCTTCGATCACGACGATCCCGAAGGGTTCATTGTCCGCTGCATGCACGACCACATCCATGGCCTGCATCCACTCCGGAACATTGGTCTGCAACCCGGCAAGCGTCACGTGCTGCTGCAATCCGAGAGCGGCGACCTGGGCCTCGAGCGAGCGCGGATATTCCGGTTCCAGCTCGTGCGCACCTCCGACAACGACGCAATGTGCCTCAGGATGCTCCTCTCGCAACGACGCCCACGCCTCGATCAGGACATGCACGCCCTTCCATCGCTGTAGCCGACCAACTATCCCGACCATCGGCCCGCGCGGTAGCCCGAATTGCTGTCGGATCTTTGCCGGGGGCTGGAGGCGGTCCGGGTCGAAGCGTTCCAGGTCGACGCCGGGGTAGATCAGGCGTTGGGGCCGAACCGGCCGAAGCGAAGCTTGCGCCCGCGATCCGCCGCGGGATAGGGTCAGTATCCCCCGACACGGAATCGCGGTTGCGGCGCGATTGAGGCGGTCACGCCTACTTGGTGTGCTGAGCTGGTACCAGATCGCTGGGCAGCCGGCCAGGATCGCAGCCGGCCCAGCGTAGAGGTGCGCCTTCGCCATCCAGCCGACGACGGCCGAGGCGCGCTCGTGCCGCAGGATCCAGGCAATTTTCGCAATCGACGCGAGCCAGCGATGGAGGTGCCGCAAGCGCCCCGCTTGGACAACCAGAACACGCAACCCTCGGAGCCTGAACTCTTCGATCATCGGACCCTCGTCGAGAAAGATCACAACCCACGTGATGCCCAGGTGTTGGCCATGATGCACGAGCTGGCGCAGCATGATCTCTCCGCCACCCCGCTGCTCGGCCACTGGCATGACTACCGCGACCGTCATGGCACGAGCGCTTTCCAAGACGTGTTCTTAGGCGGCGGCGGCGCGAATTGAGGAGACGAGAGTAAAAAGACGCAAGCTTGACATGAGCCCGTAGGATGGCATCGATGTTGCCGAGCCGCGCACTACCCCGGCGCATCCGCTGGCTTGCCCAAGAAGGGCTCAGGCGAGCTGGGTGGGTTCACGCGACGACACCAGGTGAATTCGGGTCCGCCTTCGAGAAGATTTACGCACGATGCGCGCCCTTCACGATGGCTCCTGTCGAGCGTATGTACGCGTTGTACGAAGCGGTGCGCTATCTCGACATGCTCGCGATTGAGGGCGCAATCGTGGAATGCGGCGTGTGGCGCGGCGGGTCGATGATGATGGCGGCTCTGGCGTCGCTTCCGCACGGGAGGACCGGTCGCCCTCTGTATCTCTTCGACACTTTCGCGGGGATGCCCGAGCCCGGACCGGAGGACGGAACGCTGGCGCACGCCCAGTGGAAGGACCAGCAGCGCAAGGGAGGCTGGGCGCGATCGCCGATCGACGAGGTCCGGGGCAATCTGCTCCGCCTCGGACTTGCAGAGGAACGTCTCTCGCTAGTTGAGGGACGGGTCGAGGAAACCATCCCCGCCAGTGCGCCAGAAAGGATCGCTCTCCTACGCCTTGACACCGATTGGTACTCCTCGACGCGCCACGAACTCGTCTACCTGTACCCCAGGCTCGAACCGGGCGGGGTGCTGATCATCGATGACTATGGCCACTTCGGCGGTGCACGTCGGGCGGTAGACGAGTACTTCGAAGACCACGGACCCGCGCTCCTCACGCGGATCGACTATAGCTGCCGTCTAGCGGTGAAACCGCATCGCTGACCGCGGGCCCACCAGCGCGCGCCAACCGCGTGGTCGAAAGCGCTTCAGCACTCGATCGACGTTTCTGGTCGCGACCATCACAGGGGGGTCCCAAAGTATGTCGCGCGCCTTAGCTGGCTCCACAAGCTCCGGGCCCCATAGCCGCTGAAGCACACCGAACACGACGAACCCTGCCTCCTCGACCGCGACAGTGACGTCCGTCGGATACGGGTCGAACTCTTCGAACACGACATCGCGTATTGCTCCGGCAGCCAGCAGGCGCTCGGCTCCGCGCAGGATCGTGGCTTCGTGGCCTTCAGCATCGAGCTTGAGGACCCCGATGTTGCCTGAGACCGCTTCATCCAGCCGAACCGCGCGCACTTCGTGGACGCCGTCAGACCTGCGTGCGTTGTCCGCGTGGCGCATGACACGGCTGGTGCCGCGGTTGCGGGCGAAGTCTGCGTCAGTGACAAGCATCACGACGCCCCTCTCGTCGGACGCCGCGACGGGTTGAAACTCCAGTTCGCCGACCGCGGCTTGGGCGCGCCAGCGGTTGAGATTGCGCTGCAGGACGACGGCGACCAAGGGGTGCGGTTCAAAGCTCGTGACGCGGCCCGTCGCCCCGACCCCGTGCGCAAGCGCGCTACTCATGTGACCCACGTTGGCGCCAACATCGACTGCCTGATCGCCTCTGCTGGCCAGCCGCAGGAGCGCCTCTGTTACCGGCAGATCGTAGATCCCGGTTCGCATAACGCTGCTGCCGAGCATCTCTGTTGGCCAGCACTCGAGCGCGTGTCCCCACGGGAGCGTGGCGACGGTTGTGTCGTCAGCGCTCCAGCTCTTTTGGCGGTACGCAAGACGCCGCAGCAGCTGCGTCGGGCGGTACAGGTATTGGGGCTTGTTGAGGAGCGCTGGGAGGTTCATGACAGGCTCTGCTCGGGCAGTAGTGCGAGCGCCTCAAGGCGCCTTGGACGGACAGTCTTTGGCGAGACCCGGCTCCTTTCGTGCGCGCAGTTACTTGCGGAGCTCAAATACCTCGATTGCTCTCTGATATGCGTTCTCGTATTCGCTGAGCACACGTTCCCAGGAGAAGTCCTTGGCTCGGGCGCGTCCGGAAGTCGCCAGACGCGCACGGGAGCGTTCGTCCTCCAGCAGTGCCGACAAGGTCCGGGCGAGATCGTCATCTGGCACCAAGACTCCGGCTCCGCCCCGCAGGACGAGTCGCGCCCCAGGGTTTGGGGTGGCTACCACCGGAAGGCCGTGCGTCATCGCCTCGAGGTAGGGCATGCCGAAACCCTCGTAGGTGCTGGGCGCACAAAAGAGCCAGGCCGACCGGTAGAGGCGAGACATCTCCTCGTCTGACGGGAAACGGACCCATCTCACTCCGGATCGCTCCTCACAGTGATCACTCACCATTATTAATTCCGCCTGCGGGTGGCGCGGCAACACCTGCTCGGCGAAGCGTGCAGCAAGAAAGGCCCCCCGCTTGCGCCCTTCCCAGGTGCCCACGAAGAGCACAGATGGATGCACGGTAGGGACAACGTGCTCCAGAGGCGACGGGTCAGTTACCGCCAAGGGGAGTGAACCGTGGGTCCGGTACCCCGCGGGCAGCGCGGACCCGATGTCGAAGCTGAGGGTGGCGAGGCGGGACGCAACCACCTCCAGCGGGTACACCATGGTCTGCGCGATTCGCCGCTTAAGATTCGTAGCGGCCCGCGCCTCGAAGAGGGCCGAGCCGTAGAGCGTCCTGACGGTCGGGATTTTCCGGCGGGCCAGGAACCAATCGTCTCCATTGAGATGCAGTACGTCGAAGCCGTCTTGAGGCAGCCGGTTCAGTGCCAACGGCGCGAGCGTGAGCCGAGCGGCAGGCTTGAGGCCGAACCAAGAGGGGCCAGCGCTGACCAATTCGTATTTCGCATCGTCGGGACGCGCAGTGAACGTGAACATCGTCACCTCGTGACCGCGATCAACGAGCCGATTGGCTAGTCGATGCACGAAAACCTCCACGCCACCGACCTTGCGATCGGGCTCGGGCAGGGTACCGTGAAACTGAGCGATACGCAGAGACCTCATGACTGCCTCCTTGCGCACGCCACGTTACCCTCGCCCAAGATGGGCGCGGAATCGTGCCATGCGCGTGCGCTCGAGGAGACCCTTGACTGGGCTAAACGAGCCGTCCGCCACTCCATGCCGCCGAGACAGCGGACGTCGTTGACTAGGCGGACTACCTCATCTGGCCGATAAGGGGTTATGCGTTTCACGCGCCATGCCGTCCGGTTCGCCGCGCGCCGGTGACGGTCGTAGGCACACTTTCGATCGCTGACATGACCCGCGCAGCTACGTGCGGCCAGTCGAAGTGCTCAAGATAGAGGCGCCGGCCAGCCTGGCCTCTGCCCCGAAGACAACCGCGATCCTTGATGATGTTCGCAGCGACCCGCCTGTACGCGTCCTGATCTCCCGCCGGCGTGAGCGCAAAAACGTCCTTACGTTCAAGAATCATGTCCTCTGTCGCGGAGCTCCGTAGTCCCAGTACGGGCAGCCCGTGTGCAAGCGCCGCCATGAGCGTGGTCCTCCGAGTCGAGAGCCCGTCGGTGAACGGCAGGAGCATGAGGTCGCTCGCCAACAAGTGAAGCGAGAGCTGCTCGGCGCTAATTCTCCCCGGTCTCACGACCCGGATGGTGGGATGGGTGTATACGGATGGGGCGTCGGCCCCGAGATTGAACACCAGCAGGCGATTTGGATCTTGCACCTGCGCGATGGCATCGATAGCTGCCTCAGCATAACCTAGCGCCCGGCCAGGATTGCTTCGTCCGAACAGTGCCACGACGAGTTCGTCGCCGAGCCCGAGTCGATCACGGGCTGTCTGAAACGACGCTCCGACCGGCGTGATGTTGGAGGCTGGAGGAATATAAACGCTGTCGGGTCCGAGCTCACGTGCGAGGGTCTGGCCGGTCGCCATCACGATATTTGCAACACGCGACAGGGACCGCAGCTGCATCCGCTGGTACCCACCCATCAGCCCGGACTTCCAGTCGTGAGTCCGGACCCAACCCTCATGGACCATGACGGCAAGCGGAGCAGCGAGACGGTGCCGGATCCCGATTGCATCGCGCACGATTCCAGGGGCGACTCCCCAGCGTCCGTAGCTAAACGGGTTGTACTGGACGAGGATCCATGCGAGCCCGAGGTCGACCCGACGGGGCGGCGGCAGCCCGACAGGACTGTAAGAGGCTGGATTCCCGCGTTTGCCGAGCGCCTCGACCAGCCGACGCGAGTACTCGTCAATCGCGTCGACATCTCCCGTGCTCCTGTATGCGACGAGCCCGATCCCCTCTCGTACACCGGCGAGGGCCGTCACCGGCGCAGCGGACTCACCGGTTCGCCCGCGGGTCGCGGTATCTGCTCTGCCTGGCTCATGAGCCACTCGAGGCCCGCCTCTGCACCGAACCTCCACCACTCCATCTGAGAGGCGCGGCCCGCGGACCGGATCTGCACGCCAGCCCGAACACCGTCGGTCACAAGGCTGACCAGGGCTGGGCCTCTGCCGCCGGAAGATGGCACCATGAAGACAGCGTGAGAACGTGAAAGCCGCTTTACCAGCTCGGCGTGCAGGACCGGAGCCGGGCAGTTCGCGGCACTGAGCACGGCGACCATGTCACGGACACGGTATTCGATCTGCTCACAGCGTTCTCGCGTACTCGTAGAGGGACCCGAGCACGGTCATGTGATCGCGCCGCCCCATAGGAGCCGGCCGGTGTCGTGGTCGACACGACGGTGAGTAGCGGTGGCCCTTGCGGGTGAGGGTCGACAGCAAGGCGCTGCGCTTCGAAGCGGATGTCACGTGCGCGACGGCGAGCATTCGCTCGCTACCAGGCCACCTCACCCTTGGGATTCACCTTTGGGACGATGCGAGCGCGGCTCGCAGCGCGGCGTCGAGAGCGCGCGCGACGGCTGGCACGCTGAAGCGCTCCGCGACGGCGGCACGACCCGCCGAAGCCAAGCGTGCACGCCGCTGTGGGTCGTCGCGCAGCGCGACCAGCGTCGAGCACAGGGCCTGGACATCCCCCTCGGGGAACACGACCCCGCCTCCGGTCGACTCCACTACCCAAGGGATCTCGCCCGAGCTTGAGCCCACCACCGGCACCCCGCACGACAGCGCCTCGACGAGAACCCGACCGAACTGCTCTGTCCAGGTCGCCGTCGTGCGGGACGGCAGCACGAGCACGTCGAACGATGCGTACGCTGCGCTCATGTCGTCATGACCGACGCCGGTAACGATGTCCAAGGCCGCCCCAGCCTGCGCCCGCTCACGCAGATGGCTGAGCAGCGGCCCGTCGCCGACGAAGCGCGCACGGGCCCCCGGGATCGCGGCAACTGCTCGCAGGAGGTCATCCAGCCCCTTTTCCTCCACGAAGCGACCTGCATATCCGACTGTGAACGGACGCCCCGACTGGGGGACCGGCTGCTCCCCGTAGCCCGGAACGTGGTGAGGCACTATGGGTGTCGGCAGATCGGGCGCGAGCTCTCTGAGCAGCCGTGCGGCGGTCGGCGAGCGCGCCGCGGCGAACGCGGCGTGGGCGATGGTCCATCTCCGGATCAGCCTCGCGGGGATGGGATACGGGCGCGGCAGGTTCTCGTCGACTTGAACGCCGAAGGGAACGCCACGCTGGTGCAGCGCCGATCCCCATTGCAGCGTGGGAACGGCCGTGGGCTCAGCCTCGACAAACGCGGCTGCGGGTCTGACGGTGTCAACGATCCGCCCGGCGTCGGTCACGTAAGCGTGGCGCTGCACCCTGCCCGCGAGGACAACTCGTCGCGCCGAGATCCGGCCTCTCAGCTCGGGCAGCCGCTCCGGCTTGAAGCTGTCCGGCGAGTAGTCGTGGGACCAGCGCCGCGGCACCACGAGCCAGGGGTCCCAGCCGTGCGCTCGTAGGGCCGCATACGGAAGCTGGTTGACAGCCAGGACCGCGGGGTGGCTGACGATCAGGACACGGGGCACGGACTCCGCTACCCGGTTTGCCGGAACAGGAGGTCCCGCGGGAGTCGCTCGACGAGCTCGTAGCGCCCGGCGAAGAGCCGCTCGAGCCGGGGCAGCCGCTCATCGGCCTCCAGCGCCTCGATGAGGATGTAGGTAGGACGGTGGCGGTCGAGATCCAGGCCTGCCAAAGCCTGCTCCTCATGGCCCTCGAGGTCGAGGCTCAGGAAGTCCCACCGCGGCGCCTGGGCGTCGTCAAGCACTTGGCTGAGCGTCTTTGTGGGCACAACGACATCGTATGCGGGCGACCATCCCCAATTTGCTGGGTCCGCCTCCGGCGGCGCCTCACCTGGAGCCGCTACGTGCGACAGCAGATCGCCGAAGCGCATGATGATCGGGCGGCCTGCGCTTTGCGGCTCCACGAGGGCGCAGTTGACGCACGATGACCGTGGCCGCTCACGCACGCAGCGCTCATGGAGCTCCGGGATCGGCTCGACGAGCAATCCGCGCCAGCCCCGGAAGCGCTCGAGGAAGTACGTGTTGCTCTGGCGGAAGCCGTCGTTGGCGCCGGCCTCGACGAAATAGCCGTCGTCGAAGTCCAGGTACCTCCCCAGCCCCTCAGTCTCCGGCCGCGAATGCCGGGCCGAGCCGACGGCCTCGAACGCGCGGCGACGAGCGCGCCGGACCGCCCGCGCGACCTGGATCGCCTGCCGGCGCCGATCGACGCTGCGGAAGATCGGAAGCCATTCAAGCGCCCGGCGGCGATGCATCGGGCCAGTGTACGTACCCGCATTCTCGTCCGCCACCGGCAACGATTGATGCGATTCGGCCAGCCCGGTCGTCATGCTCTGGCGTCGAGTCATGACCCCCGTTCCGTCCCAGCCGGTGCCTCCCCGTGGGGGCAGCTTCGCCCGAGCGGTGGGACGCTTGTGGGGCGCGAACGTCGTCATTGTCCTATCCGGCCTGATCGCGGGCCCGATTACCGCTCGGGCGCTTGGGGTCGAGGGTCGCGGCGAGCTCGCCGCCATCACCGCTGTGCTGACGATGGTGCCCTGGGTACTCGATCTCGGGCTGTCACTGTGGATCGCGCGTGAACGCGCGATCGGTCGTTCGCGCGCCGAGCTGCTGGGGGCTGCGCTCCCGCCGGCGCTGGCCTGCTCGCTCGTCGGCGTCGCGGCTGCGATCCCGCTGTCGCACGCGCTTGGCGGTGAGCGGGCCGTTGTCGTGACGTTCCTGCAGATCGGCTTGTTCCTCGCGCCCGTGAGCGTTGTCCTTCAGACCCTGCTTGGGCTGGCGATCGGCGAGGCGAGATGGCGACTGCTCACCGCCGTGCGCATCGTAGGAAGCGTCCTGCCCGTGATCGTGATCGTCGTGCTCGTGGTGACCGGCCAGCTGACGGTGGCTACCGCGGCCGTTGCCTATCTCTGCGGCGGGCTCGTAGGCAGCTTAATCATCGTCGCAGTGGTGCGGGGCGCCGGACGGCCCCGGTTCGACCTCCGACGCGCGCGAGCGGCAACGGCGTTCGGCGCCAAGAGCTGGCTCAGCACCGCCGCAGGCACTGCCAACAACCGGCTCGATCAGGTTCTCATGGCCGGCCTCGTCACGTCCCGTGAGCTCGGGTTCTACGCGATCGCGGTTACCGTCGGGGGAATGACGTACGGCCTCATCGGAGCCGTCAGCAACGCGTTGATCCCACGGGTCGCGATGGGCGACGGCGACCTCGCTGCCCGCTCGTGCCGCATCACGGTCGGCACCGTGGCGCTCGTGGCGGTGCTGCTCGCGGCGGTGACTCCGGCGATGCTCCCGTTCGTCTTCGGCGCGGATTTCGCCGGCGCGGTGCCGATGACACTCATCCTGCTTGTCGCGAGCGTCCCGATGGCCGCCGCATTCGTGCTCGCGGCCGCCCTGACCGCAGCGGACGACCCTGGAGCGGCGATGCGGGCCGAGATGGTCGGCCTGGCATTTACGGTTCCCGCCCTGATCCTGCTGCTGCCGGCATACGGCGGGATCGCCGCATCGGTAATCAGCCTCGTGGCCTACGGCATCCGGCTCGCTATACAGCTCACCTCCGCCCAGCGAGTGTTCCGCAGGCGGTGGTCGAGCTTTGTTCTCCCGACGGCCGAAGACCTGCGCTGGCTGGCTCGTCGGGCCAGAGGGCGCAGGCGGGCGCAGGTAAGCGATGGCGCGTGGTAGGACAATGTGCGGGCGGCGGGGGCGATTCCTCAATCGGGACCGCCGCCGGTGGCGCCGCCAGAGTCCGGATCTCATCGATGTCCCTGTAGGCTCCATCATCGATCCATGCGCGTTCTCGAAGTCGATCCA
>Ga0183260_10004407_pt1 | contig 11179 bp, 9 predicted proteins | sample AntDrymUQ4972206_2_FD_129768 | JGI IMG/M metagenome (GOLD analysis project Ga0183260, IMG submission 129768) | Polar desert sand microbial communities from Dry Valleys, Antarctica - metaG UQ497 (22.06) (version 2) (version 2) | ecosystem: Environmental > Terrestrial > Soil > Desert | place...
CTTCAGGGTTGTAGCGCGAATGGACGCGCACTTCGAACGCGCCTGGGCTCGCGGCAAGAGGCGCGAGTGGCCCGACCAACTGCCGCGCGAGGGCGTTGCCCACGACCTCGTTGATCGCGGCAATCGCGTTACCCGTGGCCGCCGGATCGGTGGCGTCCGCTTCGACCAAGAGCGCCGGGACTTCGCCGCGCACCAGGCCGCGCGAAAAATCGGCCGGAATCGTCACGACGAATTGCACGCTACCCGTCGCGAGCAAGCGATCGGCGTCGCGTTCACCGCTAACCTCATGCGTGAAGTCGAAATAATCGCTCTTGGCCAGTGCCGAGAGAATGGCGCGCGAAAACTCGCTGCGATCGGCGTCGAGCACTGCCGTGGGTAGGGATTTCGGATTGGAGTTGATCGCGAAACCGAAGAGCACGAGCTGGATGACGGGAATGCCCACGATCATGCCGAAGGTCAGTCGGTCGCGTTTCAACTGGACGAATTCCTTGGCGACGATGCCGAGCCAGCGCGACCATGAGAAAGCGCCGTTCACTTATCGCACGTTCTCGCGGGCAGCTTCGGTCGTGCGCATCAGGTGGATGAACACATCCTCGAGCCCCGGTTCGACTTGCTGCCAACGATAGCCCGGGTCGCCTCTGAATTGCGCCAGATCGGCTTCAAGGCTGCCGCCTTCGCGGCCGGTGACGTGCAGCGTATCGCCAAAGGCAGCGACCTGCTCCACCGGCGGTCGAAGCCGCAGCTTCGCCGCTAGCGCGGGGAGGTCGGGGCCCGAAACGCCCCACGTGACGAGGCCCTGACTGGCGACGACTTCGGCGCTCGTGCCCTGCACCAGCAGGCGCCCGTCGAGGATGTAGGCGAGCTTGTGGCAACGCTCGGCCTCGTCCATGTAATGCGTGCTGACGAGAACCGTAATGCCCGTCGCGGCGAGCGCGTGCAGCTCCTCCCAGAAATCGCGTCGCGCCTTCGGATCCACTCCCGCCGTCGGTTCGTCCAGCAACAAGAGTTGCGGGTCGTGCAGCAGACAGGCGGCGAGCGCGAGGCGTTGTTTCCAGCCGCCCGACAGTGTGCCTGCAAGCTGTCCCGCGCGCCCGGTGAGATTGAGCTGCGCGAGCGCTTCGTCGACGCGCGCACGGCGGTCAGCCATTCCGTACATGCGCGCGATGAAGTTCAAATTCTCGCGAATGGTCAAGTCTTCCCAGAAGGAGAAGCGCTGCGTCATGTAACCGACTTGACGCTTGATCTGCCGCGTTTCGCGCAAGATGTCGTAGCCGAGGCAAGTGCCAGTCCCGCTGTCCGGCGTCAGCAAACCGCACAACATGCGAATCGACGTGGTCATGCCGCTGCCGTTCGGCCCCAGAAAGCCGAAGATCTCGCCGCGCCTAACGGTGAGCGCCAAGTCTTTGATGACGTAGTGCGATCCGAAGCTTTTGTTAAGACCCTTAACGTCGATGACGACGTCTCGATTGGTCAATTCGGTCATGGCGCGAGCGTCACGTCGATGGGTTGACCCGGCTTCAGCGCGGTGGGTCCTTCGCCGACGAGCCGTGCTTCGACCAGATAGACGAGCTTGCCGCGATTCTCCTTCGAGTAGAGGACGGGAGGCGTGAACTCCGCGCGGTCGGAGACAAAGTTGACAGTTGCGCCAAGACTCGTGGGACAGCCATCGCACGCGAGGCCGATCGATTGTCCGATCTTTACCTGTGAGAGTTGCGGTTCGGGGACATAAAAGCGTGCCTTCAGGTTGCCCGGCGGCAACAAGCTGGCGACGGGACTTCCCGCGGGTACCCAGTCGCCGATCACATAATAGGTGTCATGCACGCGCCCGGATACCGGCGCCGCGATGGTCCGTTGCGCGAGACGCCATTCGCTTTGCGCCACGACTTCGCGCGCTGCCTTCGCTTCGGCTTCGGCGGCGCGGATTTCGTCAGAGCGCGCGGGCAAGCGTGCGGTCGCGACCTGCGCCTGCAAATCGGCCACCGCCGCCTCGTCGCGTTTTAACTGAGTACGTGCATCGTCGAGCGCGGCGGCGCTGACAAAGCCCGCACGATGGAGCTCCTGTTGCCGACGCAACTGCGCGGCGGAAAGATCGCGCGTCGCGTTAGCGCGCTGGAGTTGCTGGCCGACGGAGGCGACTTCGGTCGGACGCTTGCCCGTACGCAGATCGGCGAGCCGCGCTTCCGCCGCACGCATGCGCTCCGCCGCCTCGCGCCGCGCCGCATCCTCGTTTTCGCGTTCGAGCGCGAATAACGGCGCACCCGCTGCCACGGTGTCGCCGCGATGTACCGCCAACTGCTGCAGCTTGCCCGCGAACGGCGCTGCGACGCGCACATATTCGCCCTCGATGTAACCCTGGAGCTGCGGTGCGGGGGCGGGGCTGCACGCCGCGAGTAGCGCAGCCGCAGGCCATGCGACGGAGCGGATTCGGCGCCGGCAATCGCGCTGCCGTGAAGTCGAGTCACCGTTGGCCATCAATCGGTCACCTCGCACGCTTACGCTTGGACGCAGGTTGCGCGTGCCGCGAGGTCTTTTGCAGCGTGCGCGCGCGCGCCCGAATTCCGCCCAACGAGAATTCGCAGATGTGATCGGCGAGGGGGTCGACCGCCGTCTTGCCGATGTCGAGGTCGGGAAAAAGCACACGCAGCACCAGTCGTTGGAAATACAGGTTCATGCATTGGCTGACGATCGACACCGCGCACAGCTCGCTCGCGCGCGAGGGGTTGCGCTCCCCCAGCAGCGTCGCGACCAGACGCGTAAGTGCGACGGCTTGAGGCCGCGCGAAGCGCTCGGCGAGGCCGGCGAGCGCGGGTGTCGGATCAAGCATTTCGCGCGCCAGCAAACGCGGAAACAGCGTGTCCGGATCATCGTCGAGCAGGCGCGCGAGCATGCCGCGGACGAAAACGCGAAGCGCGCGTTTGGGAGGGAGGGTCGCGAATCCCGGCGCCAGTTGCGTCGGGTGCTGCGCGATCGCGAGCTCAGCGTGGTGCCGGACTACAGCGGTGTACAGCGCCTCCTTCCCACCAAAGTGATAGTTGATCGCGGCGAGATTCGTCCTTGCCCGCGCCACGATGTCGCGGATCTTCGCCTGGCGCAGCCCATCCTCGACGAAAACCTTCGCCGCAGCGTCGAGTAGCCGTTGCTTCGTGCCCGGAGCCGATTCCACGTGAGCGCGCACCGACAATCCTTGATCGAAACAATGTTTCAAACAAGTTTATCAAACAAGGATTTCAACGTCAACACACGAGGGTCGGCGAGATAGTCGTGGGCCGCCCGCAGGTGCCGCGGCTACTGGAAGCAGCCGCAGCCGACGACGCATGCATAGTTACGCCGTGAGCAGTTGTTCGGCCAGACGGCGATCGCGGTCCGCTCCTAGGGAAAGCCCGCGCGACGCGCGCGAGCGATAGTTGCTCATTTTGCGAGCGTTGAATACAATGCAATCATTGCTTTCGCCGGTTCCCTGTAATGGCCAGCATCACCATCCGCAATCTCGACGCGCACACCAAGGCACGCCTGCGCATACGGGCGGCGCACCGACAGCGCTCCATGGAAGAAGAGGCGCGCAACATCTTGCGCGCCGCGCTCGCGGAGAATGACGCCGCGCCCCGCGATCTTGCGGCGGCGATCGGCGCGCGGTTCCGGGCGCTCGGCGGCGTCGAGCTCGCGCTACCCGCGCGCGAACCGATGCGCGAACCGCCGGTGGCGGGCAAGTCCGCGCGCAAATGATCGTCCTCGATACCAACGTCGTCTCGGAACTGATGAAGCCGGCGCCAGCCGATGCGGTCGTGCACTGGATCGCGGACCAGCCCGCGCCGACGCTCTACACGGCGAGCATCACGCACGCCGAGCTCCTGCACGGCATCATGCTCTTGCCCTCCGGCAAGCGTCGCGGTGCGCTCGAGACCGCGGCCGACGCGATGTTCGACGAGGAGTTCGGTGGCCGGGTGCTGCCCTTCGGAAGCGAGGCCGCGCGCGCGTATGCCCAGATCGCCGTACAGCGTCGCCGCTTGGGGCGACCGATCTCGCATTTCGATGCGCAGATCGCCGCGATCGCGCGCTCGGCCCGCGCTCCTGTCGCTACCCGCAATGTGAGCGACTACGAAAGCTGCGGCATCAAGGTGCTGAACCCGTGGGTCGCTTGAGGTGGGTCCGGGTAGCTAACCCAACTCGTCAATCGAGCGCGGCCAACTTTTCTTGAGCAGCCGCGACAGCGCGCGGTCGGCGAGGATGCGCCCGCCCGTCTGGCAGCGCGCGCAATAGTTGGTTTCGTTCTGCGCGTAGACGATGCGCTGGACCGGTGCGCCGCAGATGGGGCAGGGCTTGCCGTACCGGCCGTGCACCGCCATGCCTTCGCGGAATGCGGTGACCTTTTCGGGAAATCCGGCGCCTGTCTCCTCGCGCAGCCTGGAGGCCCAATAGCGCAGCACCTCCTGCGTCGAGACGAACAGCCGCGCGACGTCATCCTCGGCGAGGTCCTTCGTAAGTGCGACGGGCGAGAGCCGCGCGTGGTGCAGAATCTCGTCGGAGTACGCATTGCCGATGCCGGCGAAGAGGCGGGGGTCGGTGAGCGCGCGCTTAAGCGTGTGGTTTTCCTTCTTGAGAATCGTCCCGAAAGTGGCGGGGTCGGCCGCGGAGACTTCGACGCCGCCCGGATCCATCGCCGCAAGTGCCGCACGTCCTGCGACCAGGTGCAGCGAGGCGCGCCGCTTGGTGCCAGCCTCGGTCATGGCAAGGGTGCCGCTGTCGAACTCGAACAGAGCCAACGTGATGCGGCCGGGAGGCTTCGCCCCTGCCGCGAGCCAACGCAACCGCCCCGCGATCATCAGGTGGAGCACGAGGTACAGCTCGCCTTCGAGCTCGATGACGATGCGCTTGCCGAGCCGGCTCAAAGCCAGCACTTTCTTCCCTTCGGCGCTCGCGATGGGGGGCACTGCGGTGCGCAGGAGAAAGGGGTTCAGCAGCCGGATGCACGCGAGACGGCGGTGCGCAACGCGCGCCTCCAAGCTTTCCAGGTAGACGGTAAGATCGGGCAGCTCGGGCACGGCTCGCTCATACGGCGGTCAGCGACCTTCTCAACCTGGGCGCGCATGCAGCCGCCGCCGGCATCCCGCGGCCCGTGGCAGGCGGAACAAAAGCCGGTACCAAAAGTGAGACGTGCTCACGTACGGCGGTCCCACGCCGGGTGATCTCGAACCACGAACGCGATCTTGGCATCGCGGCCAACGACAACACTCTGCGCTATAGCAAGCCCTGGGTGTGGCAGAGAACGCTCAATACTTGACGGTGCACCCGTACGGCGTTGTGCTAGCCATCGTCACCGGTTTGCCCGCGACCGCTTGGGTCAACGCCGCGCGCACGTAATTGTTCGCGGTCTTGACGTCGGCCGGATTCGCGGAGCGCTTGTCGTCGATGGCGCCGTTGTAAAGAACCTTGCCGGCAGGATCGATGACGAACATGTGCGGCGTCGTCTTGGCGGAGTAGGCCTTGCCCGCCGCGCTGGTCGCGTCGATCAAGGTTGCCTTCTGCGCGGCGCCCTTCGCTTTCATCCAATCGCTCATCTGCTGCGGTGTCTTGAATTCAGAACTCGACTGGTTCGTGGAATTGATCGACAGCCACACGACCTCTTTCGCCGCCCATTCCTTTTGCAAGTCCTGCATGTTCTGGCTGACGTAATGTTTTTGCACGAACGGACACTCGGGATTCGTCCATTCCAGCACGACAAATTTACCCTTGAAATCGGCTAGCTTCACGGGCTTGCCGGCGGTATCGGCAATCGAGAAATCGGGTGCCGCGCCGCCCGGCGTCGCCGCGACAGCGGATCCGATCGTCAACGCGAGCAAAAGCGGAATGAAGCGAAACGAATGCGACATGGTTTTCCTCCTAAAATAGGTCGAGCACTGCAAGCAATCTAGGGCGGGAGCACACTTGTTCGCCCGCGCTGTTGCCTGCTGTTCTGCCGAAAATGGTGTGGCTTTGCCACCGATTTTGTTCGAAGCCTCTCCGGCCGCAAGTAGGTTTTCACTTGACCGAATCGAACTCAAAGCGTCGCCAGCGCATCCAGGACGGTCTGCCGCTGTAAGACTTCGGGCAGGACCAGCGGTTCCTTGCCCGGACGGTACAGGACATACACTGGCACCCCTTGCCGGCCGAGCGCGGCGAGCGCGCTCGCGATCGCCGGATCGCGCCGAGTCCAGTCGGCGCGGACCAGCTCAACACCGCGCCGCGTGAACGCATCCTTGACGACGTCGTCGTCGAGCACGAAGCGTTTGTTGACCTGGCACGTCACGCACCACGCCGCGGTGAAATCGACGAAGACGGGCTTGCCCATTCGCGCGAACTCGGTCAAACGTACCGGCGTATAAGGCTGCCACTCCGACTCGCTCCCGACTTGCGCCGGTGCCGTCGTCGTCATGGCGCCCTCTCTGGCGCTGCCGAAAAGCGGCCACGCGACGACGACGGCGAGCACGAGCCCCGCTGCGGAAGCCATGCTCCATGCCCGGTCGCGGCTGACGCGAAAGACCCGCCATGACCACAGCACGAAGGCAAGAAATACAAGCGCAACAAGCAAGCGCACCACGGCATCGTTGTCGACTTGCGCGCCCAGCACCCAGACCAGCCACGCGACTGTCGCATAGAGCGGAAACGCGAGGAGCTGTTTTAGGCGTTCCATCCAGACACCCGGTTTAGGCAACGCCCGCCGCCACGTTGGAAACCACAACAACAGCACATACGGCAACGCCATGCCCACGCCCAACGCGATAAAGACCCCGATTGTTATCGCAGAACCTTGCGCGAGCGCGAACCCCATCGCTGCGCCCATGAACGGCGCCGTGCAAGGTGAGGCGATGATTACCGCGAGGATGCCCGAGAGCACCGCGTTGGCGTACGGGTTGCGCGCGGTCCATCCCGCTGCCGACGACGGCGCCAGGCTCGCGAACTCGAAGGCGCCGGAGAGATTCAACGCGAGCACGAAAAACAGGATCGCGAGCGCCGTCACGACGGCGGGCGATTGCAATTGAAATCCCCAGCCCAACTGCTCGCCTGCCGCGCGCAACGCCAGCAGCAAGAGCGCGAGCGACACAAACGTGACCACAACCCCCGCGCCAAACGCCAGACCTTGCAATTGCATCTGCCGCCGGTTCTCGTCGTGGCCGGGCGCCGCCAGCGCGAGAGCTTTGAGCGACAGCACCGGGAACACGCACGGCATCAGGTTCAGCAACACACCACCCACAAACGCGAATACAACGGCCAATGCGAGTGACATCGAATCGCCGGCGGTTCCGGCCACAGGGGTGCCAAGATTGAGCGCGGGGACCGGTGCGGTCACCGGCTTCGGCCCGGCGACAACGATACCGGTGAGCGGCACATCGATCGTGGCCGCCTTCAGCAGAGCGTCGCCTGTGCCGAAACCTTTGCTCGCGCTGACGACGCCGGCGAGCCGGGTGAATTCGGGCGCGAGCTGGTGGGCAACGGGCAACTCCAGCGTCAGGTTGCCGCTCGCATCCCGCGCCAGCGTCTGCGCCCCCGACGCTTCGATGCGTCCCTCTTGATAGGGGAAAAAATGGAATGCACCGGGATCGGCCGCGCCCGCCGGCGACGTTCCCGACAACACGATCTTCTGCCCTTCCGCACGCGCTGCGAACTGCCAGCCTGGCGCGGGGCGTGGCAATGCGGCGCGCGTCGCCGCGATCGCGCTGCCCCACTGTGGAAACGGATCGGAGCGATCGGATACCGGCAAGGTGAGCGCCAGGTCCGCGCCGTCAGGAATACAGGTTTCCTTGCACACGAGCCAGTCGGCACGCGCGTTGAGCGTCAGCATCGTCCCTGCCGGCGCATCATGTCCAATCAAGAGCTCCGTCAACAGCAGCACTTCGCCTTCGTACCCGTAGTTGACCAGCGGACCTACCGGCAGCGCACGGGGTGCGGGCCACGCGAGCGGCTCAGCCGTCACGCTGGGAGGCAGCGCCCAGGCAATCGTTGTCGGCAGGCCGGAGTCGCCCGGATTGCGCCAGTACGTGTGCCACCCATCGGCCATCTTGAGACGCAAGGCAACCGTCGTCGCGCTGCCCGGAACGAAGGCAGTGCGCTCAGGTACAAGCTCCGCCTCGACGTGCGCCGTCTTGACCGCCGCGGCGAGCGCGGGAAGATCAGCAGCGAGGGTCGCGCCTGCAACAAACGCGTGCGCGGCGAAGCACGCAACTAAGCACGCAACGAAGCGAAGGAATCGGCTAGGGTGGATATTCAACGTTTTGCGTGGAGATGGCGACCTTGCTGACATTCGGCTGCTATTGCGGTCGTCGGTTCCCAAAACCATGCAATTATCGCACCGGGGCGATCCGACGGCCCGAAACAGGGGTGTCCCGGTTTGTACTCGGCCCTGCAGCGCCGCTATGCGGCGTCAGACGCGCAGGGCCCGCATATACGCTCGGTATAATTGAACGTTTGCCTCGCGCTTTTCGCAAATTCCGCCTGACCGGCGAAGCGCCTTGTCGATGACGCCATTTAACCCTACCCAGATCGAAGCCGCCGCGCAGTCCGCCTGGCGTGCCGCCGATGCATATCGCGCGGTCGAGCGGCCCGGCGCGCGCAAGTTCTATTGCGTGTCCATGTTGCCCTATCCATCGGGCAACCTGCACATGGGGCACGTGCGCAACTATACGATCAACGATGTCATGTACCGGTACCTGCGCATGAATGGCTGGAACGTCCTGATGCCGATGGGCTGGGACGCGTTCGGGCTACCCGCCGAGAACGCCGCAATGAAGAACAATGTTCCTCCCGCAGCTTGGACCCACGACAACATCGCCTACATGAAGCGCCAATGCCAGGCGATGGGCTGGGCGATCGATTGGTCGCGCGAGTTCGCGACGTGCGACCCTGGGTACTACAAGTGGAACCAGTGGCTGTTCCTGAAGATGCTGGAAACTGGCATCGCCTACTTGAAAACCGGCGCTGTCAACTGGGACCCGGTCGACCAGACGGTGCTCGCGAACGAGCAGGTGATCGATGGGCGCGGCTGGCGCTCGGGTGCGCCGGTCGAGAAGCGCGAAATCCCGATGTATTACCTGCGCATCACCGATTACGCCGAAGAGTTGCTCGCCTATCTCGACCGGATGCCGGGCTGGCCCGAGCGCGTCAAGACCATGCAGGCGAACTGGATCGGCAAGAGCGAGGGTGTGCGCTTTGCGTTCACCCATGCGATTTCCGGCAGCGACGGCGCGCCGATCGGCGGCGGGAAGACGTACGTGTTCACGACACGCGCCGACACGATCATGGGAGTGACGTTTTGCGCGGTGGCGCCGGAGCATCCGCTTGCCGTTCACGCGGCGCTGAAGAACCCCGCGCTCGGGGCGTTCATCGCGGAATGCAAGCACGGCAGTGTCATCGAGGCCGACCTCGCCACGATGGACAAGAAGGGCATGCCGACCGGGCTCACCGTCACGCATCCGCTAACGGGCGCAGCGGTCGCCGTCTGGGTCGGCAACTACGTTCTGATGAGCTACGGCGATGGCGCCGTTATGGGCGTACCCGCCCACGACGAGCGCGACTTCGCGTTCGCGCAAAAGTACGGACTGCCGATCAAGCAGGTGATTGCACCATCGACCTTCGAGGGACATTGCAACACTGCGCAGAGCATCGCGCAAAGCGGCATGGCGTATGGCGAACCGTTTACCACCGAGCGGTGGCAGACCTGGTACGACATCAAGGATGGCCGTTGCATCAACAGCGGCAAGTATGATGGCTTGGACCACGCTGCGGCCGTCGACGCGATTGCCGCCGATCTGGCGGCTATGGGATTGGGGGGGAAACAGACGACGTTCCGGCTGCGTGATTGGGGCATCTCGCGGCAGAGGTATTGGGGCACACCGATCCCGATCATCCATTGCGATGCATGCGGGGCGGTTCCGGTGCCCGAAGCCGACCTGCCCGTTGTTCTACCCGAGGATTGCGTGCCGGATGGCGCCGGCAACCCGCTCGCCAAGCGCGCCGATTTCGTGAATGCTCCGTGTCCGCGCTGCGGCAAGCCGGCGCGGCGCGAAACCGACACGATGGACACGTTCGTTGATTCTTCCTGGTATTACATGCGCTACACGTGCCCGGATGCGTCGACCACGGTGGATGCTCGCAACGACTACTGGATGCCGATGGACCAGTACATCGGGGGCATCGAGCACGCGATCCTGCATCTGCTTTACGCCCGGTTCTGGACCAAGGTCATGCGCGACATGGGGCTCGTGCAGATCGACGAGCCGTTCACCCGCCTATTGACGCAAGGCATGCTGCTCAATCACATCTACTTCCGCCGCACTACAAGCGGCGGCGTCGACTACATCGCGCCCGACGACGTAGACGTTCGCTACGACGCGAAGGGCCGCATGACCGACGCCGTCCACAAGCAGGATCGTCAGCCCGTCGAGTACGGCGGCGTGGGCAAGATGGGCAAGTCCGAACAGAACGGTGTGGACCCGCAGATGCTGATCGACCGCTTTGGCGCCGATACCGCGCGCCTGTATGTGATGTTCGCGGGCCCCACGCAAGACTCCGCGATCTGGTCGGACGCCGGCGTCGACGGGGCGTTCCGATTCCTGAAACGCCTATGGACGTTTGCCCAATTGCACGCCGACGACGTCAAGACATCCCCTGGTCCGACCGATTGCCAGGACGCGCCTGACGCGGTGAGGGCCGCGCGACGCGAGTTGCACCTTGCGCTAAAGCAGGCCAACCATGACTACGAACGGGTCCAGTACAACACCGTTGTTTCCGCCGGAATGAAAATGCTCAATACACTCGAAGCAGCGCCCGTGGATGCGCGTGGCAGCAACGCGCTGCTGCGCGAGGGACTCTCCCTCCTGCTGCGAATCATCTACCCGGTCGTCCCGCACACCACCTGGGCGCTGTGGCAGCAACTGGGATTCGAACGCCTGCATGGAAATCTCCTCGACGCGGCCTGGCCGCAAGTCGATCCTGCAGCTCTCGTGCAGGACGAACTCGCGCTCGTGTTGCAGGTCAACGGCCGGCTGCGGGGTAAGCTCGTGGTCGCCGCAACGGCTGACGCGGCGGCAATCGAAGCGGCGGCGCGCGACAGCAGCGAAGTGGCCAAACACGCGAACGGCGCGCCGATCCGCAAGGTCGTCATCGTTCCCGGGCGCCTTGTCAATGTGGTCGTTTAAACATCCCGACC
>Ga0183260_10004408_pt1 | contig 11179 bp, 8 predicted proteins | sample AntDrymUQ4972206_2_FD_129768 | JGI IMG/M metagenome (GOLD analysis project Ga0183260, IMG submission 129768) | Polar desert sand microbial communities from Dry Valleys, Antarctica - metaG UQ497 (22.06) (version 2) (version 2) | ecosystem: Environmental > Terrestrial > Soil > Desert | place...
CAAGGACTCCATCGTGATGCTCCGGCTGGCGGAGAAGGCGTTCTACCCCGCCAAGATCCCGTTTCCCGTGTTACAGGTCGACACCGGTTTCGACTTCCCCGAGGTCCTCAGCACCCGCGATGCCTGGGTCGAGCGGCTCGGGCTGCGCCTGATCGTCGCCTCGGTCGACCAGGCGATCACCGACGGGATCATCGTCGACGACGGCAAGACGAGCCGCAACCGCCTGCAGATCGGCACCTTGTTGCACGCCATCGAGGCCGAGGGGTTCACCGCCGCGTTCGGCGGGGGGCGCCGTGATGAGGAGAAGGCGAGGGCCAAGGAGCGGGTCTACTCCCACCGCGACGAGTTCGGCCAGTGGGACCCCAAGAACCAACGGCCCGAGCTGTGGAGCCTGTACAACGGCCGCGTCGCCGAGGGCGAGCACATGCGGATCTTCCCGCTGTCCAACTGGACCGAGCTCGACATCTGGCACTACATCGGCCGTGAGCAGATCCAGATCCCCCAGATCTACTACTCCCACCAGCGCGAGGTCTTCGAGCGTGACGGAATGCTGCTGTCCGCAGGCGAGTGCAACCCGCTCCGCACCGGCGAGAGCGTCGAGAAGCGTACGGTACGTTTCCGCACCGTCGGCGACATGACGCTGACCGGCTGCGTCGAGAGCACCGCAAGCACCACCGACGAGATCATCGAGGAGATCGCCGTCGCCCGCGTCACCGAACGCGGTGCCACCCGAGGTGACGACCGGTTCAGCGAGGCGGCAATGGAAGACCGCAAGAAAGAGGGCTACTTCTGATGACCGCCGCCTACACCGAGGTCACCAAGGCCCCCGCGATGGACCTGCTGCGCTTCGCCACCGCCGGCTCGGTCGACGACGGCAAGTCCACCCTCATCGGGCGACTGCTGCTGGACTCCAAGTCCATCTTCGAGGACCAGCTCGAGGCCGTCGAGCGCACCAGCGAGGACAAGGGGTACGACTACACCGACCTCGCGCTGCTGACCGACGGACTGCGCAGCGAGCGTGAGCAGGGCATCACCATCGACGTCGCGTACCGCTACTTCGCCACACCGCGACGCAAGTTCATCATCGCCGACACCCCCGGACACGTGCAGTACACGCGCAACATGGTCACCGGCGCGTCGACCGCCGACCTCGGCCTCGTGCTCGTCGACGCCCGTCAGGGCCTGACCGAGCAGAGCCGTCGCCACGCGGTGATCTTGTCGCTGTTGCGGGTCCCCCACCTGGTGCTCGCGGTCAACAAGATGGACCTGGTGGACTACGACGAGTCCGTCTACGACGCCATCAGGGCGGAGTTCAGCGACTTCGCGACCAAGCTGACCGTTCCTGACCTCACCGTCATCCCGATCTCGGCGCTGAAGGGCGACAACGTCGTGACCCGGAGCGACAGCATGCCGTGGTACCAGGGCACGTCACTCCTGCACCACCTGGAGAACGTGCACGTCGCCTCCGACCGCGACCTCGTCGACACCCGCGTACCGGTGCAGTACGTCGTACGCCCGAAGTCCGATGAGTTCCACGACTACCGGGGCTACGCCGGTCAGGTCGCCGGCGGCGTGCTCAAGCCCGGTGACGACGTCCTGGTACTTCCCAGCGGCATGACCTCCAAGATCGCCGGCATCGACCTCTACGACACCGAGATCACCGAGGCGTTCCCGCCGATGTCGGTGACCGTTCGGCTGGAGGACGACGTCGACGTGTCGCGTGGTGACATGATCTGCCGGCCCAAGAACGCACCGACGCCCAGCCAGGACATCGACGCGATGGTCTGCTGGATGACCAACGCCCCGATGCGGCCGCGCCAGAAGCTCGCGATCAAGCACACCAGCCGCACCGCGCGCGCACTGGTCAAGGAGATCGACTACCGGCTCGACATCAACACCTTGCATCGCGACCAGGAGACCAAGGAGCTCGGTCTCAACGAGATCGGACGCGTCCGTCTCCGCACGACGGCCCCGTTGATGTGCGACCCGTACGAGAAGAACCGCACCACCGGTTCGTTCGTCCTCATCGACGAAGCCACCGGCCACACGGTCGGTGCGGGGATGATCAACGCCTCCAGCTGACCTTTTCCCCACCCACTTGCGGCCCTGTGTGTAATGGAGGAACGGCGCAACCGGGGTACAGACCCGTCGTCAGGCAGTCCGACGATGGAGGAGATCTCATGGCAACCGGTGAAACTGGATTCGACGACGTCACGTTCGACTTGATCTCGTTGCAGTACCACGCTCTCAAGGCGGGTCACGACTACGGGCAGTACGTCCGCGACGCCGAGAATGCCGGCCAGGACGACATCGCGAGCTTCTTCCGCAGCGTGATGGATGAGGACTCCGCCCGTGCCCGCAAGTGCCACGAGTTCCTCGCACGCCTGGGCGGGACCGACAACACCAGCCCACAGGGCTGACGGTGCGGGGCGGGGCGCCCTACCGAGCGCCCCGCCCGACCCCAGCTATCACGATCCAGCCCACCTAGGTAGGAGGAACGATGGCGCAAACCGTCGCCGACCACATGCTCGAGCGGCTACGCCAGTGGGACGTCGAGTACGTGTTCGGCTACCCCGGTGACGGCATCAACGCGATCATGGGCGCATTCGGTCGTGCCGGCGACAAGCCGCGCTTCATCCAGTCGAGGCACGAAGAGATGTCGGCGTTCGAGGCGGTCGGCTACGCGAAGTTCACTGACAAGGTCGGCGTGTGTCTGGCCACCTCCGGTCCTGGAGCCATCCACCTGCTCAACGGCTTGTACGACGCCAAGGCCGACCACGTCCCGGTCGTGGCGATCGTGGGTCAGACCGAACGCAGCGCCGTCGGTGGGTCGTACCAGCAGGAGGTCGACCTGCTCAGCCTCTTCAAGGACGTGGCCAGCGACTTCGTCCAGGTCGCGAGCGTCCCGGAGCAGTTCCCCAACCTCATCGACCGCGCGATCCGGATCGCGACCACCCGCCGGGCTCCGACCGCGATCATCGTGCCGAGTGACGTGCCGGAGCTCGAGTACTCTCCACCGGGCCACGCGTTCAAGGAGGTGCCTTCCAGTCTCGGGATGACGTGGCCGACAGCAGTGCCCGACCCCGCTGCTGTCGCGCGGGCGGCGGAGATCCTCAACGCCGGGGAGAAGGTGGCGATCCTGATCGGCCAGGGAGCGCGCGGCGCGGCAGCTCAGGTGCTCGCGGTCGCCGACCTGCTCGGTGCGGGCATCGCCAAGGCGCTGCTCGGCAAGGACGTGCTGCCCGACGACCTCGCGTACGTCACCGGTTCGATCGGGCTGCTCGGCACCCGGCCCAGCTATGAGATGATGCGTGACTGCGACACGCTGCTGACGGTCGGCTCGAACTTCCCGTACACGCAGTTCCTGCCCGGGCTCGACACGGCACGCGCTATTCAGATCGACGTCGACGGCGCTTTCATCGGCATGCGCTACCCGTACGAGCTGAACATGGTCGCTGACGCGTCGGCCGCGCTGGACGCGCTGATCCCGTTGCTCGAGCGCAAGACCGATCGGTCCTGGCGCGACACGATCGAAGCGGGCGTTGCCGACTGGTGGGAGGTCATGGAGCGCCGCGCTCACAGTGACGCGCCGCCGGTGAACCCGCAGCGCCTGTTCGCCGAGCTCAACGATCGCTCGCCCGATGACATGATCGTCACCGGCGACTCCGGCTCGGCCGCCAACTGGTACGCCCGGCAGATCCGTTTCCGCGAAGGCCAGCGCGGCTCGTTGTCGGGCACGCTCGCGACGATGGGAAACGCGGTCCCGTACGCGATCGGCGCGAAGTTCGCGCATCCCGATCGGGTGGCGATCGCCTTCGAGGGCGACGGCGCTATGCAGATGAACGGCATGGCCGAGCTCCTGACGGTCCAGCGCTACTACCACGAGTGGAGTGACCCGCGTCTCATCGTCGCGGTGCTGCACAACAACGACCTCAACCAGGTGACGTGGGAGATGCGCGGAATGGAGGGTGACCCCAAGCTGGTCGAGTCACAGTCGCTGCCTGAGGTGTCGTACGCCGACTTCGCCGCCGGCATCGGGCTCAACGCCATCACGGTCACCGACCCAGACGCGGTCGGCCCAGCATGGGACGCGGCACTGGCCGCCGACCGTCCGACCGTGCTCGACGTGCACTGCAACGCCGACGTGCCGCCGATCCCGCCGCACGCGACGCTGGAGCAGATCCGCAACTCGGCCGCGGCGATCTTCGGTGGTGACGAAGATGCCGTCGGCGTGATCAAGACCGGCATCAAGGAGAAGCTGCAGGAGCTGGTCCCCCGACAGAGCCGCTAGCGCTCCGCCGCCACCGTACGAGTCTGCACGTACTGCCCCTCCGGCACGCGTCACCGCCGAGTCTGCACGAATGGCTTCCCGTGACAGCCGCAAGTGGGCCGTTCGTGCATTGCTCGAGAAGGGGATCGGCGGCAACACGACACGCACCGCGCTCACTCGAACAAGGTCGACCACTGGCCGTCGCTCACAGGGGCCGGACCGGCATAGCCACCTGCGACAAGGGCCCGCCATAGGCGAAGGATGATCTGCCGCGGACATCGCAATTGGTTGTTTGTCACCCTGATCACCACCCACCCAGCGTCAGCGAGCTCGCCCAGCCGTACAATGTCGCGCTCCCACTGCGACCGGTTGTCGAGGTGCTGAAAGCCGTCGTACTCGACGATGACATTCCAGTTCGAGTAGACCATGTCGCCGATCGCAAGCCGCTCATGGTCGGTGCCGACCCAGACGTTCGGCGCTGGCTCGGGAAGGCCGGGGACGAGCAGCAGGCGTACCCGTTGTGTCACCTGCCGAACGTTGATGCCCTCGATCCGGACCTGCGCCGTCGATGCGAGCCGGACCGGCACCGACGCGCCGATATCGAGACCGGCGGCTTGCAACCCGTGACACCTTCGACGATGGCGTCGGCTGGCGCGACCAGCAGGGCCGCGTGGCACTGAATAAGTGGCGCAAGCGCCAATGCCGCCTCGGCGTAGACGCCGCGGAACACACGTTGAAAGCGCACGCCTCGAAGTGCCTTCGGTGTGAGCCCTGCCGGCAGCGCTTGCTGACGAGTGAACGGGACACCGCGTAGACAATCGGGAATGGGATACGGCGCTGGCACACTACTGACGATGGCGCAATAGGCGCCATCCGCGCCGTTCTCCACAGCCACGATCGACTTCAGCGCCAGCCATCTCCGAGACTTCACGAATGGCCCGGGCGGAGGTCCACCGGCGGCACTTTGCGCACCAGGAGAGAACATGAACTGGGTTGTCCACAGGCCAAGCTCGCCGAGCTCGTCGGCCCGCGGCTCGAACTACTTGTGGCGGGGCTTTCGGAGCTTCTCGTCCGGTGCGGCGCCAGCGCCCTTGGCCTTCGCGCCACCGCCCTTGCGGTGCGGCTTCGGCGCACCGCTGTCGCGCTGGATGTGGATGAGGTGGCCGGAGATGCGGGTACGCGCCAACCGGTCGAGGGTGCCAGCCGGCAGGTCGGCCGGCAGCTCGACGAGGGAGTGGTCGACCCTGATCGAGATGTTGCCGAAGTCGGAGCGGTGCAACCCGCCTTCGTTGGCGATTGCACCGACGATCGAACCCGGCATCGCCTTGTGACGCTTGCCCACCGCGAGCCGGTAGACGGCCATCTCCTTGTCGGTACGGCGGCTCCGCTCGGGGCGCGCGGGTAGATCACCGGCGAACGTACCGCGGCCGGTGTCGCGCTCCCGGCGAGCCGGGGCGGGCTCGGCCCTGAGCAGGAAGGCCTTGTCGTCCTGCGTCATCACCGCGAGCGCGGCGGCGACGTCGACCACGGGTACGTCGTGCTCCTGGATGTACTGCTCGAGCAACCCGCGAAAGAACGCGACGTCGTCCGAACCGAGGCTGTTGGTGATCGAGTCGGCGAAGTTCGCGACCCTGGTGGCGTTGACGTCGTCGACCGACGGCAACCCCATCTCGGTCAGCGGCTGGCGGGTGGCCTTCTCGATGGAGGTGAGCAGCCGGCGCTCGCGCGGCGTGACGAACAGCAGCGCCTCACCCTCACGCCCGGCCCGCCCCGTGCGACCGATGCGGTGGATGTAACCCTCGGTGTCGTGGGGGATGTCGTAGTTGACGACGTGGCTGATGCGCTCGACGTCGAGACCGCGCGCGGCGACGTCGGTCGCCACGAGGATGTCGAGGGCGCCAGACTTGAGCTGGTTAATGGTGCGTTCGCGCTGCGCCTGGACGAGATCGCCGTTGATCGCGGCAGCGGAGAAGCCGCGGGCGCGCAACCGTTCGGCGAGCTCCTCGGTGGCCTTCTTGGTGCGCACGAACACGAGCATCGCGTCACCGACCTCGACCTCCAAGATGCGGGTCAGCGCGTCGAGCTTCTGGTGCTGCGAGACCTGGATGTAGCGCTGCCTCGTCTTGGCGGCCGTCACCGTCTTGGTCTTGACGAGGATCTCGACGGGATCGTGCAGGTACTTCTTGGAGATCTTGCGGATGGCCGAGGGCATGGTCGCGGAGAACAGTGCCACCTGCTTGTACTCCGGCGTGTCGGACAGGATCCGCTCGACGTCCTCCTGGAAGCCCATCTTGAGCATCTCGTCGGCCTCGTCGAGCACGAGGTGGTCGAGACCGGACAGGTCGAGCGTGCGCTTGTCGAGGTGGTCGATGACCCGTCCGGGGGTGCCGACGACGATGTGCGCGCCGCGCTTCAGTCCGGCGAGCTGGCCGCCGTACCCCTGGCCGCCGTAGATCGGAAGGACGTGCAGCCCGGGAATGTGGGCGGCGTACGTGGCGAAGGCCTCAGCGACCTGCAGGGCCAGCTCCCGGGTGGGTGCGAGCACGAGCGCCTGGGGGCTGCGGCGGTGGACATCGATCCTGGAAAGGATCGGGACGGCGAACGCCGCGGTCTTGCCGGTGCCGGTCTGGGCCAGGCCGACCACGTCATCGCCGGCCATCATGGGCGGGATGATCGCCGCCTGGATCGGCGTCGGGCTCTCGTACCCGACGTCGGACAGCGCCGCGAGGAGGCGCTCGTCCTCGACGAGGTCGCCGAAGGTGACCTCAGGGGTCGTCTCGACCGTTGTGACGTGCTCGGGGGATTCACTCATGAGGCCGTCAGTCTATTGGGGTCCGCGCGTGCACTCTGAATCGACGACGCCCGCCGACACGCCGCCCGGCGTCAGGGGCGACCGAGGGCGCGGTACGTCCACCCCGCGTCCCGCCAAGCGGCAGGGTCCAGGACATTTCGGCCGTCGAGGATGCGCGGCTCGGCGACGACCTTGCCCAGCGCTCGCGGGTCCAGCTGCACGTACTCGGCCCACTCGGTCAGCAGCAGCACCAGCTCGGCGTCGGCGGCGGCCTCCTCGGCCGAGGACACGTAGGTCAGGTCCGGGTACTTCGCCTCGGCGTTGGCGATCGCCTGGGGATCGGTGACGACCACCTCCGCGCCCTGCAGCTGCATCTGCGCGGCGACGCTAAGCGCCGGCGAGTCACGGACGTCGTCAGAGTTGGGCTTGAACGCCGCTCCGAGAACGGCGACCTTGCGACCGACGATCGACCCGCCGCAGACCTCGCGCGCCAGATCCACCATGCGCACCCTGCGCCTCATGTTGATCGAGTCGACCTCGCGCAGGAACGCCAGCGCCTGGTCGGCCCCCAGCTCTCCCGCGCGCGCCATGAACGCACGGATGTCCTTGGGCAGGCACCCGCCCCCAAACCCGAGCCCTGCGTTGAGGAACTTGCGCCCGATCCGCACGTCGTGGCCGATCGCGTCGGCGAGCTGGGTCACGTCGGCACCGGTCGTCTCGCACAGCTCGGCCATCGCGTTGATGAAGCTGATCTTGGTCGCCAGGAAAGAGTTCGCCGCCACCTTGACCAGCTGAGCGGTCGCGTAGTCGGTCACCACCAGCGGGATGCCCTCGGACAGCGGAGTCGCGTACACCTCGTTCAGGACCGTCTCGGACGTCTCGTCTCCCGCGGCCAGTCCGTAGACCAACCGATCGGGGTGCAAGGTGTCCTGCACCGCGAGACCCTCACGCAGGAACTCGGGGTTCCACACCAGGGCCGCCCCGGGCGCGGTCGCTACCATCTCCTCGGCCAGCCGTTCGGCGGTGCCGACCGGTACGGTCGACTTCCCGACGACCACGTCACCATCGGCCAGGTGCGTGAGCAGCTCGGCGAACGCGGCATCGATGAAGCGCAGGTCCGCCGCGTTCTCCTCGCGCTTCTGTGGCGTACCGACGCAGACGAAGTGCACGGTCGCGCCCTCGACGTCGGCGTAGTCGGTGGAGAACCGCAACCGCCCGGTCGACAACGCCTCGTCCAACAGCTCCGGCAGCCCGGGCTCGAAGAACGGTGCCTGCCCCCCGCTCAACACCGAGACCCGGGTCGCGTCCGCGTCCAGGCCGATGACGTCGTGACCGAGCTTCGCCATCGCAGCCGCATGCACCGCACCGAGGTAGCCAAGGCCGATCACGGAGATCTTCATGGCCGAAACCCTAGCAATGTCGGCGCCATCGGTACGCCGGCCGCGGCTGCCTCATCCCCGTTGCGAGGCCTCACGGACTGTCGCCGCGAGGTCCTCCATCACCAGGCTGTCGACGATCTGGGTCGCCGCCCGGTAGCCGGCGCTGGCGGCGTGCACGACCTGCGCACCGGGATCGACGGCGTTACCGGCAGCCCAGACGTGTGGGAGGGATGTCAGACCGCACTCGTCGACGTCGACCACGGGTCCCAGGTCGGAGGTGACGATGTCTGCACCGAGACCGGTCAGCAACTCGTCCTGGGCCAGCATCGGGGGGCTCGAGTACACGATCTCGGCGGCGACCAGGTCGCCGGACCCGGTGCGTATCCCTACGACCCGGTCGTCCTCGATGACGATCTCCCGCACCAGGTCCTGCACGATGTCGACACCGGCGGCGCAGAGCATCTCCTGCTCCTCGCCACTGATCCAGGCCATGTCGCTGGAGCCGATGAGCAGCGTCAGATCCTTGGTCAGCTGGGTGAGCAGCAGCGCCGTGTGGGTGTCCATCGCGGTGCCGGCGACCACGACGGTCGGCCGGTCGCGCACCTCCCAGCCGTGGCAGAACGGGCAGTGCAGAACATCGCGTCCCCATCGCTCAGCGAGCCCCGGCAGGCCCAACAGGTCATCGACGAGGCCGGTCGTCACGAGCAGACGCCGCCCCCGGACCGCTCGACCGGAAGCGGTGTGCGCGAGGAAGCCGGACGCGACTCTCTCGACCTCGGTGACGGTGTCATCGAGGATCTTGGCGCCGTAGCTGACAGCCTCGGCGCGTCCCGCCGCTGCGAGATCGCCCGGTGAAGTCCCGTCGCGGGTGAAGAATCCCTGGGAGTGCGCCGCTGCCGCGTTGCGCAGGCGACCGGCGTCGACCACCACGACACTGCGCCGGAAGCGACCGAGGACCGTTGCGCCGCTGAGGCCTGCAGGACCGCCACCGACGACGATGGCGTCGTACACCTGGCCGTCGACGCGACCAGCATCCACAGCCGCGGCGTCGCCGGCGCGCTCTTCGAGTTCCACGTCCGGGACCGTACCCCTTCTGAGGCAAGTGATGCATCCTCGCGTGACAGACTTGGCCACATGATGCACCCGTTGGTCAATCCGGTGCGCCATTACGCATGGGGGTCGCGTACGCACATCCCGGCCATGTGCGGGGGCGACTACGGCGACCGACCGTGCGCGGAGCTGTGGCTCGGTGCGCATCCAGGAGACCCGTCGCGGCTCGCCGACGGCCGATCGCTCGACGAGGCCGTCGCCGAGGACGCCAAGGCCATGCTCGGTGAGCAGGTCGCCACCGCGTTCGGCGCACGCCTGCCGTACCTGTTGAAGCTGGTGGCGGTCGCCGAACCGTTGTCGCTGCAGGTGCACCCGACCAGCGAACGGGCCCGCATCCGATTCGCCGAGCAGGAGGCGCAGGGTCTTGCCCGGTCCGCGCCCGAGCGCAGCTACCAGGACCCGTGGCACAAGCCCGAGCTCGTCTTCGCTCTCACCCGGTTCGAGGGCATGGCGGGGTTTCGTGCCACCGCCAAGACGGCCGCGATCCTGCGCGGGCTGCGGGTTCCCTGGCTGGACCTGCTCGCGGACCGGATCGAGAACACGCTGACGCCGTTCCAGACGCTTCGCGAAGTGGCCACCGAGCTCTTCGCCATGGACGGCGACAGCCTGCGGTCGCGCTTGCAGCAGCTGCGGGCAGCGGCCACCGCCGCGGAGGCATCGGCGCACCGGCCCCCGCTGCGGCAGCGGCCGACCGTCACGCCCGCGGACCACCTGGAGCGCGAACAGTTGCGCGTCTACGCCGCGACCGTGCCCCTGATCGACCGCTACCCCGACGATCCCGGTGTGCTCGTCACGCTGCTGCTCAACCACGTGGTCCTCGCGGCGGGTGAGGCGATGTTCATCGACGCCGGCGTCATCCACACGTACACCAGCGGCTTCGCGATCGAGATCATGGCTTCCTCTGACAACGTCGTGCGAGCGGGTCTGACCCCCAAGCACGTCGACCGGGCCGAGCTGCTGGAGATCACCAACTTCGCGCCGATGCCGCCCCCGCTGTGGGCGCCACAACCGGCCGGGGTCGACGGCGGGGAGCTGTTGGCTCCACCGGTGCAGGAGTTCGAGCTGGGCATCTACCGCCTCGAGGGCGGCGAGCGGTTCGTCCTGACTCCGGCACCGCGGATCGTGCTGTGTCTGGACGGCGCGGTCGAGGTGGTCGGGAGTGACGAAACGATCTCGCTCCGGTACGGGCAGTCGGTGTTCGTCGAGGAGTGCTCCGGGACGGTACGTCTTGGCGGGCGTGGTCGCGTGGCCGTCGGGCGTACCCCGACATGACCACGCCGATCCCCGGTCTGCACGCGATCATCCCTGCAGGCGGTGCCGGCACCCGCCTGTGGCCGCTGTCACGGGCCGCCCGTCCCAAGTTCCTGCTCGACCTGACCGGCACCGGCCGCACCCTGTTGCAACAGACGGTCGACCGGCTGGTCCCGCTCGTGGGCGTCCCCGGGATCACCGTGGTCGCCGGCATCCGCCACGGTGCGGCCGTCGTCGCGCAGCTCCCCGAGCTGTCACCGGGGGCGGTGGTGCATGAGCCGTCGCCGCGGGACTCGATGCCTGCGATCGCGCTCGCCGCCGCGATCATCGCTCGGGGCGACCCCGATGCGGTCGTCGGCTCGTTCGCCGCGGACCACG
>Ga0183260_10004409_pt1 | contig 11179 bp, 8 predicted proteins | sample AntDrymUQ4972206_2_FD_129768 | JGI IMG/M metagenome (GOLD analysis project Ga0183260, IMG submission 129768) | Polar desert sand microbial communities from Dry Valleys, Antarctica - metaG UQ497 (22.06) (version 2) (version 2) | ecosystem: Environmental > Terrestrial > Soil > Desert | place...
CACCGTCGCCGGCATCGTGGGGAAGTCTTTGAGCAGCTTTCTGATCTCGACCTCGTAGGGGTCGACCGCCGACGGTCGCCGCGCACGCCGATATGCGGGCGGGTCGCGCTCTGATCGCGGTTCTCACCGTGTTGCGCGCCACACCCAAGCGTTTGGAGATCGTCTTGATACCCAACCCCTCCGCGAAGTGCAGGCGGCGGATCTCAGCCCAGTTCTCCACTGAAAGCACGTCCTCTCCTCCTGAGCGACCGACGCGGTTGCGCTCAGGCTCGTCTCGAAATCACTCTCCGTTGTGGATTCCGAGCGAGGGGGTCAAAATTCGACCGGCGTTTAGGGGTCAGTTTTGCAGCGTCGCCGACAACTCGTTCCTCCTGTACGCCGGACCTCCCCTCTCGACCACATCCGTAAGACACGAACGAGTCGATCATTCCCCTATGGGGAAAACCTAGAATGAGATCCGTGACTCCATATGGTGCGGGGATTGAATATGCGCTCGAAGGACGTTGTCATTATGATCCCGCGTCTCCGGGCGTTCGCCCGGGAATGACGTAATCAGATCCCTGGCGATCTCGGGACCCAGGTGATTGAGAAGTGATCGTCGCATGAAAGCTGCGTCCCGGTGGCGAGAGGAGGGGTCGTCATTTGCGCGACAGGTCTCATCGGGATGCGGGCGCTGAGGGCACGGGGAGGCACGGCGCTGAAACCATGAGGCATGTGGTCCTCGTCCTGGTAGCGCTTGTGGCAGTGTCTTTCGCTGTGATCTGGGCACTGCAACGCCGCCTCATATATCTGCCATCGCCGAGCCAGGTGCCCTCTGCTCGGGAGGTCATCGCCGGCGCTCGCGACATACAGTTGACCACCAGCGACGGGCTGGAGCTGGGTGCGTGGTACGTCCCCGGCCGGGGTTCCCGGAGCGACATCGCAGTGCTGGTCGCGAACGGTAATGCCGGCGACCGCTCGCTGCGGGCGCCGCTTGCGCGAGCACTCGCCCGGGAAGGTCTGTCTGTGCTTCTATTCGACTACCGTGGCTACGGGGACAACCCCGGCCACCCGAGCGAAGAGGGGCTCGCTCGCGATGCCCTCGCCGCGTATCGGTTCCTTATCGAGGAGAAGGGCATACCGTCTGAGCGGCTCCTGTACTACGGTGAAAGCCTTGGTGCCGCCGTGGTGACAGAGCTGGCCACCGAGCACCCCCCGGGCGGGCTGGTGGTTCGATCGCCGTTCACCGATCTCGCCTCGGTCGGTCGGGTCCACTACCCGTTCCTCCCCGTCGATGCGATGCTGGTGGACCACTACCCGCTGATCGAGCACATCAGACGCGTCAATGTGCCGACGATTGTCGTCTACGGGACGCAGGACTCAATTGTGCCCCCCGTGCAGACCCGAGCCGTTGCTCGAGCGGCGTCCGGTCCGACTCAGGTCATCGCGGTGGAAGGGGCAGACCACAACGACCTTGTCCTCTTGAACGGCCGTGAGCTCATCGACGCGATCGTCGTCCTCGCCGACCGAATAGCGACGCGAGCTGCAAGCGAAGAACAAAGCTAGGGATCGCTTCCTTCACGGCACTCCCTAGCAGGTAAGCCGCTGCCGGATCAGTGGTGGGTCTTTGAGCGGGTCTTCATGATTCTCCCACACTCGGGGGCGAACCCAGGCAAGAATGATTCCGGGTCAAAGCACAGACGTATCGACCAGCGCCATGATCTCGACGTTACCGATCCTGATCTTCGCCGGGGATGCCGGAGCCTCCCCGTCTCCCACATCAAGACAGGGCTGCTTGGTGAACATGACCCAACTTGTCCATCGGATCACTCATCCGGAGACCGTGCAGACAAGAGAGTCGTCCAGCCAGAAAGGCGCCAGATAGGCCGGCGATGCCGACAGAGGGAGAACGTCATCTGTGATTTCGAGCCCGAGCTCCTCCCGCATGAAACTCTGGCGCTTGGTGATGCGTCGCCAGACGTCAGGGTAATCATCAGCGATCTCAGCTCGCAAACCCTGGTCGGCCACCGCGATCGTATCTTCACAGTTGAGCGCATATCCCGCCGGCAAAGGGGAGGGGATGATGTCGCACTGAAAAAGCATTCCCGATGCGATGGTTTGATCGCTCCCGGGGGCAATGGGGGTATGCAGCCATTCGTCCAAGGAGATCTGGTGTCCGGGATTGAGCAAGGGCTGCCAAGAGGCGCCATCGAGAATTGTCATAACTGCCTGATGAACGTCGTCGCCGGTCGCTCCAACCCGCATCTCTGCGTACCAGGCGCAAATAGCAGCATAGTAGGGCTGCACTACCTCGCTGAGGAACTCCCGATCTGGCTCTTTTGTAACCAATCCCGCACGACAACACAAGCTTCCCCAATAACCGACCGCGGTGCTAGCTCCGTCGCCCAGTTCTATCCGCCTGCCACTTGGACTTCTCAAGCCGACGATCTCGTCTTTGCCGGACGCGAACATGACGTGGCACGATAACGGGTCGCCCTGGTAACCAAGAGTGCCCGCAGCCTCGAATTCCGTCATGCCAGGCTTGGTGCCATTGACAATGCGCAGGACGCCGGTCGACGCTCGGACGGCCGCCCACTCAAAGGCTGCGATCTGGGCGGCTGAGTTCTGAGTCCTGACGCCGTCGACCGGATTCATCATCACGGCACTGCTATCGACCACTCGATCGGCCCCGAGACGGCGTAAGGCGCCGACGACGAAGGAGGGGACGAAACTGGGCTCAGTGGGCTCGTCAGACTCCGCAGCTTCGAGATACTTCCAACCGACTACCCCGACCTGAGAGCCGGCGCGGATTCCGACGTCGCCAAGCACGTCGACAAGCCGGGGGGCACGATCTCGTGGCTGCCCCAAGAGACTGAAGGACTGGCACAAGGCGACCTCCGCAGGCAAGCTCGCCAGCTTCGCGTAGAGGACCCCTTCATTACCGACGACAAGCACTCGGGTGTCATTGGGCCCCAGGATCAGCAGAGCTTCCTCGAATCGCGGGTCATAGCCCGAAAGAAACGCTATGTTCGCGGAATGCTCTCGGTCGCCATAGACGATCACCCAATCCACGTTCGCAGCGCCATAGAGTGATCGTGCTCTGGCCTCGAACTCCTCATCCGGGATCGCGGGAGCCGGCCCCAGAGCACCGGTGTGGGGAGGCAACACACGCCTCAGTTCGATCACCATCCCATTCTCCCGGCCATCATCCCTTTACGGGCCCAGTCGTGATCACGGCGATGAACCGCTTCTGAGCGAAGCGGAAGAATAGTTGACAAAGGGCTCCCGATGAGCCCTATTCGGGAAAGAAGAGTGAAGTTCGGGATCACAGTCGACTATCGGAATCATCATGGTGGCGAGCACTCCAGTGAATAGCAGATTTCGCCCCTGGAAGTGAACAGTCACTCTTCCCTCTGAATTGTCTTTGGCCGGCCAACCCGCTGTTCAAGTCGGGAAGACGAGACAGTTCCAAATTCAGCCACCTCACCTCGTCGGGACTGAGTTCCACATCCAGCGCTTGGATACTCGATCTGAGCTCATCGACTGAATGCGCTCCGATCACTGCACAGGTGGGGAACCGTTGGTGCAAAACCCAGGCCAGAGCCACCTCGTGCGCGGTGCAGCCTTTGATCTCAGCAAGCTGTTGAGCACGCCTGGCGCGCAGCCAATTGTCTTCGCTGTAGTAAACGCGGACCGCATCGGCATGTGAGCGCTCGGAGGGTGAGTAGATGCCGGTGAAAAAGCCCCCCGCCTGTGAAGACCACGCCAGCAAGGGCAACTGAGTATTCTCGTACCAGCGCCGTGACTCGACGTCCGAAGCTGAGATGCACCCGGGCCACGGAGGCTCATTCTGAACCGCGAGGCTAAGATTGGGACTGCTGCACGAAAAGCCCGCAAGCCCGTGCGACGACGCGTAATCATCTGCATCCCCCAATCGCTTGGTACTCCAGTTCGAAGCGCCGAACGCCAGAATGCGCCCTTCCGCCAGGACTTCATTCAGCGCGTCCATGATCTCTCCGACCGGGACGGCCGCATCATCTCGGTGCAAGAGGTAGAGATCGATAGTATCTCGTTGGAGGGCATCGAGACTCTTCTCAAGGTCGGCGCGGATGTCCCGGGGGTTAACTCGATTCTCGCTCCGAGTATCAGGGTGCCCGCCTTTCGTGATGATGACCACGCTGTTAGTAACCTCCGCCCTCCGGAGCCACCGCCCCAAAATGCGCTCACTGGCTCCAGCGCCATAGTCTCGTGCCGTGTCGATGCAATTGCCGCCGACAACCAGCCACTCGTTCAGCAGTTCATCGACGAACTCGCTAGAAAACTGGTGGAGATCGAGGGTTCCAAGTATGAGCCGAGACACTTCGGAGCGGAGGCCCGGCATCTTCAAGTACTTCACTCTGTAACAATCCCTTCTAACAGTTGAGAGGGAACCGGCTCGCCGGCGTGCACTAGCTCCCTGACCGCAGGTGCAAGACTCTGCTTGACGTCATGCTCTACTGGCAAGCCCCCGGATTATCAGGAAGACCTCCGACTTGAAGCCCAACCCTCCGGAGCTTCGTAGCACACGATTGCGCCTCGTCAAGTCGTTTGGGGGAAACGGCTTCTGGGGCTGTTTTGCTGGTCCACAGACCCTCCCGCGGGGGAGTCGTCCGCGGTCCTCGTCCGTCGTTCGATCGTGGCTCCGAGATGCCCCTCTGGCTGAAGTGCTGAGTGCGCATCTACTCCGCCTTTCCTAACCAAGACTCTTAAGACTAAAACCTCACGATCGCGACGACAGCTGCTCCGTCGCACGTTCGAAAGCGGCCGCTATCCGGTCCAGCCGCCGTTGCAGCTCCCGGGCGGAGCGGGCGCGCTGCTGACCGAGCGATCGCATCAGCCACGGTCCGGGCGGGCGGGCCCCCCGTTCGCCGCGCAGCGAGGCGAGCTCGTCCCATAGTCGCGGTGACCGGGTTGGATGGGCCCGCGAGGCCCAGCCAAAGCCGGGGTGGTCGGGTCGGTGGCGCCGCTCGTCGAGCGCGAACACTTCCCGCCCAACCTGGCGCGTGAGCCGGTTGCGCCCGGAGCGAGCCGCTGCTCGCGCCGCCGCCCCGACGTCTCCCCGCTCGAAGGCGGCCAGGGCAGCGTCGAGCGACTCGATGTCCTTAAGCGCCTGCAGGTGCAGAATCGACTGCTTGTCACCGGCGTGGATCGCCTCGAGGGTGCGTGCGAGGGTGGCGAATGCTGCTCGCGCCGCCCGCCAGCCGGTATCGGCTCGTGCCGCTCGCTCGTAGTCGGCCATCGCCGCCTCAACGTGCCCAACCTCGAAGCCGGCCGCTCGGGCCGCCTCGAGGCGGCCCCGACGTCGCAAGTCGCTCACCCGAGCGGGAAGATTGAGGAGATCTCGGGGCGAGGCAGCAGCCGCCGTGACGAAGCGAACGTAGAGGCGCGTCTCGCGCACGAGCTCCTTGAAGTCCACGATATCGGTCGTGTCGTACTGGGTGTGATAGTCCCGGCGCCAGTAGTCCGGCGCCCAGCTGTTGACATTCACAGTCGGGATACCGGCAGCGGAGAACGGCCACTGCTCGGTCCCGGTTCGAGGCATCCCGTAGACGACGCCGTGTGGCAAAAGCCCGTCTCGTCGAGCCTCGGCGCAGACGCGGCGACAGAAACGCGCCAACTCCGGAGGCCGATCGATGAACATCGGCGCCGCCAGCCCCGATCCCTCGATGTTCAGGTAGAAGGGCACCTTGCGGCCCCAGTCACGATGCTCCTCGTTTACCTGCCAGGAGGCGCCGATCAGCCAGTCGAAAGCGGAGTCGGCGAGACCGTACTCCTCCCCGGTGTGCGACCCGAACACGATCGGCCGCTCGGGAACGTAGCCCGCATCCCGCATGGCCTTAGCGATGGCGAGCGTCGAGGCTACTCCGGTCGCGTCGTCGAACGCCCCGGCGAACCAGCCGTCGTGATGGCCGGCCACCACGAGTGGCGGGCCATGGTTGTGACCCCCAAGTGTGCCGACTACGTTATGCGCGGTCGCACCTGGGAGCAGGTCCGCGTCCAGTGTCAGCCGGACTCGAAGCGGCGCCGACCGTTCCCACTCGATCAGCCGCAGGGCGTCCTCTTTCGCTATCGTCGCGAGTGGCACAGAGCCGCCGACCCAGATTCCGTCGAAGGTGCCGATCGCCCCCTCGGACTGGTAGTAGCGACCGCCCGGCAGACAGGTGCAGACAACTGCCAGAGCGCCGGCGCGGGTCGCCTCGGCGGTCGTAAGCGAGGGCCAGAGCAGATGATCGCCCGGCCAGTCGATCAACACGATCTTTCCTACGACGCCGCGCCGAACCAGTTCCGCGCGCGAGCCGCGCCCTGCGAAGACGAGCTCACCCTCCACGCCGCCCGGAGGCGTGGGAGGCGAGCCACCGAACGCGGCGCAAGCGAGCGATCTCCCGTGCGCCTCGAGTGTCGCTCCCCGGAATCGCCAGCCGTCCACCGGCACCGGCTCGAGTCGCACATCCTCGAGGCCGAGCGCCTCCAGCTCCCCGGCGACGATCGCGCAGACTGCGTCGTCCTCGGGCGTGCCGGCAATGCGAAAACCGACCTGACTCGATCCGATGTCCGCGATGCGCTCCACGATCGAACGCAGGTACGTCTCGTCGACGGCCGCCTCTACTGCTTCGGAGAGGTTAACGCTGAGCCGGGTGGACGTCACCTGTCAGCCACGACGTCCGCAAGAGCGTCGAGCCCAGAGCGGAGCCGAGCTCCGATGATCGCCAGTTCCTCCCTAGTCACGATCAGCGGCGGCGACACGGCAAGGCCACGCTCCAAAGGGCGAGTCAGCACGCCGGCCGTTCGTGCCGTGCCGAGCGCATCGAGCACCAGTTCCGGGCGGCGGTCGAGCAGTTCGCTCGGAAGGTCAATCGCCCCTAACAGCCCCACGCCGCCGCGCACGTCTGCAACCAGGGGATGGTCGGCGAGACCCTCGAGCTCTGCGAGCAGCGGCTGTTCGAGCTCGCGCGCTCGGTCGAGCAGCCCCTCGCCTTCCATGATTTCGAGGTTCGCCAGCGCCGCAGCGCAGCAGGTGGCGTGACCGGAGTAAGTGGGCCCGTGGCGCATCGGGCGTCCCGGCGTGCTCCAGAACGGCTCCGCCACCCGACCCGAGACGATGACACCGCCGAGTGGCAGATATCCGCTGGTCACGCCCTTCGCGAAGACAATGAGATCGGGTCGTAGACCCCAGCGCTCGACGCCGAACCAACTGCCGAGTCGGCCGAATCCGCACGCCACCTCGTCGGCGATCGTGAGGATGCCGTGTTGCCTGCACAATGCCGTAACGCTCTCGAGATAGCCGGGTGGGGGCGGCAACAGGCCCCCCGAGGCGATAACAGGCTCGAAGATGAATGCCGCAACACGGTTGGCACCGAGTCTGTCGATCTCCGCTCCGAGAGCATCGACCGAATCGTGGGCGACGTTACTCACATCAGCTATCAGCGGCCCGTATCCATGTCGGTTGGCGGGGATTCCCGCCAGGCTGGTTCCGAATCCGTGCGTTCCGTGATAACCGCCACCACGTGAGATGACGTGACGGCGGCCCGGCTGGCCCTGCTCGGTCCAATAGAGGCGAGCCAGCTTGGCCGCCGTGTCGACGGCATCACCGCCGCCGCTGACCAGGAACACGCGCGAGTCGGGCGCCGGCGCCATCTCCGCCAGGCGCTCGGCGAGTTCGAGGGCCGGACGTGTCGCGTAGTCGCCGAACAGGTGGTGCGTCTCGATGCGCTCGAGCTGGGCGGCGATCGCCCGGGCGATCTCGCGTCGCCCGTGCCCGATGTTCGCGTACCAGAGGCCCGCGCTCGCGTCGAGATACTGCGTCCCTTGCTCGTCCCACACCCACACTCCCGAGCCGCGATCGATCACGACTTCAGAGCGGGGCGCCGCCATGTCGGCGAAGGGGTGCCATAGGACACCGGTGGAACTGCGGCGGGACGGAGCGGACGAAATGGTTGTCGGTGCTCGCTCGCCGGACATCGCCGCAGGGTACGTCCCGGCAGATCGTTGGTCAAGATGCTCACCACGCGGCCGCTGCAAGATACAGACGCAGGTCACGAACGAGCGACTTACCTCGGCCTGTTGCAGCCGGGTTTCTCCCCCCACATTGTCTATGAGTAACTGTGGTGGTGCGCTCGGCGATCTGGTCAGCGCCTCCTCGAAGCTGCACTTCGTTCTGGGCCAGGGGCGGTAGATGGTAAACGGACGGTCGATGAGGAACGCGAGGCTCAGTTTTTCTTAACTTGCATTCGCCGGCGGATCACGGCATCATTGGCCAACGTGGTTTACCCACGAAGCGTACCGGTGTTGACGACGACTTTGCTCGTAGCCCGAAAGGAGCCAGCCGTGGGCGACTACGAGTACCACTTGGTCGAGGAGGTTCGCGCCGGCCGCTTGACACGGCGCGACTTCATCCGCCGAGCCTCCGTGATGGGCTTGTCCGTGTCGTCCATCGGCGTCTTGCTCTCAGCTTGCCAGGGAGGCGGCTCCGGAGGTGAGGGTAGCGGAGCGCCTACCGGGGGAGGCAAACCGAAGCGCGGTGGCACGCTTCGAATAGCCCGTGTTGTTCCCGGCTCGGATCCCGATCCGGTCACCATCAACGACAGCGGCGGCGTCCAAACGGTGCAGCTCGCCGGCGAGTACCTCGTCCACCCAGGGGCCGACAACGTCCTCGAGCCGCGGCTCGCGACCAAGTGGGAGCCAAGCTCGACCCCCGACGAGTGGACGTTCACGATTCGGCAGGGCGTCAAGTGGCACGACGGATCGATGATGACGGTCGACGACGTCGTGGCGACCTTCGACCGCCTCGTCGATCCGAAGACCGAGTCGGCCGCGCTGTCGGCGTTTGAGGGCGTTTTGTCGAAGGGCGGTGTCGAGAAGGTCGGGAAGGACCAGGTGCGGTTCAATCTCGATCGGCCCTTCGCCGACTTTCCGTACCTCGTGTCGAACTACACCTTCAACGCCGTCATCCTGCCGGCGAACCACGAGATCGGGACGTTCACCGAGGGCGGTGTGGGCACAGGTCCCTTCATCCTCAAGGAATACAGGACGCAGCAGGGGGCCAGTTACGTCCGGAACCCGGACTACTGGAATCCCAAGCTGCCCTATCTCGACGCTATCGAGCTCGTCTACTTCGACGATACGCCCCCGATTGTGCTGGCCATGCAGGCCGGTGAGATCGACTACAACGCCGAGCAGCCCTTCGCGGGGGCGCAGGCGCTGTTCGAGGACCCCGACATCAACGTCTACGTGAACCAGTCGAGCGCGTATCGCGCGATTCACATGCGCGTGGATGAGGGCCCGTTCGCCGACAAGCGCGTCCGCCAGGCGCTCGCTCTGTCCCTGGACCGCGAGGCGCTCGTCGAGGGCCTGTTCCAGGGCAGGGCAGAGGTCGGGAACGACCACGCGTTCGCGCCGATCTTCCCGACGGCCCCGCCTGAAGGGGCGGTCACCCAACACGTGCAGGACCATGCGATGGCCAAGCAACTCCTCTCCGATGCGGAGCTCTCCGACGGCATCGACGTCGAACTCACCACGCAGCAGTTCCTCGAAATCCCACAACTCGTGACTTTCATGAGCGAGCAGGCCAGGCCGGCCGGAATCAGGATCAAGCCCAACATCCTTCCGCCGGAGGAGTATTACGGCGGAGATCCGTCGCCGTGGTTGACCGTTCCCTTCGGGATCACGGACTGGGCGGCGCGCGGTGTTGCCAGCCAGACGATCGCCCCCGCGTACCTCTGTGACGGGGTATGGAACTCGGCGCATTGGTGCAACAAGGAGTACGACAGACTGATCGCTGCTCTGGATGCGGAGCTCGACGAGCAGAAGCGGAGTGACCTCGCCGCTCAGGCCGCGAGGATCCAGAACGAAGAGGTGCCGTCCGCCATCCCCTACTGGATCAACGAGATGCGCGCGGCCAGCAAGGCCGTGCGAGGCCTCGAGGCGGTTCCCCGCCCCGAGGAGGCGGTTTTCTGGCTCGACCAGACCTGAGCCGTTAGTAGACGATGCGCCGCTTCCTGATTAAGCGAGTAGCGCTGGCGCTCGTTGCGCTCGTCCTCGTCTCAATGCTGGTGTTCGCCACAGCCGAGGTCCTGCCCGGCAACGTTGGCCGGACGATCCTCGGCCGCTTCGCAACGAGCGAGCAGGTGCAGCGGCTCAACGAGGAGCTCGGTGTCTACCGCCCCATTCCCGTGCGCTACGGAGAATGGGTGGCAGGGTTCGTGACGGGCGACTGGGGAGAGTCGCAGCTTCTCGGCCGCCCGGTCCGCGAGATGGTGCTCGATCGACTGGGGAACTCGCTCATCCTGGGCGCGTTTGCGATCCTTTTGATCGTGCCGATCTCGATCGGCCTGGGGGTACTCGCAGCCCTGCACTACGGGAAGATTCTCGACCGCGCCATCTCTGTGTCAGGCCTATCGCTGATCGCCCTGCCCGAGTTCGTCACCGGCGTGATGCTTATCGTTCTCTTTTCGGTCAAGCTCGGCTGGTTCCCGGTTTCCTCACAGGTGCCGACGGCCAATCCGTTCGATATCGTGCGCCAGCTGCTGCTCCCCTCGATTCCACTCATGTTCGTACTGTTCGGCTATGTCGCCCGGATGGCGCGAGCGGGCACCGTCGAGGCGCTGCAGTCCAACTACACTCGGACGGCCGTGCTGAAGGGGCTGCCGCGACGAACAGTGATCTGGCGCCACGTCCTCCGCAACTCGTTGCTGCCGACGATCAGCGTCGTCAGCGTCCAGTTCGGCTACCTCGTCGGCGGCCTCGTCGTCGTGGAGACCCTGTTCAACTATCCCGGCATCGGTAAGCTCGTGCTCGACGCGGCCGTCGGTCACGACCTGCTCGTGCTAGAGGCGGCGGTGCTCGTCACCGCCATCCTGTTCATGGTCTCCAACCTCGTCGCCGATCTCCTGTACGGGGTGCTGAATCCCCGAGTCCGCCTGGCGCGCTGACTGTGGTCGACCGCTCGGCACGCGGATCGGTTCTCGCCCTCGCTGAGCCGCCCGCTGCACCGAGCAACCCATCGCAGGCGCGGCGCCAACGGCTCCGTGAGCTTGGGCTCGCCCTGCTGCACTCGAAGACATTCGTAGTCGGCTTCGCGATCTTTCTGTTCTGGGTGGTCGACGCCCTCTTCTGGCGCGCGATCGTCCCGCAGGACCCACAGGCGGTCGACGCGGCGGCCACC
>Ga0183260_10004411_pt1 | contig 11177 bp, 9 predicted proteins | sample AntDrymUQ4972206_2_FD_129768 | JGI IMG/M metagenome (GOLD analysis project Ga0183260, IMG submission 129768) | Polar desert sand microbial communities from Dry Valleys, Antarctica - metaG UQ497 (22.06) (version 2) (version 2) | ecosystem: Environmental > Terrestrial > Soil > Desert | place...
CGTGGACCGGGCGCAGGCCGAACGTCGCCGCGTAGAACTCGAGGGCCTCGTCCATGTCGGGAACCGCGATCCCGACATGGTCGATCGCGGTCAGCAGGTGCTCAGGAACCACTGGTGCCTCCGGAATCTGCGACCGGCGCTGCGTCGGTAGGCTGGCAGGGTAGCCCGGAGGAGGAACCTCATGACCGAGACCGTGATCGTCGCGGGAGCCCGCACACCGATCGGCCGCCTGCTGGGCGGCTTGAAGAGCTTCTCCGGTGCCGATCTGGGTGGTGTGGCGATCGCCGCGGCGGTGGACAGGGCCGGCGTGGCCCCCGACCAGGTCCAGTACGTCATCATGGGCCAGGTGCTGCAGGCCGGTACCGGCCAGATCACGGCCCGGCAGGCGGCGGCGAAGGCCGGGATCTCGATGTCGGTGCCGGCGCTGACCGTCAACAAGGTGTGCCTGTCCGGAATCAACGCGATCATGCTGGCCGACTCGATGATCCGCTCCGGCAGCTACGACGTCATCGTCGCCGGGGGCATGGAGTCGATGAGCAACGCGCCGCACCTGCTGCCGAAGTCTCGTGAGGGCCACAAGTTCGGTGACGTCACGCTGGTCGACTCCATGGCCCACGACGGCCTGTGGGACGTCTTCACCGAGCAGGCGATGGGGGCGCTGACGGAGTCCTGCAACGCCACGACGTACGACCTGACCCGCGCAGAGCAGGACGCGTTCAGCGCCCAGTCGCACCAACGCGCGGCGGAGGGCTGGAAGAACGGTGTCTTCGACGACGAAGTGGTACCGGTGGAGGTGCCAAGTCGTCGGGGCGACTCCACATGGGTCCGCGAGGACGAGGGTGTGCGCGGCGACACCTCGGCCGAGTCGCTGGCGAGGCTCCGGCCGGCCTTTGACGTCTCCGGCACGATCACAGCCGGTTCTGCCTCCCAGATCTCCGACGGCGGGTGCGCGGTCGTCGTGATGAGCAAGGCCAAGGCCGACGACCTCGGCCTGGAGTGGCTGGCCGAGATCGGCTCGGCGGGGGTGGTGGCCGGCCCGGATTCCTCGCTGCAGCTGCAACCGGCTCGGGCCATTGCTCAGGCGTGTGCCACAGAAGGCATCGCTCCCACCGACCTGGATCTGGTCGAGATCAACGAGGCGTTCGCCGCGGTGGGTATCGCGAGCACCCGTGAGCTCGGACTGGATCCAGCCCGCGTGAACGTCAACGGAGGGGCGGTGTCCCTTGGCCACCCGATCGGCATGAGCGGCGCCCGAGTCGTGCTGCACCTCGCACTCGAGCTCGCCCGACGTGGCGGCGGCATCGGCGCAGCGGCACTGTGCGGCGGAGGTGGGCAGGGTGACGCGCTGATCGTGCGCGTGCCGAGGCGGTGACCTCAGCGCCACCATCGGTTCTCGACCTCGTCCGGCGCGCCCGTGACGGCGAGCCACGCTCGGTGGCCCGGCTGATCTCGCTGGTGGAGGACGCGTCTCCGCTGCTGCGTGAGGTGAGCGCCCTCCTGGTGGCACACACCGGCAACGCCCACGTCGTGGGAGTGACGGGGTCACCGGGTGTCGGCAAGTCGACCACCACGTCGGCGCTGGTCGCCGGGCTGCGCTCCGCGGGCAAGCGCGTCGGCGTGCTCGCCGTGGACCCCTCGTCACCCTTCTCGGGCGGCGCGTTGCTCGGCGATCGGGTGCGGATGCAAGAACACGCCACCGACCGCAGGGTCTACATCCGATCCATGGCCAGCCGGGGTCACCTCGGGGGGCTCGCGTGGTCGACGCCGCAGGCGGTGCGCGTCCTCGATGCCGCCGGGTGCGACGTCGTGCTCGTGGAGACTGTGGGGGTTGGGCAGTCCGAGGTGGAGGTGGCGGGGCTGGCCGACACGACGCTGGTGCTGTTGGCGCCGGGGATGGGGGACGGCATCCAGGCCGCCAAAGCCGGCCTCCTGGAGGTCGGGGACATCTACGTCATCAACAAGGCAGACCGCGACGGCGCCGACCAGGTGCGCCGCGACCTGCGGTCGATGCTGGCGCTGGGCAACCGCGACGACGCCGCCTGGCGGCCGCCGATCATCAAGACCGTGGCAATCAAGTCAGAGGGCATCGACGAGGTCGTCGCGAAGATCGACGCCCACCTGTCCTGGCTGGCTGAGAGTGGCGAGCTGCAGCGCCGTCGGACGCGGCGGGCACGCGACGAGATCGAGACGATCGCGGTCACCGCATTGCGCTCCCGGCTCGCCGACCTGCACGGCGACAAGCGCCTGGATGCGCTGGCGACTCGCGTCGCCGGCGGTCGGTGCGACCCGTACACCGCCGCCGACGAGCTGGTCGAATCGCTGTGAATCGCGCTAGCTGATCACTCCGGCGCCACGGGCGCCACGCTGTAGCGCCCGTCGTCGTCGCGAACCAGCAACCGCTTCTGCACGCTCCACGACAGCGTCTTGTCGAAGCGGCCGGCGTCCCAGTACCCGCCTCCCACGAGGCCTCGAAGTGTCTCGGCGTCGGTCGGGCCGTGCTCGTTCAGCGCTCGCTCCAGCTGTTCGAGCTCGCGGCGGCGGCGGCGGTTGCCCTGGCCCTGGCCCTGGCCCTGGCCCTGGCCCTGGCCCTGGCCGCCCTGGCCCTGGCCCCGGCCCCGGCCCCGGCGCTGGCCCTGGCCCTCGTTCGAGTCCTCTGGCGGTGGCATCGGCATCGTATGTTTCTCCTCGCTGCCGGCGTTCAGGCCGGCGTGGGTGCGGTTTGCTGGTCGCTCTGCCCCGGCTCGTCGAGGAGGTCCTCGGCGGTCAACGGCCTTGCGATGTTCTCGAGCGTCTCCTGTTCGGGGTGGACACCCACGAAGATAGCGATGATGCCGCCGGCGATCATCAGGGCCGCCCCGACGCACGCCCCGGCGACATAGATGGCCCCGGCGAGTCCGAGGTCGGAGCTGGTCAGGGCCAGCCACCCGCGCCCGGCTGCCTGATCCGGCGCGCCTGCGGTGCCTGCCAGAGCCGCTGCGCTAGACAGTGATACCCGTGCCGGTCACGACAGCGCAAGGAGGAAGGGCAGGTCCGCGCCCAGCCGCGGGTATCGTGACGGCATGTCCGACGACATGAACGGCCGCGACCGCTGGAGGCGGCGGTACGCCGGTGCACGGGTGCGAGAGGCCGACTTCAGCACGGTGTCCGGCATGGTGGTCGACCCGGTCTACGGTCCGGAGGACGAGGCGGCGTACCCCGGCTTCGAGCGGCTCGGCTGGCCGGGGGAGTACCCGTTCACCCGAGGGCTCTACCCGACCGGCTACCGCGGCCGCACCTGGACGATCCGGCAGTTTGCCGGTTTCGGCAACGCCGCCCAGACGAACGAGCGCTACAAGATGATCCTGCGCTCCGGTGGCGGCGGACTGTCGGTGGCGTTCGACATGCCGACGCTGATGGGCCACGACTCCGACAACGAGCGCGCGTTGGGGGAGGTGGGGCACTGCGGGGTGGCCGTCGACTCAGCGGCCGATGTCGATGCGTTGTTCGAGGGCATACCGCTGGACTCGGTGACGACCTCGATGACGATCTCGGGCCCGGCCGTTCCCGTTTTCTGCATGTATCTGGTCGCGGCGGAGCGGCAGGGAGCCGATCTCGGCGCTCTCAACGGCACGCTGCAGACCGACATCTACAAGGAGTACATCGCCCAGAAGGAGTGGCTGTTCCCCCCGGAGCCGCACCTGCGGCTCATCGGCGACCTGATGGAGTACTGCGCGCAACACATCCCCGCGTACAAGCCGCTCTCGGTGTCCGGTTACCACATCCGCGAGGCCGGGTCGACCGCCGTACAGGAGCTGGCGTTCACGCTTGCCGACGGCTTCGGGTACGTCGAGCTCGGCAAGTCACGGGGCCTCGACGTCGACACGTTCGCACCCGGCCTGTCGTTCTTCTTCGACGCCCATATCGACTTCTTCGAGGAGATTGCCAAGTTCCGTGCCGCACGACGTATCTGGGCACGCTGGATGCGTGACGTGTACGGCGCCACGACCGAGAACGCCCAGTGGCTTCGCTTCCACACCCAGACCGCTGGGGTGTCGCTCACCGCGCAGCAGCCCTACAACAACGTCGTCCGGACCGCGGTAGAGGCGCTGTCAGCGGTCCTCGGCGGGACGAACTCCCTGCACACCAACGCGCTCGACGAAACCCTGGCGCTGCCGACCGAACGCGCGGCGGAGATCGCGATGCGCACCCAGCAGGTGCTGATGGAGGAGACCGGGGTGGTCAACGTCGCCGACCCGCTGGGCGGCTCATGGTACGTCGAGGCCCTCACCGACCGGATCGAGGCCGAGGCGGAGACGATCTTCGCGCAGATCAAGGCGATGGGCGGCGGTGACGACGCCCAGCACCCGATCGGGCCGATGACGTCGGGGATCCTGCGCGGGATCGAGGACGGCTGGTTCATGTCCGAGATCGCCGAGGCGGCGTTCCAGTACCAGACGGCGCTGGAAAAGGGCGACAAGCGCATCGTCGGCGTCAACTGCCACCAGAGCTCGGTGACCGACGACCTGGAGATCCTGCGGGTCTCCCACGAGGTGGAGGTCGACCAGGTGGCGCAGCTGCAGCGGCGCCGGACCGCGCGTGACGCGGCCGCAGTCGACGCGGCGCTGTCGCACCTGGTGGCCGTGTCGCGTACCTCGGACAACATGATCGAGCCGATGCTCGACGCCGTGCGGGCCGAGGCCACCCTGGGTGAGATCTGCGACGTGCTGCGTGCCGAGTGGGGTGAATACCGCGAGCCCGCCCGTTTCTGAGCGCGGCCGGTTCGACACAATGACGACATGACCTCCGATTCATTCTCGCGCCCCGGCGCCATCGACTTGTCCGGGCTGCGCCAGGGAGCCACCGGTGCCGCGGCGGCTCGCTCCGGCCCGGGTGGCTACGTCGTGGACGTCAGCGAGGAGACCTTCCAACGGGACGCGTTGGAGGCGTCCATGCAGCACGTCGTCGTGCTGTCGCTGTGGAGCCCGCGGGCGCGGGCCAGTCGGACGCTGAACGACATGCTGTCCCGCCTGGCGGAGGAGATGGGCGGTCGTTTCTTGCTGGCGCTGGTGGACGTCGACGCGAGCCCGCAGATCGCGGCTGCGATCGGCGCCCAGGGGGTGCCGTTCGTGCTCGGCCTGCTGCGGGGCCAGCCGGTGCCGTTGTTCCAGGGCACGGTGGACGAGGTCGACGCCCGCAGGTTTATCGAGGAGCTGCTCAAGGTCGCCGTCGCCAACGGCGTCACGGGGCGGGTCGCGCCACAGGCGGAATCGCCGGAGCCGGAACCGGACGAGCCCGCCGACGATCCCCGCTTCGCCGCCGGTGACGAGGCCCTGGCCGCGGGGGACCTCGAGCGCGCCGTCGCTGCCTACCAGCGGCTCATCGAGACGAACCCCGCCGACACCGAAGCGGCCGAACGGCTGGCCGGAGCCAAGCTGATGTGGCGCACCCGGGATGCGGACCCGGACGCCGCCCGGGCAGCCGCCTCGGCTGCTCCGGACAATGTCGCCGCCCAGCTGCTGGTCGCCGACCTCGACGTCCTCGAGGATCACATCGACGCTGCCTTCGACCGGCTGCTGCGGCTCGTCACCGTGACCGCGGACGACGAACGGGACGAGGTCCGCCGCCACCTGCTGGAGCTGTTCCAGGTCGTCGGGTCGGACGACCCCCGGGTGGCATCGGCCCGCCGCCGACTCTCGAGCGCGCTGTTCTGACCTGTTCCGCTACGCGAGCAACGGCGGCTCGGCGCCGATCTCGAGGTACGGCAGGCCCCGCGGGTGTGCGGCGACGTACCTGAGCAGGGTCTCGGTGGCCGGGGCCGCGCGGGCGGTGATGTCGTCGAGGTCACACCAGTGGACGGCGACGATCTCCGCGGGTTCGAGCCGGATTGTTGCCGGGTCCTCGAGCACGCCGAGGTCGAAGACGAACACGCACGCGTCGTCCCAGCTGCGCCACGGGGGCAGCCAGTTGACGGTTACCAACCGGTGGACGCCGACGTCGAGTCCGAGCTCCTCGCGTACTTCTCGGACCACGCCCTGAGCCGGCGACTCACCGGGCTCCACCACGCCACCGGGCAAGTCCCACTCGAGCTTGTAGGTCAGCTCGCACAGCAGCAGCCGGCCGGCTGCGTCCCGCAGCATGCCTTGCGCGATCACACGCTTGGTCGGCAGCGCGGCATTGAGCACGCTGATGAAGCCGTCCCGCGACTGCGGCTCCGGGTCGTCGACGAGCCGCGCCAGCATGACGAGGTCGCGTCGCTGATCGCCGATCGTCTCGCGTTGCCGCAGCATCCCCTCGCGGCGCAACCCGGCCCGCGACGCCAGACGCAGCGAAGGCAAGTTGTCGGGTTCGACGTACGCCTCGAGCCGCACCAGCCTGAGCTCGTGGAACGCGTACCGAATCAGCAAGCCGACCGCCCGGATCGCGATCCCGCGCCTGCGGTGGCCTGCGTACAGCGCCCACGACAGCTCGCCCCGGCCGTCCCCGACCTGTCGCACCTCGACGACGCCGGCCGGCTCGCCGACGTGCTCGACGAGGAAGGCGACGCGGTGCCGGCCGTCCGCATACGCTTGGTGCCAGCGCGCCACGGCGCTGCGTTGTTGCTCCGGCGTCGGGAGAATCGTGGGGAAGCCGAACCGCCTGGCCATCTCGGCGTCGTGGCCCGGGCGGGTGGTATCGACGTCGGCGTCGGTCCATGGGCGGAGCACCACGTCGCCGTCGCGCAGCGTCGGCTGCTCGGGCACGGACACGGGCACGGCGCCAGCGTACGGCCGGTCGTCCCCTCGGGCAGATGGCGGCGCTTCCCATGGCTAAGCGGCGCTTCCAATGGGTTCGAACCCATTGGAAGCGCCCCTATCCCATGTGAACATGGGATAGGGGCGGCCCTCAGCCGTCCCAGCGGAGCCAGAGGGTCGCCAGCGGTGGGACGCGCAGGGTGGCCGACGCGGGGCGGCCATGGTGCGGTGCGGCGTCGGCGAGGACCTCGCCGAGGTTGCCGACACCGGAACCGGAGTACGCCTGCGCGTCGGTGTTGATGAGCTCCCGCCACCGTCCTGCGTGCGGCAGGCCGAGCCGGTAGGCCTCGTGCGGCAGCGCCGCGAAGTTCGCCACGCACGCGACCACGCCCCCGACGCCGCCCGTGGCGTCGGTGCGGACGAAGCTGAACACGTTGTTGGTCGCGTCGTTCGCGTCGATCCAGCCGAAGCCCCGCGGGTCGGCGTCGAGCGCCCACAACGCCGGGGTGTCGCGGTAGGTGGAGTTGAGGTCACGCACCAAGCTCTGCAGACCTGCGGTGTCACCGGCGTCGAGCAGCCCCCAGTCCAGCTCGCGTTGCTCCGACCACTCCGCCTCCTGGCCGATCTCGATGCCCATGAAGACCAGCTGCTTGCCCGGGTGCGCCCACATGAAGGCGAGGTAAGCCCGTAGCGTCGCGAGCTGCTGCCAGCGGTCGCCCGGCATCTTGCGCACCAGCGACCCCTTGCCGTGGACGACCTCGTCGTGCGACAGCGGCAGCACGAACTGTTCGGAGTAGGCGTACATCATCGCGAACGTCAGCTGCGAGTGGTGGTAGAACCGGTGCACCGGGTCGTGGCTGACGTAGCTCAACGAGTCGTGCATCCACCCCATGTTCCACTTGAGCCCGAAGCCGAGGCCGCCGAGGTGAGTAGGCCGGGTGACACCGGGCCAGGCCGTCGACTCCTCCGCGATCGTCGTGATCCCGGGGACCAAGCGATAGCAGGTCGCATTCATCTCCTGCAGGAAGGAGACCGCGTCGAGGTTCTCGTTGCCACCGTGGACGTTCGGCGTCCACTGACCCTGCTCGCGCGAGTAGTCCAGGTAGAGCATCGACGCCACGCCGTCGACGCGCAGCGCGTCGACATGGAACTCCCGCAACCAGTACACGGCGTTCGCCACCAGGAAGTTGCGCACTTCGGGCCGGCCGTAGTCGAAGATGTACGACCCCCATTCCGGGTGCTCACCGCGCCGGGGGTCGGCATGCTCGTACAGCGGTGTGCCGTCGAAACGCCACAGCGCCCACGGGTCCGTGGCGAAGTGAGCCGGCACCCAGTCGACGATGACGCCGATACCGGCCTGGTGCAGCGCGTCGACGAGCGCCCGGAAGTCGTCGGGGTCACCGTAGCGGGCGGTCGGCGCGTAGTAGCTGGTCACGTGGTAGCCCCAGGACCCGCCGTACGGGTGCTCCATCACCGGCAGCAGCTCGACGTGGGTGAAACCCATCGCGGCGACGTAGTCGACCAGCTCGCTCGCCAACTGCCGGTAGGAGCGGCCATGCCGCCAGGAGCCCAGATGCACCTCGTAGATGCTCATCGGACTCTCGTGGGCTGCGGGCGCTGCCGCCCGAGCCCGCAGCCACGCCTCGTCGGCCCAGCTGTACCTGCTGGCGAACACCATCGACGCGGTCTCGGGCGGCAGCTGCGCGGCAAACGCCATGGGGTCGGCCTTGGCCCGCCAGTGCCCGTCGGCGCCGAGGACGTCGAACTTGTACAGCGTCCCGCTGCCCACCCCGGGCACGAACAGCTCCCACACGCCGGACCCGCCGAGGGAGCGCATCGGGTGGGTGGTGCCGTCCCACCCGTTGAGGTCGCCGAGCAGCCTCACGCCGCGCGCGTTCGGCGCCCACACCGCGAACGAGGTGCCGTGCACCGGCCCCACGGGGCTGTCGTACTCGCGCACCTGTGCGCCGAGGACCCGCCACAGCTCCTCGTGGCGCCCTTCGCCGATCAGGTGCCGGTCTATCTCTCCGAGCGTCGGCAGGTGACGGTACGGGTCGTCGACCCGGTACGAGGCGCCTCGCTCGTCGGTCACCACCAGGCGGTAGTCGACCATCTCGGCGGCGTCCAGCGTGCCTACCCAGACGCCACGATGCTCGTGCTCGAGGTCGCAGTCGCCGGCTGCAGATGACACCTGGACGCCCTTGGCACCCGGACGCAGCACCCGGATCGTCAGTGCCCCGTCGTGGAGGTGCGGACCGAGTACTCGATGCGGGTCGGCGTGGCTGCCCTCGACGAGCCGGTCGATCTCCTGGTGGTGGACCGATGCCGGTGTCATGCGGCGGCCTCCCTCGCCAGCCGCCGGATCGCTGCTAGCGGGATCGGCAGCCAGCTGGGACGGTTGCCCTTCTCGTATCCGACCTCGTAGACGGCCTTGTCGATCTCGTACGCGCGCAGCAGGGTCTCGACGATGGGAGCGGCGCCGCGTGAGGTGTAACCGGTGCAGAACGCCCCACGGTTGCGCTGCGCCCACTCGGACGCGCGGTGCGCCTGCTGGTGGTCCTGTGCCTCCGGCAGTGCGACCGAGTGTGCGGCGTAGTCGAACGAGCGCAGCATGCCGGCCACGTCGCGCACGGGGGAGTCGAGCCGTCTTCGCTCCGCCAGCGGCTTGGCCGGCTCGCCCTCGAAGTCGATGATCCGCCAGCCGTCGACGGCACGCAGCGACTGCCCCAGGTGCAGGTCGCCGTGCACTCGCTGCACCGGCACGGTGTCGAGCGAGGTGAGGTCGTCGTAGCCCCGCTGCAGCGCGTCGGCGTGCTCGGCGAGCTCTGGGACCTGAGACGCCGCCTCGTCGAGCCGGTGGCGCAGCCGCACCGCGAGCTCCGCCAGCTCGGCCGGGCCCCACTGCGCGGTCGGCATTGCGGCGGCCAGGTCGATGTGTAGCTGAGCGACGGTCGCACCGAGGCGCTCGGCCTCGCCGGCGAAGTCGCCGCCGACCTCGTCGGCGTGCAGGTCGCCCTCGACGAGCAGGTCGCGGACGCTGGCCCGGGCGTACTGCCAGCCGTCGGTCCCGGTGCGCAGGAAGTCCTGCAGCATCGCGAGGTCGTGGCCTCCTGACGCGGCGCTCGGGTCGGACTCGATCCACCCCCGCAGTGGCGCGACCTCACGGGAGCCGGTGCTGGCGAGCGCGACGTGCACCTCGATGTCGGGGTTGCGTCCGGCCTCGACCTTGCGGAAGACCTTGAGCAGCAGGTCGTCGCCGAGGACGATCGAGCTGTTGCTCTGTTCGCCGGTGAGCATCAGCGACGAGACGTCGGCGGCCAGGTCGAGCGGTCCGACGGTGTGGTGCACCAGCCCGCCGTCCGGCGCACCGGCGCCGAAGCCACGGACCAACCGGCCGATCGCCGTCCGGTCGTGGAGGGCGTCGTACGCGTGCAGCCACCCTCGCGACGCGTCCTCGACCTCTCCGACGTACGCATGCTCCAACTGCGAGCGCCGGGCAGAGTAGTACGACAGTGGCACCGAGTACACCAGCGCCCGCCCCCCGCTGGAGACGGTGACGAGCTCGACCCGTACGTGCGGCTCAGCACCGCCGGCGTCCAGCCAGGGCAGCCGGCTGATGTCGCGGACGTGCGCCGTGTCGTCCTTGCCGGCGAACCACCGCTGCCGCGCGATGTAGCCGCCCAGCGCCGTGCTCAGGTCCGCGGTCACGGGCCGGCCTCAGCACCCGGCTCGGGGTACCGGGGCAGCCGGAACCAGTAGAAGCCGTAGCCGCCCAGCGTCAGGAGGTACGGCAGCTCGCCGATGCGCGGGAACTCGACGCCGCCGAGCGTCTCGACGGGCCGGACGCCCTCAAACGCCCGCAAGTCCAGCTCGACCGGCTGGGGGAACCGCGACAGGTTGTTCACGCACAGCATCACGTCGTCGCCGAACTCGCGCAGGTACGCCAGCACCGCTGGATTGCTGCCGCCCGGGTCCCGGAAACCGCCAAGCCCGAACGCCGGGTGCTGTTTGCGGATGTGGATCATCCGGCGGGTCCAGTGCAGCAGCGAGGACGTGTTCGCCAGCTGCGCCTCGACGTTGACCGACTGGTAGCCGAAGACCGGGTCCATGATCACTGGCAGGGCCAGCCGACCTGGTGTGGCGGTGGAGAAGCCGGCGTTGCGGTCCGGCGTCCAGTGCATCGGCGTGCGGACCCCGTCGCGGTCACCGAGCCAGATGTTGTCGCCCATGCCGATCTCGTCGCCGTAGTAGAGCACCGGCGAGCCGGGCAGGCTCAGCAGCAGAGCGGTGAACAGCTCCATCCGGTTGACGTCGTTGTCGAGGAGCGGGGCGAGCCGGCGCCGGATGCCGATGTTGGCCTTCATGCGGGGGTCCTTGGCGTACTCCGCCCACATGTAGTCACGGTCCTCGTCGGTGACCATCTCCAGCGTCAGCTCGTCGTGGTTGCGCAAGAAGATGCCCCACTGA
>Ga0183260_10004412_pt1 | contig 11176 bp, 13 predicted proteins | sample AntDrymUQ4972206_2_FD_129768 | JGI IMG/M metagenome (GOLD analysis project Ga0183260, IMG submission 129768) | Polar desert sand microbial communities from Dry Valleys, Antarctica - metaG UQ497 (22.06) (version 2) (version 2) | ecosystem: Environmental > Terrestrial > Soil > Desert | place...
CGCAAGCTGCGAACGGATCGCCAGCGCCTCCAGGCCCCCGACGATGAAGAAGATGAAGGCCGTGACGCAGTACATGATGCCGATCTTCTTGTGATCGACGGTGAAGAACCAGCTCCACTTACCGGTTGTAGATCGGGGCCGGGTGAAGAAACCTCGCCGGGTCGGATATGCCGCCGTCGCCATCTAGTGCTCCCTCATTTCCATCTCGTCACTCCAACGTTTTCAGGTACGCAACCACGGCATCGATCTCGGACTCGGTGAGGCCGAGAGCCGGCATGCGAGCGCCCGGTTTCACCGATGCAGGATCCGCGATCCACGCCTTCAGATTCTCTTCCGTGTTCTTGAAGATCGCGCTGGCGAACGTGTCGCGCGATGCGAAGTGGGCCAGGTTGGGGCCCTGGTTGGGAGCCACGTCCTCAGGCGTCGCCTCGACCGCGTGGCACGCCGCACAGTTGAGCCCCTCGCGGAACTGGCCTTCCGCAAAGAGCTTCTGACCCCGTTCGGCGAGCGAGCCGCCCGAGGGTGCCTCCGGCGCGCTCTTCTGATCCGACACCCACTGCTCGAAATCGGATCCGCTTTCGGCGTAGACGCGCAGCCTCATCTCGGCGTGGCCGAGACCGCAGAACTCCGTGCACTGGCCGAAGTAGATACCGGGGTCGTCGGCCTCGATGAACAACTGGTTCGCGTGCCCGGGGATCAGGTCCTGCTTGCCGGCGAGTCTCGGCGCCCAGAAGCTGTGGATCACCTGGGCATCCCCGGTCACCCTGTCGATAAGGCCGCCCTCGACCGTCAGCTCGACGGGCGTGTTCGTGGGGATGTGCAACTCGTTCGCGGTGACGAACCCCTCATCGAGGTACTGGTACTCCCACCAGAATTGATGACCGATGACCTTGATCTGCAACGCGCCCTCACGCGGCTCGGCCAGGTCGAAGATCGTGCTCACGGTCGGCACCGCGATGCCGGCCAGGATGAGTGCCGGGATGGCGGTGAGGAGTATCTCGACCTTGGTATTTCCGTGGAACTGCGACGCCTTCCGGTCCGGCCTGGAGCGGTAACGGAACAGCGTGAAAACCAGGATCCCCTCAACCAGGATGAACACGGCCACTGCGATACCGAAGGTGAGGTCCCACAAGCGATCCGGCGAGCGTGCGAACTCGCCGGCGGGCGAGAGCACGTCCTGTGCATCCCCCGTCTCACATGCAACCGCGACGAGCGACAGCACGCCAACGAGCGCGCCGAGTCGAGCCCGCCCCCCCTGGCGGAAGTCAAGAAATCTCATTCGGTCTCCGTGTGAGATGGATATCGAGCGCAATATAACTGACCACGGCCCGATAGCCTGAGCCATCATGGTGCCTCCGGACGAACTCGATGAGCCCAAGAAACCCAAGCTCGGATGGATCCTCGCGGGTCTCGCAGCTGCGATCGCAGTGGCGCTGCTCTTCGTTCCCGCGCAGGACACGGAGACGGTTCCGGATTTCGAGCTGCCCCTGCTGGGGACGAACGAGATGCTGTCCAGCGACGATCTGCGAGGGAACCCGGTCGTCCTGAACTTCTGGGCCTCGTGGTGCGCACCCTGCCGTGAGGAAGCTCCGCTGCTCGAACGGATGTACCAGCGATACAAAGACCAGGGCGTCCGTTTCATCGGGGTCAATATCCGGGACCAGGAACCCAACGCCCAGCGTTTCGTCGAGGAGTTCGGGGTCACTTTCCCGGTGGTGCGCGACGAGGATCAGGAGCTGGCGCAAGGCCTCGACGTCTACGGACTCCCCCAGACCTTCTTCGTCGACCGCGACTGGCAGCTCGATTCGACCACCGATATCGATGCTCAAGAAGCGACGGGGCAAGGAGGAACGATCGTCCTGGGGGCGATCACCGAACGCGAGCTCACCGAGCAGATCGAGCAACTGCTCGAAGAGGACTAGCTCAGCAGCACAGGTCTCGCTCGCGCCACAGCACGATGCCCGCGGCGATGACGGCGATCGCGAGGCCGGCTAGGGGATCCGCCCACCACAGCCCCCACAGAGAGTTCGCCAGGACCCCCACGAGCAGGAACGCGCTCAGATAGGTACACAGCACGGTCTGCGTCGAGTCCGCCTGCAACGATCGACTGCCGAGACGGTCGGCGAGACGGCGTTTCGCCCGCGCCAGGACAGGCATGACGATCAGCGAGGCCGCCGCGAGCACGATGCCCGGGATGCTCTCCTAGGGGCGGGCCCCCGTTGCCAGGTCCAGGCCGCTCCGGACGCCGACGTAGACGGCGAGGGCAAAGAAGGCGAACGCCACCAGCCGGATGGCCCTCCCTCCGCCTCGGCTGCGGTCCGGCGTCCGCTCATCTCGGAGCGGAGCCGCCACAGCAGGATCGTCGCAGAGGATGCCTCGACCACGGAATCCAGCCCGAAACCCACCAGGGCGACGGAACCCGCCGCCAGGCCGAACGCGATCCCGGCCACAGCCTCCACGACGTTCTAGGCGACCGAGATGTCAGTTCGAGTCGAGTGGCGCGGGTGAGGTCGTGTCCGCGCTCCGGCGAAGTGGGAGCCTTCATACGGCGACGATAGTGCCAAACCCCTAGTGGGACGCATCCTTTAGTCTGGTTTCGAGATGGACCAGACCCGACCCCAGACCTCCCCGAAGCGCCGCGCGAAGTTCATCGTGGGTGCGGCGGTGCTCGTCCTGGCCCTCGTAGGACTGGTCGGCTGGGCGATGAACCGGTCCGGGGCCACCTCCTTCTATCTCGATGTGAGCGAGCTCCAGGCCCAGGGCCCGACGGCCGGGACGCAGGACTACCGGGTCGGTGGCAACGTCGTCGCGGATTCGCTTCACCGGGACGGGCTGACCACCACCTTCGACATCTCCGACGGCTCGTCTTCGGTCACGATCGTTACGGACGAAACGCTGCCCGATGCCTTCTGGACCGCCTACGACAACGACCCGGGGTCCGTTGAGATCGTCGCCCAGGGACGTTACGACGGCGAACGCTTCGCAGCCACCCAGGTGCTCGCAAAATGTCCCTCGAAGTTCAAGGCCAAGGTCTGACCTCCGTCCGCTCGATGGCGGGCCTGGGACACCCGGCGCTGATAGCGGCGTTGCTCTTCGCAGCGCTGGCGTTAGGGCTCTGCCTGGCGGGCGCGCTCCGGAAACGCAGCGACATTACGGAAGCAGGTGTGCGCGCGGTCGTCGCGAGTTTCGCTTTCGTGGTCGTTGCGGTGTTGTCGTTGTTGACCGCGTTGTTCGCGCGCGACTTCTCCCTCGAGTACGTGGCGAACTACACGTCGGAATCGCTGCCGGCCGTCTACACGCTCACTTCGCTCTGGGGCGGCATGGAAGGGTCCCTGCTGTTCTGGACTCTGTTGCTCACCGGGTTCTCGACGGCCGCCTTGATCCGGGCCCCCGCGCAGCGCGCCGGCCTCGCTGCCTGGGCCGGAGTGGTCCTCACCGGCGTTGCGATCTTCTTCCTCGCTCTCCTGCTGGGTCCCGCCGACCCTTTCACCACGCTCGCGTCGCCTCCACCCGACGGCTCGGGACTCAACCCGCTTCTGCAATCGCCCGGCATGGTCATCCATCCTCCGCTCCTGTACACGGGCTTCGTCGGGTTCTCGATCCCGTTCGCCTTCGCGGTAGCGGCTCTGGCTTCCGGACGATTGGACGAGGCGTGGTTCGTCTCGACCAGACGCTGGACTCTGTTCGCATGGAGCGCCCTCTCCGTGGGGATCGTCCTGGGTGGAGCCTGGGCTTACACCGAGCTCGGCTGGGGCGGGTACTGGGCATGGGATCCGGTGGAGAACGCGTCTTTCTTGCCGTGGCTGACCGCCACCGCCTTCCTGCATTCCGTGGTCGTTCAGGAGAAGCGCCGGATGCTGAAGGTGTGGAACGTGAGCCTCATCTTGCTGACCTACGTGCTCGCGGTGTTCGGCACATTCCTGACCCGTTCGGGGATCCTCTCTTCGATCCACACCTTCACGGAGGGAGACACCGGAAAGTGGTTCCTGCCGTTCCTGGCCGCGATGCTCCTCGGCAGCTTCGCTCTTGTCGCATGGCGGCTCGACTCGCTGCGGAGCGAGAACCGCTTGGATTCGCTGGTGTCGCGCGAGTCAGCGTTCCTGGGGAACAACCTCCTGTTCGTCGCGGCCGCGTTCACGGTTCTGTGGGGAACGATCTATCCGATCGTCAACGAGGCTCTCACCGGCGTACGGGTCTCGGTCGGCCCGGCGTTCTTCAATTCGGTGTTCGTTCCGATCGGTCTCGCGTTGGTCGCCCTCACGGGGATCGGGCCCTTGATCTCGTGGCGGCGGATGAGTAAGGGGTCATTCTGGCGAGTACTGCGCGGCCCGGTGAGCGCCGGCGGGCTCGTGGCGATCGGGCTCGGACTCGCCGGGATCCGCAGCGTCGGCGCGTTGCTTGCGTTCTCGCTGTGCGCCTTCACCGCCGTGTCGCTAGCGGGTGAGTTCGCGCGCGGAGGGCGCGTCTATCGAACGCGTGAGGGATTGGGCTGGCCGGCTGCATTGCGCCGCACCTTGCTTCGCAACCGCCGCCGCTACGGAGGCTACGTCGTGCACGTCGGGATCCTCTTGATCGTGATCGGATTCGCCGGCGCCGCCTTCCGCACCGAGCGTCAACAGGAGATAAGACCCGGCGACACGATGGAGGTCGGCGCGTACACGCTCGCGTACGAGGGATCGACCCGAAGCGAAACCGAAGAGAAACAAGTGAACGCGGCGCGCGTCGAGGTCCTGCGCGACGGGCAAGCGGTCGCCACGCTGCGTCCTCAGCGAAACTTCCACTTCGCTCAGCAGCAGACGCAGTCGGAGGTCGCCATCAGAAGCACTCCGGTCGAAGACCTCTACGTCGTCATGACCTCGCTGGACGCCGACGGGACCGCGGTTCTCAGAGCGTTCGTCAATCCGCTGACCTGGTGGATCTGGATGGGAGCGGCGGTCATGGCCGCCGGGATCGCCGTGCTCCTGTCCGAGACGAAAGGCTCAGCCGTGCGCGTGACGGCGCCTCAACGAAGACGCGAACCAGCCGTGGCCACACGGTGAGACGAGTTGCGGTCTTCACCTTGGCGGCCGGTCTGCTCCTATCCGTGTCGACGCCTGCCTCGGCCGCCCCTGCAGACATCGCCAATTCCGTTGCGGCCGACGTCATGTCCCCGTTCTGTCCCGGCTCGACCCTGCACGATTGTTCCTCGGCGGAAGCGCAGGACCTGCGCGAGGAGATCCTGGCGCGGGCTGAGAACGGCTGGAGCCGAACGCGCATCATGTCGTGGCTCGAAGATGAATACGGACCCTCCATCCGTTCGACGCCGGCGACCGAGGGCGCGGGGTGGCTCGCCTGGTTGTTGCCTCTCGCTGTGGTGATCGGAGGAGCCGCGGTGGCCTGGGCCTTCCTCCGCCGTTCCACGTCATCCAGCGGAGTAGAGCCGAGCACGCAAGTCACCCGCTCCGAACGCAGCGAGCTGGAACGAGAGCTCAGGACGCTCAGGGGAAGACCGTGATCCCGGTCCTGGTCGTGGCAGCCTGCGCCGTCCTTGCGCTCTTTTACGTCGCGACTCCGCTGCGTCGCGGCGCGCAGCGCTTCCACGGGGGCGAGAATCCCGAAGCGACGGAAGCGGAGGCGGTCAAGCGAGTCGCGTTGTTGGGGATCTTGGATCTGGAGGAGGAGCGGGACGCGGGGAAACTCACGCAGCCCGACTACGAGTCTCTTCGGGCCGAGTACGAGGTGCGCGCCGTTATCGCGCTTCGCCAGGTGGACCGCGCGCGATCGCCCGAGCCCGACGATGATCTCGAAGCGGAGATCGCCGCGCTCAGGGAGGAGATGCGCTGTTCGCGATGCGACGCTATCCGGGCCCCCGGGAACGCGTGCGAGAGATGCGGCGCTTAGCTGCGCTCGCTCTGGCGGGCGCTCTCGTCGCCATCCCGGCCCCCGCACCCGCAGCGCAGCGAGGAACGATACGCGGTGTCATCGTGGATGACGCGGGCAAGCCGGCAGGGCGCGCCACCGTGATCCTTACGACTCTCGATGCGCAGGGAGGCGATGACTCGGAACAGACCTCCACAGACGCTCGCGGCCGTTTCTCGTTCACAGGCCTGAGTACGGGAAATGGATTCGCCTACGCGATCGATGCCCGTTACGACGGAGGTTTGTTCCCCGGCGGAACCCTGCAGTTGCCGGATGACACGTCGTCCGCGCCCGTTTTCCGCACGAGACTCAAGGTGTGGCCCACCACGGCTGACCCCCAGTCGGTGCTCGTTCACCGCGACTATCTCTTCGTGCGACCCTTCGGGGACACGCTCAGCGTTATCGAATCCGTGACCATCGCGAACACTACCCACCGGGCTTACGTTGGCCGGGCCCGGTCCATGGGCGTCTCCAGCAACGACACGACGCCGACGTTCGGCTTCGCCCTTCCACAAGGGGCCGCACCCGAAACGGTGCGCATCCAGGAAAGCGATCCGATGGACATCCCACGCGTCGTCGAGACGGACACGGGATTCGGGATCACCGCCGCCGTCCCCCCAGGCGAGACGAAGGTCGTCTTCTCCTACTCCGTGACCGGGACGGGCGGCGTCTACCAGATGTCACGCCCGGCCCTCTATCCGACGTTGGACTACGCCCTGTACCTTGCGGATCCCTTGAGGGTTGATACCGATCGACTGCGCGAACGGGGCGACGAGACGGTCGGCAAACAATTGTACCGGGTGTGGCGGTCGGCCGGCCCGCTCGAAGCCGGCGACCTCATCCAGGCGGCAGCCGTACTGGAGGGCGGGATGTCCCCGGCGCTGCGCTGGGGGGCCGGCGCGGGTTTCGCTGCGCTGGCAACCCTGGTTGCGTGCGCGCTGTGGCGGAGGAAGCAACGGACGGGTCTCCCGCGTCCGCCCGCGCGGGCGACCACGCGCCGCGAGGCGATGATCGAGATCGCGGAGCTCGACCTGAAGAAGGAAGCCGGCGAGATCGACGAGCGTGAGTGGGCGCAGCGCAGACGTTCCATGAAGGCTCGGCTCGAGAAAAAACGTCATCCGGAGCCGTTGCCGTGATCCGGCTCGAGCAGGTAAGTGTCTTCTTCGGGCCGACGATCGCGCTCGATGGGCTCGACACGACGATCGAGCCGGGGATCACCGGGCTGTTCGGGCCGAATGGCTCCGGGAAATCCACTCTCCTCCGGGTGGTGGCCGGGCTACTGGCGCCGAACGCCGGGCGCGTCACCTTCGAGGGCTCTCCGGTGGCGACGTCCGATGAAGGATTCGTGCGCCGGGTCGGGTACGCCGGTCACAGCGCGGGCCTCTATTCGCGATTGACGGTGCGCGAGAACCTCGAACTCTTCGCTGTACTTCACGGCCGGGTGCGACCCGACCTGGAACCCCTCCTCGAGCAGATAGGTCTAGCCGAACACAGCGCGACGCGCGCCGGCGTGCTGTCGGCGGGGTTGAAGCAACGGGCCGCGGTAGCCAGAGCGCTCGTGCACTCCCCGGACGTGTTGTTGCTCGACGAGCCCTACGCCAATCTCGACGATGAAGCCGCCGCACTTGTCTCGTGCGCTATCCAGGAATGGTGGACGCCGCAACGGATCGCGCTCGTCGCGACGCACGGCGCGAAGAAGCTCAAGGCGTTCGCGCACGGCGGGCTCATCCTGAAGCGGGGTCGAACCGTGGTTCAGGGAAGCTACCGAGAGCGACCCGAAGCCGAGACGTTCTCGTGAGCGGCGTCGGTTTCGTGGCGAAGACCGCGGCGCTTACGCGCAAGGATCTGAGGGTCGAGGCGCGGAGCCGGGACACTCTGCCCCCGATGCTGGCGTTCGCATTCACAGTGGCCCTGGTACTGGCGTTCACACTCCCGGACGCGACGCGCGCCTCGGCGAAGGTGGTGGCGGGATTCTTGTGGATCACCGTTCTCTTCGCCGGCCTGATCGGTTTCGCACGAACGTTCGAGGTCGAGCGGGAGGAGGGTGCCCTAGACGCGCTGCTCCTCGTGCCACTGGATCGGTCCGGGATCTTCTTTTCGAAGGCGGCCGCCAACCTGGTCTTCCTCGCACTGGTCGAGGTGTTCCTCGTCCCGGTGTTCGGGCTCTTCTTCTCGCTCGATCTTTCGAGCTGGCTGATGCTGGCCCTGGTGGTCGTGCTCGTCGATATCGGCTTCGTGGCCGTGGGAACCCTGTTCGCGTCGCTTGCCTCGCAGACCCGGAGCCGCGAGCTCATCCTTCCAATCTTGGCCTTGCCGGTGCTGGTCCCGGCATTCATCGCCGGGGTGGAGCTCAGCGCGGATCTGTTCGCGGGAGCCGGACTCGATGACATAGCCGCGCGCGGTTGGTTCGGCATCCTCTTGTTCTTCGACGCGGTGTTCCTCGTCGTCGGGGCTCTGGGGTTCGAATTCGCGATCGACTAGCGATCGTCTCGACGATCGCGCAGAAACGAATAGCGATCCTCGCCGCGCTCCTTTGCCTCGGCCTCGTCGCTTGCGCGGACTCCGAGGGGGATCGAGGCGTCGCCGACGAGGGGATGCTGACCGCACCCATCACCCTTCCCGAGCCGGGACCGGTAGACCCGGCCTGGCTCGTTGCCGCCCCGCAGCCCGCCGACGGAGTCATCGAGACGGCGCGGAGCATCCCCGGCGCGGCCGCGGTGGCGGCCGTGGAGATCCACCGGGTCGCGGTGCACGGCCCCGCGGGCCGTCAGATGCTCAACATCGGCGCCGTCGCTCCGCTTCGCTACCGATCCCTGGCCCCTGATGCGTCGGAGGCAGCGGACCACGTCTGGACCTCATTGCTGGCGGGTCAGACGGTGCTGAGCTTCGACGCAGCCGACACGATGGCCATCGATGACGGCACCACGCTTCGCTTCGCCGAGATCGGGCGCGTCTCCGTGGGAGCCATCGCAGACAACGGGACCCCCAACCTCGTCGACGCCCTCGTGGACGAGAGCATCATGCGCGGGAGCGAACCCGATGCCACCTTGCTGGTGCTCGGCGCGCGTGAAGGTGGATCCCGAGTGGCGCTCGAGCGAGGTCTGAAGGCAGCCTTACCCGAGCTGCCGATGCGCCCGATGCTGGGGCGCTCGAGCGGCGCGCTGGCCGTTCCGGAACCCGAGGCCACGGGCGAGGCGAACGCGGGCCCGATCGCTGCGATGGCCTTCCGAACCGTTGACGATGGGTTCATCAAACCCGAGTCAGGGTGGATCGAGCGAAACATAGGAACCAAGACCCTCCCGATAGTCGGCGAAGTCAACTGCCATCGACTGCTCTTGCCACAGCTGAACGCGGCGCTCGAGGAGCTCGAGACCGCGGGGCTGGCGACTCTGGTCGACCCGAGCCAGTACGGCGGCTGTTACGTCCCGCGTTTCATCGACCGCGACCCATCGAGGCCGCTCTCGATGCACGCTTTCGGCCTGGCCGTGGATCTCAACGTGTCCACGAACCAGCTGGGTACGACCGGGTCGATGGACCCGCGCGTGGTCGAGACGTTCGAGCGGTGGGGCTTCCGGTGGGGAGGCCGATGGGCGAGGCCGGACCCGATGCACTTCGAGCTCGAACGCCTGGTGGATGTGGACCCTCTCTGAGCTCGTCTGCGAAAAAACCCCGGGCAGTAATCTGAGGAGATGAGCGCGACCGCGACCACAGAGGCTTCTCCGGCGATCCCTCCGAGCCGTTCGGACCGCCCGACCCTGACGTGGCTGGCCGTAGCCGCTTGGGGAGGCGTCACCGTCGCCCTGCTCCTTATCTTCTTCGTGGCGCGTGAGGCCGACGTGGCGATGGGGGGCCAGCTCCAGCGGATCTTCTACGTTCACGTGCCCTCGGCGTGGCTGTCTTATCTCGGATTCGCCATCGTGTTCGTCTGCTCGATCGCCTACCTCAAGACCGGGGCAAGGAGGTGGGACCTTTTGGCCCACGGAGCCGCAGAGATCGGCGTCCTGTTCGCCACACTGGTCCTGATCACGGGACCCATCTGGGCCCGCCCGGTGTGGGGGACATGGTGGCAGTGGGATGCCCGGCTGACCTCCACGCTGGTGTTGTGGCTGACGTACGTCGGATACCTGCTGCTGAGGGGCCTTGCCGCCGACCGAACCAGAGCCGGCCGGCTGGCCGCCGTGGTGGGCATAGTGGGCTTCATCGACGTCCCGATCGTCCACTTCTCGGTGCAGTGGTGGAGGACCCTGCACCCGATGGGACCTACGATCGCCGACCCCACCCGCAGCTCGGGGTTGGGGGGGCCGGAGCTGATCACGTTCTTCACCGCCCTCGTCGCGTTCACGCTGCTGTTCGCATGGCTGCTCGCGGTCAGGGTCCGCCTGGGGCGTACGGCCGACGACCTGGACGCGCTCGAGCTCCGGGCCTTTCGCTCGTGAACTCGTGAGCGAGGTCGCCTGGCTCGCGGTCGCCTTCGCTGCGGTCTGGATCGGGATCGGTGCCTATGCCGTTTCACTGGTCGTGCGCCAGCGGAAGCTAGAGCGACGGGTGGACGAATTGAAGGGTTCCGTGCGCGACCGCGCCGACTGACAAAGTCCCTGCTCAAGCGCACAAAGTCCCGAATTGTTCCGTCCCCGCGTTGCTATGATGGCGCTCGCATGTCACTCCGCGAGCGCGTCTACGCCCGAACCGACCGACCGATGTCGTGGACGAAAGCGATCCTGTTGGGCACGCTTATCTGGATCGTGGGGATCCTTCTGCTCGGTCAGCTGCCCTCGATCATCATCTACTGGAACGACCAGAACATCGCTTCGATCATCGAGTTCACCCAGAAGATCCCGGGCGTGGGCGACGCGGGGTTGAACACGATCCAGATCAACATGCTGCGCGACATCGTCGCCAATGCGGTGCAGATGGGGATCCTTACCGTCATGCTGGTCGCTGCGTACATCTGGCAGGAGCGCAAGCGGAAGCGCACCGGAACGAAGGGCCATCAGGACACCGTCAAGGGCTACATGGCGGGAAAGTGATGACAGCGGATGCCTAAACCACCAGACCCGAAGAACATGGAGATCATCGAGAAACCTGTCTTCCGGGTCGACTACGAGATGGATCTGGTCGACAGCGACTGGCTCAAGGGCGCGGTGAAGCCCAAACGCTTCATCGACTTCATCCCCGAGCAGTGCATCCTGTGCGAGGGCTGCGTAGATATCTGCCCCTGGTACTGCATCTTCATGGTGAACCCCGACGCGGTTGGTGACTCCGGTAACGTCGAACTGGC
>Ga0183260_10004413_pt1 | contig 11175 bp, 8 predicted proteins | sample AntDrymUQ4972206_2_FD_129768 | JGI IMG/M metagenome (GOLD analysis project Ga0183260, IMG submission 129768) | Polar desert sand microbial communities from Dry Valleys, Antarctica - metaG UQ497 (22.06) (version 2) (version 2) | ecosystem: Environmental > Terrestrial > Soil > Desert | place...
CGACTTCGAGCATCAGCGGCGCGAAGAAGTCATTCAATATATCTACGACAAATACGGGCGCGATCGCGCGGCACTCGCCGCTACTGTGATCTGTTATCGCTCGCGCAGCGTGCTGCGCGATGTGGGCAAGGCGCTCGGATTCGATCCGCAGCGCATCGACCAGGTCGCGAAGAACCATCAGTGGTGGGATAGCGGTCAGCGCCACGCCAGCGGCATGATCGAAGCAGGCTTCGACCCCGCAAGCTTTTCAGTACAGCAGTGGCTGACGATCGCTACCGAGCTGCGCGGCTTTCCGCGCCATCTATCGCAGCATGTCGGCGGTTTTGTGATTGCGCGCGACAAGCTGTCGCGCCTGGTGCCGATCGAAAACGCCGCGATGAAAGATCGCTGCGTTATTCAATGGGACAAGGACGACCTCGAATCGCTCGGCCTGCTTAAAGTCGACGTGCTGGCGCTCGGCATGCTCTCGGCCACGCGCCGCGCACTCGAATTCATTGCGCAGAAACTCGGCCGGCCGTTTGCGATGAGCGATATCGCGGATGACGACAAGCCAACGTACGACATGATCTGCGCCGCCGACACGATCGGCACGTTCCAGATCGAATCGCGTGCGCAGATGACGATGCTGCCGCGACTGCAACCGCGCTGCTATTACGACTTGGTGGTCGAAGTCGCGATCGTGCGGCCGGGACCGATTCAGGGCGGTATGGTGCATCCGTATCTACGGCGGCGCGACGGTAGGGAAGCGGTTGAATACCCAAGCGAAGAAATCAAATCGGTGCTGCAAAGAACGCTGGGTGTTCCGATCTTTCAGGAGCAGGTGATGCAGCTGGCCATCGTCGCCGCCGACTACACGCCGGGTGAGGCCGATCAACTGCGCCGCTCGATGGCGGCGTGGAAGCGCAAAGGCGGACTCGGGCCGCATAAAGAGCGTTTGATTTCACGCATGACCGCCAAGGGTTACGCGCACGAGTACGCCGAGCGCATCTTCAAGCAGATCGAAGGGTTCGGCGAATACGGATTTCCGGAAAGCCACGCGGCAAGCTTTGCATTGCTGGCATACGTGTCGTGCTGGATCAAGCGGCACCATCCAGATGCCTTTCTGGCCGGGCTGCTGAACAGCCAGCCGATGGGGTTTTATGCGCCTGCTCAACTGGTGCAGGACGCGCGCCGGCACGGCGTCGAAGTGCGTGCAGTCGACGTAACGATCAGCCAGGTTGAATCGACGCTCGAGCCGCCTGCAAATGGAGCAGAAACGAAGGCGGTGCGGCTTGGATTGAATCGCATCGGCGGACTCAAGGAAACGTCGATCAAACGCATCGTTGATGCCCGCGTTGAACGCGCGTTCGACACTGTCGAAGATCTGGCAATGCGCGCCCAATTGAATTCGCTCGAGCTCGAAACGCTTGCCGCCAGTGGCGCGCTGGCCACGCTTGCCGGGCATCGTCATCAGGCCAGCTGGGAGGCGCTCGGCGTTGAGACGCGGCGTACTGAAATGCTGAAGCCGGCCCGCTTTCCGGAGCCAAGGATCGAGCTGGCGCCACCGACCGAAGGAGCCGACATCGTCGCCGATTACGAGCGGCTCGGCCTGACGCTCGGCCGCCATCCGCTGGCTCTGCTGCGTCCGCGGCTGGCGAAAATGAAAATGAGAACTTCGATTGAGCTGCAAACGACTCCGAGCGGGCGAATCGCGCGTGCGTGCGGCATCGTCACGCACCGGCAGCGGCCACAGACCGCCAAGGGCTCGGTGTTCGTGACGATCGAAGACGAAACCGGCCCGGTCAACATCATTTTCTGGAACGACATCTTCGAGCGCGACCGCAAGGTGGTGGTCGGCTCGACACTGCTCGGCGTACAGGGCGTATGGCAATCCGAAGCCGGCGTGATGCATCTGCTGGCAAAGCGCGCCACCGATTATTCGAGCTTGCTGGGGCGGCTTGCTACTTCGTCGCGCGACTTCCACTGAATACAATCGCAAAGATCAGGGCCGTGTGCAGATTCAACGCGATGGCGAATCCGCCCGGTCTGCTTAGAACAGCAACTCGGGCAGCCAGATGGAAACTGCCGGCACGTAGGTGATGATCAGCAGGAACACCAGCAGCACCATCGTCCACGGCAGCGCTGCGCGCACGACCTGCATGATCGACATGTCGGTGATGCCGGCGGTGACGAACAGATTGAGCCCGATCGGCGGGGTGATCATGCCGATCTCCAGGTTCACGACCATGATGATGCCCAGATGCACCGGGTCGATTCCGAGCTGAGTAGCGATCGGGAACAGGATCGGCGCCAGGATCAGGATGATGCCGGTCGGTTCCATGAACATACCGGCCACCAGCAGCAGGATGTTGACTACCACCAGAAACTGCCATGGGGCCATACCCAGGCCGATGATCGTTTCGGCAATCGCCTGCGGGATGCGCTCGGTCGTCAGCACGTGCGCGAACAGCAACGCGTTGGCGACGATGAACATCAGCATCACCGTGACCTTGCCCGCCTCCAGCAGCACATGCGGGACCCGCGTCATGCCGACATCGCGATAGACGAAAACGGCGATCACGAACGCGTAGACCGCTGCGACCGCAGCCGCTTCGGTCGGGGTGAACACGCCGCCGTAAATGCCGCCGAGGATGATCACGATCAGCAGCAGCCCCCATAGCGAGTCGCGACCCGATGTCAGGACGTCTCCGATTGACGCGCGCGGTTCCCGCGGCAGGTTCAGGCTCCGGGCGCGCACGTAGATCGCCACCATCAGCATCAGGCCGAGCAGAATCCCTGGAATCACGCCCGCCATGAACAGTTTGCCGACCGAAGTCTCGGTGGCGGCCCCATAGACCACCATCACGATCGACGGCGGAATCAGAATTCCAAGCGTGCCGGCATTGCAAATGACACCCGCAGCAAACGGTTTCGGGTAGCCCACTTTGACCATGCCGGCGATCACGATCGAACCGACCGCCACCACGGTGGCCGGCGAAGAGCCGGATACCGCCGCGAACAGCATGCAGGCCAGTACCGAGGCCATCGCGAGGCCGCCGCGCAGATGCCCGATGCAGGCATTGGCAAATCGGATCATCCGCTTAGCCACGCCGCCGGTGGTCATAAACGCTCCGCTAACAATGAAAAACGGAATCGCCAGCAACGTGTAGTGCTCGGAGGTCTCAAACAACTTCAATGACAGCGAAGCAAGCGAGTCCTGCGCGAACAACAGAATCGTCAGCAACGACGAAAGACCGAGCGCCACTGCGACCGGCATGCCGAGCAGCATGAAGACAAACAGCAGGATGAAAAGCGCTGCGGTCGTCACTCGCGTATCTCGCCGAACCGCTGCTCGCCCTTCAGCTTCAGTGCCTCCTTGGCCTCGTCACCTAATAGGTGCGCCTCCTTGCCGCTGATCAGCCGCCACAGTACCTGCGCAAAGCGCAGCGCCAGCAACGCGAAGCCGATCGGCAGGATCGCGCGCGGAATCCACTGCTGCACCGGCAAATCCTGCATCAGGATGCCGACGTCGTACATCTTGCTCACATACTGAAACCCGCCGACGGTGACGATCACCGCATATGCGACGCACAGCAGCGCCGTGATCGAACCGACGACCCGCGCGGCGGTGGCGCTGAGCGATCTGACTACCACATCGATGCCGATGTGCGCGCCGACTCGGACGCCGTAGGACATTCCGAGAAAAATCAGCCACGCAAACATGACTCCTGTCAGCTCAAGGGCCCAGCCGAAGCTGTAATTGAAGGCGTAGCGCGCCACCACCTGCATGAAGGTGACCAGCGTCATCGCCGCCAGCAAAAAGGCGATCAGCCCTTCCTCGAGATGTTCGAGCCAGCGCACGGTAAGTCAAAGGGCCCGCATCGCGCGCCCCTTTTTGTTACTTGTTGGACTTCGAAGCGCTGGTGATCAGATCACGTCCGATGTCGCCCTCGAACTTCTTCCATACCGGTTCCATCGCCTTGCGCCAGGCAGCGACATCTTCCTTCGAGAGTGTTTGTATCTTGGCCTTGCCTGCGTCGGCAATTTTCTTGCGGTCAGTCTCGTTGATGTCCGATGCGAGCTTATTGGCGTGCACCGTGGCCTCGGCCATCGCTTCAGACAGCCCTTTCCGGATGTCGGCCGGCAGGCCGTCCCACCACTTTGCATTGGTCACGACCATGTAGTCGATGACGCCGTGGTTGGTCACCGCGATCGTCTTCTGGACCTCATGAAACTTCTGTGAGTAGATGTTCGACCAGGTGTTTTCCTGGCCGTCGACCACGCCGGTTTGCAACGCCTGGTAGACCTCGGAAAAGGCCATTTTCTGCGGATTGGCGCCCAACGCGCGAAATTGGGCTTCCAGTACGTCGGAGGCCTGGATGCGGAACTTCAGCCCTTTAACGTCTTCCGGCCGCTTCAGCGGATCCTTGTCGGACGACAGCTGCTTCATCCCGTTGTGCCAGTAAGCGAGTCCGACCAGGCCGCGATTCTTCATCGAAGTCAGCAGACTCTGGCCGGCGGGGCTCGACTGGAAGCGGTCGACCGCCTCGATGTCGTCGAACAGAAACGGCAGATCGAACACCTGGATCTGCTTCGTGTAGCGATCGAATTTCGACAGCGACGGCGCGATGAAATGGACGTCGCCGAGCAGCACCGCTTCGAGCTCCTTCGCGTCGCCGAACAGCTGCGAGCTCGGGAATACCTGCACCTGGACCTTGCCGGGCAGCTTCTTCTCGGCCAGTTCCTTGAACTTTAATGCGCCTTGCCCCTTCGGCGTGTTCTCGGCCACCACGTGGCTGAACTTGACGACCATCTGCGCCTGAGCGGCGCCTGCGGATAGCGCGAACGCAAATGCGCCGGCCAGGACTGTTGCTAACGGCTTCATGGTGTGTCTCCTTTGTGCTGATTTTCAGTTATGCCGCACTCTAAGCGCATCCAAGGACAACACGCAATCCACGTTTGCCTCAGCCGGCGCCTGGGGGTACGCCCTGCGCCCTGTGCGATTATCGATCCAGCTCCGCAGCCTGACGCAACAGTGCCTGTGCGCGCAGCAGCACCGGGCGGTCGATCATTTTCCCGTCGAGCGCGACCGCAGCGCCCGCGGTCCGCTCAGCTGCGTCGACGACGCGGTGTGCCCACGCAACCTCGTCCGCGGTGGGACTGAAGACCTCATTGACCGGCGCGATTTGGCGCGGGTGAATGAGAAGCTTGGCGCCGAACCCAAGTCGGCGCGCGCGGTGTGCATCGGCGCGTAGCGCAGCCGGATCGTCCAGCGCAGCCGACACGCCGTCGACCGGCGGCGCCAGTTGTGCCAGCCGCGACGCCAGCACCAGCTGGGACCGGTGCATCAGCAGCTCATCATCGTCGCCGTTGATGCCCAGATCGAGCTGCAGATCGATCGATCCGAACACGAGCCGCTGCACGTGAGCCGCCGCGGCGACTTCGCGCACGCGATCGATGCCGAGCGCAGTTTCGACCAGCGGCAGCAGCGCTGCCTGAGGTGCAGCGGCGCGCACCCGGTCAAGGTCGCGCGCGCTCTCGACTTTTGGCAGCATCACCGCGCTGACGCCGGGGCGCGCCATCAGGGCGAGGTCGTCGTCAAACCACTCGGTATGGACGCCGTTGATGCGCACGACCACCGGCGCATGGCGGGCGTCGAACCACTCGACCAGCGCTGCGCGCGCCGCTATCTTCGCGTGCGGTGCGACCGCATCTTCGAGGTCGATGATCACCGCATCGGCACCGCTCGCCTGCGCTTTCGCGAAGCGCTCCGGCCGGTCGGCTGGAACGAACAGATACGAGCGCGCGAGCATCAGTGTGAGTCCAGCAAAAAACCGACGCGCTGCGTCGAAGCGAGCGAGCGAATGCGTTCGATCGCGCGCTGCATCTGCGCGGGAGTTGCGCCGTTGCGGTACGCGGCAAGGCGCAGCGCCTTGTGTTCGAGTTCGGTCCGCGTGAGTGTATTGCCGGGGTCACCCTTCGGTTCATCGATGCGCGCGTGCAGCGTGCGGCCGTCGCGCGTCTTCACCTCGACCTTGCCGATCCAGCGCACCGGGTACGCGGCGTCGACCTCGGGGTCGAGCTGCATCGTGATTCGAGTGCACACCGCCGTGACCGCTGGATCGCGCCAGTGCTTGTCGAACTCGGCAAGCCCGGCCCCGCCGTGCACCGCAATCATGCCGAGCACGGTGCCCATCGAGAACTTCGACTGGTGAACCGTCTGCGGATCCACCACCGGCCCCAGCACGTCGATCGCGCCTTGATGCACCAGCGCGGTCACCACCGTGAGATCGTCGGCTGTCAGGCCATGCGTTCGCATCAATAGCTGCAGGGCATCGGCGGCGGGGTGCGTGTGGCGGCACGACGCATGGAACTTGAACGACGTTTCGGCGAGCGCCCAGCGCGTGCCGAGGCGGTCGGCAAGACGCGACGCGTCGGCGTCGCTCGACATGCCAGCGGCCATGCCCTGCGCGCCGTCGAAAATGCGCTGCGCACCGGTGAATCCATCGGCGGCGAGGTAGGCGGCGGTGAGTCCTGCTCCCGCGGCGTGCGCGGTATGCAGTTGCTTCGAATCGGCCGCGTCGCGCAAAAACTCCCATAAGCCCGCCGACTGCGTTCCGGCAGAGCCGAACCCGTGCGTCATCTGCTCGGGCGACAATCGCAACAGCCGGCCCACCGCCGCCGCCGCGGCCAACGTGCCGGCGGTGCCGGTCGTGTGAAACACCTTGTAGTGCGAGCGGCCGAGAAACTCGCCGACACGAATGCCAACTTCGTAGCCTGCCACCGCGGCGACGAGCAGGTCGGCGCCGCTGCTGCCGAGCGCTTGCGCCACCGCAAACGCCGGTGGAAATACGACGGTCGCGGGGTGGAATACCGACCCATTGTGCAAGTCGTCCTGCTCGGCGACGTGCGACGAGGCAGAGTTCGCAACCGCCGCCGCGAGCGGGCTGGTGCCACGACGGTGGATCAGTAGTTCGCTGGGTCCGTCGGCGGGTCCCATCGATTCGGCAAAGCGGGCGATCGTCTCGACCGCGCGCGCGCCCTTGCCGGCAAGCGCGGAGCCGAGCCAGTCGATCATCAGGTCTTCGGTCCGCTCCAGCACCGCGGCTGGAATCGCCTTGAGTTGTAGCGTGGCGGCGAAAGCTGCCAGAGCGTGGCCCGGACTCATCGAGCTCGGCGGATCGGCACGGCCGGCCAGCGCCTTTGCGGAGAATGTTTCGTTCATCAGCGATCTTCGGTTCAGATTGCGCCTTCGGCGCGTAGCCGCTCGATCTGCTGCGCAGTCAGGTCCAGCTCGGCCAGCAGCGCTTCGGTGTGCTGGCCGAGCGCCGGCACGGCCTCCATCCGCACGTCGTCGGCGTTACGCGCCGGAGGCAGCAGTGCCGGCACCGGTCCGGCCGGCGTTTCAACGTCGACCCAGCGATTGCGCGTCTGTAGTTGCGCGTGCGCCCAGACATCGGTCATCGTGTTGACGCAGGCGTTGGCGATCTGCGCCGCATCGAGCCGCGCGACGACCTGCTCGGCCGTCAGTCCCGAAAACGCTTCGACGATCAGCCGGCGCAACTCTTCGCGTGCGGCGACGCGTTTTGCGTTCGTGTCGAATCGTTCGTCGCCGACCAGCGCCGGCTGCTCGAGCACGCTGCGGCAGAACACTTGCCACTCGCGCTCGTTCTGCAATCCGAGCATCACGACCTTACCGTCGCCGGTGGGAAACGGACCGTACGGGAAGATGGTCGCGTGCGCGGCGCCGGCACGCGGCGGCGGCGCTGCGCCCTCGAACGCGTAATACAGCGGATAGCTCATCCACTCGACCATGCATTCGAGCATCGAGACGTCGATGCGCTTGCCCTTGCCGGTGCTGCCGCGCTCGATCAGCGCCGCAAGGATGTTCGTGTAGCCGTACATCCCGGCGGCAATGTCGGCGATCGAGCAGCCCGCCTTGGCAGGCTCGTCCGCAGTGCCGGTGATCGAGACGAATCCGGATTCGCTCTGGATCATCAGGTCGTAGGCTTTCTTGTCACGGCACGGGCCGGGAGAATCAGGGTCATCGCCGTAGCCCGAGATGTCGCACACGATCAGCCGCGGGTACTTGCCGTGCAGCGCGTCGAATGACAGGCCAATCCGCGCAGCGGCACCGGGCGCGAGGTTTTGCACGAGCACGTCGGCTTTGGCGAGCAGGCGATCGAGGATTTCGCCCGCCAGCACATGCTTCAGATCGAGCGTAAGGCTTTGCTTGGTCCGGTTGGTCCAGACGAAGTGCGACGCGAGCCCCCGCACGCGTGCGTCGTAGGCACGCGCGAAATCGCCGACACCGGGCCGCTCGATCTTGATCACGCGCGCGCCGAGATCGGCCAGCTGGCGTGTGCAGAACGGCGCCGCGATCGCATGCTCGAGCGTGACAACGGTAATGCCCTGCAGCGGCAGCATCGTCAGTGTCTCAGAACGAGCGCGGCAATCCGAGCAGGTGCTCGCCGACGTAGCTCAAAATCAGGTTGGTCGAGATCGGCGCCACCTGGTACAGCCGTGTCTCGCGGAACTTGCGCTCGACGTCGTACTCGTCTGCGAAGCCGAAGCCGCCATGAAACTGGATGCATGCATTGGCGGCTTCCCAGCTGGCCTTGGCCGCCAGATACTTCGCCATATTGGCCTCACCCCCGCACGGCGCGCCCGCGTCGAACAATTCGCAGGCCTTGAACCGCATCAGGTTCGCCGCCTCGATTTCGATGTAGCTCTCGGCGATCGGGAACTGCACCCCCTGGTTCTGGCCGATCGGCCTGCCGAACACCACGCGCTCGTTCGCGTATCGCGTCACACGGTCGATGAACCAGTAGCCGTCGCCGATGCATTCGGCAGCGATCAGGGTGCGCTCGGCGTTCAGTCCGTCAAGGATGTAGCGGAAGCCTCGGCCTTCTTCGCCGATCAGGTTTTCGGCGGGGATCTCGAGGTTTTCGAAGAACAGCTCGTTGGTCTCGTGGTTGACCATGTTGGCGATCGGCCGCACTGTCATGCCGTGCTTCTCAGCGTCGCGCAAGTCGACCATGAAGATCGACATGCCGGCCGTCTTTTTCTTCACGTCGGCGAGCGGCGTCGTGCGCGCCAGCAGGATCATCCAGTCGGAGTGCTGAACGCGCGAGATCCATACCTTCTGGCCGTTGATCACGTAGCGGTCGCCTTTGCGGACGGCAGTGGTCTTGATCTTCGTCGTATCGGTGCCGCTCGAGGGTTCAGTCACGCCCATCGACTGCAAGCGCCACTCGCCGCTCGCGATCTTTGGCAGATACTGTTGCTTCTGCGAGTCCGAGCCGTGACGTAGCAGCGTGCCCATGTTGTACATCTGCCCATGGCACGCGCCGGCGTTGCCGCCCGAGCGGTTGACCTCTTCCATGATCACCGAGGCCTCGGTCAGGCCAAGGCCGGAGCCGCCATAGTCCTGCGGAATCAGCGCCGCCAGCCATCCGGCCTGCGTCAGCGCATCGACGAACTCCTCGGGGTACGCGCGCTGCGCGTCGATCCGGCGGTGATACTCGGCGGGAAACTGCGCGCACAGCGCGCGTACTGCGTCGCGGATGTCGTGATATTTGTCGGCGGCAGCGTTCGGCATACGTCCTATCAGTCCGCACGCCGCAACAGGTTGATCCGCATTTGCCGCACGAAGTGTGCGCCCTGCGGCGACATGAACTTATCGAATCGTCGCCGCACTTCGGCCGCAGTCGCCTGACCCAGGCTGAGGTCCGAATGCGTGACGCGGACGACACGATCGACGAAGTCGTCGAAGTCGCGAAACGTCAGTGGTGTTTCGAATATCCGCTCCTCGACCCATTCGAGAACGCCGTCGGCTGCGGCCTGCTGCAGCGCTGCGTATGCGGCAGCGCGCACTTCGCCCTCGTCGTGGAACAGCCGCACGATGTCGTTGAAGTCGCCTCCGTATACAGGCTCGGAAACGTACAGGTATCCGCCCGGCACCAGCACCCGCCGAACCTCGGCGAGAGCGCGTCCGAGTTCGCGCATCGGCACGTGATGCAGCGACTTCAGCATCAGCGCAACGTCGAACTGCTGGTCGGCCAGCGCAATGTCCTCGGCGCCAGCCAGCATAAAGCGCAGGTTCGACGGGTGCTCGCTCGCAATATTGGCGGCATGCTGCCGGCGGTCAACCTCGAGCGCCGTCATCGATGCGATGACGCCGCGCTCGAGAAGCCTGCGTGACACTTCGGCGTTGCCGCAGCCGAGGTCGATGACACGCGCGCCTTCGAGCGGCACCAGCCGGCGCAGAAACTCGACTTCATCGATGACACGTTCGGTTGCGGTTTCGTTGATCATTTTGCGTTTGAGTGGGGTCAGGCGACTTCGGCGCTCGCCTGCATCGCCAGCGCGCCCTCGTGATTGCGTGCCCAGAGGCTGAAGCGCCGGCCGCTTTCGGGTTTTCCGCACACGCTGAAGCGGTGCGTGTCGAACAAAGGAGCGACGGCCTTGAAGTCGAAGCGCTGCACTTGCGCGTCGGGATGGTGGCGGCGCAGCAGGTCGAGCAGCAGCGTCGCGATCAGCGGGCCGTGCACGACCAGGCCTGGGTAACCCTCGACTTCGGTCACATAGCTGCGGTCGTAGTGGATGCGGTGGCCGTTGAAGGTCAGCGCCGAGTATCGGAACAGCAACACCGGATCGGGCAGGATCTCGCGCGCGAACGCTTCGTCGATGGGCGCCGAAGGTGCGGCTGCCGATGTCGCGGCCGGTGGCGGCGAGTCACGATAGACGATGTCGTGCTCCTCGGTCAGCGCCGCGCCGCGCGCATTGGCGATCGCGTGAGCCACTGTTACGAACACCAGCGCACCGCTCCTACCCTGCTTCACCGTGATGTCGGTGATGCGTGAATGGCGCGTGACCTCGTCACCGACGCGCAACGGAGACTGAAACTGCAAGCGGCCGCCGGCCCACATGCGGCGCGGCAGCGCCGGCGGCAGAAAACCGCCGCGCTTCGGATGACCGTCGGGACCAATCTCGCTCGTGCGAGTGATCGGCGTGAAGTACAGCCAGTGTGCCAGCGGCGGCACTGTGTCGCCGGCGCGCGGGGCCGGATCGTCGCGATCCAGCGTCGCAGACAGCGCGGCGATCGGCGCCGCAGTGACGCAATCCACACGCCGTTCTTCGCGGCCGATCCACTGCTGCCAGCGGTTGGGTTCGCCGTTCATCGTTCGTGGCTGC
>Ga0183260_10004414_pt1 | contig 11174 bp, 10 predicted proteins | sample AntDrymUQ4972206_2_FD_129768 | JGI IMG/M metagenome (GOLD analysis project Ga0183260, IMG submission 129768) | Polar desert sand microbial communities from Dry Valleys, Antarctica - metaG UQ497 (22.06) (version 2) (version 2) | ecosystem: Environmental > Terrestrial > Soil > Desert | place...
CCCAGCTCGTGGGCGATCTGCTTGTAGACCTGACCGCCGGCCAGTTTCTTGAGCACGTCGAGCTCACGCACCGACAGCGGGCACTTGTCCACGTGTCGCTTGCCGTTGGGGGCGTAGGGGAGCTCGTACATCAACGTGCGCAGGTTCTCCGGGGTGAGACCCAGAGCGCGGGCGGCCGCGAGCAGCTGGCCGGGGTCCACGCCCCGGCCGTTGCCGTAGTGAGCCAGCATGTCCGCGAGACGCACCATTGCCGCCTGGCCTGTGGCATCGTCGGCGTGGTGGCGCTCGATGGCGCTGGCAAGACTGTTGGGCATGCCCCAGCGGCGGGCCAGGACGCCGCCCACCAGGGCGTGGTCCACGCCCAGCTCGCGGCGCTCACGGTGGATGCGCTCCTCCGGGGTGCGGGCATTGCCGTGGATCTGCTCGGGGTAGGCCGGGTAGGCGTGCATGAGCACGAGCTTGCCGATGTCATGCAGCAGGGCCGATGTGAGCAGCTCATCGCGGTGCTGATAGTCCGTTTCGCGCGCCAGCCGGTCCGCGGCGGCCTGTGTGGCCACGGCATGCAGGCGGAATTGCTCGGGCGCACAATCCCAGCCGGGGGTGCGCTCGAAGAAGTCGAAGACCTTGGCGCGGCTGGCGAGCTGCTCAATGCCGTCCGGGGTGAGCAGCTCCACGGCCTCCGGCACGCTGGCAACCTTGCCGCGGCTCTTGCCCGACAGGCGGTTGGCCATTCGAAGCACGGTGGTGACCAGGGCGACGTCGGACTCCAGGGCGCCCACGACGTCACCGTTGGAGCCCTTGTGCTCGCGCACCAGGCGGAGAACGCGGTTGCGCGACTCCGCCAGGGCGGGGAACGACTCGAGCGCCTCGAAGGCTGCGGTGAGCCTGCGCCCGTGGCCGTCATTGGAACGGCCCATCGAGGGGGCTGCGGCAGAGGGGGCTAGTGAGGTGAGCGCTTCCAAGGGGCGTCCGTGCCAGGTGATGGCGTCTTTCACCGCTCCTATCGGCAGACCGGGGCCTTTCATGAAGAGGCGGAGCGGGGCAACCGGCGCGGTCAGGCGTGTGCGCGGAGGCGCTGCAGAGCGCCATCGGTGCGTGCAAGGGTCTCGTCACGGCCCAGTGCCACCACCGACTCGAAGATGCCGGGCGAGATCGTGCTGCCCGCGATCGCCACCCGGAGCGGCTGGAACACGTCCTTGGCCTTGACTCCCAGCCGATCGACCAGCCCGCGCAGGGCCGCTTCGACGGTCTCCTGGTCGAAGGCCTCCAGGGCGGCGAGCTCGTCCCTCACCGCGCTCAGCCTCTCCCCCGCCCCGTCGCGCATGACCTTCTCCCACGCCTTGTCGTCGACGGGCTGGGGCTCCACCAGGAAGCCCGCCAGCGGCCAGAAGTCGGCCAGCGTCTGCATCTTCTCCTGGGCCACCGCCGCGGCCGGCTCGAGGCCTTCACGTCCGAGGATCTCCTCGAGGCGTCTCGCCAGCTCCGCCGTGTCGAGTTCGCGCAGGTATCGCCCGTTCATCCACCGCAGCTTCTGCTCGTCGAACACCGCCGGGTTCTTGGACACCCTCTCCAGAGAGAAACCCTCTACGAGCTGGTCGGTGGTCAGGAAGGTGGTCTCGGCGTCGAGGCCCCATCCGAGCAGCGCGATGTAGTTGCGCACGGCCTCGGGCAGATACCCGGCGTCACGCAGCTCCTGCACCGAGGCCGCGCCGTGGCGCTTGGACAGCTTCTTGCCATCGGGGCCGTGCAGCAGCGGCAGGTGGGCGTAGACCGGCGGATCGACCCCCATGGCCGCCAGGATCATCGCCTGACGCGGTGTGTTGGAGAGGTGGTCCTCGCCGCGGATCACGTGGGTGATGCCCATATCGAGGTCGTCCACCGCGACCGCGAGGTTGTAGAGCGCGCTGCCATCCGAGCGGGCGATCACGAAGTCCTTGATCGAGTCGTTCGGAAAGCGCACGTCGCCGCGGATCACATCGGTGACCACGGTCTCCCCCTCGGGCACCCGCAGGCGCACCGCGCCCTCATCCTCGTACGCGTGCCCGTCGGCCAGCAGCCGGTCTATCTCCTCGCGGTGGCGTGGGGCTCGCTCGGCCTGCGAAAGCGGGCCCTCGTCCCAGTCCAGCTCCAGCCAGCGCAGGGCATCGAGGATCTGATCCACGTTCTCATCGGTGGAGCGCTCGCGGTCGGTGTCCTCGATCCGCAACACCATCGTCCCGCCGTGCTTTCGCGCCAGAAGCCAGTTGTAGAGTGCGGTGCGCGCTCCGCCGATGTGCAGCTGCCCAGTGGGCGACGGCGCGAACCTGAGTCTGATGCTGTCTGTCGATTGGATCTGAGACGTGATGTCGAAGTACCTCATCAGAACGCGGGGCACGATGCCCCGCGGAGCTAATCAATGCTAATTGGGGCCCATGTCTCCACGGGCGGCGGCTTGGTCAACGCCCACGAGCGCGGCGTGGAGGTTGGCGCTCAGGCGATCCAGATCTGGGGCCAGTCACCTCGGATGTGGAAGCCCACTCGCTGGAAGGACGCCGACGTGGCGCAGTTCGGCGAGCGGATGGAGGACGGCCCGATCGGCGCTGTGGTGATCCACGCGATCTACCTCATCAACTGCGCGTCGACGGACCAGGACATCCGGGCGAAATCGGCGGCGTCGCTGGTGCACGCCCTGCAGACCGGCGACCGAATCGACGCGGCCGGGGTCGTCCTTCATCCGGGGTCGGCAAAAGGCGAGCCGCACTCCGAGGCACTGCCGCGGGTCGCGGAGATGCTCGAGCAGGCGCTCGGCGAATCGAAGACCTGCCCGCTGCTGCTCGAGGACACGGCCGGGGCCGGCGACACCTTGGGCCGCAGCTTCGAGGAGCTGGCCGAGTTGATCGACCTCGCAGGGGGCGACAGGCGGCTGGGCGTGTGCCTGGACTCCTGCCACCTGCTGGCCACGGGCTTCGACGTGCGCACCGCCGATGGCCTGACACAGGTGATGAACGACTTCGACGCCACCGTGGGGATCGAGCGCCTGCGCTGCCTGCACGTGAACGACTCGGTGACCCCTCTGGGTTCCAACCGCGACCGCCACGCACCGCTGGGAGAAGGCGAGATCGGTGCGCGTGGATGCGGCGCGTTTCTGTCAGAGCCGCGCTTCGAGGATCTGCCGGCGATCTTCGAGGGGCCCGGCACGGAGGGCAAGGCGCCGACCAGGCAGGACATGGTTCGCGCCAGGGAGCTGCGGCGAAACGGCACGCGAGCGCGCCGGCGCCGGGGTTAGGCGGACGGCGCCAATCGGACGCCGCTTCGCCTGCCCGTGCTGTGGCTTCCTCACGCTCGACCAGCCGCCGAGTGGTACCTACGACATCTGCCAAGTCTGCTTCTGGGAGGACGACGATGTTCAGTTCCGCGACCCTGACTATGAAGGGGGAGCGAACGAGGTCAGCCTAAACCAGGCCCGCGAGAACTTTCGCCTCCACCGCGTGAGCGAGCCGCGGCACCGCACTCATGTGCGACCGCCGCTTCCCGAGGAACAGCCCTGACGGCTACAGGCGGTCGCGCAGATCGAACGCGTCGTCCGCGGGTACCGGCTTGTCGAAGAAGCCGGGGTTCACGCAGTCGAACGGTTCGCCGCGACCATCGTAGGCCCGCTCTACCGAGCTGCGGCACTGCGGTAGCGGCAGGCCGGTCATCTTCACGCCGCCGAATCCGTGGCGAGTGCGCTGGGCCTGCTCGAAGGCCTCCACGTCGATCTCGGCGCGGAAGACCTTGTTCATGCAGCCCATGTAGCGCGTCCCGGTGTCCTCGTCGTCGAACAGGTAGAGGAAGGAGCACCCCGACTCGATGCACCCGGACGGGTGCACCACCCGGTCACAGAACGCGCAGCACTGCCTGCATTCGTGCAGCTCGGTGAGGTTCGCGGCAGCGCTTTCCACGGACGTCAGTGTAGAGCGGTCAGAGGGCACGGCGCGAGGGTCAAGCCGCTCTGCGCGCCGCGCCAGGGAGCTGCTCGAGCTCGGCCATGCACTGCTGGGTGGCGGTGATCCGGTAGCCATCCCCGAGCAGTAGCGTGCGACGGCCCACGACGAGCATCAGCTCATGGTCGCCCGGGTGGTCGCGGCAGAGCTCGGAGAGGTCGTCGAGGAAGCCCGCGGGCACGTCCGGCTGAACGTCGATCGTGACTCGCTTGACCTCCGGCTCAGCGAGCGCGAGGGCCTCAGCGGCGGCCACCTCCTCGGGGGTGGGCTCGAACACCTCGACCTCCTGGGCGATGAGCTTGACCTCGCCGGCCTCCTTGTGGTCCACGCGCCCGCGCACGATCACGACCCTGTCCACGTCCACCTTGGCGTCGTTGGCCTCGTAGGTCTTGGCGAACACGAGCATCTCCACGGTGCCGCCGAGGTCGTCGAGCGTGGCGAACAGCATCGGGTCACCCTTGCGGGTGCGGATGCGCTTGGCCTCGCTGATCATCCCGCCGACCGTGACCCATTCGCCGTCCTTGCGAGACGGCAGGTCGGAGATCGGGCAGTCCACACGGGCGCGGAGGGCGGCGCGCACCTCCTTGATCGGATGGCTGGAGAGAAACAGTCCGAGGGTCTCCCTCTCCCACTCGTTGAGCTGCGGCCTCTCGTCCGGCGTGGCCGGCACCGGTAGGTCGGGAGCACCGTTGGACGCCGGGGCACCGCCCGCAACGGGCTCCTCGAGGTCGAAGATCGAGGACTGGCCGAGCTGGGCGTCCAGCTGCGTCTTCTGGCCCGCCCCCTGCGCCGCCTCGAGCACCTCCAGCATGCCCGTACGCGTGGCGCCCGTGGAGTCGAAGGCGCCGCACTTGATCAGCGCTTCGATCGCCTTCTTGTTCACCGCGCGGCAGTCCACCCGGCGGCAGAAGTCCCAGATCGAGGCGAAGCGCGTGGGCGGGGTGGTTTCATCCCGGGCCGCGATGATCGCGTCAACCGCCGCGGCGCCCACGTTCTTGACCGCATCCAGGCCGAACCGAACATCGGCCTCGTGCACGACGAAGGTGTGGCCGCACTCGTTTACGTCGGGCGGGAGCACCTCGATGCCCATGTCCTCGCAGCAGGCCACGAAGAACGGCACCTTGTCCTTGGTCGACATGACCGACGAGATCAGCGCAGCCATGTACTGGGCCGGGTGGTTGGCCTTCAGCCACGCGGTGCGGTAGCCGATGAGCCCGTAGCAGGCGGCGTGGGCGAGGTTGAACGAGTAGTCGGCCGCGGCCTCGTTGACGGCCCACAGCTGATTGATCACCGGCTCGCTGGTCCCACTTGCCCGGGCGCCCTCGAAGTAGACCTGCTTCAGCGCGGCCATCGCGTCGCGGTTCTTCTTGCCGATCGCCTTGCGCAGGTCGTCCGCCTGGGCACCCGAAAAGCCCGCGACGGTCTTCGAGATCTGCATCAGCTGCTCCTGGTAGAGCATCACCCCATAGGTCTTCTCGGTGATCGGGCGCAGCCGCTCGTCGAGGTACTCGATCGCCTCGGGATCGCGCTTGTTGCGCGCGTAGGTGTCGATGTAGGCCATCGCCCCCGGTCGGTAGAGGGCGTTCAGTGCGATGAAGTCCTGGAACTCGTTCGGGCGCACCTTGCGCAGCGTCTCGCGCATTCCCTCGGACTCGAACTGGAACACGCCGATCGAATCCCCGCGCGCCATCATCTTGAACGTCTTCTGGTCGTCGAGCGGAAGCGCTGCCATGTCGAGCCGCTCACCCGACGACTCCTCGAGAATGTCCAGGCAGTCCTCGATCACGTCGAGGTTGCGCAGGCCGAGGAAATCCATCTTCAGCAGGCCAATCTCCTCGATCGGCTTCATCGAGTACTGCGTGACCGTGCGGTAGGCGCGCTCGCCGTCCACCGCCGCGCCGCGGTCCTCGGCCAGCTGCAGCGGCACGATGTCGGTGAGCGGGCGGTCCGCGATCACCACGGCCGCTGCGTGAATCGAGGCGTTGCGCACCGTGCCCTCCAGGCCGCGCGCGGTGTCGATCACCTTGCGCGCGTCGGGCTCGGAGTCATAGGCGCGCTTGAGCTCGGGCTCCTCGGCGAGGTACTTCTCGAAGGACTTCGAGCGGCCCATGATCGGCTCGGGGATGAGCTTGGCCAGGCGGTCGCCGGTGCCGTAGTCGAATCCGAGCACCCTGGCAGCGTCGCGCGTGGCCGCGCGAGGGAGCATGCGCCCGAAGGTGATGATCTGGGCCACGGAATCGTGGCCGTACTTGCCGGCCACGTAGCGCATCACCTTGTCGCGCCCGCGCACGGAGAAGTCGATGTCGATGTCGGGCATGGATACGCGCTCGGGGTTGAGGAAGCGCTCGAACAGCAGGCCGTAGGCCAGCGGATCAACCTCGGTGATGTCGAGCGAATAGGACACGATCGAGCCCGCCGCCGAGCCGCGGCCAGGGCCCACCGCGATCCCGTTGTCCTTCGCGTACTTCACGAAATCCCACACGATCAGGAAGTAGGCGTCGAAGCCCATCCGCCCAATCACCTCGAGCTCCATCTCCAGTCGCTGGAGCGCCTCGGCCGGGACCGGGTCCCCGTACCGAGCCCGCATGCCCTCCATCGCGCGCTCGCGCAGGTACTCGCCCTCGGACTGACCGTCGGGCGTGGCGTAGCGCGGGATGAGCATCTTGCCCAGCTCGATGTCCACCTGGCAGCGGTCTGCGATCTCCAGCGTGCTGGGAACGGCGTCCGGCCATTCGGCGAAGGAGGCCGACATCTCGCCGGAGTCCTTCAAATAGAACTCGTTGGTGTCGAAGCTGAGCTTGGGCTGGTCCAGCGTGGACTTGGTCTGCACGCACAGCAGAGCGGCATGGTTGTGGTAGTCGTCGCGACCGAGGTAGTGGACGTCGGCGGTGCCCACCACCGGCCGGCCCACCTCACGGGCGATCCGGGCGATGCCCTCGTTGGCCTTGTCCTGTATCGCCAGCCCGTTCTTCTGCACCTCGAAGTAGACGTTCTCCGGGCCGAAGACCTGCAGCAGCTCATCGGCGTGGGCGCGCGCTTCCGCCGGGTTCTCGTGGATCAGCCGCTGGCAGAAGCGCGACTGCAGGCAGCCCGTGAGCGCGATCACCCCCGCCGAGTGGCGCTGCAGCAGTTCGAGGTCCACGTTGGCCTTACCGCGCTTGTAACCCTCCAGGAAGCCCGCCGAGGTGAGGCGGACCAGGTTGCGAAAGCCCTCGTTGGTGGAGGCCAGCAGGGTGAGGTGGTTGCGCTCGTAGCGCACGGCCTCGGTCCTACGGTCGTCCACGAAGTAGGCCTCGAGGCCGAGGATCGGCTTGATCCCGTGCTTGCGGCAGGCCTTGTAGTGCTCGACGGCCCCGTTCATCACCCCGTGGTCGGTGAGACCCAGCGCCGGCTGCCCGTAGGAGGCCGCGCGCTCGGCCAGCGAGTCGATCCGGCAGGCGCCGTCGAGCAGGGAGTACTCGGAGTGGACGTGGAGGTGGGCGACGGACAAGGGCGCCGAATATAGGGGCGCGCCCGGACCTTCCCGGACCCTTCGCGCGAGCCTACGCCGCTATTTGGGAGGAGGCGCGGGCGGGCTCAGCAGGTCGAACAGGCCCGCCGCGCGCTCGGCGGAGGCCAGCAGCCCGTCCACGGTCTCAGTGCCGTCCGTCAGGTGGGTCACCAGGTTGGCGCCCAGGTAGAAGGTGACCCCCGCCAATGCCATCTGGCGAGGCTCGGCGAAGGCCGCCAGGGGCGAACCGGCCATCGTCCGCCGCACCCCCTCTTCCGCCAGGTCCACCCAGGGCTCCATCAGGGCCATCACGCGAGTGCCCAGCGGCGGCCTCGCCACGCTTCCCGCCACCATCTCGGAGACCACCCTGATGTGGCCGCTGTCGCTGTCCTCGCTGTAGATGCGACGCAGCAGGGCCACGAGCTCGGCCGGGGACCCGACCTCCTCCAACGAGGCCCGGTGTCGCGCCAGGCGCTCCTCGCTGGTCTGCCGCAACGCCTCCAGCAGCAGATCGTCGAGGGTGTCGAAGTAATAGAAGAGCAACCCCGGGTTGACCTCCGCGATCGAGGCGATGGCGCGGGCACTCGAACCCGAGAAGCCCTTGGTGCGCAAGGCCTCGAAAGCGGCATCGACAATTCGTTGTTTAGTGGGGGTCGACATCTCTTGAACGATCGTTTAGCATACCTCTTGAACGACCGATCAAAACCCTTTCGACAGAGGGGAACCCCATGCCGGCAGCCGCAAGCTTCGCGCCACCCGCCAACGCCGTCTCCCTGCGCGTGTCGGACGGCGACCGCGAGCAGACCGCGGGCATGCTGCGCGAGCACTGGGTAGCCGGGCGGATCACCCTCACTGAGCTCGAGGCCCGCTCGCAGGAAGCGTGGGACGCGCGCTACGTGCGTGACCTATGGCGCGCGGTGCGCGAGCTGCCCGTTCCCCAGCCACCCGCGCCCGTACCTGCGCGCACCCGGCGCCCAGCCGAAGCGATCTGGTCCATCGTGTTCAGCGCAATCGGCGCCACCGTGCTGTTCCTCTCGCTCGGCCTGCTGGTCATCATCACGCTGCCACTGAGCGTCACGGGCTGGGCTTTGGGCCGCAGCGTCCGGCGCGATCCGGTCGTGAAGCACGGCCGCTCGATGGCCCTGACCGGCGAGGTTCTAGGGGCGGCTGGGGCGGTGTCCGCCTGCCTGGCGCTCGCCGCGTGCGCAGCGATAGTCGCCGCCGCTTGACCAACCGCGGACGGCCACCTCGGGTATAAGTCGCACATGCTCCGCGACGGCCCCATCCCCCGCTTCGTCCACGGCATCATCGAATACGTGGCGGGCGCGGCGTTCATCGTCGCCCCGTTTGTGCTCACTTACGACTCCAACGCGGCCACGGCGGTGTCGATCATCGTCGGCGTCCTCATCATCGCCATCGCCGCCGCCACCGATGGGCCCACGAGCCTGGTCAACCAGATCCCGGTATCGGCCCACGTCGTGTTGGACTACGTGCTCGCGGTCCTGCTGGTGGCCCTCCCCTTCCTAGCGGGATTCTCATCGGAGACCGAGCCCACGGCCTTCTTCATCGTCCTGGGCATCGCTCACCTGCTGATCACGATCGGCACACGGTTCCGCAAGGACGAACCGGCGGCGAAGCGATCTGACCGGCCGCCCGCAACCTAGGACGGCATCGTGAAGCTCGTGATCGGCATCGTCCGTCCCGAGAAGGCGAATGACGTACTCGAGGCGCTCTACCGCGCCGAGGTGCGGGGAGTCTCGATGAGCCGGGTGCAGGGGCACGGAGGCGAGCTCGACCGCGTGGAGACCTACCGCGGCACTACCGTGAAGATGGGACTCGCCGAGAAGGTCCGCTTCGAGATCGCCGTCTCCGACGAGTTCGTCCAGCCGGCGATCGACGCCCTCTGCGAGGGCGGGCGAACCGGCGAGGTTGGTGACGGCAAGATCTTCGTCGTGGACCTGGAGCGTGCGGTCCGTATCCGCACGGGCGAGACCGACCATGGCGCGGTCACACCCGTCGGCACATGACCGAGATCGACGCGGGCGACACGGCATGGATGCTCATCGCGACCGCGATGGTGATCCTGATGACCCCCGCGCTCGGCCTGTTCTACGCGGGTCTGGTGCGCTCCAAGAACACGCTGAACACGTTCATGATGTGCGTGGCGGCGCTCGCCGTTGCCACCGTGATGTGGGCCCTCGTGGGCTACTCCATCGCGTTCGACGAGGGCAACGGGATCATCGGCGGGCTCGACCACGCGTTCCTTCGCGACGTCACCTTCGAGCCGCGCGACGGGACCACCATCCCGCACCTGCTCTTCATGGCCTTCCAGGCGAGCTTCTGCATCGTCACGGTCGCGCTCGTTTCAGGCGCCGTGGTCGAGCGGATGCGGTTCGGCCCCTTCCTCGTGTTTGCCGGCCTCTGGTCGGTGTTCGTCTACGCGGTGCTCGCGCATTGGGCCTTCGGAGGGGGTTGGCTGCAGGAGAAGGGAACGCTCGATTTCGCCGGCGGCATACCGGTGGAGATGGGATCCGGCTTCTCGGCGCTCGCGGCCGCGCTGGTGGTGGGGGCCCGCAAGGACTACGGGCGCCAGGCGATGCTGCCCCACAACGCCGTCTACGTGCTTCTGGGTGCCGGGCTGCTGTGGTTCGGATGGTTCGGCTTCAACGGCGGCAGCGGCTTCTCAACGGGCAACTCGAGCGTGCTCGCCTTCACCAACACGCTGCTGTGCCCGGCGGCCACCCTCGTGGTCTGGTTCGCGCTCGATCTGATCCGCGGCAGGCAGGTAACGGCGATCGGAGCGGCCACTGCGATCATCGTCGGCTGCGTGGGGATCACGCCGGCGGGCGGCTTCATCAGCCCGGGCTGGGCGCTGGCGCTCGGCGCGATCGCCGCGGTGCCGAGCTACGCGATCATCGTCCTGCGCCCTCGGACGCGGGTGGACGAGACGCTCGACGTACTGGCTGCGCACGGGATCGCGGGCTTGACGGGCATCCTCTTCATCGGCTTCTTTGCGCAGCAGTCATGGAACGGGGTATCCGATGGCCTGTTCTACGGGGACGCCGGCCAACTCGGCCTGCAGGCGCTCGCCGCGGTCGCCGCCCCCGCCTACGCCTTCGTGGCCACGTTCGTGATCCTGCGCGTGGTCGGGCTCCTGATGCCGCTGCGCGCGACCGAGCACGAGGAGGCACTGGGCATGGACATCGTCCAGCACGGCGAGGAGGCCTACGTCACGGGCGAGGGCGCGATCCTGATCGCGCACGAGGCGGATGGCGAGGCCGTGCCGCCCGTCGCAAGCCGGTTCTAGTCGCCGGAACCGCGCGCGGCCAGCACGCCGCCCACAAGCACGAGTGCCACGATGCCGGCGGCGCCGAGCTTCACGCGGTTCTGCGCCATCTTCTTCTTTGCCACGCGGGACCCGATCTGCCACATGATCCAGCCCAGCACGGAGTAGCTCTTGGAGTTCATTTCCCCTCCTTGCCCCGGTTGCGGATACCGTAAGCCATCCTGGACTGCAGGCTCCAGAGCTCGATGAATCCGGGGCTGGCCTGCTGGGAGAACAGGCCGCCCGATTCCCCGAAGCCGGCCAGCGCCTGGTCGTAGAGGGCGTTCGGCGAGCTGCGGGCCACGGCCCGCGCCGAGCCCTTGTAGAGCCGCATCGTGATCTCGCCGGTCACCTGCTCGTTCACCGACTGCATGTAGGCGTCGAGGTCTGAGCGCAG
>Ga0183260_10004415_pt1 | contig 11174 bp, 12 predicted proteins | sample AntDrymUQ4972206_2_FD_129768 | JGI IMG/M metagenome (GOLD analysis project Ga0183260, IMG submission 129768) | Polar desert sand microbial communities from Dry Valleys, Antarctica - metaG UQ497 (22.06) (version 2) (version 2) | ecosystem: Environmental > Terrestrial > Soil > Desert | place...
TCTCCATCGGTGTACCCTTCCCGCCGACGCTGCTACGTCGGCTCTTCCATTCGATTGCTCGAAGGGAAGGTACACCACGCTCTTCAAGAAATCCCCGATCCACAACTTTCGATCATATCTCACAGCCCTCGGCTAACTGCTAAAGGCTAATCGCCTTCGCACAAAGGCCGCCCTTTTCGCAAAGTGCTTTATTTGACCCCCTCCACCTTTGGGATCTTCGACGTATCGAACTCGCCTACCCGTCTGCGGCCGAGCGATTCCAGCTCCTGCAGGCATTGCTCGCTTTCGCGGATGAGCTTCGCTACGTCTACGCCGAGGGTTTCGGGTTCGAACTCCTTGAGGCGTACCGTGCCGCCTCTCAGGAGGCCGGTGGCGCCGCGCCAGTTGCCGTTCTGGAGGTGGTAGAAGCCGACACCGACCTGGAGGATTCCCTGGTAGAGGAAGCGGACCCTCCCCGGTTCCTGCATCCAGGCCTCTTCGAGGTATTCGTGGCACTCGTAGAACTCGCCCCGGTTGAACTCCTCTATGCCCTTGAGGGCGAGGTCGGGGAGCCCTTCGGGAGCCTCTTCGGTCACCGCGGTTTTCGTACTAACCGCAGCCGCAGCCTCCGCCGCAGCAGCCGCCGCCACCGCCGCCCATCATGCGGGCGTCCATCATGGGGTTGGTGGAGAGCGCGGAGGCGCCTGGGGTCACGGCGGCGAAGGTGGAGATCAAACGCCGCGAGTCCTCGGAACCGCACTCAGGGCACCGGGCGGGCTCATCGGCGGCGCTCATCGAGCGCATCAGATCAAAACGCTCCTCACACCCGGCGCACTTGTACTCATAGAGGGCCATCTGTTCTCACCTCTCGTTCGGGGTCAAGCCACGAAGCGTATTGTACCGGACGGGGCGGGACGGGGTAGAATACCCTGGCATTCACGGGGCCGTAGCTCAGTTGGGAGAGCGCCGCCTTTGCACGGCGGAGGTCAGGGGTTCGAATCCCCTCGGCTCCACACATGGAAAGGTTTCGTTGAGTTTGAACCCCAACCCGGATAGGAACGGTCTGCCCTATGACCTGGGGGCCTTCGACCTGGACGGCACCGTTCTGCGGCGGGACCTGGAGATCTCGGACCGGACCACCGCCGCCATGCGCAGGCTCCGGGAACGCGGGATGCGCCTGGTCGTGGCGACGGGAAGGCGCTTCGAGGGGGCCAGGGAGCACGCGGAGCGGCTTGGCTTCGCCGGTTCGGACCCTTTGATCTGCTACGGCGGCTCGATGGTCCGGCGGATGAACGGCGAGACGCTACTACGCCGCACGTTGCCACGCGACGTGAGCGCGGAGGTCATGGAGTGGGCGGTGGAGCGCGGCCTGCACGCCCGCGTCTTCGTGGACGGGCGTATCGTCACCTCTCCCGACAACCCGGCCACCGAGGAGTACCTGCGCCGGGGCGAGCCGAACGTCTCCGTGGTGGACTCGCCCGCCGAATGGCTGCGGGAAGGCGGGGAAAGGGAAGAGCCGATCAAGCTCGTCGTCGTGGACCATCCCGACGAGGTGCCCCGCTGGCTGGAGGAAGCCAGAGAGGTGTTTCGGGACCGCCTCTTCGTGACCCGCAGCCTGCCGCACTACGTGGAGATAGGAGGGCTCGAAGGCACGAAATCCAAAGCCCTGAAGTTCCTGTGCGGCCACTGGGGCGTGGACCCTGCCCGCGCCATAGCCTTCGGGGACGCGGACAACGACGTGGACATGCTCCGCTTCGCCGGACACGGGGTCGCCGTCGGCGGGCTGACCGAAGAGGTTCGCGAGGCCGCCGACGAGGTGGTACCGCCGGTCGAGGAGGACGGCGTGGCCGCTTATCTGGAGCGGCTGCTCGGGGAAGCCGGGGTCGCGTAATGCCGGAGCTGCCCGAGACGACCGTCATCTCCGAGGACGTACTGTCTCTGGCCGGTGGGCGGGAGGTGCTGCGGGCCGCCGTGTTCCGGCCCGACGTGACCAACGTGGGGCCGGCGGAGTTTACGAGCAGGCTCGTCGGGAAGAAGCTGCACGGTACGGGACGGCGCGGCAAGATCATCGTCCTCGACTTCGGGGAGGTGGTAGGCCTGATCCACCTGGTCATCTCCGGGCGGGTGCTTCGTCTCCCCAGATGGCAGGAGCCGGACAGGATGAACACCGCCGTCCTGGAGTTCGAGGGAGGAATGACGCTCTCTTTCGCCAAACTCTGGCTCGGGTACTTTCACCTCTACGAGCCGGAAAAGGTGGAAGAACACCCCCTGATCTCACGCCTCGGTCCCGACCCTTTCTCGGAGGACTTCACGCCCGAGTACCTGACGAAAGCTCTCTCCCGCAAGGCGAGCATCAAGGGGCTACTCCTCGACCAGTCTGTCGTGGCGGGCCTCGGCAACATCTACGTGGACGAGGTCCTCTTCGCCGCTGGCGTCCATCCCATCCGCAAGGCCGACACCCTCACACCTGAGGAGATAGAGAAGATCCACGCCGCCTCCCGCGACATCCTGCGACGCGCCATAGAACTCCGGGGCACGACCTTCGACTCCTACCACGACGCCTTCGGAGAGACAGGAAAGTACCAGCATCACCTGCGGGTCTTCGACCGAAAAGGCGAGCCCTGTCCGGTCTGCGGCACCGAGATCGTCAAGTCCCGCGTCGCCGGCCGGGGGACGCACGTCTGTCCGAACTGTCAGCCTCTTTGGGTTTCGGGAGGATAGCGGAGCCGCTACTCGCGCTCGGTGTAAGGAAACTCCGCTGTGGCGGCCTAGTTTCCTTCCGCGCCGTCGCCCTGCTGCTGATCCTCGGGGGCGTCGGGCGCAGACTCCTGGCCGCTTGTGCTACCTCCGCCGCCCGTAGCCGGGGGGAGCTTGATGACGTCCGGGTTGGAACTGGCCAGTTCCTGGGCCTTCATGTAGGACTCTTCGGCCTTTCCGTAATCGTCGCTGGCCTGCGAGAGGATCTCCAGGGCGCGCTCCCGGTCGTCTGTCAGGGCAGGGTCCTGTTCCATGACCTCGTAGAACTCCATCTCCCTGGCCTCGGCGGAGAGCTGAGCGTCCATCGCCTTCAAGAGAAGCCCGGCGTACCTCTGAATGACCGGGTCCACGTCCATCTCCCGCGCGTCTTCCATACGAGCCGAGGCTTCCCGAAGGCTGTCGCGGGCTTCCTGGAGGGATTCCCGGGCCTCTGCGATGTTGTCTTCCTGATCCTCCGGGTCTTCGCCGGCTTCGATCTCCTCCCGCGCCACCCCGTATGACTCGCGGGCCTGGTCGAAGAGCCGGTTGTGATCGGCGATGGCGCCGTTCGCTTCCGTCACGGCGTCCTCGGCCTCCTGTCGCTGGTCGCCGAAGACGCCGGAGCACCCGGATAAGACAAGCGGAGAGAACGCTATCACGACGGCGAGCGCGAGAACGTTTAACATGTGCCTCATGAGAGAAGGAAGTCTACCGCCTTTCGGATTGGGTTTCTCCCCGCGGGAACTGGCCCGCCTGACGCTCGGGCGCCTCGCCGCGCGATTTCGCAGCAGGTTACGGGAACGGTCGGGGGAGGATCCAAGCCTCGACGACCGGGCCACCGTTGCCATCCGGGAGCACGAAAGGACCAACGCCGCTCTCTTCGAACGGATGACGCGGCTCACCGAGAAGGTCGAGCGCCTGGAAGAGGCCGGTACGCCGAGCGAGAGCGCCGGCAATCGCGCCGGCCGCGCCAGGAGAGAGGTGGAGGCGGAACTCGCCGCCCTGCGCGCCTCCTTCGTGGCCGCCGCCGGGGAGCGTGGGGGCAGGGCCTTCGACCGTCAGGTCCTGAACCGGTATCCGGGGCTCGAACGTCCCGCCGCCGACCGCTAACCCCGGCGCGGATTCTCGTCCTTCTTAACCGCCGCTGGAGGTGGCGGAACTGACGGCTTCTTTCACCAGCCTGCGGGCCTCGGGTCCGGTCCTGGGATTCAAGAACAGGAACGCCACACCCGCGATGAGGAGCAGCAACAAGATGCGGGAGCCGCCACCGCCCTCGCGGACCTTCTCGCCCCGCACTCGCTTGCTGCCCTGCTGGGCGGCCGACGCCGCAGCCTCGACCTGCTTGCGGAGCTTATCGTCGTCCCACAGCCGGGCGACGATGTCCGTCGCGTCCTCGTCCGAAAGCTCGTTGTAGATGTTGCGGGCTGAGTCGATGAACACGCGGAGGTTGTCCCTGAGGTCGTCGTCGTAGAGCAGCCGCCCCACTATGGGCCCCGCAGCCTCGTAGGCGGCGACGAGCGAAGCGACGGGGACGAACCTCGCTTCCTCGGCCTGTTCCTGTAGCCTCTCGGCCCGGCTCTTTCTTCCGAACAAAGTGGACCTCCCAATCTTCTACGCTCCCTAAATGGCGTTGATCCCACTCATCATACCCTTTTCGCGGTTTTCTATCCCGTCGGCAGGCTGCCCCTGCGGCTACCCGAGCGGTTCCACCTTCACCCGCAACTCTTCGCCGTCTACGCTCAGGCGTTCGCCGCCCGGGGCGTCGCCGTACAGGTCGAGTTCCCGGGCCAGCACCTCAGCCCTGAAGTATCCGCCCCAGCGTCCTTCCAGGAGCTCCCGGACCCTGGGACTGCCTGAGACGCCGACGGAGACCGACGCCTCTATATCGAAGCCCCTCTCGCGCCGCAGGTTCTGGACCTTGTGGACCAGCTCGCGCACCAGACCCTCGTCCAGGAGATCCGGGTCCAGCTCCGTGGAGAGCGCGACGGCGAGATCCCGCTCTCGCGCCAGGGCGTACCCCTCGCGCTCCCCAGGCTCCACGAGCAACTCCTCTGGAGAGAGCGGGATCTCCTGCCCGTCCACCGTCACGGAGACGCCCTCCCCGGCAGCGGCGCGGGTCCCCGTCTCCGGCGGCGCTTCGGCGAGCGCGGCGCGGATGCCCGGCACGAGCGCGCCGTACTTCGGCCCGACGACCCCGAGGTTGGGCTTGAGGTCGTAGGCCACGATGTCTTCCGCCTCCCCAAAACGCAACTCCTTGACGTTCAGCTCGTCGAGCACGATGGACTCCAGGCTCCGTACGCCCTCCTCGAAGCCGCCGTCACCGGCGTCGCCCGGCACGACGACGACCTCACGCAACGGCTGGCGGGTCTTCGTCGCCGCCGCGTTGCGGGCCGCCCGTCCCAGGGCCACGACCCGCCGCGCCGCGTCCATCCGCCGCAGGAGCGTCTCGTCCTTCGGGAACTCGCGCGCCTCGGGCCATCCGGCAAGGTGGACGCTCTCCGGCTCATCGCCCGACTCGTCCACGTTTACGACGAGGTTCCGGTAGAGCGAATCCGCCACGAACGGGGTGAACGGGGCGGTGAGCTTCGTAACCGCGACCAGGCACTCGTAGAGTGTGGAGTGGGCGGCCTTCTTGTCGTCGTCGTCCTCGCTCTTCCAGAAGCGGCGGCGGCTGCGCCGGACGTACCAGTTGGAGAGCTCGTCCACGAACTCGCCCAGTGAACGCCCCGCCGCCGTCACGTCGTAGGCGTCGAGACGCTCGGTTACGGCGCTGACGGTCTCGTGCAGCCGGCTCAGGGCCCAGCGGTCCATCAGGCTCCGCCTCTCGACCGGCACGGTGTCCCGACCGGGATCAAAGCCATCTATGCGAGCGTAGGTAACGAAGAACGAGTACGTGTTCCACAGGGTCAGCAGGTACTTGCGGACGGCTTCGTCTACCTGATCCTCTGAGAACCGCCGGGTGTTGCCGGGGCTAGTGGACGTGTACAGCGCCCACCGCAGCGCGTCGGCGCCCTGCCTATCGAACAACTCCCACGGGTTTATGACGTTGCCGAGAGACTTGCTCATCTTCTTGCCCTCGGAGTCGAGGATGTGGCCCAGGACCAGGCACGTCCTGTAAGGCGAGCGTCCGAAGAGCATCGTATTCACCGCCAGCAGCGAGTAGAACCAGCCCCTCGTCTGGTCCACAGCCTCGCAGATGTAGTCAGCCGGAAACTGCCGGTCGAAGCGCTCCTCGCTCTCGGCGCCGCCGTTCGGGTAAGCCCACTGGGCGAAGGGCATGCTCCCCGAGTCGAACCACACGTCCAGCACCTCAGGGACTCGCCGGGCCTCTTCGCCCGTCTCCGGGTGCCTTATTCGGACCCGGTCTATGTACGGGCGGTGCAGGTCTTCGGGGACGGGGTCGAGGGCGAGCTCCCGCAGCTCCTCCACGCTGCCGACGACCGCCACGGCGCCTGACTCGGTGCGCCAGATCGGCAACGGCGTACCCCAGAAGCGCTCTCGGGAGAGCGCCCAGTCTATGTTGTTCTTCAGCCAGTCCCCGAAGCGCCCCCACTTCACGTGGTCGGGGACCCAGTTTATGTTCTCGTTCTCCGAGAGCAGCCCGTCGAGGACGGCGGTCGTCCTGGCGTACCACGCCCGCTTGGCGTAGTACAGCAGCGGCGTCCCGCAGCGCCAGCAGTGCGGGTAGGCGTGCTCGTACTCCTCGGCCCGGAAGAGGGAGCCCCTCTCCCGCAACTCCTCGACAAGTCCCCGGTCCGCGTCCTTCACGAACTCTCCGGCGAACGGCCCGACCCTCCTGTCGAAGGTCCCATCGGGCTTCACGGGATGGATGGTCGGCAGGCCGTACCGCTGGCCGAGCCGGGCGTCGTCCTCGCCGTAGGCGGGGGCGGTGTGGACCAGGCCGGTCCCCTCGGTCGTCGTCACGTAGTCCCCGAGCACCACGGTCCACAGGTTCTCGTAGCCCTCGGCTCCTTCCACGGACACGTAATCGAACGGGCGGCGGTACTTCAGTCCCTCCAGTTCCCTGCCTTTGCGGGTTTCGAGGACCCGGTAACCGTCCTCTCCGAATACGCGGTCCAGGAGTTCCGAGGCCAGGATCAGGGTCTCCCCGTCTACCTCGACGGTCGCGTAGTCCACGTCCGGGTTGGCGGCCACGGCGGCGTTGGAGACGAGGGTCCACGGGGTCGTGGTCCAGACCAGGAAGCTGGTGCTCTCGTCCTCCGCCATCGGCAGCCGGACGTAGACGCTCGGGTCTATGACGGGGTCGGGGTACTGCTGGTAGCCCAGGGCTACCTCGGCTGAGGAGAGGGAGGTCTGGTCGCGGGGGCAGTGCGGGCTGACCTTGTATCCTTCGTAGAGCAGGTCCTTCCCGTGCAGGGTCTTCAGCGCCCACCAGACGCTCTCGATGTACGAGCCGTCGAGGGTCCGGTAGGGGTGATCCATGTCCACCCAGAAGCCCATGCGGGCGCTCATGCGCTTCCACTCGTCCACGTAGCGGAACACGGATTCGCGGCACAGGCGGTTGAACTCCTCGACGCCGTACTCTTCTATATCCCCCTTGCCCGCAAGTCCGAGCTCTTTCTCCACCTGGATCTCCACGGGCAGCCCGTGGGTGTCCCAGCCGCCCTTGCGCACCACCCGGTAGCCCTGCATGGTCTTGTAGCGCGGGATGAGGTCCTTGAAGGAGCGCGCCAGGACGTGATGGAACCCTGGCGCTCCGTTGGCCGTCGGCGGGCCCTCATAGAACACGATAGGCCGACCTTCTGGCCGCTCCTCTACGGACTTCTCGAAGGTGCCTGACTCCTCCCAGAAGCCGAGCACCTCCTCCTCCAGCTTCGGGAAGCTCACCCGGGATCCTACCTGTTCAAAACCCATGCTCTTCCTCTCAACGCAAAAGCTCCCGCCCCTCGCGGACGGAGCGACACTCCACCCGCGGGGACGGGAGCCTGTCAGAGACCCTCGCGGTACCACCCCGCTTGTCCAGGCTGAAGGCCCTGGACCTCTTGCCGGGCGACGAAACTTGCCTCGCCCTTTCGCTATAACGGGCGGGCCCGGCCGGTCCTACTAACGCCTGAAACAGCTTCGCCATTCCTTCGCTTTCGGCCGGCGGCTCGGGGAGGATTTTGGGGCCGATCTCCGCGCCGGGCTCGCACCATCTCCGGCTCGCTCTGACGGAGGCTGTGGCCTTACTCGTTCCCGTCGTCGCCTTGTACGGGGGTTTTAGACGCAAAGAGCGTGCGTGTCAAGGTGGGTCGTAGCTGTATCGTGATCCTGGTCTTTCAACGCAAACGTAATGGTAGTGTAAGGACCAGTTAAGAATTTGATGACATACTTGTTTCGAGAAGCCGTCCGATAATCGGGCCGGACGGTACGTCGAACACGGGAGAAGGTTTTGAGAAGTAGATCCAGAGCAGCAATAGCCGGTGTCGTGGGCGCGGTGCTGGCGTTCGGGATAGTGGAGCTGGTGCACGGCCTCTACGGGTCCGTGCCCTCGGTGTTCGTGGCGTTGGCCCAGCAGGTCGTGGAGCGGACGCCGGGCGAACTGGTGACGCGGGGCATCGAGCTCCTCGGCACGGCGGACATCCCCGTGCTGGTGGCGTGCATGATCACGGGCGCGCTCGTAGTCGCCGCCCTGCTCGGGAACCTCGCCGTCCGCTCTCCGATACTCGCCGTGGCCGGGGTGGCCGTCCTGGCTGGTATCGCGGTGGCCGCCGCGCTCGCCGAGCCGTTCGTCGCACTCGCGCCGACGGTGCTGACCATCGTCGGAGCCCTCGCCGCCGGCGCCGCCGTGACGGAGACATTGCTGCGGAACGCGGGCTTCCGAAGCTCGAAGCCCGTCCCCGAAGATACCGGAGGGACGGGTGCGCCCCCGGCCATGGACGTGCGCTCCAGGGAGGCTTACGCGGGCGGCGGCACGTCCGTCGGGCGCCGGGGCTTCCTCATGCTCGGCGGAGGCGCGGCGGTGGCCGGGCTCGCGGCCGTGGGCGTGGGGCGCGCCCTCTCCGGAGGAACCGCCGGCGCCGCTTCCGCCCCGAAGCGCCTGAAACTCCCCGCCGAACCGAAGAAGAGCAATGCTGGCGAGGGCGGCGCGCAAGAGAAGGCCGTGGAACATCAGACCCTTCCGTCGCCTGACCCGGAGGCTTCGCTCGACGTGCCGGGGATGCCGGACCTCATAACGCCCGCCAGCAGTTTCTATCTGATCGACACCGCGCTCTCCTCGCCACGCATAGACGTGAATAGCTGGAACCTCTCGATCAAGGGTGAGGTGGAGAACCCCGTCGAGTTTTCTTACAAGGACCTGCTGGGGATGCCGACCCGCGAGGCGGACATCACGCTCTCGTGTGTCTCGAACACGGTCGGGGGCGGTCTGATCTCCAACGGGCGCTGGACGGGCGTCCTCCTATCGGACGTGCTCGCCGAAGCCGGCGTGACCCGCGATAACATAACCCGCGCCTCCGAGCAGCTCGTCGGGCGCAGCGCGGACGGCTGGACTTCGGGCTTCAAGACCGACATCGCCCTTGACGGCCGCGAGGCGCTGGTCGCCTTCGGGCTGAACGACTCCGAACTGCCTCTCAAGAACGGCTACCCGGTGCGTTTGGTCGTCCCCGGCATCTACGGCTACGTCTCTGCCACCAAGTGGATCACGGAGATAGAGCTCACCAACTGGGACTTCGATGCGTACTGGATCCAACGCACCTGGGCCAAGGAAGGGCCGATCAAAACCCAGAGCCGCATAGACACCGTGGACGGCGGCGAGAACCTCTCCGCCGGCGCCGTCCCCATCGGCGGCGTCGCCTGGGCCCCGCACCGCGGCATAAGCAAAGTCGAGGTTTCCACCGATAACGGAGAGACCTGGAACGAGGCCCGCCTCGCCGCCCAGCTCGACGAAGACACCTGGCGCCAGTACGTCTACGACTGGGGCGCGAAACCCGGTGACCACACCCTCCAGGTTCGCGCCACGGACGGCGAAGGACAGACCCAGACGGAGAAGGAGGCCCCGCCCCACCCCTCCGGCGCCTCCGGCTACCATACGATAGACGTGTCGGTGGCCTGAGAAGGCCCGAAAATAGAGTCCGCCGGTGCCGAACGCCTGTACCGATATGAAGATAAACCGTAAGTTCAGGTCGAGACTTTGGAACGGTCAAAGCGTATGGATCGGCGCAAAAAAGCGGGGTTGTAATCAAAATGTTTCCGTTGTGTAACGGAACCGTAACGCGAAGAGAAGCCGGATGTAACAAGGGAAGAGTATAGTGCTGGTTAAACCGGGCTCCGACCGATGGGAACTTTTCCCCCTCCAGATCCCATCGGTCGGTTCGGTGTTTCTGGGATATTTTACGTGAGCATGTTCCATCTTCGTCTCGATCCTCGTGCTGGTTAGGGAACTCCATCCTCTGGACCTCTCGCCTGCGGAAGCCCGGCGTCTCCAGTACGAGTTGGCGCCACGAGTGACGGCGGGTCCGGCTTTGGATCTCGATACGGTCGAGTACGTGGCGGGGGCTGACGTCTCCACCGAGGGGGATCTGGCCTACGCCACGGTCGCGGTGCTCTCGTTCCCGGGGCTTTCCCTGGTGGAGGTGCAGGGGCTCGAGGCCCCGCTGGAGTTTCCGTACGTGCCGGGGCTGCTGTCGTTCCGGGAGATACCCTCGGTGGCCGGGGCTTTGAGGAAGGTCGAGACGCCGGTGGACGCGGTGATCTTCGACGCCCAGGGGCTCGCCCACCCGCGCCGGATGGGGCTCGCCTCGCATCTCGGGCTCTTCCTGGACGTACCGAGCATCGGGTGCGCCAAGAGCCGGCTCGTCGGCGACTTCGAGGAGCCGGGGCGGGAGAAGGGTTCCTCCACCGACCTCACGCATCGGGGGGAGGTGATCGGGGCGGTCCTGCGAACCCGCGACGGGGTATCCCCGGTGTTCGTCTCCGTCGGGAACAACATAGACCTCGGTAGCGCCGTGGAACTGGTACTGGCGTGCTGCACGAAGTACCGGCTGCCGGAGACCACCCGGCAGGCTCACGACACCGCAAACCGGCTGCGCCGGGGAGAAGAGCCCGGCGGGACCCTGTTTTAAGCGGGTTTCCTGCGCGGCGTCCCTGCGATACGCTGGTAGCATGGGGAGACGGCAAGTGTTAATTTACGGTGCAACAGTTCGATTCGGCACCGACGGAAAAGTTCGGGAAGGGAGAGGACGTTGGCACGAGTCAGGATCACCGGGACCATGAATCGCCGTCAGTTCCTGAGGTTGAGCGGGGCGGGCCTCACGGGTGCGGCCCTGCTCGGGGTGGCAGGTTGCGGCGGTGGGACCATATCCGGGGGAGGCCCGGGGGGCAGCGGAAACATCTTCACTCACCTTACGCACTGACTTGAGATAGCCGTAAATCTTGCAACTCTTGAAAAGCTGCTTGAACGGCTTTCACACACAGACGAGAACGCAGGGCGAAGTGGTTCATCGACGTTGCCAGCTTCA
>Ga0183260_10004416_pt1 | contig 11174 bp, 8 predicted proteins | sample AntDrymUQ4972206_2_FD_129768 | JGI IMG/M metagenome (GOLD analysis project Ga0183260, IMG submission 129768) | Polar desert sand microbial communities from Dry Valleys, Antarctica - metaG UQ497 (22.06) (version 2) (version 2) | ecosystem: Environmental > Terrestrial > Soil > Desert | place...
CGACGTCCCGGAGCACCGAGCCTCTGGCGGCGATGCCGACACCGCCGAGAACCCCGGTGACGAAGCCGTCCTGGATCCGGGCGCTCGCAACGCCCAGGGTCGCGGTCGTGTTGGTCAGCTCAAGGTCGACTTGGACGGCTCGCACCGTCATGGTGGCACCGTTCCGGCTCTTCGAGCCGTCGCGGTCGGAGAGCGTGATCCTCAAGACACCCTGGATGTCGATGACACCGTTGACAGGCGTCAACGGAACCCCGCCCAGCTCGATCCCGGCGACAGAGGACCTACCGCTGCGGTGGAAGCCGTTGGCGTCGTGCCACGTGCGCGCCGTCGACCGGACACCGGTGAGCACCAGGTCCTGGTTGGCCACATTGACATCACCAAACGTGACGTCGGCGATCGTGTTGACCGACTTGACATTGACCGAGCCGTTGCGGCCGCGGTAGGTCCGGGTTCGGCTGTCGATGCCGTTGGCTGTCGCAATGCCAAGGTTGGCAGTTACAAGGCTGTTGGTGTCGGTTCGCCCGGTCTGCCGGGTGCAGCCGATGAAGGCCAGTGCCGTGCGGCCCGAGTTGGCCTGCAGGTCGCCGCCTCTGACCCGGCTGCCGAAAGCCTGGCCGAACAATCCGTAGTTGGTGACCGCGCTCGCACCTGCAGCCGAGGACGACTGCGTCGTGGTTGCGGCACCGCTGGCCGGCGGTACCAGCGTCAGCGTGGAGGCGGCCAGCGCTGTGACAGCGACGAGACCCGCGCCCTTACGAGAAAATCCCATGGAGTACTCCCCGTTGGCTAGTTGCGACGGACCGCGTCGGTCCTGAAATCGCTAACGACAGCATGACGATGAAGGTCACGCTTCGTGACGCAAATTAATCAGAAAGTTACCTTAGTACGTAAATCAGGCTACCCCGCGGGGTGGCAACTCGGGCGGCGACACGCGCTAGGAGGTCATGATCACAGGTGCCCCCGGCAGGATTCGAACCTGCGCACCCGGCTCCGGAGGCCGATGCTCTATCCCCTGAGCTACGAGGGCAGGGATGTGTCGCCAGCCTAACCGACCGGTCTGGGAGCAATCCCGCCCGAACTGCACTGGCACGGGGGTCCCCCGTGCCAAACGGGGGCCAGCCCCGGATTCCCCACCGCACGGATCGCTGTGCTGCGTCGATACCCTGAGGCAGTGACGCCCGAAGAGCTGTCTCGGGCCGTCGTCGATGTCCTCACCGGCTTGGTCGACGACGGCTCCTTGTCGCTGTCTGAGGGAGCGCCGACAACGGTGAAGGTCGAGCGGCCCAAGAGCGAAGATCACGGCGACTATGCCACCAACGTCGCCCTGCAGCTCGGCAGGCGAGCCGGACTCAACTCCCGGGAGCTCGCCAGCCTCATTGCAGACCGGCTCGGGAAGACCGAAGGTATCCGGTCAGCCGAGGTTGCCGGCCCCGGATTCATCAACGTACGCGTGGAAACAGCCGCACAGGCGTCGATTGCAGCGGCAATTCTGGTTGCTGGCGACGCATACGGCGCGAGTGATTCCCTCGGCGGTGAACGAGTCGACCTGGAGTACGTCTCGGTCAACCCCACCGGGCCGATCCATGTGGCGCACACCAGGTGGGCGGCAGTTGGTGACTCCTTGGCGCGGATCCTTTCCGCGGTCGGCTGCGAGGTGACGCGGGAGTACTACTTCAACGACCATGGCGCGCAGATCGACCGGTTCGCCCGCTCGCTGCTAGCCCGATCCCGGGGCCAAGAGGTGCCGCCCGACGGGTACGTCGGCAGCTACATCCAGGACATCGCTGAGCGGATAACTGCGTTGCACCCCGACGTCACCGACCTCCCCGACCCGGAGGCACAGGAGCTGCTGCGCCGCGAGGGTGTCGCGCTGATGTTCGCCGACATCAAGGCGAGTCTCCATGAGTTCGGCGTCGACTTCGACGTCTTCTATCACGAGAACTCGCTGCATCAGACCGGAGCCGTCGAGCGTGCGATCGATCGGCTGCGGGGCCTCGGGGTGATGTACGAGGCCGACGGAGCGTTGTGGCTCCGGACCAGCGACTTCGGCGACGACAAGGATCGCGTGGTCATCAAGTCTGACGGCAAGCCGGCGTACATCTCCGCTGACTTGGCTTACTACCTCGACAAGCGAGAACGCGGCTTCGACAGGTGCGTGATCCTGCTCGGCGCCGACCACCACGGTTACGTCGGTCGGCTGATGGCCATGTGCGCGGCTTTCGGTGATGTGCCCGGCCAGAACCTCGAGCTGCTCATCGGCCAGATGGTCAACCTGGTCCGCGATGGTCGGCCGGTCCGAATGTCGAAGCGGGCGGGGACGATCGTCACGATCGAGGACCTCGTCGAGGCGATTGGGGTGGACGCCGCGCGCTATGCCCTCGTGCGCTATTCGATGGACGCCACGATCGACATCGACCTTGACCTGTGGGCGCGGCGTACCAACGACAACCCTGTCTATTACGTGCAGTACGCCCACGCCCGGATGGCCTCGATCCTGCGCAACGCCGAAGATCTCGGCCTGGCCCCGACAGCCGAGGAGTTTCAGCCGGGACTGCTCGATGCACCTCGCGAAGGCGACTTGCTCCGTGCCCTGGCGGAGTTCCCGCGCGTGGTGGCTCAGGCTGCTGAGTTGCGCGAGCCGCACCGGGTGGCTCGCTATCTCGAGGATGCTGCGTCGTCGTTCCACCGGTTCTACGACGAATGCAGGGTCTTGCCCCTCGGTGACGAGGAGCCCACGGCCCGCCATCAGGCGCGAGTGCTGCTGGTGGCTGCGAGCCGCCAGGTGCTCGCGAACGGGCTGGGGCTGCTCGGGGTGTCGGCGCCCGAGCGAATGTGATGCGTATCCCGGAGCACGAGGCAGACATCCTGGATGCCTACCAGGGGCTGCGTGCGCCGTCCTGGCTGCGGACACCCACGGATCCGAACACATTGGTGTCGGCGCTGTGGTCGGCCAACGTCGAGCGCGCCGCGGGCGGTAAGCTGCAGGTGGCCGGCGTACCCGTCACGGCTCTGGCTCGCGAGCACGGCACCCCTGCGTATGTCGTCGACGAGGACGACTTTCGCTCCCGGGCGCGCGCCTTCCGGGACGCGTTCAGCACCTACACGGTTTTCTATGCGGGTAAGGCGTTCCTCTGTACCGAAGTGGCCCGTTGGGTCGTGGCGGAGGGGCTGCACCTCGACGTGTGCAGCGGCGGCGAGCTCGCGGTGGCAGTCCGCGCCGGCGTCCCCCCCGAGCGCATCGGCATGCACGGCAACAACAAGTCCGACACCGAACTGGTCCGCGCCCTCGACATCGGCGTGGGCTCCATCGTCGTCGACTCCGCCACCGAGATCGAGCGCCTCTCCACCCTGGCCGCCCAGCGGCACGTCCCAGCGCCCGTTCTGCTCCGCGTGACGGCGGGGGTCGAGGCACGTACGCATGCTTATGTCGCGACCGCACATGAAGACCAGAAGTTCGGATTCTCCATCCGCGGCGGTGGAGCCTTGCGGGCAGCCCTTCGGGTCGTCCGCGACCCGAACCTCCTGCTGCTCGGCCTGCACTCCCACATCGGCTCGCAGATCTTCGACACCACCGGCTTCGAGGTTGCTACCCGTCGCGTGCTGACCCTTCATGGGCAGATCGCGTCACAGACGGGGTATACCTGCCCCGAGCTCGGCCTCGGCGGTGGCTTCGGCATCGCCTACACGACCCAGGACGATCCGCAGTCGCCGCGGCAGCTTGCCTGGCACCTCAGCAGCATCGTCGCGGATGAGTGCCGCGCGCTCGGCCTGGCGGTCCCGCAGCTGTCGGTGGAGCCTGGGCGGTCGATCGCTGGCCCCACCACGTTCACGCTGTACGAGGTCGGCTCGGTAAAGCGGGTGACGCTCGACGCGGGCGTCGTTCGGACGTACGTGTCCGTCGACGGCGGCATGAGCGACAACATCCGAGCCGCGTTGTACGACGCGGACTACTCGTGCACACTGGCGTCGCGTGCCTCGGATGCCGAACCGGTCCTCGCCCGGGTCGTGGGCAAGCATTGCGAGTCCGGTGACGTCGTAGTCAAGGACGAGTATCTGCCCGGCGACGTCAGCGCTGGTGACCTGTTGGCCGTGCCCGGCACCGGCGCGTACTGCCGATCGCTGGCCAACAATTACAACCATGTGCCACGTCCGGCCGTCATCGCCGTCCGCAACGGCCGCTCCCGGGTGGTGGTCCGGCGCGAGACGGAGGATGACCTGCTGCGCCTGGACGTCGGATGAGCCCGCCGTGGCGCGGCGTGATCGAGGAGTACCGCGACTGGCTGCCGGTTACGGCCACCACCCCGGTCATCACCTTGGGCGAGGGTGGCACGCCGCTGGTTCACTCTGACTGGCTCTCCCGGCGCGTTGGTGCCGAGGTGTGGCTGAAGGTCGAGGGCGGCAACCCAACCGGCTCCTTCAAGGACCGTGGCATGACCGTGGCCATCTCGGTCGCTCTTGCCCAGGGCGCGGATGCCTGCGTATGCGCTTCCACGGGCAACACGTCGGCGTCGATGACGGCGTACGCCGCCCGGGCGGGGTTGCGGCCCATCGTCCTTGTCCCGCAGGGCAAGATCGCCGCAGGCAAGCTGGCGCAGGCAACCGTGCACGGCGCCCACATCCTCCAGGTACGCGGCACGTTCGACGACTGCCTGGTCATCGCCCGGGAACTGTCTGTCCGCTACCCCGTCACGCTGGTCAACTCGGTCAACCCCCTCCGTCTCCAGGGGCAGAAGACCGCCGCCTTCGAGGTTGTCGACGTACTCGGTGACGGACCCGACCTGCACGTCCTCCCGGTTGGCAACGCGGGCAACATCTGCGCGTACTGGCAGGGCTATCAGGAGTACGCCGCGGCCGGCCGCGCCAGTCGGTTGCCGAGCATGTGGGGCATTCAAGCCGACGGCGCGGCACCGTTCGTTGTCGGCCGGCCGGTGGCTGCGCCGGAGACGGTGGCCACGGCGATCCGGATCGGTAATCCGGCTTCTTGGTCGCTCGCAGCGGACGCATGCGACGAGTCCGGGGGCCGGATCGGCGCCGTGAGCGACGAGCAGATCCTGCGGGCGCAGCGCGATCTGGCGGCCCGTGACGGAGTCTTCGTGGAGCCAGCGTCCGCCGCGGGGGTGGCGGGGCTCTTGTCAGCCGCGGAGCGACGTGAGGTGCCGGTCGGCGGGCAGGTCGTGGTCACGCTGACCGGTCATGGGCTCAAGGACACCGCGACCGTCATGGCTGGGTTCGACTCGGTCATCGACACCGTCGTCGACGTGGAGGTTCACGCTGCGGCGGCCGCTGCCGGACTGAGCTGATGGTCGACGTCCTCCATGCGACGGTGCAGGTGACGGCACCGGCTACCAGCGCCAACCTCGGGCCGGGGTTCGACTCGTTGGGCATCGCATGGACCATGGCCGATTGCGTGACGGTGACGGCGGTGGCTAGCGGGCTGGTGATCGATGTGTCCGGCGAGGGAGCCGGCGCGCTGCCCGACGATGCGTCGCATCTGGTGGTCCGAGGCATGGCGGCGGCCTTCGCCGCGGTCGGCGCCCAGCTGCCCGGACTTCGGCTGCACTGCCGTAACACCATCCCCCAGGGTCGTGGACTGGGGTCGAGCGCTGCGGCCGTCGTGTCCGGAGTGCTTGCCGGACGCGCCCTGCTGGAGCACGGGGAGCAGCTCATCGATGACGCGGCAGCCCTGTCGTTGGCGGCACAGCTCGAGGGCCACGCCGACAACGTGGCGGCCTGTCTGCTCGGAGGTCTGACCGTCGCCTGGGCGACCGAGTCGGGTGTCCGAGCAGTACGCCAGGACGTGGACCTGCGAGCGGTCCTGCTCGTACCACCGCAGGTCATGGCCACATCGGCGTCGCGAGAGTTGCTGCCAGAGCTGGTGCCCCACCGCGACGCCGTCCGCAATGTCGGTCGCGCCGCTCTGTTGGTCGCCACCCTGAACAACCCGGTCTTGTCTCGAGAATCCCTGCTCGCCGCCACTCAGGACTGGTTGCATCAGCCGTACCGAGCCTTCGCGATGCCAGAATCGTTCGCCCTGGTGGCCGAGCTGCGGGCATTCGGAGTGCCTGCCGTATTTTCGGGCTCGGGTCCGTCGGTGCTGGCGTTCCTGGTCGGAGTGGACGACCCGCCCGGCAGCTTCCGGAGCTTGGTGACCGAGGGCTGGCGCGTTCACGAAGTTCTTGTGGATCCGTCGGGCGCCCGAGTGCTGCGCACCCTGCGGGAATGAACGGCGCGCGGTAGCCGTTGTGCCCCTTGAACGACACTCATGGGCCTGGAGTGCTACGCTCGGCTCGCAGACGATCCGCACCTGACCTTCTCGTTGCCATGAAAGTTCAGCGCGGTCGTAGCTCCTCTCACTCCGACCCGAGCTTTCTCCGGGAGGCGTGACATTGCGCCCCGGTGACTGGTGAGCCGGTCGACACCGCTCATCACCTCCGTGGCGTCGTGACAGGACAGCCTCCCTCACTCCCGAACGTGGGAAGGACCTCACGTGATCGACACTCACACTTTGCCTCCGACGGCTCCCGGCACCGGTGAGCCCGGAACGGCGGCTCCATCGGTGCCGGCCTCTCGCCGCAAGAGCGGGGGACTGTCCGGCATGGTGCTCGCCGAGCTGCAGCAGGTGGCGACCGGATTGGGCATCAAGGGCACTGCCCGGCTCCGTAAGGGTCAGCTGATCGAAGCGATCCAGGCAGCCCAGGCTGGGAGCGCGACCAACCGCCAGCAGAGCAACGGCGACGCTGCGAGGGCAAACGCCGCCGCGCCTCCTACCAACACCCCATTCGATGAGACCCAGCCCAACAGCGCCCAGGCCGGAAGCGGTCAGGACAGCAACGGCCACGCCGACGGCGCACAGGCACGGCAGTTGTCCTCGACGACCGCTGAAGAGCAAGGCAATCGGGACACCTCTCGAGCGTCCCGAGACCCTCAATCCCGTTCCGATGGCCGCGACAGCGCGCGTCAGGGTCAGGGTGACCAAAGCCACAGCAATCGGGGCCACAGCAACCAGGGCCAGAGCAACCAGGGCCAGAGCAACCAGGGCCAGGGTGGCCAGAGTCAGAGCAACCAGGGCCAGAGCCGCTACGACGAGGACTCCGCGAACAGCCGACGCAGCCGGCGGCGCCGTAGCCGCGACCGTGGTCGCGACCGTGAGCGCCGGCCCGACTCCGAGCCGCAGGTGGGCGAGGACGACATCTTGCTGCCCGTGGCCGGGATAGTCGATGTGCTAGACAGCTACGCGTTCGTGCGTACCTCTGGCTACCTGCCCGGACCCGACGACATCTACGTGTCCTTGTCGATGGTCCGCAAGTGGGGTCTGCGAAAGGGTGACGCGGTCACCGGGCAGGTCCGCCAGTCTCGCGATGGTGAGCGTAAGGAGAAGTACAACCCGCTGGTGCGACTCGACACCATCAACGGGATGAACATCGAGGCGGCTCGTTCCCGCGTCGACTTCGCCAAGCTCACCCCGCTGTACGCACAGGAACGGCTGCGGCTGGAGACCGAGCCCACCCAGCTCACCACCCGGATCATCGACATCGTCGCGCCCATCGGCAAGGGCCAGCGCGGACTGATCGTTGCCCCGTCCAAGGCCGGCAAGACCATGGTGATGCAGGCGATCGCCAATGCAGTCACCACCAACAACCCCGAGTGCCACCTGATGGTCGTGCTGGTCGACGAGCGGCCGGAAGAGGTCACCGAGATGCAGCGCGCCGTCAAGGGCGAGGTCATCTCCTCGACGTTCGACCGCCCCGCGGACGACCACACCACGGTTGCCGAGCTGGCTATCGAGCGGGCGAAGCGGCTCGTCGAGATGGGACATGACGTCTTTCTCCTGCTCGACTCCATCACCAAGCTTGGCCGGGCGTACAACCTGGCAGCCCCGGCGAGCGGCCGGATCCTGTCCGGTGGTGTCGACTCCTCGGCGCTCTACCCGCCTAAGCGTTTCTTCGGTGCCGCGCGCAACATCGAGCACGGAGGCTCGCTGACGATCCTGGCCACCGCTCTGATCGAGACCGGCTCGAAGATGGACGAGGTGATCTTCGAAGAGTTCAAGGGCACTGGCAACATGGAGCTGCGACTGCGGCGCGAATACGCGAACAAGCGGATCTTCCCCGCGATCGACGTCGACAGCTCCGGTACGCGCCGCGAAGAGTTGCTGATGAGCAGCGAAGAGCTGGCCATCGTGTGGAAGCTTCGCCGAGTGCTGTCGGCCTTGGACGGCCAGCAGGCATTGGAGCTGGTGCTGGAGAAGCTGAGGTCGACCAAGAGCAATGTCGAGTTCTTGTTGCAGATTCAGAAGACCACCCCGATGTCGGGCAACGGCCGCCGCGACGACAACTGAGCGACGAGGGATTGCGTGACGACAGTCGAGGACTTCTCAGCCACGTCCATCGACGGCGACGAGGTGTCGCTGGCCACATACCAGGGCAAAGTTCTGCTGATCAATGTGGCATCGAAGTGCGGCTTCACACCGCAATACGACGGCCTCGAGCAGCTGAACCGGGCTTACGGCGACCAGGGGTTCGCGGTGTTGGGATTCCCCAGCGACCAGTTCGGTCACCAGGAGCCTGGCAGCGCCGAGGAGATCAAGCAGTTTTGTACGTTGACCTACGGGGTGTCGTTCCCGATGTTCGCCAGGATCGACGTCAACGGTCGCGACGCGCATCCGCTGTACCGGTGGCTGCGTACTCAGAAGTCGGGTGCGCCCGGCGAGGTGATCAAGTGGAACTTCACCAAGTTTCTCGTCGGCCGAGACGGCCGAGTGATAAGGCGGTACGGCCCGGCCACCAAACCCGCGAAGCTTGTCCCCGACATCGAGACAGCGTTGAACTCCAAGCGGCCCCTGCCAGCTTCCATTGGCTAACGGTCACTTCCAATGGGTTCGAACCCATTGGAAGTGACCCGCTACCACGTTCACGTGGGAAAGGGACATCCGCTGCCCAGGAATGGGGTGGGCTGGAGTGGCGTTGATCGAGAGTGCGATGCCAGACTGGCACTTGGCACCGGTTCACGCCGCTTCCGTTGTGGCGACCCGGCGGCCGCGTCGAAAGGACACCATGAAGCCCGACATTCATCCGCAGTACGGCGAGACGCAGGTGACCTGCACGTGTGGGAACACATTCACCACGCGCAGCACCGCCAAGAACGCCACCATCCACGCCGACGTGTGCTCCAGTTGCCACCCCTTCTACACCGGCAAGCAGAAGATCCTTGACACCGGTGGTCGGGTGGCCCGCTTCGAGAAGCGGTACGCCGCCGCCAAGGCCAAGACCGGTTCTAAGGACGCCGGCTAGCAAGACATCCGCACCGGCTCGCAGGCTTTCCTGCGGGCCGGTGTGTTGTTCGTTCGTCGACAGGAAGGTCCCATGTTCGAGGCAGTGGAGGCGGTCGTCGCCGAGCACGCCGAGCTGGAACGCCTCCTTGCCGACCCGCAACTGCACGCAGATCCTCGTCGGGCACGGTTGCTCGGACAGCGCTACGCGCAGGTGGCGGCGATCGTGCGGACCTACCGCGATTGGCTGCGCACCGGTGGGGATCTCGCCGCCGCGGCCGAGCTCGGCGGCGAGGACGCGGGCTTCGCGGCGGAGGCCGCCGGGCTGGAGCTACGTCGAACGGAGCTGGCCGAGCGACTCCGCCAGCTGCTGGTGCCGCGCGATCCCACTGACAGCAAGGACGCGATCCTCGAGGTCAAGGCGGGGGAGGGCGGCGAGGAGTCGGCGCTGTTCGCTGGTGACCTTTTCCGTATGTACCTTCGCTTTGCCGAGCGACGCGGCTGGCGCACCGAGGTCATCGACGCAACCGAATCCGACTTGGGCGGCTACAAGTCGGCGACCCTGGCGGTCAAGGCGAAGCGGACCCCCGAGCTCGGCGAGGCGCCGTACGCGCTCTTGAAGTACGAGGGCGGGGTGCACCGGGTGCAGCGGGTACCGGTCACCGAGTCCCAGGGGCGCATCCACACCTCGGCCGCGGGTGTGTTGGTGATGCCGGAAGCGGACCCGGTCGACGTCGCGATCTCCGACAACGACCTCCGCATTGATGTGTTCCGCTCCTCCGGGCCGGGCGGTCAGAGCGTCAACACCACCGACTCAGCTGTCCGCGTCACCCACTTGCCCAGCGGCATCGTGGTGAGCTGTCAAAACCAGAAGAGCCAGCTGCAAAACAAGGAGCAGGCGCTGCGCATCCTGCGGTCTCGGCTGCTGGCCGCCGCGGAGGAGGCTGCGCACGCGCAGGAGGCCGATGTCCGCCGATCCCAGGTTCGGACGGTAGACCGCTCCGAGCGGATTCGCACCTACAACTTCGCCGAGAATCGCATCTCCGACCATCGGATCGGCTTCAAGGCCTACAACCTCGACGCGGTGCTCGACGGTGCACTCGACGAGGTTGTCGAGGCCTGTGTGGCCGCAGACCTTGCTGACCGGCTGGGAGCCGTGGAGGCCGGCGGGCGGTCGTGAACGTCGCCGCGCTGCTCGTCACCGCAGCGGGCGACCTGGCAGCGGCCGGGGTCGCCTCGCCCCGCTTCGATGCCGAGGCGCTCCTGGCACACGTCCTCGGCGTCGCGCCGCCCCACGCGCGCGGGGCGCGGACTCTTACAGCGGAGCAGCAGGCAGCGTTCGCGATCCTGGTCCGCCGCCGAGCCGCTCGGGAGCCGCTGCAGCACCTGGTGGGGTCGGTGGGCTTTCGCCACGTGGAGATCGCAGTGGGACCGGGAGTCTTCATCCCGCGACCGGAGACCGAGGTCCTCGCCGGGTGGGCAATCGACCAGCTGGCGGCTGCCCGTGCGCTCGGGCAGGCGGAACCCGTTGCCGTCGACCTGTGCACCGGGTCGGGCGCCGTGGCCGCCACGATGGCCGACGAGGCGCCCTACGCCCGGGTTCATGCCGTCGAGCTATCCCCTGACGCGGTCCGGTACGCAGCGCGCAACCTCTCCGGCACCGGCGTCGACCTGCGACAGGGGGACATCGCCGACGCGCTCGACGACCTGGACGGATGTGTCGACGTCGTGGTCGCCAATCCGCCGTACATCCCGTTGACCGCCTACGAGTCGGTCGACATCGAGACCCGTAAGCACGACCCGGCGTTGGCGCTGTGGTCCGGCGCCGACGGGCCGGCCATGATCCGGACCGTCGAACGGGTCGCCTCCCGGCTGCTGCGGTCGGGCGGCGTGGTTGGTTGCGAGC
>Ga0183260_10004417_pt1 | contig 11174 bp, 9 predicted proteins | sample AntDrymUQ4972206_2_FD_129768 | JGI IMG/M metagenome (GOLD analysis project Ga0183260, IMG submission 129768) | Polar desert sand microbial communities from Dry Valleys, Antarctica - metaG UQ497 (22.06) (version 2) (version 2) | ecosystem: Environmental > Terrestrial > Soil > Desert | place...
ATCTGCGGCTGCCATCATGAGCAAGACGGCGAAGCGGTTTACCGGGCGGGAAGCGGATCTGCTGCTGGCGGGCGTCCATCTGCGCCTCGGGTCTCTCGCCCTGGCGCGCTCCGAGCTTGAAGCGCTGGCCGGGCGCGACGGACTGGACGAACCCGGGCTCGTGGACCTCGCCGAGGCTCGCTGGCGCACCGGGGACCTGGAGGGAGCCGGCGAGGCTGCCGATGCCGCGATCCACGACGGCGAAGGCCCGCTCCTGGCCCTGATCGTGGCGGCTGAGGCGGCCGCGGCGCGCGGGCGCCCGACAGAGGCGCGAGGACTAGCGGACCGGGCTCTCGCCGCGGCGGACGGCTCGATCGATCGCTGGTTCGCCGGCATGCCGCGCGCCTCGGTCTGGCCGGCGGATGTCCACGTCCCGCCGCCGGCACCATCCACGAAGGTCGGCGCCGGACCCGGCATGTCGCGCCGAGCGCGGCCGGCCACGACAGCACTGGCACCGGAGGCTCCGGCCCTCGCTCCCGCCCTGGCTCCGGCCTCGCCCGATACGCTCGCGCTCTGGGAACCCGGAGGGCGCCCGGAGGTGGCCGGTGCGCCGGATCTGCCTCGACCCGCCGATGAACTCGAGCGGGGCCGCGCCGCCCTCGACGCCGGCGATATCGCCGAAGCCACGATCCGATTGGCGCTCACCCTGCGCCTCGGCCCGGCGCTTGCTCCGGCCGTCCTCGATCTGGTGCGGGATCAGCCGGCCCGGGAGTTGGCCATCGTCCGCGGCGATGCCTACCGGCTGGTCGGACGCGAGCTTGAGGCCCGACACGCGTTCGGTGACGCCGCGCGCTCGGGCGAACCGGACGTGCCATCGCCCGGCGACGACCGTGATGAACCTGTCCCATCCGAACCCCGAGGAGCCCGCCCATGAGTGAACGAACGCTCGTCCTGATCAAGCCCGACGGTGTCCAACGCCAGCTGGCCGGGCGGATCCTGGCTCGCTACGAAGGGCGAGGCCTCAAGGTCGTGGGCCTGAAGCTCGTCCACGTGGATCGAGCGATCGCCGAGCAGCACTACGAGGCCCATCGCGCCAAACCCTTCTTCGCGGGCCTGGTCGACTTCATCACTTCCGCACCGCTCGTCGCCGTGGCCCTCGAAGGGCCGAACGCGATCGCGGTCGTCCGAGCGATCAACGGTGCGACTCGACCGCACGAGGCCGCGCCGGGCACGATCCGGGGCGACTTCGCCCTCGAGACCGCGCAGAACATCGTGCATGCATCGGACGGGCCGGAGGCGGCCAAGGCCGAGCTCGGCCTGTGGTTCGCCGCCGGCGAGTTGTTCGACTACGAGCGCGATATCGATCGCTGGGTGCTCGCCCCGGCTGACTGACCGGGGCTCGAATCGCCTTGCCTCGTCGGGACGGGCTCGAATGACGGCGGCGCGACATCGGGCGAGGCCGTCGGGACCTCGCGGGCGGGTAGGCCGTTCGCCGCGGCTCCCGGCAGGCCGAACGCACCAGCGCTGATCGCCACCGCCAGCACCGCCGCCGCGATCGCCCCGACCGAGGCGCTGAATGCGCGATCGGCGGCCCACGTGCGGCCCAGCCAGGCCCGCACGTCGGTCAGGTCCACGGCGGTCAGGGAGGGGCGCCACTCCGGGCGTCCGGCGCGGCCCGATTCGGCTCGCGACAGGCCGACGGCCAGCAGGCGCACATAGAACGCGATCGGTGCCAGCACGCCCACCGCCATGACCGTTTCGAGTGGGCCGTCCATCGACAGCCGAACGAGGGTGGACCGGGCATCGAAGGCGGCCGTCCCGGGGATGCCGACGCTGGCAACGACGAGGGCGATGAACGCGACGGTCAGCATCGGCGAGCGGACGGCCCATCCTCGGAGATCCGCCACCCGCCCGGTGAACCAGGTCGTGCGTGCGGCGGCGGCCCACGCGGCGAACGCGCTGCGCGTCACGACGAAGGCGAGGAGCCAGACCCTGCCCGGACCCGCGGCCTCGGCATCGACGGCCGCCAGCGCGAGCAGGACGACCCCCGCGTCGGCCACGATGGCGTACCCGACCATGTGCTCCAGATCATCCTGGATCCAGGCCGCCAGCGAGCCCAGCAGGATGGATCCGATGGCCACGGCCAGCACCACGACGCGGATCGCCGCGAGGTCGAGTGCGATCGGCGCCACGGTCGCTTCCGTCCAGGCAAGGGCCACGATCCCGAAGGCCGCCGGTGCCCAGGCGGTGACCTGCGGAAGGGTCGATTCGGGGACGACGTCGGTCAGTGGCGCGGCCCAGCGGTGGAACGGGATCGCTCCGAACCGGATGGCCACGGCGAGGGCCACGGCCAGGTAGGCGAGCCCCGCCGACACAGGCCCGGCTTCAAGCACCCCCGTCGCTGAGCCGATCCAGGCCGTGGCCACGATCGCCGCAACGCCCGCGACGACCGTCGCGCGCAGGACCGGGATCCCCACGAGCGCGACCGCCCGGCCGCCGTGCGGCGTGGTCGTCAGCAAGGCGCCGACGGCGCCACCGGCGCTCGCCACCAGGAACGCCGGTCGAGGGTCATCCAGGGCGAGCGCCAGCCCGGACGTGGCGAGGATGGCCAGGGTCACGGCCCCGGCGTCGCGCCGGCTGCCGGCGGCCAGGCCGACCAACCACAGGCCCAGGCCGACGAGCGACCCGAGCGCAAGGAAGAGACGCCCGTAGTCGGTGGTGCCCAGCGTCGTCCCGCCGAGATCCAGCGTCTGCCCAGGGACGATCGCGACCGCGGCCAGCGTGCCCGCGGTCAGGGCCAGCCCGTCGACGGGACCCCGCAGGCCCGCACGGTGCCGGAGCAGCAGTGACGCGACCGCCCCGCCGGTGGTGATGAGCAGGAACGGGAGCAGGCTCATCCGGGCTGGCGCTGGGGGGTCAACAGACTAGGAGCCGGTGCCGGGCCGGTGTCAGCCGGGCCCGACCGGGCGCACGTCCGATGAACGCCTGCCAGCTGGACGGCTGTCCGCGACGAGCGCCAGGCCAGCGGTCCCCTCGACGCGCGCAGCCACGACCAGGGCAGCGAGGACACCGGCCACCGCGACGAGTAGGCCGGCGCCGAGGAGTTGTTCGAACGAGGTCGGCGAGCCACCAAGGGCGGCCCGGATGAGCGATCCGGCATCGACCAGCACGATCAACCCAAGCCCGATCCTCAGGACATCGCGCCCGGTCAGGATCGGCGCGATGGACAGGACCCCGAGGGCAAACCCCGCCGCCCCGGCCAGCCCGGCCGCGCCAGTCCAACCCGCCCCGGCACCCGGTCCCGAGGGGCCAAGGACCATCGCGCCGGCCACTCCGGCTGCGGCAGCGAGCAGCACATCCGCGGGCCAGCCGATTCGCGATCCCTCGGTCGGGACCGGATCCCCACCGGGATCGCCGCGACCTCGCGTGGCGATCCACAGCAGGTAGACCGCGAGCACGGCTCCGATCGATCGCGCAGCCAGGCCCAGGGGCGCGACCGGCGGATCCGCGAGCAGGGGGGACCCGACCAGGACCACGGCGAGGGCCAGGAGCGCCGCCCGAGCATCGCGCACGGACACGACGATGACGGATCCGGCGACGACCAGCAAGGCAACGCCCGCCAGGACCGGATCCATCGTCAGCTCACGGAGCGGTCGACGTCGCGCTTGGGTAGGTCGGGGTGGGCAGCACCCCGAAGGTGTCGACCGGCCAGTACCGGAGCCACGCCCGTCCGATGACCTGGGCGACCGGCACCGGACCAAAGGATCGCGAGTCGGCCGAGTTGGCGCGGTGATCGCCCATCAGGAACAGCTCGCCCGGGGGGATCGTCCAGGTCGACTGGTCGAGCGGCGCGGTGGTCGACTGGGTCGGATCGTCGGGGGTTTCGCGGAAGAGATAGGCGCTCTCGTCCAGTGCCCGGTCATTGATGTAGACGATCCCGTCATCCCTGACCTCGACGGTGTCCCCGCTCTGGCCGATGACGCGTTTGATGAATGGCGTCTTCTCATCCCCGCCACCGGCCGGCGGCGTGAAGACCACGATATCGCCGCGCTTGTACGGGTCCCATCGCGGCGTCAGCTTGTCCACGAGGACGTACTGCTCAGGTTCGAGAGTGTGCTCCATCGACTGCTGCTGCACCTTGTACGGCTGCGCGACGAAGTTCTGGATGACGAGGAAGATGATGAGGGTCAGGACGAGCGTCTCGACGATCTCGAAGAGACACCCGAAAGCGGGTCGTTTGGTCACAGGTCCGGCAGTATACGGGCCCATGTCCGGCCCCGCCGACGCCGCTCGTCACGGCTGCATATCCGGCACTCCACGCCAAGTTTGACCCGCCCGAGACCGCCTTGTTACACTCGCCGCCGGATTGCAAGGTCTCAGCCCCCGGGTGGATGGCAAGGGACCTTCGCAGCACTCCCCGGAAACCCGTCCCGCGCCGTCGCCTGTACGCGCCATGGGAATCGGGCGCCGGCCAACCACGACACAGGAGGGACCTGAAGACCTGATGGATGCCAGTGCGCTCCAGCTGATCATCCTGCCGGCGGGCATCATCGCCGTGCTGTTCGCCATCTACCTGGCTCGAGACGTCCTGGCCCGCGATACCGGGACGCCGGAGATGCAGGCGGTCGCTGGCACGATCTTCGAGGGCGCGGTCGCCTTCATCCGTCGCCAGTACACGACGATCGGCATCCTCGCGATCGTCGGTGCGTTCGTGATCGCGGCAGTGATCGCACTCTTCGAGGGCGAGGACGTCGCCGACACGAAGATCTTCGGTCTCGACCTCGGCTGGCGGACCGGCGTGGCCTTCCTGGTCGGCGCCGCCTGTTCGATGGCCTCGGGCATCATCGGCATGTACATCAGCGTGAAGGCCAATGTCCGGACCGCGGCTGCGGCGCGACGCAGCCTCGTCGAGGCCGTGCAGGTCGCGATGCGCGGCGGGGCGGTCTCCGGCTTCCTCGTGGTTTCCCTATCGCTGCTGGGCGTGTACGGCATCTTCAGCCTCTTCGGCGGGCTCGAGGGTGGCCAGGCCACGAAGGACGCGCCGTTCCTCATCGTCGGCTTCGGCTTCGGTGCTTCGTTCGTCGCCTTGTTCGCCCAGCTGGGCGGTGGCATCTACACGAAGGCCGCCGACGTCGGCTCGGACCTCGTCGGAAAGGTCGAGAAAGGCATCCCCGAGGACGATCCCCGGAACGCAGGCGTCGTGGCCGACCTCGTCGGTGACAACGTCGGCGACTGCGCCGGTCGTGGCGCGGACCTGTTCGAATCGACTGCCGCCGAGAACATCGGCGCGATGATCCTCGGCGTGGGTGTCTTCACGATCGCCCAGGCGGCCGGCTGGCCGAACCCCCAGGCCTGGATCTTCTTTCCGCTCGTCATCCGGGCGTTCGGGCTTCTGTCGACGATCGTGGCGATCTTCTTCGTCCGCGGTCGGGAAGACGAGAACCCGATGAATATCCTCAACCGAGGCTACTGGGTCACGACGATCCTGTCGGTCGTCGCGCTGCTGCTGTGCACGAACGTCATGCTCCAGACGAACGGCGCTGCCCCGTCGGGCCTGCCCGTCTGGTTGTACTTCTTCGGCGCCGGGGTGGTCGGTCTCGCCACCAGCGTCGCCTTCGTGTACATCACGCAGTTCTACACGGCGGGCTCGTTCCGCCCGGTCCGGGAGATCGCCGAGGCGTCCAAGACCGGCCCGGCGACCAACATCATCAGCGGCACGGCCGTCGGCTACGAGACGACGTTCGTCACCGCCATCACGATCGGCATCGCGCTCTTCGCGAGCCACTGGCTCGGTTCGCAGGCCGGGATCGTAAACGAAGCCGGCCGCGACGTCGGCGGGATCTTCGGGACCGCCGTGGCCACGATGGCCATGCTCATGACGACCGCCTACATCCTCGCGATGGATACGTTCGGTCCCATCACCGACAACGCCGGTGGGATCGCCGAGTTCAGCCGTGCCGAGGCCGGCGCCCGCGAGATCACCGACCGGCTCGACGCCGTCGGGAACACGACCAAGGCGCTGACCAAGGGCTACGCGATCGCGTCGGCATCCCTGGCCGCGTTCCTGCTCTTCTCCGCATACATCGACAAGGTCAACCTGATCCAGACGAACCGCGGTGGCGAGCTGCTCGCCTCGGTCGACCTCGCCAAGGTCGAGGTCTTCATCGCCGCCCTGATCGGCGCGATGCTCGTCTACTTCTTCAGCTCGCTCGCGATCCGCGCGGTCGGGACGACGGCCCAGTCGATCATCGTCGAGGTCCGGCGCCAGTTCCGCGAGATGCCCGGGATCATGGACTACACCCAGCGCCCGGACTACGCGCGCGTCGTCGACATCACGACCAAGGCCGCTCTGCGCGAGATGATCGCTCCGGGTGCCGTCGCCGTAGCCACGCCGATCATCGTCGGGCTGCTGCTCGGCGCCGAGGCCGTGGCCGGCATGCTGATGGTCGGGACGATCTCGGGCGTCATGCTCGCCACCGTCCTGAACAACGGCGGCGGCGCGTGGGACAACGCCAAGAAGTACATCGAATCCGGACACCTCAAGGACGAGCACGGCAACGTGCTCGGCAAGGGATCTGACGCCCATGCCGCGGCCGTCGTCGGTGACACCGTCGGCGACCCGTTCAAGGACACCGCCGGCCCGTCGCTCCACGTGCTCGTGAAGCTGCTGGCGACGATCACGCTCGTTCTCGCCCCGCTGTTCATCCGCTAGTCACCGGCTCGGAGGCCGGCACCTGGAGAGCGTCAAGCGATGGACATCGTCCTGCAGGCGCTGGTCATGGGGATCGTGCAGGGACTGACCGAGTTCCTGCCGGTCTCCTCATCCGGCCATCTCATCATCGTTCCATACCTCCTCGGGTGGGACGACGCCTTCATCACGTCCCTCGCCTTCAGCGTGATGCTTCACATGGGCACCCTCGTGGCCCTGCTGGTCTACTTTCGGGCGGACTGGCTGCGCCTCGTGCCGGCGGGCCTTGCCGCCGTTCGCGACCGCTCCCTGCGCGACGATCCGGATCGGCGTCTGGCCTGGCTGCTCATCGCGGCGACGATCCCGGCGGCCCTCGCCGGTCTCCTGCTCAATGACCTGATCGAACAGCGCTTCCGACAGGTCGGCCTGGTCGCACTGATGCTCGTCGTCGGTGGCGTCATCCTGTGGCTGGCCGATCGCTGGGGAAGGCGCGACCGCGGGATCGGCGACGTCACGTTCCCCGTGGCGCTGGGCATCGGCGCGGCCCAGGCGCTCGCCCTCGTGCCCGGCATCAGCCGGTCCGGCATCTCCATCTCCGCGGCCCGGCTGGCGGGTCTGGACCGGGAAGCCGCGGCACGATTCAGTTTCCTGATGGCCACCCCGGTCACCGCCGGAGCCGGCGTCTTCGAGGCTCGCAAGCTGCTCACGGGCGAAGCCGGCGTGGACGTCGCCATCGCCGCGCTCCTGGTGGGCATGGTCGCGGCGCTTGGTTCCGGTCTGGTGGCGATCCACTTCATGCTGCGCTACCTGCGCACGCGCTCACTGAGTGTCTTCGTGGCCTACCGGTTCGTCCTCGCGGCTGTCGTTCTGGTCGCCTGGCTGGGCCTGCGCTGACGGTCCGCCGTCACCGCCCGACACCCGGGAGCACCTGATGGAAGCGATGAAGCAGCTCCGTCAACGAGCGATCCGAGACCTGCTGGGTCAGCGGCCCATCCGGACCCAGCAGGAGTTGGCCGCCGCCCTGCGTGAACGCGGCTTCCGGACGACGCAGGCCACGATCTCGCGTGACGTCGCCGATCTCGGCCTGATCAAGATCGCCCAGGACGGCGTGGTCGCGTATGCCATCCCGCCGCGCCTGGTCGAGGCGGAAACGACCGGAGAGGAGCGCCTGCGCAAGCTGCTGCCGGACCTGCCGTTCGAACTCCACGAGGCCGGCCTGCTCCTCGTCCTGCGGACGCTGCCGGGCTCCGCCCATGCCATCGCGGCCGCCCTGGACCGTGCGCGTTGGCCGGAGGTTGCCGGGTCCATCGCGGGTGATGACACGCTGTTCGTGGCCTGCCCGGATCGAGGCTCGCTCCAGCGCGTGAAGCGACGCTTGCTCCGTCTTGGAGAAGGTCCGTGACGCGCTCCGCGCCTTTGACACCGTTCCCCTCCCACGACTACCATTCACGTCCGGTCAGGCACTTCAGGCGCGCGGGGACCCGCGGTTCGCCTGGAGTCCTTTTCTTTATCAGCGGACCGCTCGGTCCGGTCGTGTGCCCGGCCACGATCCCAACGCCGCGGGGACTGTCATGAACAACAAGCCCACCTACCTCTCCAAGGACGGACTCGAGAAGCTCCGCGCGGAGCTGGACGAGATGACGTCCGTCAAGCGGCCGGAGGTCGCCAACCGGATCCACGACGCGAAGGAACACGGCGACCTCTCGGAGAATGCCGAGTACGAGGACGCCAAGAACGAGCAGGCGTTCGTGGAGGGCCGGATCCAGACCCTGGAAGCGCTCATCAAGAACGCGACGATCATCGACGAGCACCATTCGACGGACCACGTCCAGATCGGTTCCACGGTCAGCGTGGAGAGCGGTGACGGCGCCGAGTCGTTCACGATCGTCGGGTCGGCTGAGGCGCGCCCGGCGGAGGGCCGGATCTCGAATGAGAGCCCCGTGGGGCGAGCGCTGCTCGGCAAGAAGAAGGGCGAGAAGGTACTCGTCCGGGTGCCGGCTGGGGATTTCACCTACAAGATCGTCGGCATCACCTGAGTCGCGCGGGAGACTTCGGTGGACTGGGCGGATGAACTTGCGACCCGGGTCCGCGACAGCGGTCCCCAGGTCGTCAACGACTCGAAGACGCCATCGGGCACAGTCCACGTGGGGAGCCTCCGGGGGCCGGTCATCCTCGACGCGATCGCCCGCGCTCTACGAGCGAACGGAGTCCAGACGACCCTGCTCTACGGTGTGGACGACCTGGACCCGATGGATGCCCAGGCGCTCCTGACGCCCGACGCGGTGGGACACGAGATGGGCCGGCCGCTCGCGCACGTCCCGGACCAGGCAGGCGACTGCCACGCGTCGTATGCCCGGCACCACGCCCAGCGCTTCATCGACATCTTCGCGGGCCTCGGGATCCACCCGGATCGCTACTACTGGATGAGCGAGATCTATCCGACCGGGGCGATGGATCCGTACATCCGCCTCGCCCTGGATCGTGCCGTGGTCGTGCGCGATATCTACCGGCGCGTCGCCAACGTGCAGCATCCTGACACGTGGCATCCCCTGGGCGCGATCTGCCCGAACTGCGGCAAGGTCGGGACGACGATCGTGACCGAATGGAACGGCGACCAGGTCCACGTCGAATGCCGCGAGCGCCTCGTGGGGTGGGCCCGTGGCTGCGGCTTCGACGGCTGGATCAGCCCGTTCGGGGGGTCCGCCAAGCTGCCCTGGAACCTCGAGTGGGCGGCCCAGTGGTCGCTCTTCGGCGTGACGATCGAACCGGGCGGCAAGGACCTCTCGACGGCCGGCGGCTCGCGCGACCGGAGCGACGCGATCGCGCGCGAGGTGTTCGAACGCGAGCCGCCGCTCAACGTGCCCTACGAGTTCTTGAACATCGGCGGCAGGAAGATGTCCACCTCCAAGGGGCGCGGCGCGGCGGCGCACACGATGGCCGAGGTCATCCCGCCCGAGCAGCTTCGATTTCTCTTCCTTCGACCGAAGCCCAACCACGCGATCGACTTCGACCCCGACGGGACCGACCAGATCCCGCGCCTGTTCGACGAGTTCGACAAGTTCGCAGCGGCGACGGCCGGTCGCGAGGTCAAGGGCGACCTGCCGCCGGGTCACGAGGCGACCTTCCGGTACTCCCTCCTCGATCCGGCCGCGGACGTGGCGAGCGAGGCGGGCGCCTTTCGGCCCGCGTTCAGCCACCTCGCCCTGCTCGCCCAGGTTCCGGGCGTGGACATCGGCCAGCGGGCCGAGGCCGAGAAGGGCGAGCCGCTCACCGCTCGCGAGCAGGCCCTGCTCAAGGAGCGCACGGCAGCCGCCCGAGGCTGGCTGGATGCCTACGCCCCGGAACGTGCCCGCGTCGCCGTGCACGAGGAGGCCGTGCCACCCGAGGCGGCCGAGCTTGATGTCGCGCAACGACGGTTCCTCGCCGAGCTTTCCGTACGAGCCGGGGCGGATGCGCCGGCCAGCGGCGACGACTGGCAGACGCTCATCTTCGAGGTCGCCCGCGGAGTCGATCTGCCGCCCCGGCACGCGTTCGAGGCGATCTATCGTGCCTTCCTCGGGCGGGTCAATGGTCCGCGCGCGGGATGGCTTCTGGCCAGCCTGGAACCGGCGTTCGCCGTTCGCCGATCCTGGGAGGCATCGGGCTGGACCACCGCCGGGTCGCCCGGACCGATCCCGGTCGGGGGCTGACGGTGAGCGTCGGACTCCAGCGCCTGCGCGACGACCCGGATCGGATCCGGCAGGGTGCGCTGGACAAGGGCGAGGACCCGGCACGCATCGATCGGGCGCTGGAACTGGACGGCGAGCGGCGGCGGTTGCTCGCCGAGAGCGAAGGCCTCAAGGCGGAACGCAATCTCGCCTCAAGACGGGTCGGCGAGTCGATCAAGGGTGGCGCGAGCCCGGATGGTTCGGAGGTTGCCGATCTGAAGGCCGCGTCGACGAGCGCCGGGGAGCGGATCGCGATCGTGGATGCACGCCTGGCCGAGATCGGCGTCCAGCTGGAAGACCAGCTCCTGCGCATCCCCAACCCCGCCGATTCGGATGTGCCGGTCGGTGGCGAGGAGGCCAACGTCACGGTCCGCACGTGGGGCGAGATGCTCGCCCGGGACGTGCCCGCCGAAGGCGAGGTCGGCGCCGACGCCGCGGCTGGCGGAACCGGTTGGACTCGCAGGCCCCACTGGGAGCTTGGCGAGGCGCTGGACATCCTGGACAACGCGCGCGGCGCCAAGATCGCCGGATCCGGGTTCCCGGTCTACAAGGGCATGGGGTCGGCGCTCCAGCGCGGCCTGATCAATTGGTTCCTCGACGTCCACACCCGCGAGCACGGCTTCACCGAGATCTGGCCGCCGGCCGTCGTCAATACGGCCAGCGCCACGGGCACGGGGCAGATCCCGGACAAGGAAGACCAGATGTACGTCGTCACTCGGGACGAGCTCTACCTGGTCCCCACCGCGGAGGTTCCGGTCACCAACCTGCACCGGGACGAGATCCTGGAAGCCGCGGACCTG
>Ga0183260_10004418_pt1 | contig 11171 bp, 10 predicted proteins | sample AntDrymUQ4972206_2_FD_129768 | JGI IMG/M metagenome (GOLD analysis project Ga0183260, IMG submission 129768) | Polar desert sand microbial communities from Dry Valleys, Antarctica - metaG UQ497 (22.06) (version 2) (version 2) | ecosystem: Environmental > Terrestrial > Soil > Desert | place...
ATCGACAACCGCAGCTACTACCGGCTGATGCCCGACGACGAGCGCTTCTACATGGACTTCACCGGCACCGGCAACTCGCTGAACCCGGTGCATCCAAGCGTCCTGCGGCTGATCATGGACTCGTTGCGCTACTGGGTCATGGAGTGTCACGTCGACGGCTTTCGCTTCGATCTCGCAAGCGCGCTGGCGCGCGAGTTCTACGACGTCGACCGCCTCAGCGCGTTCTTCGACACGATCCATCAGGACCCCGTCCTGTCGCAGGTCAAGCTGATCGCGGAGCCGTGGGACGTCGGCCCCGGCGGCTACCAGGTCGGGAACTTCCCCGTCCTGTGGACGGAGTGGAACGGCATCTACCGCGACTCGATGCGCGACTTCTGGCGCGGCGAGGCGGGCGCGGCCGACTTCGCCAACCGTTTCACGGGCTCCAGCGACCTCTACGAGGAGGACGGCCGCGAGCCATTCGCGTCGATCAACTTCGTCACCGCGCACGACGGCTTCACGCTCGCCGACCTCTTCTCCTACAACGAGAAGCACAACGAGGCCAACCTCGAGGACAACAAGGACGGCACGAACGACAACCGCTCGTGGAACTGCGGCGTCGAGGGACCGACCGACGACCCCGAGATCAACGCGCTGCGCGAGCGTCAGATGCGCAACGTCCTGGCCACGCTGCTGCTTTCGCAGGGCGTGCCGATGCTGCTCGGCGGCGACGAGTTCTGCCGCACCCAGCGCGGCAACAACAACGCCTGGTGCCAGGACAACGAGATCTCCTGGTTTGACTGGGAGTTCAGCGAAGCCGGCGAGCGGATGCTCGCGTTCACCCGGCGGCTGATCGCGCTGCGCCGCGAGCACCCGGTCTTCACCCGCCGCCATTTCCTCTCCGGCGAGGCGACGGGCGCGTCCGGGCTGGCGGACGCCTGGTGGTTTCGGCCCGACGGGCGGCGCATGACCCGCGGCGACTGGCAGCAGAAGGGGCACGTGCTCGGCCTGTTTCTCAACGGCTACGAGTTCCCCTACCGGGGGCGTACAGGCGGGCCGATCACCGACGACTCGTTCCTGCTGCTCGTCAACGGCCATCACGAGAACATGACCTTTCACGTGCCCTCTTGCCGCTACGGGCAGCGCTGGACGCTCGAGCTGAGCAGCGACGACCCGGAGGCCGAGCCCGGGTCGCTGACGGTCGCCGCGCGCGAGACGATCGTCGCGACGGCCCGCTCGGTGACGGTGCTGCGCCGGGTCGAGCCCGCCGCGCAGCGCGCAGCGCGGATCGCCGACCCGCAGTCGTGACGCCGCTGCGCGCCACGTACCGTCTCCAGCTCGGCCCGGACATGCGCTTCGCCGACGTGCGCGCGCTCGTTCCGTACCTGCGCTCACTCGGGATCAGCCATCTGTATCTCTCGCCGACGTTGCAGGCGCGCTCGGGCTCGACGCACGGCTACGACGTCGTCGATCCGACGCGCGTCTCGGAGTCGCTGGGCGGGGAGCAGGGGCTGCGCGAGCTCGCCGGCGCGGGGCTCGGGCTGATCCTCGACATCGTCCCCAACCACATGGGCAGCGGCGACGAGAACCGCTGGTGGGCCGACGAGTCCGAGCGTGTGCGCGTCTTCGACGTCGATCCGCAGACGGGCCACTACCGGCGCTTCTTCGACATCGACGACCTCGCCGGCGTGCGCGTCGAGGATCCGGAGGTGTTCGAGCTCACGCACGGCAAGGTGCTCGAGCTCGTGCGCGACGGCGTCGCGGACGGGCTACGCGTCGACCATCCCGACGGGCTCGCCGACCCGGCGGGCTACCTCGAGCGGCTGCGCGACGCCGGTGCCGAGCGCGTGTGGGTCGAAAAGATCCTGCACCCCGGCGAGGCGCTGCGCGACTGGCCGGTTCAGGGGACCGTCGGCTACGAGTTTCTCAACGACGTGCAGGGGCTGTTCGTCGATCCCGCGGGCGAGCAGCCGCTGACGGAGCTGCTGTTCGAGCTCACCGGCGAGCAGCGCTCGTTTGACGAGGTCGCGCTGGAGGCCCAGCTCGAGCAGGCGCACGGGACGTTCGCGCGCGAGGTGCAGCGCCTGCGCCGGATCCACAACCCGGGTGAGCTCGAGCAGGTGCTGGCGAAGCTGCCGGTCTACCGCACGTACGTGCGCGACGGCCGCTACGAGGACGCCGACCGCGAGGCGCTCGCGGCGGCGGGACGCCCGGACCTGTTCGAGGGTGCACCCGAGGAGTTCGTCTCGCGCTTCCAGCAGACCTCGCCGCCGGTCACGGCCAAGGGCATCGAGGACACGGCCTTCTACCGATACCTGCGCCTGCTCGCCCTCAACGACGTCGGCGGTGACCCGGGCCGCTTCGCAGTCAGCGTCGACGAGTTCCACGCGGCCAACGCGCAGCGCGCCTCGCGCTTCCCGCGCAACCTGCTCGTCACGCAGACGCACGACACGAAGCGCTCGGGCGACACGCGCGCGCGAATCGGCGCGCTGTCGGGGCTGGCTGTGGGCTGGGCGGTACACGTGCGCCGCTGGTATGAGCTGACCGACGAGCTCGTCGACGACGGCGCGCCCGACGCGCCGGAGCGCTACATGATCTTCCAGACGCTCGTCGGGGTATGGCCGATCGCGTCCGAGCGACTGGAGGGCTACCTCGAGAAGGCGCTGCGCGAGGCCAAGCGCAACACGAACTGGGTCGACCAGAATCACGGCTGGGAGGAGCGCGTCCAGCGCTTCGCGGTCGCGCTGCTCTCGCATCGCGCGTTCCTCGACGCGTTCGAGCCGTTCCTGGCAGAGGTGGCGCAGGCCGGCGAGCGCTCGGCGCTCGGCCAGCTGCTGCTGAAGCTGACGGTGCCCGGCGTGCCCGACGTCTACCAGGGCGACGAGCTCACCGACCTCTCGCTCGTCGATCCCGACAACCGCCGCCCGGTCGACTGGGACGCGCGTCGCGTCGCGCTCGGCGAGCTGCACGGGGGCGCTCAGCCGACGCGCGAGACGATGAAGCTGCACGTCATCTCCCGCGCGCTGAACCTGCGCGCGCGGCGGCCCGAGGCGTTCGAGAGCGCCTACACGCCGGTGCAGGCCGGCCCGGACGTCGTCGCGTTCACGCGCGGCGACGGGAGGGACGTGCTCGTCGCCGTCGAGCTGCGCCTCGCACCCGGGGCCCCGCTCGACGCACCACCGGGCCGCTGGCGCGACGTGCTGGACGGGCGCGAGCACGACCTTCACGGAGCGACGCCGGCGAGCCGCCTCGTCGGCGACCACGGGCTGGCGTTGCTCGAGCGCGTCTAGCGACTCAGGCGCCCCGCTTGAATCGCGTTCTCTTGACGAGCGGCCTTCCCGGCTCGCGTGGTGGCACCTCGTGCACGGCATCCTCCGACAGCGGAACCTCTTGCTGGGCGACGAGATCGACAGCGGAGATGGCGCAGTCGGCCGGCAGCCCGCCTAGCTCCCGAATCTCCGCCACAGAAATGCTGTCCTTGTCCCACGGATGGATCGTGTCTTCGATCCAGATCTCGTAGGTGGGCCCGTCCGATGACGCTTCGATGCTCATGTCAACCCCTTGATCGTCCTCTCCGATATCCAGACCGTCCCTGTCTTACCCGTACGCCGCGCCGGCACGCTTCAAGAGCCCTGGGGTGGCCTAACATGATCGCGCTTGCTCGCGAAGCGGCTGCTTCGCGGCCCTTGTCCGAGAACTCAGTCCTAGGAGGACAGCAATGGCATTCGAAGTCGGAGACCGCATCGTCGCGGAGAAGACCGGCCGGCGACGTCGCACGACGCGGGCGCCGTTGCGGCCGGGTCGTCACGGCATCATCGAGCGCATCCTGCGCGGGGAACCCAACCCGCGCTACGAGATCCGCTGGGACGAGGGCACCTCGTCGATCTACTCGCCTGCCAACGGTGGGATTCAGCTCGATCCGGAGTACAAGGCGACCGAGCAGAAGTCGCCCGCGAAGGATTAGCCGTCAGCCGCGCGCGAACGCGCGCCGCACCGCCGCCAGTGCGGGCTTCGGCCGCCCGGCGTAGTCGAACAGGCCCTTCTCGTTGAGCCCCGGCGTGATCGTCAGGCCGGGCCTGCGCTTGAGCACCGAGCCGCCGCGGAAGTCCGGCCGCAGCGCGTAGTCGCGCAGCGCCCAGACGATCGTGCCGCTGAGGCCCGGCACGCCGCGCAGTCCGGCGATGCGCCGGCCGAGCAGCTCGGCCTGGAATCGCAGCCCGCCGAAGGCGCCCGGCGCAGCGGCGCGGCGGCTGCCGATCGCCCCCAGCTCGGTGATGACGATCGGCTTGCCGGGGAAGAGCGCGCGCAGATGCGCGAGCCGGCCGCGTGCGATCACAGCCTGCCTCTGCGGCCCGGCGTCCACAGCGCTGTACCAGCCGACGTAGTCGGTCACGCCGATCGCGTCGAGCTTGGAGTACGGCCCGCCGTCCGCGGTCGGCAGGCGAGTGCCCCAGATGTCGACGGCCACCGGTCGCGTGGGGTCGAGCCCGTGCAGGCGCTCGGTCGTCATGCGGATGTAGCGCCGCTGGCTCGGGCGGCCGGCGCCGTCGATCTCGTTCGTCAGCGTCCAGGCGACGATCGCCGCGTGCGGCTGCTGGATCTCGGCGACGCGTAGGGCGCGGTCGCGGGCAGCCGCCGCCCGGGTGGTCGAGACGCGCTGGCCGGCGTTCTCCCACGGTCCGATGAGCTGCCAGACAAGGATCCCGGCCGCGTCGAGGCGCTCGAGCAGGCTCCTCGAGAGCGGCAGCTGGGAGCGCGTCGCGTTGGCGCCGACGGAGCGCAGCTCGCCGACGAGCCGCGCCTCGTCGGCGGGGAGCAGCGCTTCGCCGCGCCCGCGCACGTCGGGCGCAAGCGCGGCACCGCGCAGCACGAGCGGCTTGCCGTTGAGCGCCAGCCCGCCGGCCCCCCACGTCAGCTCGCGCAGACCGATCATTCGTCGCAGCGTCGCCTCGCCGGGTACCTCGACGCGCAGCTCGTAGCGCCGCGGATCGGCCGGCGACCACAGCGCCGGCTCGTCGAGCCTCACGGTGGCGCGGACGGTACGCGAGCGTCCGGGCGCGACCTGCGCATCGCCGAACTCGAGCGGCATCGACTGCTCGTCGCGGCCCAATGAGCCGCGCACGCGCACCCGTCGCTCGCTGCGCGCGTGGTTTCGCAGGCGCAGCGAGACGTCGACGACCGCGCGGCGGCGGTCGTCCAACCGCGTGTGCACGGTGAGCGCGCCGAGCTCGCTCGGCCCCAGCCGTGTCAGCGTCACGGGCCGCGTGAGCCCGCCGTAGTTGAACCAGCCGCGCGCATAGCCGCGCGCGGCCTGGCGCCGTGGGTTGCGCCAGTCGACGCGGACGGCGATCGTGTGGCGCCCACGGCTCAGCATCGACCGGGCGCTGAAGGGCTCGTAGGCGCCGGTGTGCTTGCGCACCGCGCGGCCGTCGACGTAGACCGTCGCGCGGTGGTGAGCGGACTCGAACGCGATCGCGTAGCCGCCGGCCAGCGGTGCCTTGACCTCGCGCGCGTACCAGCCGACGCTGCCGGCGTGGGCGCGGCGGCCTGCGGCACCGTTGAAGGCCGTCGCGTTCGGCGCGTGTGGCACGCGCACGACCTGTCCCTTCCAGTCGCCGTCGGCCCAGCCCGCGCGGGCCCCGCGGTCATGCGGGTCGGCACGGTAACGCCAGCGGCTCAGCCGCACGGGTCGGCTGCCGGCCGGTCCGCCCGCATCTTGGACCAGGGCGCGATCGGCCGCGCTCCCGGCGGCGGTCGCTCCTTTACGACTGTTCGGGGCGCCGTCGTCCTCGTCGAGGACGAGCACCCACGCTCCGCCGGCCAACCCGACGACGAGCCCGGACACGATGAGCAGGAGGCGTGGCGACGACATGGCGGCAGCCGCCGGTGTTCAGCGGACCCACGCAGTCAACCTCAACGGCGCCGGGAAGTTGCGCGCCCGACGATAGGATCGCGGCGGCTCCCGTGAGACCCCGCGTCCTGATCCTCTCCTGGGAGTACCCGCCGATCGTCGAGGGCGGCCTCGCGCGTCACGTCAGCAAGCTGTCCGAGGCGCTCGTGCGCGACGGGGTCGAGGTCCACGTGCTCACGCGTGGCGCGCGCGAGTCGCCCGCGGAGCAGACGCGCGCCGGGGTGCACGTCCACCGCGTCCCGGAGGAGCAGACGCCACGCGACCTCGATGCCTTCCTCGCCTGGGTCGAGGGGATGAACTCGCACCTGCACGCCGCCGGCCGCCAGCTGGGCAAGCGGATCGAGTTCGACCTCGTCCACGGCCACGACTGGCTCGTCGCCGGCGCGGCGGGCGGCCTCGCGCAGCGGCTGCGCCTGCCCTACCTGACGACGATCCACGCGACCGAGTACGGACGCCACCAGGGCTGGGTCGACAAGCACCCGCAGTCCTACATCCACGGCATCGAGACGTGGATGGCCCGCCGCGCCGATCGCGTCATCACCTGCTCGCACTACATGCGCGGCCAGGTCGCCGACGTCTACGACCTCGCCGAGGAGCGCATGACGGTGATCCCAAACGGGATCGACACCGCCGACCTGCACCCGGTCGACGACCTCGGCGAGCTGCGCCGCCGCTTCGCCTCACCCGACGAGCGGCTCGTGCTGCTCGTCGGGCGGCTCGTCTACGAGAAGGGCTTCCAGCTCGCGCTCGACGCGCTGCCGCGCGTGATCGCCCGGGCGGGGCGTGTGCGCTTCATCGTCGCGGGCTCGGGTCCGTACGAAGCGCCGCTGCGCGAGCAGGCGCGCAGGCTCGGGCTCATGCGCCACGGCACGTTCATGGGCTGGATCGGCGACGACGTCCTGCACTCGCTGTACCGGATCGCCGACCTTTGCGTCGTGCCGAGCATCTACGAGCCGTTCGGGCTCGTCGCGCTGGAGGCGATGGCCAGCGGCTGCCCGTGCATCGTCGCCGACACGGGCGGGCTGCGCGAGGTCGTTCCCACCACCGACGCCGGGCTGCGCTTGCGCTCCCGCGACCCGCGCGCGCTGGCCGAGATGATCGAGCGCGTTCTGACCGACGACGCATTGCGCGACCGCGTCGTCGCCGAGGCGTCGCAGCATGTCCGCCGGTTTGACTGGGCCGACATCGCGCGCCAGACGGCGCGGGTCTACGCGGAGCTGTCGGCGGGGTCGCCGGGGGCGCGCGTGTCGCGGCGCCCGGCCTGAGCGGAGGTCCTGAATGGGGGGCGCGCGATCCAGCTTGGTGACTGAGGCCGGCGAGTCTCGATCTGTCGAGTTGACCATCTCTGAGATGAATAACTCGACAGGTCGACCCGAGAGGCGCCCCGTCGGGCCGTCGGGCCGTCGGGCCTGGATCCCGACGCGCGCTCAGCCGTCGAACTCCGCGGCGAGCAGGTCCATCAGAAGGCCATCGCGCCACGTGCCGTCGGGCGCGCGCTCGTAGGCGCGCAGGATGCCGACGGACTTGAAACCGACGGCCGAGTAGCAGCGGATCGCGCGCTCGTTGGTTTCGGACGGGTCGATGCTGAAGCGGTGATGTCCGCGCGCGATGAAATGACGGATGGCGACGCGCAGCGCTTCCTGACCGTAGCCGCGGCCTTGAAGAGCCGGTGCCAGGACGATGTCGAAGGCGACGCTCGGGTAGTCGGGCTCGGTTTCCTCGTGGACGTGCAGCCAGCCCGCCACGGCGCCGCCGATGACGATCGCGAAGGACGGCTGGGCGCGCAGCTCCTCGCGCACGCTCTCGATGTCGTTGTGGCCCCACCATCGCGCGACCTCGGGCTGCACGAGTATGTCCGTGAGTGCTTGGGCGTCATCGGCCTGCACAGGACGGAGAAGCAGCCGCTCGCCTCGTAGCGACGGAAGAGCGTGGCGTTCTCCCACTGGCGGATCGGCGCGGCGTCAGTCGTCGGAGCGTTGCGTTCGACGGCCCCAGCGGCCGGCGAGCTTCTCGTTCTCGGCCTTCTCGCCGCGCGCGGAGACGATCGCGACGATGATCAGGCCGGTCGCCAGCACCGGCAGCAGGAGCAGCCAGGTGAAGGCGAGGCCGATGCTGTCGGTCCAGGCCTGGCTCGCGGCGAGGATGAGGCTCATGGGCACATGAGGATACAAGGGCCTGTCCCATCGGGGAACGCGCGGTGTCACCGCGCGTTTCCTATCGGGACAGGCCCTCACCCGGGCAGCTCGACGGAGCCGGCGATCCAGTCCAGGTAGGCGGGCGCCCCGGCCGCGATGTCGAGCGCGACGAGCTCGAAGTTCTCATATGGGTGCAGCTCGCGCAGCGCGTCGGTCAGCGGCCCGACGGCGTCGCGCGTCGTCTTGATCACGAGCAGCGACTCGTCATCGTGCTCGACCTTGCCCTCCCAGCGGTAGACCGACTGCACAAGCGCGATGATGTTCACGCACGCGACGAGCTCGCGACCGACGACCGCCTCTGCGATCGGCCGCGCCTGGTCGGGCGGAGTCGTGACGAGACAGACGACGTGCTCGGCGGCCATGGACCATCCACGCTAGCGCTCCGCGCCGTCCTACCATCAGCCCATGGCCGCCACCCGGGCCACCGACGCGCTCAGCGACGCCGTGCTGGCGATCGCCGCCGAGCACGCCATCGAACCGGTCCTGCAGAAGCTCGTCGACGCCGCGCGCGAGCTGGCCGGCGCGCGCTACGCCGCGGTCGGCGTGCCCGACGGCGACGGCGGCTTCGGCCAGTTCATCACCTCCGGGATGAGCGACGAGCTGATCGCCTCGCTCGGCGCGCTGCCACGCCAGCACGGCCTGCTGGGCGCGATGCTCGAGTCCGACGTTCCGTACCGCGCGACGGACATCCGCCGCGACCCGCGCTTCCGCGGCTGGTGGCCCGACGCGCATCCCTCGATGAGCTCGTTCCTCGGCGTCCCGATCGTCTCGGGCAGCGCGATCGTCGGCGCCTTCTACCTCACCGACAAGCGGTCCGGCGATGCCTTCTCGGACAGCGATCAGGCGCTGATCGAGACGTTCGCCGCCCACGCCGCGCTGGCGATCGAGAACGCGCGCCTGCACGAGCGCAGCCGCGAGCTGAACATCGTCGAGGAGCGCAACCGGCTCGCGCGCGAGCTGCACGATGCCGTCACGCAGAAGCTCTTCGGCCTCGTGCTCGCGGCCGAGTCGGGCGCGGCGTTGCTGGCGCGCGACGCCGACGGCGCGGGGGAGCAGCTTCAGAAGGTGCGCGAGCTGGCGCGCGAGGCGATGGAGGAGCTGCGCTCGGTGATCGTGCACCTGCGCCCGCACGCGATCGAGGCCGAGGGGCTGGCCGTCGCGCTCGCCAAGCACGTCGACGTGCTGCGCCGCGCGCACCGGCGCGAGATCGGGCTCGAGGTGACCGGTGACCGCATCGCGCCCGGCGCCGTCGAGGACGAGGCCTTCCGGATCGCGCAGGAGGCGCTGCACAACGCCCTGCGCCACGCCGATGCGCAGCACATCGGCGTGCGCCTGCACATCGGCGAGGAGCGCCTGACGCTGATCGTCAGCGACGACGGCGCGGGCTTCGAGCCCGACGCGCCGGCGGTGCGCTCCAGGCGGCTGGGCCTGACCACTATGGGCGAGCGGGCGCGCGCGGCAGGCGGCGAGCTGACGGTCGACTCGAGTCCCGGCGCCGGCACGACCGTGAGCCTGCGGGTCCCGGCGTGATCCGCGTCCTGATCGCCGACGACCACGCCGTCGTGCGTCAGGGCCTGCGGACTTTCCTCGAGCTGCAGGAGGACATCGACGTCGTCGGCGAGGCCGCCGACGGTGCGCAGGCGCTCCAGGCCGCCGCCGCGCTCGAGCCCGACGTCGTGCTGATGGACCTCGTCATGCCCGAGCTCGACGGCGTCGCGGCGATCGAGCGCCTGCGCGAGCGCGCGCCGGCGACGCGCGTGCTCGTGCTGACGAGCTTCCTCGACGAGGACAAGGTGCTGCCGGCGATCCGCGCCGGCTACCTGCTCAAGGACGTCGAGCCCGCCGAGCTCGTGCGCGCGATCCGCACCGTCGACGGTGGCGACTCACAGCTGCATCCCGCCGTCGCCGCGCGCGTGCTGCGCGAGCTGGCCGGCGAGGCGGAGGAGGGCGACGGGACCGGCGACGGTCGGAGCGGCCAGCGCCACGGCTCGCTCACCGCGCGCGAGCTCGAGGTTCTCGCGCTGCTCGCGCGCGGCGGCGCGAACAAGGCGATCGCCTTCGAGCTCGGCGTCGCGGAGAAGACCGTCAAGACCCACGTCGGCAACATCCTCTCCAAGCTCGGCCTATCCGATCGCACCCAGGCCGCGCTGTACGCCGTGCGCGAGGGGCTTGCCGACAGGGCCTGAGCCGGAGCACGTATCGTGATCCCATGAAGAAGAGCCAGCTCGCGTTGCTCGCGGTCGCCGTCGTCGCCGTCGCGCTCATCGCCATCCTCAGCAGCGGCGGCGGCAAGGGCAACGACGAGCCGGGCTCGGGCAGCGCAACGGCGCCCGCCCGCGCCCCCGCGGGCGCGATCGAGGTGAGCTTCGCGTACTCGCCCGAGAAGGAGAAGCTGCTGACGCCGCTCGTCAAGAAGTTCAACGCGTCGGGCGCGGAGGTGGACGGCAAGCGCGTCTTCGTCTCGGCGCAGAACGTGTCCTCCGGCGACGCGCAGACGAAAATCGCGAGCGGACGGCTCAAGCTCACCGCCTGGTCGCCGTCGAGCTCGCTCTGGGGCCGGCTGCTGAACTTCGAAGCCGACCAGCCCTACGCAGCGGACACGAATCCCTCGATCGTGCGTACGCCGCTCGTCATCGCCATGTGGGAGCCGATGGCGCGCGCGCTCGGCTACCCGAAGCGCAAGCTCGGCTTCGCCGACATCCTCAAGCTGGCACGCTCCAAGACAGGCTGGGGCGCGTTCGGCCATCCCGAGTTCGGCCAGTTCAAGCTCGTGCACACCAACCCGGACTTCTCGACCTCCGGGCTGTCGGCGGTCGTCGCCGAGTACTACTCGGCGACCGGCAAGAAGGAAGGCCTGCGCACGTCGGACATCGCGCGTGGCCGCGCCGACGTCAAGGACATCGAGCGCTCGATCGTCCACTATGGCGACACGACGCTGTTCATCTCCGACCAGCTGCGCAAGAACGGCATCGGCTACGCGTCGGCGGTCGCGATGGAGGAGGCGACGCTCGTCGACTTCAACCTGCGCCGCGGCAGCCGCGACAAGCTCGTCGCGATCTATCCGTCGGAGGGCACGTTCTACTCCG
>Ga0183260_10004419_pt1 | contig 11170 bp, 5 predicted proteins | sample AntDrymUQ4972206_2_FD_129768 | JGI IMG/M metagenome (GOLD analysis project Ga0183260, IMG submission 129768) | Polar desert sand microbial communities from Dry Valleys, Antarctica - metaG UQ497 (22.06) (version 2) (version 2) | ecosystem: Environmental > Terrestrial > Soil > Desert | place...
AGGGTCACGCCGGGGAAAATTCCGGCGCCGAGCGGCCGGGAAGCGGCCGGTGCAAGGCTCTGACCAGGACTTTTACTGGAGCGGGTGACGAGAATCGAACTCGCGTTCTCAGCTTGGGAAGCTGATGTTCTGCCTCTGAACTACACCCGCATGCGGCCGGGCATCCTACCGAGCGGGCGGCTCGGTCGGCGCGGAAGCGTCCGGCGCGTCGGCACCCTCCTGCGGGTCGGCGGACGACGGGACCCACCGGCGGACGGCGTCCACGAGATCCTCCTCCCGCACCGGCTTCGGAAGGACGTCGTCCATTCCGGCGGCGAAGCACCGCTCGACCTCCTCGCGCATGGCCGACGCCGTCGACGCCACGATCGGCACCCGGTGGTCGCCCTCGCGTCGGCGGATCTCGGCCGTCGCCTCGAAGCCGTCCATCTCCGGCATCTGACAGTCCATCAGGACCAGGTCGTAGGGCGCCAGCGCGAGGGCGGTGAGTGCCTCGAGGCCGTTGGCGGCGACGTCGGCGCGGTGGCCGTGCTTCTCCAGCATGTACACCATGATCCGCTGATTCACCGCGTTGTCGTCGACGACGAGCACGTGGGCCGACGGTCCGGCGGCGGCGGTCGGTCGGGTCTCCTCCGCCGCCTCCTGCACGCGACCGAGAACCTGGGCCAGCGCGTTGTACAAGCTGGTTCGCCGCACCGGCTTCGACAACGCGAGGTCGACTCCGGCGGCACGGACGCGCTCTGGCTCCTCGTCGGCCGAGCTCGACAGCAACACGATGGGCACGTCGCCGCCCCGTGGTTCCTGCCGAAGCTTCCGCGTCAACTCCAGCCCGTCCATCGGGGGCATTAGGAAGTCGAGGAGGACGGCATCGAAGCCTTGGCCCACTGCGGCGCGTTCGCGGAACCGTGCCAGCGCCTCGACGGGTGACTCGAAGGCCTCGGGTACGGCGGCCCACGCCAGGAGCATCTCCGTGAAGACGCGGCGGTTGACCGCGTTGTCGTCGACCACCAGGACCTGCGCGCCCCGCAGCTCCGCCGGAGCCGTCACGGTCGCCGGACCGACGCCCGGGGCGAGGGGAAGCACGAAGGAAAAGACGCTGCCTTCTTCGATCCGGCTCTCGACTTCGATCCGGCCGCCCATGAGCTCGACCAGCTGCCGGGAGATCGTGAGCCCGAGTCCCGTCCCCCCGTAGCGCCGAGTCGTGGACGCGTCGCCCTGGCGGAACGGGTCGAACAGCCGTCGCAGTTGCTCCTCGTCGATGCCGATGCCGGAGTCGCGCACCGTGAACCGCACATCCGCGCCCTCCGGCTGAACGCACACGTCGACCGTGCCGTTCTCGGTGAACTTGATGGCGTTGCTCAACAGGTTTGTCAACACCTGGCGGATCCGGCCAGGGTCGCCGCGCACGTACTCCGGCACGTCGCGCCCGACCTCGAGAGTCAGTTCCAAGGTCTTGCGCCGCGCCGCCGCCCCCACCACCTCGCCGACCTCTTCCACCACTGAGGCCAGCTCGAAATCGATCTCCTCGATATCGAGTCGTCCGGCCTCGATCTTGGAGAAGTCGAGGATGTCGTTGATGACGGTGAGGAGCGCGTCGGAAGATGTCCGGATGGTGCCGACGTAGTCGCGTTGCCGGGCATCGAGTTCGGTGTCGCGGAGCAGCGACGTCATTCCCATCACGCCGCTCATCGGCGTCCGGATTTCGTGGCTCATGTTGGCGAGGAACGTGGACTTCAGGCGGTTGGCTTCGAGGGCCTCGTCCCGCGCCGCCGCCAGTTCCTCGCTGTTCCGGCGCAGCGCGGCCTCGGCGTCGGCGGCTCGACGAAGGGCCCGCCCCATGAAGGCAGCACCGCCGAGTACGACGAGCCCGAGGAGGCCAGCGATCGTCAGCACGCCCCGGCGAAGGTCGGCCAGCAGGCTGAAGACGGAGCTTCTGGGCACGCGCGCGGTCACCGTCCAACCGAAGCCCTCGACCGGCGCGTGTCCGCTGACGGACTTGTCGTTGGAGGTGATCGAGAAGCGACCGGCGAGGGCGGCGCCGACGCCTGGCCGGGCCGCCACATCCTCCAGCACATTGTCGGCGCCGCCCGGCCTGGCCAACACCTTGCCGCGCTGGTCGGTGACGGTCATCCGTACTGACTGTGCCTGTGCGAACGTGTCCACGAACGCCTGGATGGCGGAGACGGCGTGGCCCCCGACGAGGATGCCGATGGTGCGCCCGGAGGCGTCGCGCACCGGCGTGGCGACCCCGACGACAATCGGCGCGCCGGCGGCCCTGGACGTGTAGGCCTCCGAAACGTAGGAGTCGTTCCGTTCGGTCACGCCCTGGTACCAGTCGCGGAACGCGAAGCTCTGGCCGACGATCGCCGGGGTCGGCGGGACTATGTCGAGGAGGATCCCTTCGGCGTCGGCGACGAAGGTCGTCGTGAGTGTGGGCCGGGCCGCCTGCAGCTCGTCGAGGTGCCGACGGATCCCCGCGGCGTCGCGCTCGGCGATGGCGGCAGCCAGGAGGCGGCGGCCGGCGTACGCCTTCACGAGGCCAACGCCCCCGACGAGTTCCTCTTTGACCAGGGCCGCGCTTGAAGCCGTCGTTGCCCGGACGCGCGCCTCGGACTGCCGAGACACCGCGCGGTCGGACAGGCTGAGAGTCACATAGCTGAGGACGGCGAGGGACCCCAGGCCGATCGCCACGAACAACGCCACGAGGCGCAAGGGCGATGCCGAAGGGCGACGGTTCACGGCGTCACGACCGAGACATCATTCGCCCCGGCGCGGATGGTTCGTCACAACGCCAGCCTGCGGGCCGCGGTCAGACGCGTCAAGGCGCCGTGCGTGGTAAGGGCCCGCGTTAACGTCGGCCGATCGCCGGGGACCGGGCACGATGACCGCTGGGATAGGCGTCGCCGCGCTGTGGGGCGCGTTTGCCGCGGCGCTGCTCGGAGCGCTCCGCCCGCGGTGGCGTCCGTGGGTCGCGGTACTTGGCACGGCGCTCGGGTTGTGCGTCGCCACGGCCGCGCTCACTTGGGCGCTTGCGACCAACGACTACACCCTCGAGTACGTCGCGCAGGCGGCGAGACGAGGCGCTCCTGCGGGCTACCGCGTCGCCGGCCTTTGGGGCGCGATGGCCGGCTCGCTGTTGCTGTGGACGACCTTCGTCGCGTTGTGGGGAACGAGCGCGCTGCGCAGCACCCGCGACCAGAGCGCGGCCGGGCGCGCGGGGGTCACACGCGCGTCGAGCGGCGTCACGCTGGTGTTCCTCGTGCCGCTACTGACGGCCTCGCGCCCGTTCACGGTGCTCGACCGGCCGCCGCTCGACGGCACGGGCCTCAACGCCGTGCTTGAGCACCCGGCGATGCTCTACCACCCGCCGCTGCTCTACCTCGGGCTCACCGCACTGTTCCCGCTGGCGGTTCTCGCCGTCGCCGGCATCGACGTTCGGCGGCGACTGCTCATTTCCGTCGCGCTCCTGGGCGCGGGAATGCTCGCGGGCGCCCACTGGGCGTATCAGGAGCTCGGGTGGGGTGGGTTCTGGGCGTGGGACCCGATCGAGAACGCCGCGCTGGTGCCGTGGCTGGTCGCGATCGCCGCGCTCCACGAACGCGGCGGCCGCCGCGCCCGGGTGCTGACCGTGGTCGCGGCGTTGTGCGCCGGTGCCGGAGCGTTCCTCACCCGGTCGGGCGCGACCGTGTCTGTCCACGCGTTCGGCGAGGCCCGGGCCGTCGGGTGGCTGGTGCTCGCCGGCCTGGGCGCGGCCACCGCCGTCGCCGCGGTGGCGCTCGCCCGCCAGCGTCCGCTCGACGCGCCGGAGCGGCGCGTGCCGGTGGCTGTGTGGGCGCTGGTTGTGCCGGCGGCGGTGATCGCGTTCGCAACGTTCATCCCCGCGCTTCTCGGCGCGTTGCTCGACCGTCCTCGCACGATCGACCCGCGGTTCTTCACGATCTTCGCCGCGCCGCTCCTGCTGGTCGGCGCCGCCGTGGCGGCTCGTCAGGTCGTGCGGCGCTCGATCTCGATGGGCGCGGCCGTTGCGCACGCGGGTGTGGCACTCGTCGCCATCGGCGCGGTGGCCAGCTCCTTCGGGTGGAGTGCCACCGTCCCGCTGCGCACGGGCGAGACCGCGGTCGCACGCGGGATGACGCTCGAGCTCGTTCGCGTCGACGCCTTGACACGCGACCGCCGCGCCGAGCTGGTGGCGACCGTGCGCGTCGGTGAGCGCACACTGCGCCCGGCGTTACGCGCCGGCACACCGTCGCCGACCAGTGAGACCGCGATCGCGTCCACGCTGGTGGGCGACCTCCTCGTCACGCCCCGTCGGATCGACGCGTCGGGTCTGGCGGTGATCGACGTGCACCGCAAACCGCTAGTGCCATGGGTGTGGGCGGGGTCGCTGGCCATCGTGGCCGGGACGCTGCTCAGTCTTCGGACGCGGCGTCGCGGCGTTTCCGCCAAAGCAGGCGGTCTAGCGCGTCGCGCACCTCCGGTTCCGGAGGCGTCTGCTCAGCCTCGACCGGCTGAGGCCCCGCCGGCGGTGCTGACGGAACGCTAGAGACGCCCGTTCGCATCCGCGCTACTACCTGCGTGAGCGACGCCCGCGCCGCGGCGACCGCCTGCGGGCGCAGCGTCAGGCGCCGTAGCGCGACGTCGAGCGGCCACAGCAATGCCGCCAGCAGGAGCAGCCACCCGGCGAGCTCGATGCGGCCGCGTCCACGCGGCAGGCCGTCGCGGTCGAAGGCCCGTGCCGTGGTGATCGCGCCCCGGCCCCCGGAGAGCCGCGACACCTCGACCAGCGCCTGCGCGTCCGTCGGCCCCGGCCGGTACTCGGGCGCGTAGGACTGCGTCGCGAGCGCCGTGAGTTGCGCGAGCGTTCCCGACGGGCCGGCGACCACGGCACCGACCGCATACGCGCCCGGCGCGACCGCAGGGACCTCGGCGGCGAACGTGGTGCCGGCGGTGCGCTCGAGCACGACGTTCGCGGTCGAGCGCCCGCCCGGCGCGCTCACCCGCGCCGTCGCGGTCGCACCCTCGGGCCAGACCGCCTCGCCCTCGAGCGCGAGGCGCAAGCGGTCGCCTTCCACCGTCGCCCGCAGCGTCGCCCCCGTGGCGCCGACCGCGGGGAATGTCTCCTTCACCACCGCCGACCAGAACCCGCTGTACCCGCTCCATCCCGCCCATTGCTGGCCCCACCGGGCAGAGGCGTCGCTCGTCCATGCGGTGACGCGGCCGAGCCCCGGTGTCCACGACGACAGCAACGGGTCTTCGTCGTCACCGATGCGCAGCGCAGTCGACGCCTTGGGCTTCGCTGTGGTGGCCAGATAGCCGAGCAACGGCGGCGCCGCGGTGAGGTCGCGCACCGCCTCGGAGATGCCGACGATCTTGGGGAAGAACGAGCCTTCGTTGATAAAGCTGCGCGACGCGAGCACTGCCTCTTGCATCAGGATCTCCGGCACTTCGTTCAAATCGCGACCGGGATAGAACCGTCCCTTGCCCGCCTCGGCCACTTGCCGGAGCTCTTCCGTGGCGCCTTCGCCCGTCGCCACCACCGAGATGGTGATCCCCTCGCTCGCCAGCGTGCGCGCTTGGCCGATCAGCTGGGTCAGGTTGTTGGGGGCGGTGAAGCCGTCGGTGAACAGGATGATGTGCTTGAGGCGGGCCTTGACGTTCTTCAGCTCGGTCGCCGCGCGCGCCAGCCCGGCGTTCAGGTTCGTCCTGCCGTCGGGGCGCAGGGTTGCGAGACCGCGCCGGACCTCGGCCTCGCTGGGCACCTGCTGGAGGGGGATCACCATCTTCTGGTCGTCGTTGAACGCCAGCACACCCACCTGGTCGGTGGCCGACAGCGCGGCGATCGCCCGCGCTGCGCCGGCGCGCGAGATGTCGGTCTTGTTCACCCCGCCGCCCGCCCGGTTGCGACCGGTGGCCAGGCCGTTCGGGTTCCCGTTGGCGCAGTGGCACGCGCCCATCGAGCCGCTCGTGTCGAGCGCGAGGACTTCGGCAACGGGCTGGCGGCGCTTCGGATCGGTGACTTCGCTGTCGACGGGCAGCAGGGCTTCGAGCTCGCTGTCGCGGTAGCCGCCGAGCGCGAACGACTGGTCGCCGCCGACGACCACGAGGCCACGGCCGAGCTCGCGGCTGGCGACGCCGAGGGCGGCGACCTGTTCGGGCCGCAAGGACCGGGCGTCGACGTTGGCGAGCACGGTCGAGCTGTAGCTAGCCAGCACGTCGATCGCCGGCAGGTCGGCGGCGGGCGTCACGTCGACGCCGAGCCCGCCGGCGCGGAGCGCGGCCACTAGCGCTCCGGCCTCGCCGGCTGTGCCCTCGGCCACGAGCACTCGCGCCGGGCCCTCGATCTCGACGGCCGCGTACGCGATGTCGTTCTCGGGCACCCGGTCTTCGGCGGTGAAGACGCGGAGGCGGAACCGGGCGACGCCCGACTGTGCCGCGGGCTGTGTGAAGGTCACGACGTTCTCGCCTGCGGCAAGGTCGACGGCGCGCTCCTCGACAGCGGCGCCGTCGCGCTCGAGGAACAACGTCGCCGAGCCGGGGTCCGTGGCCACGACGACGGCGCGCAACCCGATCGCCTCGTTGAGCGCCACCCGCCCAGGTGCGTCGAGCCGCGCCACCGCGTTGTCGGGTGACGTGACGCGGGCGATGCTGTGCACGTCGACGCGCACGCCGTCGGCCCGGAGCCGCCGCGCCTCGCGCCGCGCGTCACCAGAGTTCATCCGTCCGTCGGACACGACGACGATGCGGCGCCGGTCCTCGGACGGGAGCACGGCGCCCGCTAGTCGCAACGCTCCGGCCAGATCGGTGCGCGTCGCGTCGATGGTGGTCGCCGGTTGCACGAGTCGCGCCTCGTGCTGCACGGTGAGCTCGAGGCGGGCGTCGCCGCCGAAGAACGCGACGCCGGCGCGCGCGTCGCCGGGCTGGCGCGAGAGCGCGTCTCGGGCCCAGTCCAGCGCCGCCTCGCGACCGGCCGTGCCCATCGAGTCGGATGCGTCGACGAGGAACATCGTCGAGACGTCGCCGCCGCGTCGCGGCAGCGAGACGTCGAGCAGCGCCAGAACCAACGCGGCTGCGATGACGGCGCGCACCGCGAGTCCGGCGCGCCACTGTCGGCGGGGCACACCGACCTGTCGCCGGCTCACCAGAAGCTCCGCGGCGAGCACCAGCGCGATCGCGGCGAGGACCCAGCCGAGCCACGCGCGCTGCCCACTCGCGGCAGTGCGCTGCTCCGCACGCCTGGGCTCGGGTATCGGTAGCGACTGCGCGGGCGCGATGGCCGACTCCGCCGGATCGGCGTTCACGGCAACAGCGCGATCGGCGCGTCCCGCCTGGCGCACGACGTAGAACCCGGGCCGCTCGGCAGTCACCACCGTCCCGCCGGCCACGACCTGACGCATGCCTCCGGGCCCGAGGACGGTCGCGTCGACGGGTGCCGGCACCGGCTGGCCGACGCGGAGATCGGCTGGCGGCACCACCGCGGCGGTTAGCTCCGACACCAGGCGTTCGCCGATGATCGGGAACGCGACGTGGAGCGGAAGATCCGATTCGGCCAGCTCGAACGCGAGGTAGACGAAGGTGCGGTCGGCGTGCGTGCCGCGCACGAGCAACGGAGCGCCTTCGCCGGCCATCAGAATCTCTCCGGCGCTCACCGCGAGGCGTTGCGCGGCGCCGATCGTGAGGTTCGACAGGTCGAGGCCCGCGAGCAGCGGGTCCTCCGTGCGCACGAGGGTGACCACCGGTCCCTCGACGACGCCGAGCAGGCGCACGCCGGGCACCGCGCCGGGAGCGGCGATCACGAGCGCGGGTGCGCCCGGATCGGCCGGCACGGCCACGCGGTCGTAGACCGCGAGGTCGAACCCCACCGCGGGACGAGTCGCCGCACTCCGCTCGACGCTCACGCCGGGCAGCGCGGCCAGCAGGCGGTCGAGGAACGGGTTGTCCGGTCCCGCGTGCAGCACGCGCACTGGCGGCCGCCGGGCCGTGACCGCGAACGCGTGGTTGTCCGCGGCGAGGAGGTCTTCGTCGTCCAGGAACGCTTCGACGCGGTCGCCCTCGGGCAGCGACAGCTCGCGCTCCACCGACGCGCCCCGTGCGAGCCGGACATCGACCGACGCGCGCGTGCGCCCGTCGACGTCGAGTCGCAACGTCTGCGTGACCGCAGGCCCGCCGGTGTTCTTCATGGACACGATCGCCTTGAGGCCCGCCGGGACCGGCTCGACGACCAGTCGCGTGATCGCCTGGTTGGTGGCGCGTTCGCCGACGCGCACGAAGCGCGTTCCGGCGGGCAGCGCGGAGCGCGCCCGGTCGTCGATCTGCCCGTCGGACAGCAGCACGAACCCGATGGGCAGGCCGGGCGTTTCGAGACTGGCGGCGAGGTTGAATGCGGCCGGTAGGTCGCCGGGTGCGGGCGCCGCCCGTACCGGTCGCAGCGCCTGTTCGAATGAGCGGCGGTCGCTGCTGGCGCTGAGCACGACACGCGGTTCCGACCCAGCGACCACGATGCTGGCCACGCCGCCCGCCGGTAGCTCGGCGCGCAACGCGCGCGCCCGTTCCTTGGCCTTGGCGACGCGATCGGGTGAACCGTCGGACGCGGCCATCGAGCCCGACACGTCGACGACGAAGATCGTGTGCGGCGCGAGCGCGGCTTCGGTCACGCCGGCCGGCCGGGCGACCGCAACCGCGAGCAACACGACGGCCAGGAGCTGGAGGAACAGCAGCAGGCTCGGCCGCAGACGCTGCCAGGGCGACGCTGCGGTGACCGGCCGGGCGACGTCGCGCCACAACCACGTCGAGCTGACCGTGACCGGTGGGCGCCGCGGCCGCAGTACGTGCAGCAGCAGAATTGGGATCGCGAGCGCGAGCAGCGCGAGGCCGGCGGGATTCGCGAAGGTCACCGGAGGACACCCGCGTCGCGCCACGCGCCGAGGAGCAGCGGCTCGAGGTCGTCGTCGGCCATCACCCGCACGTAGCCGAGACCGGCGCGATGGCAGCGGTCCGCGACCTCGTCGACCCAACCGCGCGCGGCGCGCTCGAAGTCGCGCACCGCCTCCGGCGTAAGGCTGACCGCCACCCGGTGATCACGCTCGGCGTCGACCAACTCGACATCGCCCGACAGGTCGGGGTGCAGGTCGCTGTTGGCAAGGACCTGGACGACGAGGACGTCACCGCCGCGCGCCGGGAGGCGCTCGAGCCCCGACTGCCAGTCGGGCGTGAGGAGGTCGCTGATGACGGCCGTTATCCCGGGCGGCCCGGGTCGCGAGAGCAGGTGGGTCGCGGCAGTGGCGAACGCGGTTTCGCCCGCAGGCTCGAGCGCGGCCAGAGCGCCGAACAGCGCCGGCATCGCACCCCTCCCGGTGTAGCGCCGTACATTGCGTTCGACGGGAAACGTGTGCAAGGTCACCGGGTCGCGCCGCACGAGCGCCACGAAGCCGAGAGCCGCGGCGACGCGAGCGGCCTGGCGCATCTTGCCCTCGGTGGCCATCGACGCCGACGTGTCGACCAGCAGGCGCAGCGTCACGTCGTCCTCGGCCTCGAACAGCTTCACGAGCGCGACGTCGAGACGCGCCAGGAGGTGGTAGTCGATGCGCCGGAAGTCGTCGCCCGGGTGGTAGTCGCGGTAGTCGGCGAAGTCGAGTGACGTGCCGAACCGCGACGAGCGGTGCTCGCCGGAGAGGTGGCCCACGAGCCGTCGACGCGTGCGCACCTGGAGCGCCTCGAGACGCGCGAGGAGTCCGGCGTCGAGCAGCGCTTCGGTCACCGGGTCAAGGCGCCCCGCGCACGCCGCTGCCCGGCGGGGCGACAGCCTCGAGCACGGCGTCGACCACGTCGTCGGCGCTCACGCCGTCGGCGGTCGCTTCGTAGCCGAGCACCACACGATGTCGCAGGACCGCGGGCGCAAGGGCGCGGAGGTCGTCGGCGGCGACGCTGGGCCGGCCGTCGAGCAGCGCGGCCGCCTTCGCCGCGAGCACGAGTGCCTGACCGCCGCGCGGCGATGCGCCGAAGCGCACGTAACGCTTCACCTGGTCGGGGGTGTGGTCGGTTCCAGGATGGGTGGCCATCACCAGCGCGACGGCGTGCTCGATCAAATGCGGCGCGATCGGGACCTGCCGCGTGAGCTCGATCATCGCCGTGAGGGTGGCGGCGTCGGCACGGGGCCGCACGGTCGCAACGGTCGCCGTTGTGGTGCGGTCGAGCACGGCCACCAGTTCGGCGGCCGACGGGAACGGGACGATCGCCTTGAGCAAGAAGCGGTCGACCTGTGCCTCAGGGAGTGGGTACGTGCCCTCCATCTCGAGCGGGTTCTGTGTCGCCATGACAAAGAACGGCCGGGGCAGCGGGCGCGTCGCGCCGGCCACGGTGACGGTGCGCTCCTGCATGGCCTCGAGCAGCGCTGACTGTGTCTTAGGCGTTGCCCGGTTGATCTCGTCGGCGAGGACGAGATGCGCGAACACCGGACCGGCGCGGAACTCGAAGCGCCGGCGGCCGCCCTCGTCCTCCTCGAGCACCTGTGTGCCGACGATGTCGGCGGGCATCAGATCGGGCGTGAACTGGATGCGGCTGAAGTCGACCTGCACCGCCTCGCCGAGCGTGCGCAGCAGCAACGTCTTGCCGAGCCCGGGCACACCTTCCAACAGCGCGTGGCCCTCGCAGAGCAGGGTGATCAGCACCAGCCGCACCAACTCGTGCTGGCCGACGATGACCTGGCCGATCTCGGCGGCGATGTCGCTCGCGGTGCTGGCGTACTCCTCGGGTGTCATCTGCCCTCCGCGGCAAGCGATTCGAAATAGGCGCGCACAACCGCGCGCAGCGACGGCGAGAGGCCGAGCCGGCTGAGCGCACGCGCCGCCTCGGCTCGGTACGCGGGGAGCGCGTCGCGCGCCACCACCCGGGACGACCCTCTCGTCGTGACCCCGTTGCCCTTGCCGGCGGACTCCGTCGGGCCCTGACCGGGCTGGCCGGCCACGTTGAGCGACTCGCCGTCGGTGCCGCGCGCGTTCGGCGCGACGACCGTGGCTTCGCCGACACCCGATCCGTCGCCGGCGTCGCCCGCGTCGGCGTTGTCGGTCCCGCCCGCCGATCCTGGCCCACCACGGGCGCCGTTGCCCGCGCTGCCTCCACCGCCGCCCGCCACGTTGCCCGACGGCGCCCCGCCCGCGCCGCCTTGTCCTTGTCCTTG
>Ga0183260_10004420_pt1 | contig 11167 bp, 10 predicted proteins | sample AntDrymUQ4972206_2_FD_129768 | JGI IMG/M metagenome (GOLD analysis project Ga0183260, IMG submission 129768) | Polar desert sand microbial communities from Dry Valleys, Antarctica - metaG UQ497 (22.06) (version 2) (version 2) | ecosystem: Environmental > Terrestrial > Soil > Desert | place...
CACCGAGCTGAACATCCTCACCACCGGAGAGCGCACCCAGCCCACGCTGCCGGGGGTCGAGGAGACGATCACCGAGACCCGCCAGGGCTCCGAGATCCCGGCCGACCCGCCCAGCTTCGATGCCAGCAGCCCCCTGCTGTCCGCCGCCGACGCGCCCCGGGAGCTCAGCCTCCTCGAGCGGGCCGGGGTGACGGGTGAAGGTGTGTCGAAGCCGAACCCCAACATCACCCCCAAGGTCGCCCACCGCGACGCGCCCTACTGCATGCAGTGCGGCGTCCAGATGCAGCGAGCCGGCTCCTGCCACGCCTGCCCCAGCTGCGGCAGCACCAGCGGCTGCAGCTGATGAGAAGTCGCGTCAGGTGACATGCCGTTCTCGCGGCAAGTGACGTAGATGGTCGCGGCAGATGACATCTCTGTTCGCGATGGATGTCACCACCGCGCTCGCGGAAGTTGTCAGCGGGTGGGGATGGCTTTGCTCCTCAGGGGTGGTCGGCTGGGCACGGTTCAAGGTACGCCGGGGGTGTGACAGAGCGGGCTCCAAGATCGGCGGCAGCGACGACACGGGCACATGCAAAGAGCACCGGGAGGTCCCGGTGCTCTTCTAGTCGTCGTCTTCGACGATGTACTCGCGGCCTGTGCCTGCGCAGACGGCACAGCGGCCGTTGGTGCAGTAGCAGCAGCGGTTCACGCCGTCTCGTCCTGAGCCACCACATCGGCCACAGGATCCGAAGTTGCACTCGGAACATTGCTTGGTTGCCATCGGTGGCGACCTCCTTGGTTGTAGAAGAGCCACCATGCGCGCCTGACCACGAACCACACTGCGCCGGGGCGCCTGTCAGGCACAGTGACCGGCATGAGCGCACCCCCGTCCCGCGTCGTGATGGTCGGCGCGACCATCGCTGGGCCTGGGTTCGTTGAGATCACCTGCGTGCCGTCGCTCGCCGACGCAGACGAGCATGTTGGCAACCCGGGAGTGGTGCTGGCCCTGGCGGACTCCGCCCCGACCGGGGGCCCATTCGAGCATCTGGACGTTGCGCGAAGACACGATGCTGCTGGGGGCCGCGTGGTCATCTTGCGAGAGACCCACGTCGCCGAAGCGCTCACATGGGACGTGCCCGGCGCCGAGGAGCTCGTGCTGCCAGCCTCGTACAACCAGTTCGCCGCCATGGCGGGCTTGGACCCTAGGCGTGTCGACGCACCGATCGTCGCAGCCGTGCCCGCCTCGGCCCGTCTCACGGAGGCAGACGCTGTTCGAGGGTGGAAGCGAGGGCTGCTGTGGCTCGACGCTGCCGGCACCGAGGTTCTCGTCAGCGGCCCCCATGCACGAATGCCGGTCTCTGTCGACGCGACCTCGTTCTGCGACGAGCACACTGAGCACCCGAACGGCTCGCCCGACCCGGACGTGGCGTGCTACTCGGGGTTCTCCGCGTTCCTCGAGCGGCACCTGACCGCTGACTGCTGGCCGACCGCGCTGGTGATGGAGGTCGCCCTCCACGGGACGTTGCTGCTCGCTGGCACACCGCGAGCGTCGAACCTCCATTGGTTCGCCGGGCATCAGCGGGTTGTGGCCGTCGAGCTCACCGGCGTGTGTCGAGAGTGTGGGGCCCCAGCCGACCAGCTGTCGGGGAAGAACCGGGACGATCAGCCCACGGTCCTCGTAGAACGGTGCGCAGAGCACGCGGCGGCCCGCACGCTCACGGTCGGTGAGCTAGCCGCGCTGCTGCCAGAGGTTGAGCTGCGTCGCCCGCTCTGAGTCAGCGTCCATGACCGACACCACCCGAGGGCTTCGGGATGGCTCTCACCCGGACAACCTTGCGGAGCACAAGCCCTGCGAAAGCCCTGCCTGGGCTTCTCGCTGTTGCGAACTATCGCGAGCGTTTCGCCGATGTCACCAAACGCGATTTCCAGGTGACTTTCTACGCGACTTCACAGCTGATGAGAAGTCGCGTCAGGTGACATGCCGTTCTCGCGGCAAGTGACGTAGATGGTCGCGGCAGATGACATCTCTGTTCGCGATGGATGTCACCACCGCGCTCGCGGACGTTGTCAGCGGGTGGGGATGGCTTTGCTCCTCAGGGGTGGTCGGCTGGGCATGGTTCAACGTACGCCGGGGGTGTGACAGAGCGGCTGCGTGGGCCTAGGAGCTCGCCGCTGCACGGGCCGAGGGGTGAGTGCCTCCGAACCTACGTCCGAGAGATCGGCCTTGGACGTTGTGTGCGCGGCCCGGGTCGCCAGCGCGGGAGCGGACAAGTCCGGGTTGGTCGTTGTCGTAGTCCCACACGGCGCCGCAAGTGAGGCAGGTGAGTCGGTCGTAGGTGGTGGCGTGCCCGTTGATGCACATGTCGTCGAACAGCTCCTCGGTGGCGTTCACGCGTGTGACGTGCGCGCACCAGCAACGGGGAGGTGTCGCGCGCAGCTGCTTGGAGAGTTGTCGCACGGCCCAGGTGATGTGGGCCCCGTGGTGAACGGCGACGGGAACCGACAGCAGCTCTTGAAGGGTGCTGAGGGTGAGCGGTTCGGCATCGTGGTGCAGCGTGCAGGCGGGGGCGACGATCGTGGGAGATCCTGGGCCGAGGCGTTCGTGGTGACGGTGGAGGTCGACGCCGTCGGCAGGTGTGGGCACGTCGCAGGACAAGCACACGGCGACGAACTCGATGCCAGCGAGGCGCTGGCGTCTAGCTCGGATGTAACGACCTGGGTCCAGGTCGAGCACCTCGGAGAGTTCAACAGTGCAGAGAGCGGCATGTGCGGGGGCGTAGGCCAGTGCTCGGAGACGCGTCGTGTGCGCGGAGAAGCCGGGTCCCGGCGGTGCGGTTGCGTTGAGCGGCACGGGAACGCCAGAGAACGAGCCGGCCACCAGCCAGGTGGCTCCGTCCTGTACCAGCCATGCGCGCTTGGTGGCGGTGACAAAGGACGCAGGCATGTGATCAGTTTCGGAACATGCGAACGACGCCCCAGAGGTCAGGGCGTCGTTGCTAGCGAGGTTCGGTGGGAACTCCGGAGAGCCCGGCGTGATCACTGGACCTGCTGACTTCGCACCGTCTAGTTGGGGCGACCGGCGCCGCACTGCGGGCACTTGTAACCGTGTCCAGCGCATGCGACGCACTTGGTGCCGTACTTGAAGTTGTACCCGCTGGCGCCGCAGGGCCGGCAAGGCGCTGGGGTAGCGGTGCTGGGGCAGTTCGAACAGGACATGGATCCTCCTCTCGATAGTTGGTTGGAGGGTCAACTCTTGTAGCGACGCCATCGACCGCGAGGCTGGCGCACCTGTAGCAGCCACGCCCGCCGGTTCGGAAGGAACTCGGCGAACTGACGCCCGGTGCTGACGTGCCGGGACGGTGACCGACGGCGTCGCCGCCTCGGCGGGCGTGGCTACGCCCAACTCAGGGACAAGCCATGCTAAAGCCCTGCCGTGGCTGCACACCTGTTGCGAACTATCGCGAGCGTTTCGCCGATGTCACCAAACGCGATTTCCAGGTGACTTTCCACGCGACTTCACAGCTGATCGAACGATCGAGAGCTTGCGTTTCCTGCGGGTTGCGAAGCGCGCGGAGCGGTTGCGGTGTCGTGACGATCTCGCGGAACCGGGGTTGGCGACCGTGGGAGCGGTTAGGCAGGGGGCATGGCGTTCACCTTCCACCGCACCCACCATGGGGACCACGGTCCCACCGCCGTCGAGACCGACGCTGACGGGGCCGTCGTGCTCCGCACTGCCGACGGAGAGGTCGTCCGCTTCAGCGGCGCGAGTCCCGCGGAGGTAAAGGCCAAGACCGAGGAGTTCCTCGCCTGGGCCAGCTGATCGGCCCTGGGTAGCGAGCCCTCAGCCGAGCGGGCTCAGAGGGCGGCGAGGCGGGTGTTGTCCAACGTGTGGCCGTAGTGGCGACGGAGCTCGACCTTGTGCTCCAGAGCGTCGATCACCGCATCGGTGAACTTGGCCTTGTAGATGGACTCGCAGGTGCCCAGGTCGCCCGGGCTGAAGACGTTGATCTCCATGAGCTTGTCGCCCACGATGTCGAGCCCGACGAGGAACATGCCGTCGGCGAGAAGCTTGGGGCGAACTGCATCGGCCAGCTCAAGCATGGCGTCGGTGACCTTGACCGGCTCGGCCTTGCCGCCCACCCGCATGTTCGATCGAGGGTCAGCCGTCTTGTTCACGCGTCGGAAGGCGGCGTGGTGTTCCCCGGCCATGAGCGGTTGGCCGTTCATCACGAACATCCGCACGTCGCCCTGATCCGCTTCGGGCAGCACCTCTTGGGCTACGACGTAGCCGTCCCGACCGACCGCCTCGATCATCTGGTTGAGGTTGGGGGCCTCGTGGTTCGTGACGAAGAACACGCCGCTGCCGCCGGAGCCCTGGAGCGGCTTGAGCACCGCGCATCCGCCCATGGCGTCGATGAAGGCGGCGATGTCGCTGACGTCTCGGGAGATCAAGGTGCGGGGCCGCACGACCTCGGGGAAGTGCTGGAAGTAGGTCTTGTTGACGGCGTTGGCCAGGCTGGCCGGGTCGTTGACCACGAGGGTGCCGCGGGCAACCGACAGCTGGGCGAACAGCACGCCGGACGCCACCGCCCAAGGCCGCTCGACGGCGTCGTCGGCCGGGTCGTAGCGCATGACCAGGACATCGAGGTCGTCGACGCAGAGCGGCTCGGCGGCCACCTTGTCGGCTGCCTGGACGCTGGCCAGGTAGGCGGCCGGCGACTTGTGCTTGCGGCCGCGCGCGGACCGGGCGTGAGCGGCCACCGCCCCGTCGAGGCGGTGCGAGAAGTCGTCCACGCCGATGAGCCACGTGTCGTGGCCGCGACGGGTCGCGGCCAGGGCCAACCGCGTCGTGGTGTACTCGGGGCGCTCGGTGGGGACGCTGTTGACGACGAAACCGATCTTCATTGGGGTTCTCCGATCAGTGCGGTCAGCGAGCTGACCTGGGGGAGGTTCGCCAGGCGTTCCTGGGCAGAGGGTTCCTCGAGGTAGCGAGGACGGAGCAGGGGATCGCGAAGGGCTCCGCGCCGATGGAGGTCAGCCATGAGCGGGGCGGCGATCAGCGGCATCTTCCCGAGCCACAGCACGTCGAGCTCGCCTCCGCCGCCGAGGTGGTTGACCAGCTCCCGCAGCCCGCGCAGGTAGACGGCGTCCTTGGTCAGACCCCCCGAGCGGAACACGCGCACGGTGATCGAGAAGGCTTGGACGGGCGGCACCCCGTTGGCCCTGAGACCGGCGTCGACGTCGGAGAACGAGCTGCCCTCCACCATCTCGTGGACGGCCACCACCCGGGCCGCGAGCTGGCGGAGGCGCCCAGCGGTGAGACCGCCGACGAGGTGCTCGGCCAGCACCGCCAGGCCCTCCTGGGTCTCCTCGTGGCCGGCCAGCCCGCTGGCCAGCACGTGCAGCGGCTGGTGAGCACCGTTCACGTGGGTGACGACGTGGGTGCCCACCTCGTGGTGCAGCAGGGCTTCGAGGCGACCGACCGCTACCCGGGCCGTCGGGGCCACCAGCACGTCGCCGTTCGAGACCATCACGCCGGTGCTGCCCTCCCGCACCTCGACGTGGGACTCGAGGTCGGGGGCGAAGGCCCGGTAGCGGTCGAGCTCGGCCTGCGCGGCCCTCGCGAAGCCAGCCGCGTCGAGCCATGGGCCCTCCTCGGGGCCGGGGGCCGCCACCACGGCCAGGATCCCCTCGGCCTCGGCGAGCAGCCCCGGGCTGACACCGCCGTACAGCTCGATGCTCAATGGGAGGAAGGCGTCCGATCCTCGACTGCTGAGCATCTCGAGCTGGAGCTGCAGCTCGCGCTGCTTGGCCAAGAGGAGGCTGGCAAGGATCGGGTCCTCGACCGAGTCGGTCGGCACGTCCGCGAGGCGCTTGGCGGTCAGGGCCGGGTCGTCCTCCAGGGGCCGATAGCCGAACCGCGGCGGACGCCCGTCGGCGTCGAAGGTGCGCCGGGCCTCGGCGAGGTCGACCGGGGTGAGGTCGAGGAGGAAGCGGAAACCACTGGCCAGGTCGGCGAGCTCGCGGTCGACGGCCAGGTCGCCGGCCGAGAACGGGTTCGTCGTGGTCACACCGACCCGCAGGCGAGCTCACCAAGCACGAGCGGCACCGAGAGGGCGAAGGCCTCGGTCAGCTGCTGGAGCTGCCGGTCGTCGGGCACGCCGGTCCACTCGTCCATGAAGACCTTCTTCAGCTCGACGGCCAGCGCGCAGCCCACGCCGTCATAGCGCTCGTGCACCCATCGGCTGAGGTGACCGCCCTCGAACCGGACGTTCTCGCGCACATCGAGTCGGTGCCCGGCCACCTCATGGGAGCCGAGGTCTTCGGTGAACCGGTCCACGACGTGGCCCCATCGCCCGCGGTCGAGGGACCCGGTACCGACGTTGATCTCTGGGTTGTCGATCCTGGGCGCGGGCGGAGCGTCGACGCCGTCCCGCCGGTGGTTGTACGAGTGCACGTCGAGCACCACGAAGGACCCCTGTCGGGCCAGCTCGTCGAGGTGGGCGGACAGGTCCGCATAGAACTCGTCATGGAAGCTCAGGGATCGCTCGACCTGCTCGTCGGTGAGGGGTGCGCGCCAGACGTCGAGACCCCAACAGGTGTCGGGGGTGGTGTAGACGGCCTCGTCGCGCCGACGGTTCAGATCCACCTCGAACCGGGAGCGATGCACGACGACGGGCGTGCCCCCCGTCGCCGTGATCCGGTCGGTGAAGGGATCCTCTTCCCGCCGACGGGTCCGGTCGTCGAGGGCGGTGCGGGCGGCCAGCTCGGGTCGCAGCTCATGGCCCGCATGGATGGCGGTGGTGACGAGCGGCAGTGCCGACGCACCGAAGGAGCAGAGGTCCACGGGGCCGCAGTACCCGCCCGCCCGGCCGGCATACGGCGGCCGCTCTGGCTTCGCCCGCGGCGCGCAGAGCATCCCGAATCGTTCCCCCGATCGCCCCAGAACGGAGGTCCGCAGGGTTAGCCGACAGCCCGCATGGGAACCACGGGGCCACGACAACATCGGACAGACCCGGAGGCACATCATGGCCAACCGCGAGTACATCGACGAAGATGACGTCGTCGTCCGCGAGCGACGCGGCGGCGCAGGGCGGATCCTGCTGATCATCCTCGTGGTGATCGCGCTGGCGATCGCCGCCTTCTTCCTGCTCGGCGGGTCCGCCGACGTGGACACCGAAGGAGACCTCCCTGAGGTCGACGTGGACGTCAACGCCCCCGACGTGGACGTCGACAGCGAGGAGGCACCCGACGCCGACGCGGATGCCGAGGACGGCACGACCGGCTGAGCATCACATCGGAGCTCGGGCGGCTGCGGGGGCGTACTCCGACTGAGACGCGACGAGGCCCCGGCGGGGGGCACGGATGTCTCCATCCGCCCCCACCGGGGCCCAGCCTCTGGATGCCGTTGCTGGTGTGCGATCGAGGCCGTTCACGAGTCCCGCGGAGGCAGCCGCCTGAGCGTGCTGCATGCAGTGGGCGGGCCCGCCAGGTTGCGTCGACACCGGCGCAGGCGAACTCTCAGTCGGGCGGTGACCGCTCCAGCCGCTCAGGGCCAGCGTGCATCCGTAGGACCCCCTTCGGTGCGTCGGTGGACGGCGCCCCGAGTGACCCGGACGAGCAGTCGTCCGGTGCTCGGATCGCTCCCGTCGAACATCGCGCCGGGGACCCGATCGGTCAAGGCCCAGACGCGCCGATGCCCGCGTCCAGCGAGGGCATCGGGTCGTGGGCGCGGGGGCCTACGCGCCGGGCCTGCCCTCACCCTCCTGGGCGGCGCCCTTCTCGATCGTCTCCTCATCGTGCTCGGCCCGGATCTCAGCCCTGGCCGACGATAGGTTGAGGGCCCATGGCCACCGATCCCACCGTCGTCGCCATCCCGTTCTACTTCGGGTCGATGGCTGTGGAGCAGCGCTACCTGCAGCGTCGCACCGAGCAGCTCGGTCCCTCGAGCGCCGACTACACGAAGCCCGATACGACGGCGAGCCTGGCCATGGGTCTGGCCTCCCTCCTCGTGCCGCTGACGTCTCACCTGCTGGTGCAGCACGTGGTGCCGGGCAAGGGCCGCTACGCCCGGGCTCTGGTGGGCACGGCCGTGGGCGCCGTCGTCGCCACGACCATCGCCGACCGCCTGGCCGGGCACGAGGTCGACGAGGCGGACGACCCGCGTGATCGGGTGGTCGACGATCCCGACGTACCGGCGGCGCCCGGACGTCAGGTCGGTCGCTGGGCCCGCAGGGTGCGGCGCATCACCGGACCGGTCGCCGTCGGCGCCGGGGTGGTGGCGGCCTCGGCCTGGGTGACGAGCCGCACCGACGCCGTGCGGATGTGGGAGAAGGGCCAGCACCGGGACCTCGGCGGGGGGCCGCTGGCCTGGGGGCTGGCCATCGCCGGTTGGGACTTCATCTACTACTGGAACCACCGCATGATGCACGAGGTGCGGGGCTTGTGGGCCCACCACGTGGTGCACCACTCCAGCGAGCGCTACAACCTCTCGACCGCGCTGCGGCAGCCGGTGGCCGACGTCCTCGGCGTCTACCTGCCGTACGGCCCGATGGCCCGGCTCGGGATCCGACCGTCGCTCATCTTCCAGGCCCGCGGATTCAACCTGCTCTACCAGTACTGGATCCACACCGACGCCATCCGGTCGCTGGGCTCGGGCGAGGAGGTGCTGAACACGCCATCGCACCACCGGGTCCACCACGGCAGCAACGGCAAGTACCTCGACCGCAACCACGGCAGCATCCTCATCGTCTGGGACCGGCTCTTCGGCACCTTCCAGCGGGAGGAGGAGCCCGTCGTCTACGGGCTCACCAAGAACATCAACACCTACAACCCGGTGCGCATCGCCGCCCACGAGTACGCCGACATCGTGCGCGACATCGCCCACTCCACCACCTGGCACGACCGCCTCTCGTTCGTTCTGCGCGGCCCGGGTTGGGCCTACGACCGCCATGCCGAGCGGGCCCTGGGTGGCGTCAGCTGAGGTCGGCCTGCAGCGCGGGGAACACCCGACCGACCCGTTCCCAGAGGTACTGCCCGTAGGTGCCGGTGAAGGCGTGCACGTCCTCGCCGTCCCAGCGCGCCCGGGCTTCGGCTCGCGTCTCGTCGCCCAGGGGCACCGGCAGGACCTCAGCGTCCCAGCCCGGGTCGAAGAAGAAGGGGAATGACAGGCGGTCGGCGTGGCCGGTGTTGCGCACCCGGTGGGGCGTGGACCGGTAACGGGCTCCGGTCATGCGCTCCAGCATGTCGCCCAGGTTGCAGACGAAGGTGTCCGGCAGAGGCGGTGCGTCGATCCAACCAGACGGAGCGTGCACCTGGAGGCCGCCCAGGCGATCCTGGCGCAGGATCGTCAGCAGCCCGTAGTCGGTGTGCTCGGCCACCCCCCAATTCGGCTCGACCACGCCGGTCTCGGGCGGGTAGCGGAAGATGCGGAACAGGATGAGAGGGTCAGCGGTGAGGTGCTGGTGGAACCACTCGGCGTCGAGCTCCAGGGCCAGTGCGATGCCGCGCGCCAGAGCATGCCCGAGGGCGGTCATGGCGTCCACGTACTCGAGCACGGCCTCCCGCAGCCCAGGCACGTGGAGGGGGAACTGGTTGGCTCCGTGGAGCGGCGTGCCGGCCCGCACCCGCGGATCATCGGGGCCGAGCTCCTCGCCGAAGTAGATGCCCTCCTTGCGGTCTGATCGACCCGACGTCAGCTCACCCTCGAACGGGAACCAGCCCCGCCAGGCCCGTCCCCCGTGCTCCATGGAGATGGTGGCCTTGTCGGTCTCGGGCGAGGCGAAGAAGGCGCGGGCCGCATCGTCGAGGCGTTGCAGGAGCGCCTCATGGACACCGTGACCGGCCACGTAGAAGAACCCGTGCTCACGGCATGACCGATCGATCGCGGATGCGACATCGCCGCAGTCGCCTCGGCCGGTGACGAGCGGCCCGACATCGATGACCGGCAGCGTCCCCACGCTCAGCAGGCTATGGCTCTTCGGGGCGATCCGCCGCTGCCTGTCCGCCTGGTCGGCTGCCATCACCGACGGAGGCTTCTGACCGAGTCCCTCGATGCAGCGTCGGGCCGCACGGACACTGGTGAGCTGCCACCGGGGCGCAGAGGCTCAGCGGGTTCAGTCCAGCAGGGCGATGATGTCGGCCCAGCCGCCGTCCTCGGCGCTGGGGATGCTGTGGGTGGCGAGGTCGAGGGCGCGCTGGTGGGCGACCTCGGGGACGGCGCGGATGGCGGCCTGGGTGAGGAGCTCGACGTCGTTGGGGCCATCGGCCACCGCCAGCACCTTGCTGCTGTCGAGACCCCTGGCCTCGCAGAAGGCGAGGACGCCGTCCCACTTGGACTGGTGGCGCGGCGCCGCGGTCAGCGCCGCCATCCTCGGGAAGTCGATGGAACGGTCGAGGTGGACCTCGGCGAGGCCCGTCAGCGCGTCGACGGCCTCCTCGGCGGGGCCGAACGGCACCCCGATCATGCTGAAGCCGAGGACCGGGGAGTCGGCCAGCGCCTGGCGCAGGTCGTCCACGGCGGTGCGGCTGTTGGGTGCCCAGCGGCGACCGGCGGTGTCGCCGAGCGACTGCACGTGCTCTGGGTTGGTGTCGGGCGCCTGGCTGATGAAGACGTCATAGAGGGGGTGGTCGACGTAGACGACGGGGCTCAGGCCCACCGACGTGAAGGCGTCGTAGGCGGCGAGGGCCTCCGCTGGGGCGAAGGGGGCCAGGTGGAAGCGCTCGCCAGTGGCCAGGTCGACCCCGAGGGCGCCGTTGAGCACGATGGCCGGCGGAGCCAGTCCGAACAGGGCGAGCGGATCCCGAGTGGCGGCCAGTCGGCGCCCGGTGGCCACCAGCAGTGGGACGCCTCGTCGCTCCAGCTCGGCCACTGCGTCGAGGACCGGCACCGGGAGGTGGTCGTCCGTGTGCCAGAAGGTCCCGTCGAGGTCGGTGACGACGAGCTCGACGGTGGGCATCGGTGGAGTCTGGGGGGCAGGTCGGCTGGGCGGCAAACGGGACTCAGAACACACCGGCCTCGATGCCGGCGGCGAGGGTGGCAGCCTGCTCCTGCACGTGGGCGAGGTGCTCGCCGGTGAGCGATCCGGCCACGACGATGGGCGGGAGCACCTCCTTCCAGCGCAGCCCGGTGAGGATCCGGGTGACGTCGCGCACCGCGCCGGTGCCGTCGGTGCTGCCCTTGCTGACG
>Ga0183260_10004421_pt1 | contig 11158 bp, 11 predicted proteins | sample AntDrymUQ4972206_2_FD_129768 | JGI IMG/M metagenome (GOLD analysis project Ga0183260, IMG submission 129768) | Polar desert sand microbial communities from Dry Valleys, Antarctica - metaG UQ497 (22.06) (version 2) (version 2) | ecosystem: Environmental > Terrestrial > Soil > Desert | place...
ACCCAGTCGGCGGCGCTGGCCTCATCCTCAGACGACGAGCGCGGGATCGGCACGACGCTCACAGCCGTATGTGGGTCGCGCGCTCGGCACGGGCGAACAGCAGCAGCGCGATCGGGAGGGTGATCGCGAGCACGATGGCGGAGGTCAGGATCGACGCCTGAGCCGGCAACGGCATGTCGAGCAGACCGTGCCGGATGAACTCGATCGGGGCCGTCATCGGGTTGTGGATCGCGATCGCCCGGTACTGCTCGGGCATCGCGTCGATCGTGTACACGACGGGTGTGAGCACGTACAGGAACACGAGCGGATACGGGAGCAGCAGTCGCACGTCGCGCACGACCCGGACCACGGGCCCCAGGAGCAGGCCCAGCATCCACCCGTACAGCAGCATCAGCGCCAGCCCGAGCAGCGCGTAGAGGGTGCCGGGGCCGAAGCTGAGGTAGAACGTGCCGTCGCTGATCGCGTAGTAGGCCGCCACGCCCAGGGCGATCAGGAGGTACAGCAGAGCCTGTACGGCGCCCGGGACGGCGGTGCCCGTGATCGCGGGCAGCCACGGGACCGGTATCGCCCGGTAGTAGCGGTGGTTGTATTGCAGCGACCGGTACCCCCAGTACGTCACCCGCTCGAAGAAGAACCAGCCGATCGAGCCGACGACGAGGAAGAGCAGGTAGGGCTTGCCGCCCGAGGCCACCTGCAGCAGGCCGCCGAAGAGCACGGCGCGCAGGACCACGTCGGCGAGCGGCCGGATCGGCAGCCAGACGAGCCCGAGGAACGTGTCCATGTAGTACTTCTTGACGTAGTTGTGGCCGAAGCGGCCCGCCAGCTCCAGGTGCGTCCGCAGCGGCACCCAGCGCAGCGAGAGCCGGCGCAGCGGCCGGTGCACGACCTCTTGGCGTGTTGCGTCCACGGGGGCGGGCCACGATAGCTGGGCCTCGGGCGTGCTCACGCGGGCTCGAACACGACGTTGGCGCCCAGGGTCGCGGGGTCGGCGCCTTGGCGGACGAGCAGCTCGACGCCCCTCGTGAGGTGGCGGCCGGTCTCGCCGTAGCCCGCAGCGGACATCAGCTCGAGCAGCTCTGCCTGGCCGTCCGGGTTGACCTCGATCTGCACCGACCGCGGCCGCCGGGCGGAGGTCAGCAGGCTGCGCAGCCCGGCGACGACGTCAGCCTCGTTGCCGTCGACGTCGATCTTGATGACGTCAGCCGGGCCGATCGTCCCGCTCGCGATGAGGTCGTCGCCGGAGGCCACGGCCTTCAGCTCGCGCGCGACGGGCTCGGCGTCGTGGCCGAACGGATCGCGCGTCGCGCCGACCTGGCTCAGGCCCGAGCCCGCCACGAGCGAGCGGTAGAGGAACGGGTGGTGCCCCGTCGTGCGGTGCAGGGCGGACGAGAGCACGTCGATGCGCTCGCCGAGCCCGTTGAGCATGACGTTCTCGAGCAGGGTGGCGAGCGTCGCGGCGTGCGGCTCGAACGCCACCACGCGCCCGCCGGCGCCGGCGCGGTGGGCGGCCAGGAGGGAGAAGATCCCGATGTTGGCCCCCACGTCGTAGAACACGTCGCCGGGCCCCACCGTGTCTGCGATCCAGCGCAGGGTGCCAAGCTCGTTGTGGAGGGCGTTCGTCGCGCGGTTGTACTCGTCGACGTTGCGCACCCGGAACCGCAGTGGGGGCGCCGAGCCGTCGTCGACCGTGAGCACGCGCTGCAGGCGCGCGGTCCCGCGCAGCCGCAGGCCGTCGAGGACGCGCCGGGGCAGGCGCGGCGTGCCGCGCCCCGAGTAGCTAGGCATCCCCCAGCCCCAGCATGGCCGTGAACTCCGCCGGCTCGGGCAGCTCCTCCAGCGCCAGCCACGGCTCGCACGCCTCGAGCTCCGCCAGCGTGTACGACGGGCCGGTCGCGACCGCCACCGTGCGCGCCCCGATGACCTTCCCGCAGCTGATGTCGTGCGGCGTGTCGCCGACGACGTACGCGCGCTCGGCGTCGTAGGTCGCGCCGGCGAGCGCGCGGGCGGCGCGCGCGATCGACGGCCGGTCGGAGCCCTCGACGCTGAACGCCCCGCCGGTGGCGGCGAAGTGCTCCCACAGCCCGTAGTGGCGCAGCTTCGCCTCGGCGCCGCCGGCGACGTTGCCGGTCAGCAGCATGTTCACGACGTCGTCGTGGCCCGCGAGCGCTTCGAGGTTCTCGCGCACGTTGGGCAGCACGCGGCCCTCGCGCCAGCCGAGCCGCTCGGGCAGCAGGCGCTCGTAGGCGGCGAGCAGCGCGCCGGCCGCTCCCGGGTCCTGCACGCCGCGGCTCGCGACGAGGTCGCGCGCGATCTCGGCGTCGGTCAGCCCGGCCGTGGTCAGCGTGCTCATGTCGACGCGCTCGCCGAGCACCTCCTCCGAGGCCTCCTCGAGCGCGAAGATCCCCGCCCGGGCGGTGCTCAGCAGCGTGCCGTCGATGTCCCAGAACACGTGGAGCCTCACAGCGTCACCAGCCGCGCGACGATCCCGTCGGCGTCGAGCCCGTGGTGGCGCAGCACCTCGTCGTTGGTCCCGCAGGCCGGGATGCCCGCGACGGCGTGGATCGCGACGGGCCGCCCGAGCGCGTCGCGCACCGCGTCGCCCTGGCCGCCGCGGGCGATGTGGTTGTCGAGCACGAGCACCGGCGCGCCGCCCGTGACCGCCTCCAGCCACGCGCCGTCGACGTCGCGCAGCCACGGCAGCGCGATCACCGCGACGTCGCCGAGGCGCTCGGCGGCCGCCCAGGCCTGCGAGAGCAGCACCGGCCCGGTGCACACGAGCGCGGCGCGCTCCCCTTCTCGCAGCACGGTGCCGCGTCCGGGCACGAGCGGGGCGGCGGCGGGCGGCTCGAAGCCGAGCTCCCACGGGACCGACACGAAGCGCAGGTAGACGGGGCCTTCGGCCTCGTGCACGGCCCACTCGACGCAGCGGCGCGCCTCGTCCGCCGTCGCCGGCTCCAGGCACGCCATCCCCGGCACGCTGCCCATCAGCGCGATGTCGCGGATCGACTGGTGCGAGTGGCCGGGGCCGCCCGGCACGATGCCGGCCAGGAAGCCGCCGTAGAGCACTTTGGTGCCCTCGCTCGCGTTGTTGAAGACCTGCTCGTTCGCGCGCGGCGTGAGGAAGCAGGCGAACGAGTGCACGGCCGGCAGCGCGCCGCCGAGCGCCAGCGCACCGGCCTGGGAGACCATGTCCTGCTCGGCGATCCCGCACTCTACGAAGCGCTCCGGGAAGCGGCCGCGGAACTCGACCAGCCCGCAGTCGAGCGAGAGGTCGGCGTCGAGCGCGACGAGCCGCGGCTCGCGAGCGCCCGCCCCGGCCAGCGCCTCGCCGTAGGCGGCGACGAGCTGCTGCGGCGCGGCCGGCGCCTGCCGCCGCGGCGACTGGCTGCGCTCGAGCGCGACGTCGCGGCCCAGGCGCTCCCGCAGCCGTACGTGCAGCTCCTCGATCGCCGCGTCGTAGGCGTCGGGCTGGGGCGCGCCCGAGTGGTAGGGGTACAGCGCCTGGCCCGAGTGCTCGAGGTCGTGCGGCTCGAAGCGCCGCACGCCGCTGCCCTTGACCGTGTCGGCGACGAGCAGCTTTGGCTGCTCGGGCGCGGACGCAAGCAGGCCGCCGAGCGCCGCCGCGACGGCGGCGACGTCGTTGCCGTCGCAGCGGTCCACCGCCCAGCCGAAAGCCGCGACCTTCGCCTCCAGGTCGCCGAGGTCGGAGACCTGCTCGACCCAGGTGTCGGACTGGATGCGGTTGCGGTCGACCAGCACGGTGATCTCCCCGAAGCGCTCGTTGGCCGCCTGGCCCAGCGACTCCCAGAACTGGCCCTCCTGCAGCTCGCCGTCGCCGGTGACGACGAACATGCGCCGGCGCCGGCCGGCGAGCCGCGCCGCGCGGGCGAAGCCCTTCGCCTTCGAGACGCCCATTCCGAGCGAGCCCGTGTTGGTGTGCACCGCGGGCACCGTGTGGACGTCGGGATGGCCGGGCAGCCCGTCGATCCGCCGCAGCCGGTGCAGCAGCTCGAAGTCCAGCTTCCCGGTGCCCGCGAGCACCGCGTAGACGGCCGGCGCGTCGTGGCCCTTGGAGGAGAACGCGACGTCGTCGCCCTCCAGCACGCAGAGGTGCAGCCAGGCGAGCAGCTCCATGACGCTGAACGACGTGCCGATGTGGCCCGACCCGGCCTCCATGATGCTCGACAGCGCGTTGATGCGGCAGGCGTCCGCGAACGCCGCGGCGCGCTCGATCGGGTCCTCGAGCGCCCGGATCCGCTCCAGCTCGGAAGGCCCGACGTAGCACAGGTCGATCGGCGCGCTGGCGTGGAACGTGGCGGCCTCCATCAGGCGAGCATCTCCACCCGCGGCAGCAGCTCCGGCTGGAGCGCGGCGAGCCGCTCGGCCGCCTCCAGCTCGTCCGGGTAGTCGATCGAGAGCCCCTCGTGGCCCTCGGGGAAGAACGGCACGACGCGCCGCCCCGCGATCTCGCCGTCCGCGACGATCCGCGTCCAGGCGATCTCCAGCGAGGAGTCCTGCACGTAGACGGGCTCGAGCGCGGCCGTCTGGCGCGAGTGCGTCGGCACCTCGCCGGCCGGCTGGGGCAGCAGCGGCACCATCACATCGCCCTCGACGCGCCACATCTTGCCCGGGTGCTCGCGCACCGGCCGCACGGCGCGGACGGAGTCGGCGTCGGGGACGGCCTCCAGCGCGTCCCACGCCCGCCGGATCGTGGCGCCGGCGCGGAACGGGCTCGTCGGGCGCAGGATCGCGAAGCGCTCCCAGTCGTTACCCGCGAGCGCGTGGCGGACCCACTCGATGTCCGGCGACGTCGCCCCCGCCATCACCACGGGCCGCAGCCCGGGCACCTCCGCGCCGTAGCGGCGCGCCGCTGCGGCGATCTCCTCGCCGTCAGTCGACACTACGATCGCGCCGAACAGCCCGCTCTCGCGCGCGGCGGCGATCGAGTACGCGATCAGCGGGTGCCCTGCCAGCGGGGCGATGTTCTTGCCCGGGACGCGGACGGACCCGGCGCGCGCCGGGATGAGGGCGACGGCGCCGGCCACTTAGACGAGCGAGGGGTCGTGGTGCACGTAGACCGTCTTGAGGTCGGAGTAGACCTCGATCGCCTCCGTCCCCGCCTCCCGCCAGCCCGTGCCGGAGTCACGCACGCCGCCGAAGGGCATGTGCGGCTCCGAGCCGTAGGTCGGCCCGTTGACCGAGGCGACGCCGCTGGAGACGCGCGCGACGAACTCCTGTCCCCGGTGCACCGACGCCGTCCAGATCGCGGCCGTCAGGCCGTAGGGCGAGTCGTTGGCCAGCTCGACGGCTTCGTCGAAGCCGGCGACGCGGTGCAGCGTGGTGATCGGCCCGAACAGCTCCGAGCTCGACAGCGCGTCCGTGCCCTCGAGCAGCGTGGGCGCCATGTAGTAGCCGCCGTCGCGCCCCTCGCCCGTCAGGCGCTCGCCGCCCGCCAGGACCGTGGCGCCCGCGGCGCGCGCCTCCTCGACCTTTCCGAGCATGTGCTCGAGCTGGCGCAGGTTGATCACCGGGCCGAGATCGTGCTCGTCGCCGGGCCCCACGCGCTGTGCGCTCGTGAGCTCCAGCAGCAGCGCCTTGAACTCCTCGTACACGGAGTCGAAGACGATGATCCGGCTGCCGGCGGCGCAGCGCTGGCCGGCGTTCGAGTAGGCCGACAGCGTGGCGGCGTCCGCTGCGCGTTCGAGGTCGGCGTCGTCGCAGACGATCAGCGGGTTCTTGCCGCCCAGCTCGAGGCAGACCTTGGCGAGGCGCTCGCCGCCGACACGGGCGATCATGCGGCCGACCGCGGTCGAGCCGGTGAACGAGACGACGGCGACGCGGCGGTCCTCCACGAGCGGCTGCCCGGCCTCGGGGCCGAGGCCCTGCACGACGTTCAGGACGCCCGGCGGGAGCCCGGCCTCGGCGGCGAGCCGCGCGAAGGTCAGCGCCGTCTCCGGGGTGTCCTCGCTCGGCTTCAGGACTGCGGCGTTGCCGCACACGAGCGCGGGGAACACCTTCCACGCGACGTTCGCGATCGGCGTGTTCGCGGCGATGATCAGGCCCGCGACGCCGAGCGGCTGGCGCAGGATCAGGTTCTGGCGATGCGGGATCGCCGAGGTCGTCGTCTTCCCGTACAGGCGGCGGCCCTCGCCGGCCACGAAGTAGCCCATCTCGATCGCCCCGCCGGTCTCGCCCAGCGCGTCCTTGTGCGACTTGCCGGTCTCGGCGGCGACGACCGCCGCGATCTCGTCCGCGTCGCGCTCGAGCAGCTGGGCGATCCGCCGCAGCACGGCGCCGCGCGCGGCCGGCGTCTCGCGCGCCCAGGCCGGCTGCGCCGCCGCGGCGGCGGCGATCGCCGCGCCGGCGTCCTCCGCGCCCGAGCGGGCGACGCGCGAGAGCAGATCGCCCGTGGCGGGGCTGAACTTCTCGATCGTCTCGCCGGAGGCGGCGCCGCGCTCCTCGCCGCCGATGACGTTGCCGATCGTGCGGGTGGCCGCATCAACGCTCATGCCGTGAACCCTCCGTCCACTTTCAGCTCGTGACCCGTGACGTAGCGCGCGGCGTCCGAGGCGAGGAACACCAGCGGGCCGCCGAGGTCGCCCGGCTCGGCCATGCGGCCGAGCGGCACGCGTGCACAGTACTTGCCGAGGAACTCCGGATCCTGCTCCGCGCGCACGCCGCCGGGGGACAGCGCGTTGACGCGCACGCCGTGCGGGCCCCACAGGCGCGCGAAGTAGCGCGTGAGGTGGAGTACGCCGGCCTTCGAGGCGCCGTAGGCGGCGGGCTTCACGAAGCCGGGGAGATGGTCGTAGAAGCGCGGCTCGGGCGAGATCGTGGCGTAGAGGGAGCCGATGTTGACGATCGCCCCCCCGCCCGCCGCGACCATCGCGCCGCCGAACACCTGGGTGGCGTTGAACGCCCCGGCGAGGTTCACCTCGACCGTGCGCTCGAACGCCGCGAGCGTCTCCTCCCCGCTCGATGCGGGGTCCGGCGGCTGGTCGATGCCCGCGTTGTTGACCAGCACCTGCGGCGTGCCGTGCCGCGCCTGGATCCGGGCCAGCGCCTCCTCGAGCGCCGCGCGGTCGGTCACGTCTGCCACCTCGACCCCCTCGCCGGGCGCCACGTCGACGCCGGCCACGCGCGCGCCCGCGCCCGCAAGAGCCTGGGTCCAGACCGGCCCGAGCCGGCCCGAGGTGCCGGTGACGACCGCGACGATGCCCTCGAGCGGGCGCCTAGCCATCGGTGCCGCGGCCGGCCACGACGTGGGCCTCGGCCTGGGGGGCGAGCTCGTCGAGCAGCTCGAACGTCAGCGCGCCGTCCGCCTGGACCGGGTGGCGCAGGGTGCGCCCGACGACCCGGTCGAGCTCGTAGGGGGGCAGCCCGTCGCCGGGCGACTTCATCGCGACGTCGCTCGCCTCGAGCCGATGGCCGGCCGGCAGGTCCCTGGCGGCCACGAGCTTCTTGGCCATCTTGACGATCGGGTCGATCTCCGTCGGGTACATCGTCTTCGTGCCGTCGCCGAGCGCGATCCGGGTCCGGCGCAGGTCGCGCACCATCTTGCGCATGCCCGTCGGCTCGAGCGAGAAGCGGTGGTCGGTGCCCTTCAGCGCGCGGTTGAGCGTGAAGTGTTTCTCGACGATGCGGCCGCCGAGCACGTAGCTGGCCACCGCCATGGCGATCCCGCTGTCGTGGCCCGAGAGGCCGACGACGGCCTCTGGGAAGAGGTCGCGGTAGGTGGTGATGACCCGCAGGTCCAGCTGGTCCCATTCCGCCGGGTAGCCGGCGGTGCACTGCAGCAGCGCGACCTGCGGGTTGATCTCCGCGAAGGTGTCGTAGCCGCGGCGGACGTCGTCGAGCGTGGCCCCGCCGGTGGACAGGATCGTCGGCTTGCCGGCCTGGGCAACGTGACACAGCAGCGGCGTGTTGACCAGGTCGGCCGACGCGATCTTATAGGCCGGCAGGTCGAGCTCGGCGAGGAAGTCGGCGCTCGGCAGGTCGAACGCCGTCGAGAAGAACACGACGCCCAGCTCGGCCGCGTAGGCCTTGAGCTCCTCGTACTCCGAGCGGCCGAGCTCCAGCGCCTCGCGGTGCTCGCCGTAGGTGGAGCCGTAGGAGTTCTCGTTCTCGTAGGGCTTGTTGAACATCTCGCGCGTAAAGAGCGACCGGTTGTCGCGCTTCTGCAGCTTGACGGCATCCGCGCCGGCGTCCGCGGCGGCCTTGAAGTGCTCCCGGGCCGAATCCAGCGATCCACCGTGGTTGTGGCCGATCTCGGCGATGACGAAGCAGTCGCCGTCGTCTGAGATCTCGACTTCGTCGATGCGCAGCGCGCGCAAGGATGGATCCTGTCGCGACATCCGCGGCAGTGTAGAACGGAGGTGTCAGCTAGCCTCGTCGGCCGTGACGAGCGCCGTGCACGACCGCAGGGAGCGCATCGAGGCGCTCGGCTGGACGCCGGCGAGCGCCGCGCGCGAGGCCGTGCGCCGCTGCAACCTTTGCGGCGGCGAGCGGCTCGTCGAGGTCGCCCGCAGCGATCGCTACGGGTTCGACCAGCGCGCCGTGCTGTGCGCGCGCTGCGGCCTCGGCTTCCTCGCCCCGCGGCTCACGGCGGAGGCGTACGCCGGCTTCTACGACTCCATCTACCGTCCGCTGGTGTCGGCGTATCACGGTCGCACGATCGATGCGGTGACCGTCCAGGAGGACCAGCGCGGCTACGCCGCTGAGCTGGTCGCGTTCTTGCGCGCTGCGTTGCCATCTGCGCCCGGTCGCATCCTCGATGTCGGCGGCTCCACCGGCGTGGTCGCCGGCGCCGTGCGCGACGCGCTGGGCGGCGCGCCGACGGTGCTCGATCCCTCGCCCGACGAGCTGGGCGGCGCGCCGACGGTGCTCGATCCCTCGCCCGACGAGCTGGCGGTCGCGGCCGGCGCCGGGATGGAGACGATCGAGGGCTTCGCCGAGAACCTCGATACCGCCGGTCGCTCGTGGGATCTCGTGCTGCTGTGCCAGACGATCGATCACCTGCTCGACGTGCGCGCCACGCTCGCCGCCCTGCGGGTCGCCACTGCGCCCGGCGGTCACGCGTTCGTCGACGGCTCGACCTCGAGTACGCGCTCGCCGCGAGGCACACGATCGAGGAAGCGGTCAAGGTCGACCATCCCTTCTATCTCACGCGCTGGACCGCCCAGGGGTTCTTCGACCAGGCCGGCTTCGCGGTCGTGGCCGAGCGACTGTCCGACGACGGCCACTGGGGTTTCCTGCTCGTCCCGGCCGAACCGATCATGCTGGACCTGGCGCGGCTGGGCGCCGCCGCCGACCGGGTGCTGGCCGAGATCTGGCGCCACCGCGCGGGCGGGTGAGCGTGCGGGTACTCGGGCTCGTGCCGGCACGCGGCGGCTCGCAGCGTGCCCCGGGGAAGAACCTTGCGTGACGCCGGCTCGGCCGCGCTCGCCGTGCTGCAATGCACGTCGTCCTACCCCGTCGCTCCGGAGGCCGTGGGGTTGAATGTGCTCGGCGAGATCGCGCGCCGCTACGGCTGCGCCAGCGGGCGCTCCGACCACTCGGGAACGATCTTCCCTCGCTCGCGGCAGCGGCCCTGGGTGGGCGCGTGCTCGAGGTGCATGTGACGCTGAGCCGCGAGATGTTCGGACCCGACGTCCCGGCGTCGGTGACCACGAAGGAACCGCGGCAGCTCTGCGCCGGCGTCCGGCTGATCGGCACTGCGCTCGCCCATCCGGTCGACAAGGACGACGCCGCGCACGGCATGGAGGAGATGCGCAGGCTGTTCACGCGCAGCCTCGTGACGACGCGAGCCCTCGAGCCGGGCGCCGTGCTGCGCGATGTTGATCTCGCAGGCCGCAAACCGGGGTCTGGCATTCCGGTCGCCGAGCAGGAACGCGTCGTCGGCCGGCGGCTCGTGCGCCCGGTCCCAGCCGGATCGCTGCTCGACGAGGCCGATCTGGAACCCGACGAGCCACAATGACTGCCGCATGCGCCGCCTCCGTCGCCTTACCCTCACGCCACCCCAGTACCGACAGGTCGCCGATCTGGCGCTCGTCTTCCTCACGCTGATCGTCTTCACGGGCGCGGCCGTGCGGCTCTCCGGCTCGGGGCTCGGCTGCCCGGACTGGCCGAAGTGCTACGGCAGGGTCGCACCGCCGCTCGAGACGCACGCCGTGATCGAGTTCGGCAACCGTATGCTCTCCGGCCTGGTCGGGATCGTCGCCGCGGCGGCCGGGCTGCTCGCCTTCCGCCGCCGGCCCTACCGGTGCGACCTTGCGCTGCTCGGGCTGCTGCTCCCGCTGGGCGTGCTCGGGCAGGCCGTGCTGGGCGGCTTCACGGTCCGCAACCACCTCGCGCCCGGCTTCGTGATGGGCCACTTCGTGCTCTCGATGCTGATCCTGATCGCCGCGGCGGCGCTCGCCTGGCGCGCGCGCTGGGAGCCGGGGGAGCGTCCCGCAGCGAGCGACGCCGTGGCGGTGTGGTCGGTGCGGGCGCTGCTGCCGCTGGGCGCGCTGACGATCCTCGTCGGCACCGCCGCCACGGCCGCCGGCCCGCACGCGGGCGGCGCCGGGACGGGGGACGAGATCGACCGGCTCGAGTGGAAGGGCGCCGACACGCTCGACTGGGCGATCCACCAGCACGGCCGGATCGCCACGGTGCTCGGTGTTGCGGCGGTGGGCGTATGGCTGCTGCTGCGGCGGCGTACTGCGGGCTCGGAGGTCCGGCGGGCGCTGTCCGTCACGTGCCTACTGCTCGCCGCGCAGGGAGTCGTCGGCGGCATCCAGTACCAGCTGGAGCTGCCCGCCGAGCTGGTCTGGGTCCACGTCGCGCTAGCCGCCTCCCTCTGGCTGGCGCTGCTCTGGGCAGTCGCTGCTGCCGGGCGCATTGCATCGGCGGCGGGCTCCGGCGCCCCGCCCGGTGCTGCCGCGCCCGGGACCGAGCGAGCGCTCGCCGAGAGCGCGACCCGCTAGCACGCTTCACTCCTCGTCCGGCCACCTGCCCGTGCGCGCCATGTATTCGCGCGCCGCCTCCTCTTCGCCGCGCTCGCGGTCGCCGGCCGCGCCGAGGCGGAAGAGCCAGTTCAGGAGCAGAACGGACAGAGCCGCGCCTGTCGCCATGAAGAAGCCCTCCCAGCCGGTCGTGCCCCCGCCGTCGACGATCA
>Ga0183260_10004422_pt1 | contig 11153 bp, 8 predicted proteins | sample AntDrymUQ4972206_2_FD_129768 | JGI IMG/M metagenome (GOLD analysis project Ga0183260, IMG submission 129768) | Polar desert sand microbial communities from Dry Valleys, Antarctica - metaG UQ497 (22.06) (version 2) (version 2) | ecosystem: Environmental > Terrestrial > Soil > Desert | place...
GACGCCGCCGAAGCGATGGCCGCCCAGGCCGCCGCGCAGCAGGCTGCTGACGCTGCCGCGATGGCTGCCGACGCCGCCGCCGCCGCCGCGACCGCGCCGACCGAAGAAGCTGCCGATGCGCATGCCGACGCCGCCGAAGACGCCGAAGACCGCGCCGAAGCCGCTGGCAACGACGCAGAGAAAGCCGACTAGTCAGTCGTCCTTTTTCACAAAAAACAAACGGGCGCACTTCGGTGTGCCCGTTTTTTTTTGGACGAATGGGCAGAATTCGCGGCCCATTTGCTGTCGGAAAGATGGCGTAACTCTGACGTCGCGTGTTTCCGGACCCCGATATCGTCGGGCCGCCGTTTGGCCGCTTCAGGAAGGTCCAAAACCCCTTCCCGCCGGCCTGAACGGGCGTCGACGCTGCACTTCCATTCGCAGGTTCAATGCGTAAGCTACGCGCTCTGGCGAATGGGGAGCGCGGCGATCGTCGTCCGCAACCAGAACCGGGTCACTTTCATCCAGGAGTAAAACAAATGAATTTCAAACAGATCGCTTTGATCGCCGCCATGGCCGCCGCCCTCGCCGCGTGTGATTCCGCTTCGACCGACGCCGCGCAGGCGGATGCGGCGAAAGCCGATGCCGCCGGTGAGCAGGCCGAAGCCGCTGTCGAGGAAGCGCAGGCCGACGTCGCGCAGGACAGCGCCGAAGCCGCCATGGAAAATGCTGCTGACGCGATGGGCGCCGCCGCGGAAGCAACGGGTGAAGCCGTGGCTTCGGAAGTCGACGCCGCCGCCCACGAAGTCGCTGCCGCCGCGCACGACGCATCGGCTGAAATCAAGGAAGAGACCGCGCAGGCTGCGGACGCTGCCGAAGCTGCCGCCGACGCTGCCGACGACAAGATGGACGACAGCACCAACCCGAAGAAGTAAGGATTTGCCGGCCGCCTGGCCGGTGGTATCGGGTAAAGATCAGCCGCCTTCGGGCGGCTGATTTTTTTGTGCTCAGTTCCCTGTAGTCGCAACGGCCATCCGTGCGTTGAGGTCTTTCGTGGATCTGTGGCGATTGACGGTCGCGGACGGGGGTCGGACGGCAACGCCGGACCGCCGCAAGCGGCGTAAGTTGCGTGTCACGTCACGTGCAGAAGCACTTGAAGTGGTCCGGACGTCACCACGGGCGCTTAAACTGCCCGTTCATCAGGGGATAGCTGTGCCATGCCGCTACGATTTTTCCGCCTCGCCCTCGTTATGACGGCGTTTCTCGCCTCGTCCGGATCCCACGCCGCGGTCTACGACACGGTATACCGCGCCAGCTTCGAGGAGCTCGCGCCCGAGGACCAGCCCGCCAACGACGCGGAGGCAGCGCGCTTCCTGACCCAGGCGACCTTCGGCCCGACCACCAGCGAAATCGCGCTGGTGCGCCAGCTGGGCTACAGCCACTGGCTCGATCGCCAGCTCGGCATGCCGCTCACGCCCTCGCGCGCCTTCCTGCAGCAACTCGGGACCGACCTCGCCGCGCTCGTCCCAACGCAGTCCCTCAACCCAAACCACCGCGTCGATCGCTGGTATCACACGGCGACCTACGGACGCGACCAGCTGCGCCAGCGCATGGCGTTCGCACTCAGCCAGATCTTCGTGATCTCGGACCAGAACGGCGCGATCAACCAAGAGATCACGCAAGTCGCGGAGTACTGGGACCTGCTCGGACGCGACGCGTTCGGCACGTACCGGGCGCTGCTCAACGACGTGACCTTCGACCAGTCGATGGGCAAGTACTTGAGCCACTTCCAAAACCGCCGGGCGTTAGGCGCTCGGCTTCCTGACGAGAACTACGCACGCGAGGTGATGCAGCTCTTCTCGATCGGACTCGTCGAGCGCAATCTCGACTTCAGCCCCATCCTGCTCGGCGGCAATCCGGTGCCGACCTACGATCAGAATGTCATTTCGCAGATGGCGAGAGTTTTTACCGGCTTCGCCTACTCGAACGCGTCCGCGACCAACATCTTCGGCGGTTCCCGCGCCACGTACCTGCCGATGAGCTGTGTACAGAACGAGCACGACGTCGGCGTCAAAACGGTGCTGGCGGGTGTCGTGCTGCCCGCGAACCAGATCTGCGGCACCGACGTGGGCCTGATGCTCAATGTCATCAGCGCGCATCAGAACGTCGCACCTTTCATTTCGCGCCAGCTCATCCAGCGCTTCGTGACCAGCACGCCGTCGCCCGCGTATATCGGACGCGTTGCAGCGGTGTTCGAGAACAACGGCAGCGGCGAGCGCGGTGATCTGGGCGCGGTGTTGCGCGCGATCCTGCTCGATCCGGATGCGCGCAACGTCAATCCGCCGGCTGGCTTCGGCAAGCTGCGCGAACCGGTGCTGCGGCTGACGGCGCTCTGGCGTGCGTGGGATGCGGTAGCGCCGCTCCCTGTCGCGGGACAGCCTCCGGGCGACATCCGAATGAGCGGCACGGTGCGCGGCATGTCGCAGACGCCGCTGCGCGCCAACACGGTGTTCAACTTCTACGTACCAGATTTCCAGCAGCCCGGCCCCATCGCGGCCGCGGGCCTGTTCTCGCCCGAGTTCCAGATCACCAACGAGAATTCGATCTGGGCAGTGGGCAACACGATGTACATCCACAGCTGGCTTGGCTACGTCGGCGGTCCGGTCCAAAACGATCGCCCGGTGCTCGAACTCGCGCCCCTAGCTGCCCTGGCTGCCGATCCAGCGGCCATGGTCGAACTGGCCAACCAGCGCATGTTGTACGGCTCAATGACGACCGCGACACGCAATGCATTGACGACGATGGTGACGGCGCTCGGAGCGGCCTCGGCCTCGGCAATCGACAAGGCACGTTCGGTGGCCTACGTCACCGCACTGTCCCCCGAATTCGCGACGCAGCGCTGAGGAGATGACCATGAATACCTGCTCACGCCAGTCCCGTGCATCACGCCGCGAATTCCTGCAAGGCCTCGCCGGCGCCATCGGTTGCGGCAGCGCCGCCGCGATCATTCCCCAGTTCGGCCTGGTCGGCTCGGCGCTTGCCGCAGCCACGGGCACCGTCACCGGCTACAAGGCCCTGGTATGCGTGTACCTCGACGGCGGCAACGATGCCTTCAACATGCTGGTTCCGTACGACCAGGCGCGCTACGACACGTACGCCGTCGCGCGCGGCGGCGTGGGAACAGGCCTGGCGCTGGACCGCACCTTGCTCGCGACGACGCAGATCACCGACTCCGCGACGGGTGCGGAATACGCGCTGCATCCCGGCATCCCGGGCGGCACCTTCACCAATGATGACCGCGGGATGCTCGATCTGCGCACCTTGTATCAGCAGAACCGCGTGGCCTTCATTCCCAACATCGGCACCTTGACGCGGCCCATCACCAAGGCCGAGTACAGCGCCAAACCGGGATTGCGGCCGCCGCAGCTCTTCTCGCACCAGGACCAGACTTACCAATGGCATTTCGGTCGCGCGGGCAATTCCTCGGTCGGCTGGGGCGGTACGGTGGGCGATCAGCTGCGCGGGCAGAACTCCAACCAGACGCTGTCGCCGTGCATTTCGATCGCGGGCGACAATCGATTCCAGATTGGCCTGCAGACGTTCCCCTACCAGATGGGCACGGGAGGGCTCACCGCATTGCAGACGGGCGGCGGCACGCCGCGCGCGAATGCGATCGCGCAGATCCTCGCGGGCAGCCAGCCGTCGCCGTTCGCCACGGAATACCAGGCGGTGATGAACCGCGCGCAGAGCGTTTTCAACGTGCTCGATCCGGCGCTCAACGATCCGGGTGGCCTCGGCAACATCACCACCGGGTTCCCCCTGAATAACAGTCTCGGCGACCAGTTGCGCATGGTCGCGCGCATGATCAAGGTCTCGCGCGACACCGACTTCGGCATCCAGCACCAGCGCCAGATCTATTTCGTGCGCCTCGGCGGTTTCGACATGCACGACTCGCTCCTGGCGCAGGGCGCAAACGGCCATGCGGGCCTGCTGCAGCGTGTGTCGGAAGCATTGCTCGCATTCTGGAATGCGTTGAACGAGATTGGCGCGCAGAACGAGGTCACCACGTTCACGATGAGCGAGTTCGCGCGCACCCTGAGCTCGAACGGCAATGGCTCCGATCATGCGTGGGGCAGCGTCGCGTTTGCGATGGGTGGGGCGGTGAATGGGGGGCGGCTCTATGGCGCGTACCCGGACCTCGTGCTCGATGGCGCGACCAGCCTCGCCCGGGGCCAGCAAATCCCGCAAATCGGCATGGAGCAATACGCGGCGACGCTGGCGCGCTGGCTCGGCGTCACCGACACCAACGCACTCGCGACGATCTTCCCCAACCTCGACGAGTTCGCCACCGCCGACCTCGGCTTCATGGTCCCCTGACGGGCGCTGACTTCCATTGACAAGCCCCTCTCCCTCCGGGGTGAAGAGGAGCGCTTGCGGACCACTGGTCCGCGCGACGATGAACGCCTGAGCGCTATGCGCGAAGGCCGGGGTGTGGGCTGGGGAGAGGGTCCGATCTTGCTGCGCGGTCACAACGTCTCCGCCAGATTGCTGCACGCGGGTTTCTTCGTACCCTCTCCCCTACCCCTCTCCCGAAGGGAGAGGGTATCAATCGCTGGTGAGAAGGGCCACGCGGCTCGCCAGACGATGCGAGGTTGTGGTGTGATGCGGGTCCCTTGTCCGGGTGCCCGCGATGCCGAGCCTGCGTAGCCAGATCGATACTCGCAGCGAAGAGTTCGCCGCAAGCCGCGCGCAGATGCAGGCGGCGCTCGACGATCTCGGGGCACGCCTGAAGCGAGCTGCCGTCGGCGGCGGCGAGAAGGCACGCGCGAAGCACACCGAACGCGGCAAACTGCTGCCGCGCGAACGCATCAGCGCCCTGCTCGACCCGGGCTCGCCATTTCTTGAATTCTCGCCACTCGCCGCCGAAGAGATGTACGACGGCCAGGCGCCCGGCGCGGGCATCGTCACCGGCATCGGACGCGTGCACGGCTTCGAGGTCGTGATCGTCGCCAACGACGCCACGGTCAAGGGCGGCACCTATTTTCCGATCACGGTCAAGAAGCACCTGCGCGCGCAGGAAATCGCGCGCGAGAATCGTTTGCCCTGCGTGTACCTCGTCGACTCCGGTGGTGCCTTCCTGCCGCTGCAGGACGAAGTCTTCCCGGATCGCGAGCACTTCGGGCGCATCTTCTACAACCAGGCACAGCTTTCCGCCGCCGGGATCCCGCAGATCGCCGTGGTGATGGGTTCGTGCACCGCCGGTGGTGCGTACGTGCCAGCGATGAGCGACGAGTCGGTGATCGTTCGCGAACAAGGCACGATCTTCCTGGGCGGGCCGCCGCTGGTGAAAGCCGCGACCGGCGAGATCGTGGATGCGGAATCGCTCGGCGGCGCCGATGTGCACACAACGATCTCGGGCGTTGCCGATCACCTCGCCGAAGACGACGAACACGCGCTGTCCATCGCGCGCGACATTCTGAAGCATTGCAACCGCCGCAAGCAGTTGCCGGTGGCGACCGAGCCGGTGCGCGAACCGTTGTTTGCGAGCGAAGAATTGCTCGGCATCGTGCCTGCGGACCCTCGTCGTCCGTTCGATATCCGCGAGGTCATCGCCCGCATCGTCGACGGTTCCGACCTCCAGGAGTTCAAGGCACGCTACGGCAAGACGCTGGTCACCGGCTTCGCGCACATCCACGGCTACCCGGTCGGCATCATCGCCAACAACGGCATCCTGTTCGCGGAGTCCGCGCTCAAGGGTGCGCACTTCATCGAGCTCTGCAACCAGCGCGGGATTCCGCTGGTGTTTTTGCAGAACATCACCGGCTTCATGGTGGGTCGCAAATACGAGAACGCGGGCATCGCAAAAGACGGCGCGAAGATGGTGACCGCGGTGGCCTGCGCCAACGTGCCCAAGTTCACGGTGGTGATCGGCGGCTCGTTCGGCGCCGGCAACTATGCGATGTGCGGGCGCGCCTACGGCGGGCGCTTTCTCTGGATGTGGCCCAACGCGCGCATTTCAGTCATGGGCGGCGAACAGGCGGCAAGCGTGCTCGCGACAGTGCGGCGCGACGGCATCGAAGCGTCGGGCAAGACCTGGAGTGCCGACGAAGAAGAAGCCTTCAAGGCGCCGATCCGCGCGCAGTACGAACACCAGGGCAGTCCCTGGTACGCGACCGCGCGCCTCTGGGACGACGGCATCATCGATCCGACCGACACGCGCCGCGTGCTGGGCCTCGCCTTGTCGGCGAGCCTCAATGCGCCGATTGAAGACGTGGCGATCGAGCAACGCCGTTTCGGCGTGTTCCGGATGTGAGCATGAGGATTGGCCGCAGTCTCCTGTCGAGCGCGTTGCTGCTCACTGCAATGACCATCGACGCCCAGGCCCCGGCGGCGCAGAACGCGGCCGAGGCCGTACGCGCGCAGTATCGGTATCCGCGAGAGCTCCCGGGTTTCGAACTTATTGGTGACACGGCTGACCCCAGTCCCGGGTTCGGCGTGGCGATCCAATGGGTTTCACCGGACCATCGGGACGTGCGGCTGGACGTGTTCCTCTATCGCATGCACAAGGCGCGATTGCCCAACGTGGCCCTGCGTGAAGCCGCCGAGCGTTACCAGTCGGAGCTTGAACTCAGCTATCGCGACACACCCATCGAGAGCGGTGAGTTCCGCACCATCACCTGGTCGCCGAAACCCTTCGATAGCGCAACGGAGCACTCCTTTTCCTTCGAGTCGAAGGGCAAGCGCACGCACAGCCACACCTTGCTTTTCTACGATCAGGGTCACCACCTCAAATTTCGCGCGAGCGGGGCCGGCAAAGACGCCGTCGAGCTCATGCAGCTGACGCGCAAACTCGCACACGGGTTTCTCGCCCGCTTCGAGGTCGCACAAGCGTATGGCCATCGCTGTGGTCCGCCGGCTGTCGTCGAAGTCGACGCCGATGATCCCCGAGTGGGTTCGGCCAACACCACGGGAAGCGAGTTTTACGTGCCCAGGGGCGGCAACCGGCAGGACATCGGGCAAATGGTCGGAAACATGATGCTGCAATCCGTGGTTGCTTCGTCCAAAGCCGGCTGCATCGGCGATGGCGTGCGCGCCAAGCTCGGAGAGGACTGATCGTGGCGGCGATCGAAATCACTCGCCAGGGTTCGATCTTGCGGATGACGCTGGCGCGTTCGTCCGTCCACAACGCGTTCGACGACATCCTCATTGCCGAGTTGACCGACGCGTTGCGCCACGCGGATGCGGATGCGTCGGTACGCGCGGTCGTGTTGACGGGCGCCGGCAGCACGTTTTCGGCCGGCGCCGATGTCAACTGGATGGCGCGCATGGCCGCCGCGAGCGAATCCGAAAACCGCGAGGATTCGCTCAGGCTCGCCGAACTCATGCGTACGCTCAATTTCCTCGGGAAACCGACAATCGCGCGCGTCAATGGATCCGCGTATGGGGGAGGCGTGGGCCTCATCGCGTGTTGCGACATCGCCATCGGCATCGACGGCGCGAAGTTCTCGTTGTCCGAAGTGAAGCTGGGCCTGGTGCCGGCCGTGATCTCGCCCTACGTCATCGCGGCAATCGGCGCGCGGCAGGCGCGACGATGGTTCGTTACCGCCGAGGTTTTCGAAGCGTCGGAGGCCCTGCGAGTCGGGCTTCTGCACCAGTGCGTGCCGAACGGTGATCTGGACGAAGCGGTGGATAAAACCGTGCATTGGCTCGGCAAGGGTGGACCGTTAGCGCAGCGCGAGGCGAAACGCCTGGCGCTCGAGATGAGCGGGGCGACTCCGGCCGACGCCGAGCGTCTCGACACGCGGAACGCGGCACTGATCGCGCGGCTGCGGGTGTCTCCGGAAGGCCAGTCAGGACTCTCTGCCTTCCTCGACAAGCACGCGCCAGACTGGATTGCGGCGGATGCTTCGGGGCTCGCCGAACATGGTTCGACAGGCTCACTACGAACGGAAAATCAAAGATGACCGCGGAGGCCAGGGCCTGATGTTCGAGAGCGTGCTCATCGCCAATCGCGGGGAGATCGCCTGCCGGGTCATTCGCACCTGCCGCCGCCTTGGTATCCGCAGCATCGCCGTGTATTCGGAAGCAGATGCGAACGCGTTGCATGTGCGCCAAGCCGACGAGGCGTGGCCCATCGGTGCATCGCGGCCACAGGAAAGTTATCTGCTTCCCGAAGCGATTCTGAAAGCCGCCCAACGAAGCCGAGCCCGGGCCATCCATCCCGGCTACGGCTTCTTGAGCGAAAACGCGGACTTCGCCGATGCCGTTGCCGCCGCGGGCATGGCCTTTATCGGCCCCAGCGGCGCGAGCATGCGCAAGATGGGCAGCAAGGCGGGTGCTAAGGATCTGATGCAAGCGGCGGGCGTACCCGTGGTCCCCGGATACACCGGTGCGGAGCAGGCACCCGAGGCGTTGCTGAGCGCAGCCGACAGCGTCGGCTATCCACTCATGATCAAGGCCGCGCACGGCGGCGGCGGCAAGGGCATGCGCATCGTGCGTTCGCGGGAAGAGTTTCTCCCCAACCTCGAATCCTGCCAGCGCGAAGCACGTAACGCGTTCGGTCGCGATCGCGTGTTGCTCGAGCGCTACATCGAGCAGCCGCGGCATATCGAGATCCAGATTTTCGGTGACACGCACGGCAACGTGATCCACCTCGGCGAGCGCGAGTGCTCGGCGCAGCGCCGATACCAGAAAGTCCTCGAGGAATCGCCGTCGACATTCCTGACACCGGAGCTGCGCGCGCGGATGGGCGCCGCCGCGGTGGCCGCCGGACGCGCGATCGATTACGTCAACGCAGGCACCGTGGAATTCATCGTGGCGCCGGATGGCGGGTTCTATTTCATGGAGATCAACACGCGGCTCCAGGTCGAGCATCCCGTGACCGAAATGGTGACGGGACTCGAGCTGGTCGAATGGCAGTTGCGGGTCGCCGCGGGCGAACCCCTGCCGTTGCAGCAGGAGCAGGTCGCGATGCGCGGTCACGCGATCGAGGTTCGCTTGTACGCGGAAGATCCGGACCGCGGTTTCCTGCCCGCGTCGGGACGCATCGACGCGCTGCGCTTGCCCGCGCCCTCCGCGGGCGTACGCGTCGACGCGGGTGTCGAGGTGGGCGACACCGTGAGCATTTTCTACGATCCGATGATCGCCAAGTTGATCGTGCACGCGGCCGATCGGCGCAGCGCACTGGCGCGACTCGCCAACGCGCTCGCGGCGAGCGAAGTCGTCGGCCCGCGAACCAACCTCGCGTTCCTCGAACGGCTCATACGCCACCCGGTGGTCGTCGAAGGACGCATCGATACGGGGTATCTCGACCGCCATCTCGACCAATTCGTGGGCGAGGAAGAATCCGACACCTCGGGTAGTGTCACGCCATCGACACGCATGCGCACTCTTGCGGCCGGCGCCGCCGCCGCGCTCGCGACGGAGAAACCCGCGGTCAACGCGGCCAACGACGACCGCCCGTCGCCCTGGGCCATCGCCGATGGCTGGCGGATTGGCCACGACGATCCGCGGCGCTTGAGCCTGGGCCTGCTCGGTGAACGCTACGATCTTGCCGTTGCTATCGAGGCCAACGCAACCCGCGTTGCCACGGACGACGCGAGCGCGCTCGTCGAAGGTGCGCGCGTCGACGCAGGCTGGCTCAGCGCGCGCATCGACGGCAGTGCGCTTCGTTGGCGCGTGCAGGTCTTCGACGACCTGCTGGTGCTGCACGACGGCGTCCGGCGGCACCGATTGCAGCGTCTGCCCGCGTATCAGCATGGTTCCGCGGTCGCGGTCGGTGTGGGCGACAAGGTCACCGCACCGATGCCGGGCCGCGTGGTGCTGTTGCGCGTGGCGGTCGGCGACGTTGTCGCACAGGACCAGGATCTGCTCGTCATGGAAGCGATGAAGATGGAGCTGGCGCTCAAGGCGCCGCGCGCCGGCAAAATCGAATCGATAGGCGCGTCCGTCGGCGATTTCGTGGAAGCCGACGCGGTGCTGGTGCGCCTGGCGCCGGCCACTTGATACCGCGCCGGATCGCACGCATCTCGCTGGCATGAGCAAGCTGCCTCAACGCGTCCGCATCGTGGAAGTCGGCCCGCGCGACGGGTTGCAGAACGAGTCCACGCCAGTATCGACAGCCGACAAGATCGAATTGATCGATCGACTCGGCGCGAGTGGCCTGGGAACCATCGAGGCCACCAGTTTCGTCAGTCCCAAGTGGGTCCCGCAGATGGCCGATGCGGCCGAAGTCTACGCGGGTCTGCGCAGGCGCCCCGGCGTTCGGTACCCGGTACTGGTACCGAACGAGCAGGGCTACGCGCGCGCGCGCGCGGTGGGTGTCGAAGAAATCGCTGTATTCACGGCCGCGTCCGAAGCGTTCAATCGCAAGAACATCAATGCTTCCATCGCGGAATCCCTCGAGCGCTTTGCGCCAGTGATCGCCCGGGCGCGCGCCGATGGCGTCGCGGTGCGCGGATACGTATCAACCGTCCTGGGTTGCCCGTACCAGGGAGGGGTTCCGATCGAGGACGTCGTGCGCGTGTCGGCGGCATTGCACGAGATGGGCTGCTACGAGATTTCGCTCGGCGACACGATCGGCGTTGGCACGCCCCGCAAGGCGCGCGCGATGCTGGAGGCTGTCGCGGCGGTCGTGCCCATCGATGCACTGGCCATCCATTTCCACGACACGCGCGGCCAGGGGCTCGCGAACGTGCTGGCCTGCCTTGAAGCGGGAGTTTCCGTGGTGGACGCGTCGATTTCCGGCACCGGCGGCTGTCCCTACGCGCGCGGCGCTTCGGGAAACGTCGCCACCGAGGACGTCGTGTACATGCTGCACGGAATGGAAATCGAAACCGGCATTGATCTGGACATGCTCGTGGCCACGGGCGCGTGGTTGAGTGCGCTACTTGGGCGACGCAGCGGCAGCAAGGTTACGGCGGCTACGGCACTGCGCGTTCCGGAGGGCACGCTGGCATGAGCGCCGGCCGGCCCGCCGAGCCGTCCGTGGTTCGACAAGCTCTCCACGAACGGAAATCCGATGTCGTGGTGCGTCCCATCGAGGCGCGTGACGACGTGGCGATGGCCGCGATCATCCGCACGGTCATGCCGGAGTTTGGTGCGGTGGGAGAAGGATTCGCGATCAATGATCCCGAAGTCGATTTCATGCAGCGCGCCTACGCGATCCCACGCGC
>Ga0183260_10004423_pt1 | contig 11153 bp, 10 predicted proteins | sample AntDrymUQ4972206_2_FD_129768 | JGI IMG/M metagenome (GOLD analysis project Ga0183260, IMG submission 129768) | Polar desert sand microbial communities from Dry Valleys, Antarctica - metaG UQ497 (22.06) (version 2) (version 2) | ecosystem: Environmental > Terrestrial > Soil > Desert | place...
CGCCGCCGGTAAGGGCGTGCTGGTGGCCGACGACGTCGAGGAGGCCGTGGCCGACGTGCGGGCCAAGCTGTCGGGTGCCTCCTTCGGCGCCGCCGGCCGGACCGTGGTGATCGAGGAGGGGCTCACCGGCCCCGAGGTCTCGGTGCTGGCCATCTGCGACGGCCGCACCACCGACGACGCCGTCGTGGTGCTGCCGGTGGCCCGCGACCACAAGCGGGCGGGTGAAGGCGACACCGGCCCCAACACCGGCGGCATGGGCGCCTTCTCCCCGGTCAGGGGGGTCCCGGCCGACCTGACCGAACAGGTGCTGGAGACCATGGTGCTGCCCACCCTCCACACCCTGGCCGCCGACGGGGTTGATTACCGCGGCGTCCTCTACGCCGGGATCATGCTCACGCCCTCCGGCCCGAAGCTCCTGGAGTACAACGTGCGCTTCGGCGACCCCGAGGCCCAGGTGGTGCTGCCCCGCCTCGACGGCGACCTGGCCGCTCTCCTCGCCTCGGCGGCCGCCGGCCGCGTCGACCAGTCATCCGTGCAGGTTCGACCCGAGGCCTGCGCCGGCGTGGTGCTGGCCGCCCCCGGCTACCCGGCGGCGCCGGTGGCGGGCGCCGAGATCTCCGGGCTGGAGCAGGCCGGGCCGCTGGTCTTCTGCGCCGGCGTGGCCGAGCGGGAGGGCGTCCTGGTCACCGCTGGCGGCCGGGTCCTGTGCGTCGTCGCCCTCGGGCCCGACGGCCCGGCAGCCCGCCGCGCCGCCTACCAGGCCGCCGACCACGTGACGTTCGCTGGCGGCGTGCTACGCCGCGAGGACATCGCCGCCACCGCCTGAGCTTCGGTCCCGCTCGCTAGCGTGGCACCGTGGCGGCCGGAGCCTTCGAGGTGGTCTGCGAGATCGAGCCGCCGACGCGGCCCGATCTCATGCACGTCCGCCATCAGATCGGCGTGCTCAGCAAGGTGGCGTCGGCCTTCCTGATCCCGGACAACCACATCGGTCGGGCGACGGTGTCGAGCGTCGCCGTCGCCCATGAGGTGGAGCAGATGGGGGGCCGGTCCATCGCCTGCCTCAATGCCCGCGACCGCAACCTCCTGGGGTTCCGCCGGGACCTGCTCACCGCGGCAGCGTACGGCGTCGACCAGTTCCTCCTCGTCTACGGTGACACGCCGACAACGGGCACCCGGGCCGGGGCGCTGACCGTCCGGTCGATGATCGACGAGCTGCGGGCCTTCTCGGAGACGCCGGCATTCCGGACCGGCCGCCCCCCGCGGGTCGGCGTCACCACGCGACTCGGCCCGCTGCCGGCATGGAAGCAGGCCGCCGACATCCTGTTCGTCCAGGTGTCGTTCTCCCTGGACGCCCTGCTGCGGTGGCGGGAGACGGTCGAGTTCGATGGACCGGTCTACGCCGGGGTCATGGTGCTCTCCAGCCCGGCCATGGCCCGCAAGCTCGCCGTCGACCTCCCCCAGATCGGCATCCCGCCGCACTGGGTCGACGCTGTCGACCAGCACCGCGACGCCGGCGTCGACCTGGCGTGTGACCTGGTGACCCAGGTGCGCGACAGCGGGGTGTTCTCCGGCGTCCACCTCGTCCCCGTGTCCCGCTACCGCCAGGTGGCAGCGCGCCTCGAAGCCCGCCTCTGACCGCTGCGGGCCGACGGGGCGGTCGTAGGATCGGGGGGTGAGCAAGCCGGTGATCCTCAACGTGCTGGCTGCCCGGTACGCCAGCGACGAGATGGCCCGGATCTGGTCGGCCGAGCACAAGGTGGTGCTGGAGCGGCGGTTCTGGATCGCCGTGCTGCGGGCGCAGCGGGACCTCGGGGTGGCGGTGGCCGAGGGGGCGGTCGACGCCTACGAGGGTGTCGTCGAGCAGGTCGACCTGGCCTCGATCGCCGAGCGCGAGCGGGTCACCAGGCACGACGTGAAGGCCCGCATCGAGGAGCTCAACGCCCTCGCCGGCTTCCAAGAGATCCACAAGGGCCTCACCAGCCGTGACCTCACCGAGAACGTCGAGCAGCTGCAGATCCGCCTGGCTGTGGCCCTGGTGCGCGACCGGATGGTGGCGGCGCTGGCCCGCCTGGCCGAACGGGCGGCCGAGCATGCCGGCGTGGCCCTCACCGGCCGGAGCCACAACGTGCCGGCGCAGGTCACCACGGTGGGCAAGCGCCTGGCCAACGCCGGCGAGGAGCTGCTCGTCGCCCTGGCCCGGATCGAGGACCTGCTGGCCCGCTACCCGCTGCGGGGGGTGAAGGGCCCGGTGGGAACCCAGCAGGATCTGCTCGACCTGCTGGGCGGCGACGCCGGCCTGGTCGCGCAGCTGGAGCAGCGGGTGGCCGCCCACCTCGGCTTCGAGCACGTGCTGGGCACCGTCGGCCAGGTGTACCCCCGCAGCCTGGATCTCGACGTGGTGGCCGCCTTTCTGCAGGCCGCCTCGGGCCCGGCCAACCTGGCCGTCACCCTGCGGCTGATGGCCGGCGCCGGCCTAGCCACCGAGGGCTTCCTCCCCGGCCAGGTGGGCAGCTCGGCCATGCCCCACAAGCAGAACGCCCGATCGAGCGAGCGCATCACCGCCCTCACCCACGTCCTCGGCGGCCACCTGGCCATGGTCACCGCGCTGGTGGGCGACCAGTGGAACGAGGGCGACGTGTCGTGCTCGGCCGTGCGCCGCATCGCCCTGCCCGACGCCTCGTTCGCCATCGACGGGCTGCTGGAGACGTTCCTCGCCGTCCTCCGCGGCTTCGCCGTGTACGACGACCGCATCGCCGCCGAGCTCCAGCGCGAGCTGCCGTTCCTGGCCACCACCAAGCTGCTGCTGGCCCTGGTCAAGCGGGGGGTGGGACGCGAGGACGCCCATGCGGCGGTCAAGGAGCATGCCGTGGCCGCCCGGGGCGACGGCCCGGCCTTCCTGGCCCGCCTGGCCGGCGATCCTCGCATCGGCTTCGACCCCGGCCAGCTGGCGGCGCTCATCGGCCGCCCCGTCGACCTGGCCGGCGCCGCCCCCGCCCAGGTGGCGGCGTTCGTGGCCGAGGTCGACGAGGTGACCAAGCGCCACCCGGAGGCCGCCGCCTACGAGGGCGCCGACGTCCTCTGATCGCCGGGCACCGCTCAGCGCCGGATGGGCTGCCAGGTGGGGTCGCCGTCGCAGCTCGAGCCGTCGGTGAGCCGGGTGTGCCCCGTCCCGTCGGACCTCGTGAGCCAGATGCTGCAGCTCGAACCCGAGTGGAAGATGGTGTAGGCGATGTGCTCGCCGTCCGGAGACCAGGCCGGGCCGGCCGGATCGCCTCCCGCAGTGGCGAGCTTGTTGGCGCCGCTGCCCTGGGGGTCGAGGGCCATGGTCCCCCCGGGGCTGACCAGCGAGCGGGGGGCGGTGCCGTCCACGTTCACGACCCAGAGCTCTGACCTGTGCCGGAAGGCGATCTTCGAGCCGTCGGGGGACCACGCGGGATCGTCGGAGAACCCGCCGAGCCGGGTTAGCTGGCGGCGTCCGCTGCCGTCGGTGTTCATCACCGAGATCTCTGCACCCTGGGCAGGACCGCCGGCGAACGCGATCCTCTTCCCGTCCGGTGACCACGCCGGCCAGATCTCCCCGCCGTTCGTCAGCCTCCGCTGGCCGCTGCCGTCGGCGTTCATCACGTAGATGCCGTCACCGTCGCTCCTCACGCCCCGGAAGGCGAGCTTGGTGCCATCCGGTGACCAGGTGGGCCAGCCGTCCGACGCCTCGGTGCTGAGCCGCTTCTCGCCCGTTCCGTCGGCGTTCATGACGTAGATGCCGCCGACGTCCGAGAAGGCAAACCTGGTCCCGTCGGGCGACCACTGGAGGTGCGAGCCAGTCGTGGTCTCGGCCAGCTGCGTCTGATCGCTCCCGTCAGCGTCCATGAGGAACACCTTCACCGCCCTGTCCTCCGGGCTGGTCCGCCGGAGGAAGGCGATCTTCTGCCCTGCCGCGGGAGCCTGGCCCGAGGGCGTGGTCGCCGCCGGATCGGAGGGGACCGGAGACGGGTCGGCGGGCACCTGAGAAGGCGGGGCGGGGACCGGAGAAGGCGAGGCGGGGCCGACGCGCAGGTCGGTCTCCCGCTTCGGGACCAGCACTCCCGCCAGCAGGACCGTGGCCAGCACGCCGGCTGCTCCGAGGAGCGCAGCGTGCCGGCGCCGGCGGTTGCGCCGGCGGATGGTGCCCCGCCGCATCGACTCGACCATCATGCGCTGGCGGGGAAGGTCCGCCGGGAGCTCGTCCTTCCAGGGCGTCATGTCGGAACCTCCGCGTCGTCGTTGAGCACGTGGCGGAGCTTCCTCGTCGCCTCGTTCGTGGCCGTCTTCACCTGTGAACCGCTCATCCCGAGCAGGGCCGCCGCCTGGTTGACGTCGTAGCCGAAGTAGTAGCGAACCATCACGACCGTGCGCTGCCGCTTCGTCAGCTTCCGCAGCGCATCGGTGAGGAGGGGATGGCTCACGATCCGGCTCTCGTCCGCGCCAGCCGACTCCTGAACCACATGGTACGGCAGGCCCCGTCCGCGCCTGCGCTCCAGCTCGAGGCAGACCTTCCACGCCGCGTTCATCGTCCACGCCTCCGGGCTGGGGTGGCGGGAGACCCTGGGCCACCGCTCGTACGCCCGAGTCAGGGTCTCCTGAGCGACCTCCTGGGCCATGTGGTGGTCCCGGCCGAAGAACCGCAGGCCCACGATCGAGCAGCGGCTCGTATCGGTCCTCGAACGAGGTGGCCACATCCGCGCCCATCTGGCTTGCTGCCCTTCGGGCCTCATCCATGTCCGGCGAACCCCGCGACGGCCCCGTCCCGGGCTGCATCCTCACGCTCATAACGGGTCAGGCCTCGTCGCTTCTCGAGCAGGACATCGTCATGGGCTCCCGCCAGTCGTCGTGTCTGTTCCCCTATGACGCGGGAGCCGCGTTCGGTTGGGTCGGCCGGCGCACCTCGCTCCACAGGCCGACCTGCTCGGCCGTCATGGCGCGTGCGCCGGAACACCAGGAGGCCGTCAATCGCCCGCGGCGCCGCCTCGGCCCTCGGGAAGCCATCCTGCGCAGACCGGCCTGCTGGCCCCCCGGCTGGCATCGTCGTGGACTCCAACAGAAGCAGCCGGGGGCGTCAAGCGTGTGCGTCCCGCGCACGTCCACCACCTACGCTTCCGCGGCATGGAGATCCCCACGTCCGTGAAGGGTTTCGCGGCCATGCGGGTGGGTGCCGGGGTGATCGGCATCGTCGCCCCGTCGGTGCTGGCCCGGCTGTTCGGGTTGGCGCCGGCCGACGCCCGGACGCCGCTGGCCGCCTCGGCCAGCGCGTTCTTCGGGATCCGGGAGCTGGGGCTGGCTGCCCTCACCGTCGGGGCCACCGGCCGCGAGCCCGTGGCGCTGCGCCGGCTCCTCGTGGCCAACGCCGCCACCGACGCCCTCGACGTCCTGGTGCTCGGCCTCAGGGCCGTCCGCCAGCCGGCGCTGCGGCGGGGGGTCCTCCTCTTCGGCCCCGGCGCGCTGCTCAGCGTCGTCCTGCACCTCCGGGCCGCCCAGCGGGTCGAGATCCTCCCGTGAAAGCCCCCCAGCCCACGTACCGGGGCAAGGTACGCGACGTCTATGACCGGGGCGACGGCACCCTCGTGTTCGTCGCCTCCGACCGGATCAGCGCCTTTGACGTGGTGATGACCGAGCCCATCCCCGACAAGGGCAGGGTGCTGACGGCGATGACCGCCTTCTGGCTCACCGAGGTGCTGGCCGACGTGTGCCCCAACCACCTGGTCTCGATGGTCGACGAGGGCGAGCACGCCGGCCGGGCCATGGTCGTGCGCAAGGCCGACATGCTGCCGATCGAGTGCATCGTGCGCGGCCGGCTGAGCGGGTCGGCGTGGAAGGAGTACGAGCGCAGCGGCACCATGCACGGCCAGCCGCTGCCCGCCGGCCTGCGGCAGAGCGATCTCCTCCCCGAGCCCGTGTTCACCCCGTCCACCAAGGCCGAGGTGGGCGACCACGACGAGAACATCTCCTTCGAGCAGGCGGTCGAGCTGGTCGGTCCCGAGGTGGCCCACGAGGCCCGCCGCATCAGCCTGGACGCCTACCGCCGGGGCGCCGAGCACGCCGCCGCCCGCGGCATCGTGATCGCCGACACCAAGTTCGAGCTGGGTTTCCTCGACGGCCGGCTGGCGCTGTGCGACGAGGTGCTGACCCCGGACTCGAGTCGCTTCTGGCCGGCCGAGGGCTGGGAGCCCGCTCAGGTGCCGCCCAGCCTCGACAAGCAGCCCGTGCGCGACTTCCTCGAGGCCACCGGCTGGGACAAGAGGCCGCCCCCGCCGAGCCTGCCCGCCGAGGTCGTGGCCGCCACCACCCGCCGCTACCGCGAGGCCTACGAACGGCTGACCGGCCGCAGCCTCGACACCTGGCCCGGCCCGCCCGACCGGTAGGCCGGGCGAGTGCCCGTTCTTGGTCCCACTGGGAACCAGAAGTGGGCACTCGCCGCCGTGGGGGAGGTTCGCACCCCGGGTCGTAGCCTGGGCGGCGGTGGAGCCCGTTCGGTTGCTGGCCGTCAACGTCGGCCGGCCGGCGCCGGTGGCCGAGGGCGTCACCTCGGCCATCGTAAAGCGGCCGGTGGCGCCCGGGACGTGGCTGAAACTCTCCCGGGTCAACCTCGAGGGCGACGCCCAGGCCGACCGGCGCGTGCACGGCGGGCCCGACAAGGCGGTCTACGCCTACCCGTCCGAGCACCTGGCCGCCTGGCAGGCCGACCTCGGCCAGGCGCTCGACGAGGCGGCGCCCTTCGGTGAGAACCTGTCCACCGCCGGCGCCACCGAGGCGGAGGTGGTGGTCGGCGAGCGCTGGGCCTGGGGCGACGCCGTGCTGGAGGTGAGCCAGCCCCGCTGGCCGTGCCACAAGCTCATCCTGCACCGGGGCACCGCCGACGTCGCCGAGCGGCTGGTCGAGTCCGGCCGCAGCGGCTGGTACCTGCGGGTGCTGCAGGAGGGCCGGGTGCCGGTCGACGGGCCGATCGAGGTCCTGGAACGCCGCGAGGGCCCCACCGTCCTCGACTGCATGCGGGCCAGGACCGGGCTCCACCACGGCGATCCCGACCTGGCCGCCCGGGTGGTGGGCGCACCGGCGCTGGCGGCCCAGTGGCGCACCCACCTCGAGGCCGGCCTGCGCTCGGTCCGCCGGCACCGATCGGCCTGAACGGCCGCACCACCCGGCCCCATACTGAGGGCGTGAGCAGCCTGCCGCCGAGCAGCCCGCCAAACTGGCACCCACCCGGCTGGCAGCCCGACCCGGCGGGGCCGGGCCGTCTCCGGTGGTGGGACGGCCGGGCCTGGACCGCGCAGGTCAGCCTCCCCGGTCCGCCACCCGGCGGAACCGTCGGACCGCCCGGCGCCGCGCTCCGGGCCGGCGCGGCAGCCGGCCTGAGGCGCTGGAGGTCGTGGCTGGTCATCGGGCACCTGACCGGGGTGCCGCTGTTCGGCGCCTACCTGGCGATGGTCGGCCTCAACAGCTGGCTGTACGACTACAGCTTCTGGAACGATCCACCGCCGACCGACAGCGCGGAGGCCTTTGCGACCGCCTCGCTCTGGGGCCTGCTCGTGGTGGTCGCCTTTTGCGCCGTCCTGGGCTGGACCTGGATGTGCCGCCACGCCCTGGGCGGCCAGACGCTCCGGGCCAGCGGCTGGGCCGCCCTCGGCTGGTCCCTCCGGGCCTCGTGGTGCGCCATGCCCCTGATGGTGGTCACGGCCGCCTGCGTGTTGCTGCTCGTCCCCGGGATCCCTGCGGTGGCCCTCCTCGGCATCACCCCGTTCCTTTCACTGGCTCCGTCCCGCCCCCCCGGCGGCTATACCGGGCTGGTGGCTGGCAACGCCGCGTCGCTGGCGCTGGTGGGGCTCGCCGCCCTGCCCATCGGTGCCATGTTCTGGGGCATGGTGGGGATGACCGCCCTCCTGGCGGTGGTCTGGCCGCCGCTGGCCGTCCTCGTCGGGTGGGGATGGTTTTGCGTCGGCAGTGTCCTCCTGGGCGGCACCGCCGGCGCCCTGGCCCACATCTACCGGCAGGCTCCGACGCCCCGGTCGTGAACGGGTGGTCGTCGGCGGCCGGCGGCCGGGATCCGGCCCGCGGCGCCTGGTGCGCCGGTGGGCGCTCGTGCCAGGCTGCGGCCGATGCCCACCTTCGAGGTCCTCGTCGAGGTCACCCTGCGGCCCGGCATCGCCGACCCGCAGGGCGCCACCATCGAGCGCTCCCTGCCGCTCCTGGGTGTCACCAGCGTCTCGGGGGTGCGGGTCGGCAAGGCCATCCGCCTGTCGGTCGAGGCGACCGACGGGACGGAGGCCTCGGCCATCGTCACCGACCTGTGCGCCCGCTTCCTCACCAACCCCGTGATCGAGGACGCCACCGTCAGCGTGGCCGCGGCCGCCGAAGCCTGATGCCGGCCACCGTCGGCATCGTCGTGTTCCCCGGCTCGAACTGTGAGCACGACGTGGCCGAGGCCGTCACCCGCCTGGGCGCCACCGCCCGCCTGGTCTTCCACAAGGCGTCGCTCGGTGACGTCGACGCCGTGGTACTGCCGGGCGGCTTCGCCCACGGCGACGCGCTCCGCCCCGGGGCCATCGCCCGCTTCAGCCCGGTCATGGGCGCCGTCGAGCGCTTCGCCGCCGAGGGCGGCCCCGTGGTGGGCATCTGCAACGGCTTCCAGGTGCTGTGCGAGGCCGGCTTGCTGCCCGGCGCCCTGCAGAAGAACCGGGGGCTGGCCTTCCTCTGCCAGGAGGTCGAGCTGGTCACCGTCAGCGAGCGATCGTCGCTCACCGCCGGCGTCCCCCCCGGCACCCGCCTGCGGGTGCCGATCAACCACTTCGAGGGGTGCTACACCGCCGCTGGCGAGGTGCTGGCCGCCCTCGAGGAGCGGGACCAGATCGTCGTCCGCTACCTCGACAACCCGAACGGGAGCGCCGGCGACATCGCCGGCGTCTCCAACGAGGCCGGCAACGTGGTGGGGCTGATGCCCCACCCCGAACGGGCCAGCCACGAGCTGCTCGGCAGCGAGGACGGCAACGTCCTGCTGACCGCCCTGCTCACCAGCGCCGGCCGACCGGCGCCCCTGCTCGAGAGCGCCGGCTGACCGGCGCCGTGCTGAGGTGACCGACCGACCACTGGCCCGCTCACTCGGCCTGACCGACGACGAGGTCGACCGCATCGAGAGCGTCCTCGAGCGCGACCCGAACCACCTCGAGCTGGCCATGTTCTCGGTCATGTGGAGCGAGCACTGCTCGTACAAGTCGTCGTCGATCCACCTGGGCCGCCTCCCCACCGAAGCCCCCCACGTGCTGGTCGGGCCGGGCGAGGGCGCCGGCATCGTCGACTGCGGCGACGGCGTCGCCCTGGCCGTGCGGATCGAGTCGCACAACCACCCGAGCGCCATCGAGCCCTACCAGGGCGCCGCCACCGGGGTCGGGGGCATCCTCCGCGACATCTTCTCGATGGGCGCCCGCCCCATCGCCGTGATGGACCCGCTGCGCTTCGGGCCCCTCGACGACCCCCGCAGCCGCTGGATCGCCGAGGGCGTGGTGGCCGGGATCAGCGGCTACGGGAACGCCGTGGGCGTCCCCACCGTCGGCGGCGAGCTGCAGGTCGACCCGTGCTACACGGGCAACCCCCTCGTCAACGTCCTGGCCCTCGGCCTCCTGCCGGTCGAGCGGCTGGTGCTGGCCCGGGCCAGCGGCGTGGGCAACCTGGCCGTCCTCCTCGGCTCCACCACCGGGCGCGACGGGATCGGCGGCGTCAGCGTGCTGGCCAGCGCCGGGTTCTCGGCCGACCACGACGTCGAGGCGGCCAAGCGGCCCAACGTCCAGGTGGGCGACCCGTTCGAGGAGAAGCGGCTGATCGAGGCGTGCCTCGAGCTGCTCGAGCGGGGCCTGGCCGTGGGGGTCCAGGACCTGGGCGGAGCCGGCCTCACCTGCGCCACCAGCGAGACCGCCTCGAAGGGCGGGGCCGGCATGGACGTGTGGGTGGCGGCGGTTCCCCAGCGGGAGCCGGGCATGGTGCCGGTCGAGGTGATGACCAGCGAGAGCCAGGAGCGGATGCTGGCCATCGTCACCCCCGAGCATTTGGAAGCCGTGCTCGAGCTGGCCGACCGGTGGGACGTGCGGGCCACCGTCGTGGGCGAGGTCACCGGCACCGGCCGCCTCCGCATCCTCGACCGCCGGGCGGGCGAGGTGCTGGCCGACGTGCCGGCCGCCAGCCTCGAGGAGGACAAGCCCCAGTACAACCGGCCCCGCCAGCCGCCGGCCGACCGGGAGGAGCGCCTGGCCGACGAGCCGACCGGCCTGCCGCTCCCGGCCGACTGCGGGCCCGACCTGCTCCGCCTCCTCGCCCACCCGTCGGTGGCCGACACCACGTGGGTGCACCGCCAGTACGACTCGCAGCTGTTCCTGAACACCGTGATCGCGCCGGGGGCCGACGCCGCCGTGCTGCGGCTCAAGGCGCCGGGTGTGCCGGCGGCCGACGGCTCGAAGGGGATCGCCCTCAGCACCGACGGCAACGGCCGCTGGTGCTCGCTCGACCCCCGCCGGGGCACGGCCATGGTGGTGGTCGAAGCCGCCCTCAACGTGGCCACCGCCGGGGCCCGGCCGCTGTGCCTGGTCAACAACCTGAACTTCGGGAACCCCGAGCACCCTGAGGTCATGTGGCAGCTGAGCGAGGCCATCGACGGCATGGCCGAGGCCTGCCTGGCCCTCGACCTCCCGGTGGTGGGCGGCAACGTCAGCCTGTACAACGAGAGCCAGGGCCGCGACATCGACCCGACGCCGATCGTCGGCGTGGTCGGCCTGATCGACGAGCTCGACGTGCCTCCGCCGGCCGTCGAGCTGGTCGAGGGTGGCGTGCTGGTCCTGCTCGGCGGCCGGGCCAACCAGGAGGCGTCGCTGGCCGGCTCGCTGTGGGCCGACCACCTGCACGGCCACCGGGGCGGCCAGCTGCCCCCGATCGACGTGGATCGGGCCGCCCGGCTCTGCCGGCTCCTCGTCGAGCTGGTGGCCGACGGCCTCGCCTTCGGGGTCCACGACGTCAGCGACGGCGGGCTGGCGGTGTGCCTGGCCGAGCTGTGCATCGCCTCCGGGCTCGGGATCCGGGTCGTCGACGTCGCCGGCGCCGGCGCCCTGTTCAGCGAGGCCGGAGGCAGGGTGGTCGTCTGC